>ERZ1026894.288-NODE-288-length-39296-cov-27.083459_pt1 | contig 39296 bp, 41 predicted proteins | sample MGYA00380177_ERZ1026894 | MGnify/ENA primary metagenome ERZ1026894 (study PRJEB33269, sample SAMEA4719813) | human gut metagenome | biome: human-associated habitat; feature: organic feature; material: feces | place: Cameroon | collected 2013-10 ... | reverse complement strand
AACTTTTTTAGGCGGATGCGGTAGCGCTGGGAGCAATGCCGAAGGCAGTCCGAACAAAGTGAGGACCGCGCGCAGCAAGTTGCGGACATAGCGACAGTCAAGAGTCTTAGGCTCTTGACTGACCGCCCATAAACATTCTGTTAAAAAACTGCCGCAACCTTTTTCACGCGAAGTTGTTCAATAGACATAATCCAAAAAATTTTATATTTACGTTTCATGGTGATTTTTTAGATTCAATTTATTATATTTTTAGAAAAACATTCGGAGGAAAAAATGAAAGAACTAAAGGCATTAATTCTGGCGGTATCGGTTTCGCTTGTCGTGTCGGCGGCAATTGTTTCCGCGGGGCTTTCAAAAATAGCAAGGCCTGACAGGACAGTTACGGTGCGCGGACTTGCGGAAAAAGAAGTTGATGCCGACCTTGCGCTCTGGCCGCTCACATTCACGCTTGGAGCAAACAGCCTTACGCAGCTCCAGAAAGATATTCTTGCAAAAACTCAGACCGTAAAGGAATATCTTGCGGACCACGGACTTTCAGAAGAAGACTACACGGTTCAGTCGCCAAGCATAACGGACAACACAATCAATCCGTATATGGACCGGGACAAAATTCTCTACACTTATCTTGCGCAGACGGTGGTCCTCGTGCGCTCGTCAAAAGTCGCTGAAGTGAAAAAAGCGCAGGACGATTCCCTTGACCTGATGAGTAGCGGAATCGCAGTCTCAAAGGACTACAACAGCAAGATTTCATTTGAATTCACAAAGCTGAATGACATAAAACCGCAGATGATTGCGGAGGCGACAAAAAACGCACGCACAGCAGCAGAGCAGTTTGCACATGACTCCGGAAGCAAAGTCGGAAAAATCAAAACCGCAACCCAGGGATTTTTCAGCATAGAAAATGCCGCCGAAGACCTTCAGGAAAAGAAGACAATCCGCGTGGTAACCACAGTCGAATATCTTTTAAAATAGAAACAGTCTGACCGTCTGTAAAACCGGAATCCGCCTCGGAAGGACACACTGCGGCGGATTATTTTTTTTCAATCACCCCCTGAACAAAAAGCAGCCTTCATCATGTGAAAAAATCACGCCGATTGCCTGCAAGAATGAGTAGACAATCGTGCTGCCCATGAATTTCATTCCGCGTTTTTTTAGTTCCGCGGAGATTGCGTCTGAAAGGCCGTTCGTTGACCTGCCTGTTTCGTGAATTATTTTTATGCCGGAAAGAGCGGCTTTTTCCGCAATATTCTCTGCATTTTCCGTGCCGCCGCTTTCTGCACAGGCGGTTTTACTCAAATATTCGTCCAGAAACTTTCTTATAAAATTAAAGAAACTTCCGTACTCAAGGCAAACCGCCCTGAAAATTCTTGCGTTTGAAATGCTTGCCTTTATTTTCAAGCGGTTTCTAACGATTTTGGGATTCGCCAAAAAATCCGCGATTTTTTCTTCGCCGTAGCCGCACACTTTTTCAAGGTCGAACCCATCGTATGCAGAACGGAAATAGTTCCGCTTGTTCAAGATACATTCCCAGGAAAGCCCGGCCTGAAAACTTTCGAGCGTCAGCATTTCAAAAAGATATTTGTCGTCCGTGCTTTTTTCAGAAAACTTTCCCCATTCATTGTCGTGGTAGGCTACATATTCTGGATTTTTCAGGTTGCACCAGTTGCAGCGCGGAAAATTCTTGTCAAAAACTTTTTCCGGCACGAAGTTTCCGGGCGTCATTTCCAACCTTCCCAGATTTTCACTTCAAGACCGCAGGTAGCGGCGTTTTTTCCGTTGCGGCAAACAGGAAGTTTCAGCAAAAGCTGGTTTTCAAAAAGTTTTTCTTCCTTGTCAGAATCATCAAGATACGCGAACGATGCGTAATCCTTTGAGTTTTTGTCCGCCAAAAGCTCAATCGCCTCTGCCCTGGAGTCGGCCGAACGCGAAACCGATTCCACTACGCTTTCAAATTCGCCGCGGCTCATCTCTTTTTCCTTTAAATCCACAAACTGAAAAGGAATCCTCCGCTCCTTGAACCACATCTGCGCTTTTTTTGTGTCAAAATTTTTCGTTGTTCCAAAAATCTGAATCATGCGGACATTATAGCAAAAATCCGGAGAAAATTACAGACAGAACAAAGCAAACTTCGCAGATTTTCCAAAGTATACTTTGAAATAACATTGACTTATAGCAATTTTCAAAGTACACTTTGAATAAATGATAAGAAACACATATTTTCAAAGTATAGAAGCATTTAAAGACAAGCAGGTCATAAAAGTTCTGACAGGAATACGCCGCTGCGGAAAATCCGTGCTCATGGAACAATTCATGCAGAGCCTTTTGGAAAGAGGCGTTTCTGAGAGGCAGATTACTTATATCAGACTTGACGACTTGGACAACGAGCTTTTACTGGAATATCACAATCTTTATGCGTTTATAAAATCCGCTCTTTTGGAAGATAGGATGAACTATGTTTTTATTGACGAGGTTCAATTGTGCAAGGACTTTCAGAAGCCGGTAGAAACACTTTTCAACTGCAAAAACGTGGATCTGTATCTTACAGGCTCGAACGCGGACTTGCTGTCTGGTGAACTTGCCACTCTTTTAAGCGGAAGATACGTTACGATTGACATGCTTCCGTTTTCATTTTGCGAATACCTTGGATGCATAAAGGAAAATAATTTTCCGGCTCAGACGACAGAAGAAAACTATTATGACTACGTGAAATTCGGAAGCATGCCGTTCACAGTCCAGCTCAAAAAGAACACAGAAAGCGTATATCAGTACCTGAACGGAGTTTACAACACGATAATCGTAAAGGACATCGCAAGGCGGCATCAGATAAAGGACGTTGCGGTTCTTGAAGCCGTAATAAAATTCATGTTCCAGAACTGCGGAAATTTCTGCACCTCAAAAAAAATCAGCGACACACTTACAAGCTCCGGAAGAAAAACAAGCCAGCCCACAGTCGAAAACTATATGCACTTTCTTGAGGAATGTTTTCTAGTCTACAGGGTCGAACGCTACGATGTGCGCGGAAAGGAGCTTCTGAAAAACATCTCAAAATACTACATCGCCGACACAGGACTGCGGAACATGCTTTTGGGCTACAGAAATATCGACATGGGACACATCCTTGAAAACCAGATTTTCCTTGAACTTAAGCGGCAGCATTTTACGGTTTACACAGGAAGAAACCTCGACGCCGAAATAGATTTTGTGGCAAAAAATCAGACCTCACTTTTCTACATCCAGGTCGCAGAAACCGTAAAAGACGAGGAGACGATGAAACGCGAGCTTGCCGCATTCAAAAACATTCCGGACTCGTACCCAAGAATTCTTATCACAATGGACAGAAACCTGAATTCAGACTTCAACGGAATCCGAAACATAAACGCGCTCGATTTTCTTACAGGAAAGGAGAAGCTTGTTTTTTAGAAGCAGAAAGGGGATATTTTACTTTTGGACTGTAAAATAAAATTCCTAGGAATTTTTGATATAAGTTTATTGTAAGATTCTATCTCAATCTTATTGTAATTTATTATAAAGATTCTCATATTTTTGAAACATTATCTCTTCCGAATAAGACTCTCTTATTCTTTTTTTAAGCAAAACTTTCTTTTCCTCTTTAAATTTAAATGCCTCATCAACAGCATCTTCCAATGATTTTATGTCATCAAGTTTGAAAAATGAAACTTCATTACTTGAAAAAGGCAGATTGAACGCAGGAATGTCGGAACAGACAACGGAAGAGCCTATAGTTCCAGCTTCCAGCAGAGCAAGGGAAAAACCTTCTGAATATGACGGAATCATAAAAACGTCCGCATATTTCATAATGTTGCAAGGATTTCTTTTGAATGAAGAAAAATAACATCTGTCTAAAACACCATTGTCATAAGCAAATTTTATCAGTTTGCTTTTTTGTTTGCCTTCGCCAATGCAGATGTACGCAAAGTCGGAACGTATTTTCACTAGCTCAAGAATCTGTAGCAGACCTTTCCTCTGGACGATACCAGAATAGGAGCATAAAATCTTTAGATTTTTCTGCCTGAAATTGCTGATTTTATTTAAGATTTCCGAATAATCATCCTCTTCATCAGAAATAGAAATTCCATTATAAATCAACTGGCTTTTAGGAAGTTTCTTCTTATAAAGAACAAGAAGATAGTCATTTATTTGAACCGGGCAGTCAAATTTTTGTAAGGCGAAAATCCATTTCCTTGTATAAACGAAAGAAATAACATTTCCATAGGAATACCTTAAATCATCTTTTATATTGCAGTGAACGGTTGAAACTGTCTTTGCCTTTTTAATTTTATCAGAATATTTTGCAACGTAAAAATCCGGACGCATCATGTGGGAATGAATTATATCAAATGAATCAAAATCAATAGGCTCGGAAAATTTTATACGTGTTGTTCTGCAGCTAAATTCAGTTCCGAAAATTTCATCAAAAAAGAAAACCTCCACTTCATTTCCTTTTGAAATAAAGTAGTCGCTCAGACGTTTTGCAATAAAAATAGGAGCTTTTGCGGCAAGGGATGGAAGAATGTATGCAATTTTCATAAGTTTTTACTCCAATATTTTTCAGTAAAATATGGCTTTGAATCCAAGCGACTCGTATGTAAAGAAATTTAAAATCAGAAACATGGCATAGAAAATCATAAGGAAAATTTTCTTTATAAAAATCTGCTTTTTTGAGTCGTTAATTGCCAACAGAATAAGGGGCGTTTCAACAGCATAGAATAAAGAGCCGAAACGCCCTGCCAAAATCTCAAAATCCCTGAACACGAGATAGTAAACCGTGCTTACAAGATAAATCTGAAACAAGAAAAAGATTTTTTTGTTCTGAAAGAATTTTGTTGAATTCAAGAAAAAGAACGATACTATAAAAACCTGTCTTAAAATCTGAGGATTAAACAATGACATTGATTTTGCATATTCTGACCAATACAAATAGTTTATTATTGAAGGAGGTAAAAGCCCGAATCCTTCCGTCATATAAAGCAGTCTTTTTATCGGGAAGAATATTGAAACAAAAAATGCAAAAGTAAATAGAATTTTCAAAAAAGTAAAATATTTCCTTGAGAAATCTGTTCTTGCAATAATAAGCGACAATGCGACCAGTGCTGTTGTCTGAAATGTACTAGCCAACAAAACAGTTAATATGAATTTTATTCGGCTACCTTTAAAAAGATAAAATAAGGAAAACAAGACTATAGCAGAGGCAAAACCGTTTCTAATCTGAACACAATCTTTTCTTAGGAATTCATGCGAAAAAAATGCAAGAAAACAAAGAATTATGTCCTGTCTTGAAACAAATTTTTTGTAGAAACAGAAGCGAAATAAAAAAGATACAAAGCAAAACAGGATAAAGAATATTGAGGCTGAACCAAAAAGCACCTTGCATAATGCCTGAAAGTAATTGTAACCAACTTCCGTATGCTGATTTTTTGCATATTCTAAAAAATTGTCTGAAAACAGATCTTCTGATTTCTGGAAAAACTGCAAATAAGGAATAAAATCTGCCCTGTCAGAATTTATTCCCACAAAAAATGGAAGCAGGATGATTGCAGATAAAATACATAATAAGCAGAATTTTCCGAAGTATTTTTTCTCAATAGAGAGCGTTCCAAATATATAGAAAATAAAAATCGAAAGATAAATCATCTTTTGCGCCTCGAAATTTTATTTAAGGCTTTTATCAGAGTTTCCTTAAAACCAACTTCTTTCAACTGCCATGACAGCAAAAACGGCAAAGACAGAATGTAGCCAGTTTTTGAACCGAATCTTTCAATGAAATAATTACGATGCCGGTTAAAATTCTGTTGGGCAACCGATGTCCAGCTTCCGGCAAAATGATGAATTGTATATGATTTTTCTATTGTAATAACTGAACCTGTCTTGTAGCTCTTATTTGTAAATAAATGCCAGTCATCGGGGACAACATCCGGATTAGATGGTAAAAAACTGGCCATTATTTTGGGCAAAGGCAGAATATCAAAACTTCCATCAGATTTTATAAAGGTGCGTCCAGCATAATGCGAAAGGCAGTCCTTTATAAAAGAATTTCCTTTTTCGGCTCCAAAACAGCCTGCCTCAAGACCTGTTCTTTCCTCACTTTCATAGGCAATCATAACTTTCTGGTCAAGAAAATCATCGAAACTTTTCAAAACTTCCATATCCATATCCATATAAATTCCGCCGTAGTTGTAAACTGCAAAAAGACGGATATAATCTGCGGCAAAAGCATATTTTTTGTTGTCAAACGCCTGCTGAACCCAGAGAGAAGAACTCTTATCAAACCTATCAAAATTCCAAAGTCTGAATTCATAATCAGGAAGCTTTTCTTTCCATGTGCTCATATATTTAACCAAATCACTTGGATAAGGATTATCACTGAGCCAGCAATAGTGAATTATTTTTGGAATCATTCTTACTCCTCCCATCTGATATTTTCTTTCAAGAGTTTTGCAGGGCTGCCGCCATAAACAGAATTTTTCCTGTCGAATTTCTTGCATACAAGGCTTCCGGCTCCCACAACAGAACCGTCAGGAATTTCCGAGCCTTTAAGAACAGTTGCCCGGCAGCCAATCCAGCATTTTTCCCCGATTTTCACAGGAGAATTCCCGTTTGCAATTTTTCCGTCCTCATAGATTTTGTGAAAATCGGTGTCCATAAAAATACAGTCCCAGGAAACAAGAGTTCCGTCACCAATTTCCACATCGGAAAGGCAGCAGATATTTGAATTTCCGTTTATTCGCACATTGTCTCCAAACCGCAAAGTTCCGTGAACATTAAGCCTTGTTCCGCTGCCCAAGCAGCATTTTCCGTCAAAAACCACTTTTCCGGGTTTCCTGATTTCAACAATGGAACGCTCAAATTTCCCGTCAACATTTCCGACAATTCCATATCCAATCTGAACCATCGCCGGAGCTACATTTTTACTATTCAACCGTACCCCCCCCGATAAATCGCAGAGATTTTTACATTCCGGGCAAAAAGCAACGGCAGATGCACCGCCTGCCTGAACGGAAGAAGATAAAAATTGAGAAAAACAGAACGAAAGTTGAGTTTTAAGAATTTATGGAGAAAGTTCTTCATTTATGAATCGCCTCCTTGTATTCTTCACGCCATCTTTTATTCGCCGGCAAAAGAAATATAAGTTTGTTCAAAAAATTCAGAAGACTTGTCTTTTTCCCGTATTTCTCAAAATAAAGAACACTGGAAACTTTATTGTGAAAAGTTGAGAATGTTTCAAACCTGATTTTCTCAGTCCTGCCTTTATGCAGAAGATGAATTATCTTTGGTTCACTTATGAGGAGAGATTTTTTTCCGGTCTGATTGCGCAAATTCTTCTGCAAGTCTGTTTCCTCGTAGTAAAGGACAAATCTCTCGTCGAATTCCGCAAAACTGTCATTGAGCATAAACAAGTCAGCCCCGGTAACATAATCCACCTCGCCATGAATAACCCGCTCGCTTTTTATCTCTTTTCTTGAAAAGCGGTAAAGCTTTTCAAGATAAAGTTTTAAAAGCAGATATTTCGCACAAGAATGAATAAGTTCAGAAAATCTTTCTTTGCAGATTGAGTTGTATTTTGGAAACTCTCCGCCCGAATGAATCAAGTTTCCGTTCTCATCTTGAAGGACACAGCCTAAAGCTCCGATTTTTTCTTTTTTAGGAGAATTCTCCCAATAGTCAAAGAAATTCTTTACAGCATTGTTTAACAGGACTGTATCACTGTTCAGATAGAAAATGTATTTTCCTTTCGTCATCTTTAATCCCCGGTTGTTTGCTGCCCCGAATCCCAGATTCGCATTGTTTTCTATAAGAACCACCTGCGGAAATTCGGATTTTATCATTTCAATTGAGCCGTCATTGCTGCCGTTGTCCGAAACGATAACTTCAAATGAAATATCTTTTGTCTGCTCAAAAACTGATTTCAAACAGTTTCTTGTCAGATCCATTGTGTTGTAGTTTACGATTATGATTGAAACGTCTGTCAGTTTTTCCATCAGGCACACCGCCGGATCTCTCCAGTTTTTGCAAACTGGTACTTGACAAACTTAACTCTTGCTACATAATTGACTCCTGACTCCTGACTCCTGACTCCTGACTCCTGACTCCTGACTCCTGACTCCTGACAAAGCAATAATTTCTGGAGACATTTTTTTATGAATTTTATGCTTCCATATCAAAAGTCTCATAAATATCTTTGAAGGCAGAACAGCTGCTAAAACTGGTACTTTCTGATAATAAGTTTTTAAATCTTTACATATATAATTTGTTCCAGAATTTAATGCGGCTATATTAAATAAAATATGCTCGCAAATTACTTCCTGCAAGGAACACCTTTCGTTGTTTATAGTCTTATATTCAGAATTTATAATAGAGTTGTATTTATAAATACCTATTCCGCCAAATGCAGATTTGCATGGAGTATATTTTTTCATTCTCAAATCACGGTTCAAAAACTGTTCACGATATGTCAACTGGACAGTCTTTGAATTCAACGGGACACAGGCATAAGTGTCATAAAACTTTGTAAAAGCAATCTTTTTCAGAATCGTTGAATATAATCTTCCATTTGCAAAAATTGCGCTCCAGTTGCTCGGAGCATTTTTTATGGCCGATGCGATTTTCTTTTCATCAAAGTCATACAAATCAATATCGATAACAATAATGTAATCCGAATGCATATTATTGTTTTTTATAAAATTGAGGTAACGGTTTCTTATAAAAGCCATTTTTTCAATTCTCGAACGGCTTGCGCCAGAAAACAGCATTCCTTTTTCACTTTTCTGAGCAAAATTAAAATTTGAAACAAAAGAATCTATAAAAATACCTTCGCCACTATGCTGCCAATTGAAAAGCAGCTCCTTTGTCCGGTCGGTACTGTCATTTTCAACTGCAACTACCCAAGAATTCTGGAAATAATCTCTCAATGAATCGATTTTCGGGATGTTTTTTATAAGCTGTTTTTCTACATCTCTTGCTAAAATACAAATAATAGCAGTTCCATTGATTTTGTATTTTTTTGTTCCAGCCATCTCGTTCTAGCTGAAAAGAGAATTGATTTTATCTGATTTCTATTTTTGAATTTCGCCTTTCTAAAACAAGTTTTTGTCCAGCAGAAAATCTGTGATTCCAATGTTCAGAATGCCGTTTTCATCGTACCAGCGTTTTCTTATGTCGCCGCGCACAATTATTTTCGGGAATGAATCTCCTGTGAGCGAAAAGGGCTTGAGTTCTGACGCTGTTTTCTCTTCGGTCTGCAACGCGAAAGCCGACTGGACATAGACTTTCTTTCCGCCTTTTGAAGCCACAAAGTCAATCTCGCGTGGAACACGCACAGAATTTTTATTCTGGTTAAGCTCCCTTGAATACACAACACCCACATCAACAAGAAATCCGCGGATTTTAAGCTCGTTATAAACCACATTTTCCATGATATGCGTCATCTCCTGCTGCCTGAATCCAATTCTCGCATTTCTTAAGCCCACATCCTCACAATAGAATTTGCTTGGAAAATCAAAATAGGACTTTCCGCGAACATCATAACGCTTCGCCTCAGAAATCAGGAACGCATCCTCAAGGTGCTTTATATATGAAGAAACAGTAACGTCCGAAACTTCAGTTTTTTCTTTTGAGCGGAGTGTGTCAGCAATTTTTCTAGGATTTGTAAGAGAGCCGACAGAAGAGCAGATTAAATTCAGAATCTTGGAAAGCACATCCTCGCGCTCAATTTTTTTACGCTCAACAATATCTTTTATGTAAACCTCAGAAAAAAGCGTGGAAAGATACTCCATTTTTCCCGCTTCATCACTCTTGGAAAGCACAAAAGGAAGCCCGCCGTAAAAACAGTATTCCTCAAACGCATCAGATTTTTCGCCGTCATACACCGACAAGAATTCTGCAAAGCTTAACGGGTGAACCCTTATTTCATCGCTGCGTCCGCGGAATTCTGTAAGAATATCTGATGAAAGCATTTTTGAGTTTGAGCCTGTAACGTAAACATCAAGATTTTGATACTCACGGAAATCATTCAGAACATCATAAAAAGTGATTTTTTTACCTTCTGGATTGTAAGGATTCTTAACTTCATCCGAAAGCTGAATCTCATCAATAAAAAGATAAAATTTTTCCGCCTTATCCTTAATCCTGCTGACAACAAATGAGGAAAGCTCAAGCGGATTTCTAAATCGTATGTCGCGAAGCAAATCAAGCTCAATGGAGATGATATTCTCTGGCATTGCTCCTTTTTCAAGCAGATAATTCTTGAACAGGACGTGCAAAAGATAAGACTTTCCGCATCTTCTGATTCCAGTTATGACTTTTACCTGCCCGTTCCACATAGACGAAACAAGTCTGTCCAGATACACATCACGCTTAATTTCCATAGCAGAGTTCCTATTAAAAAGTTCAGCCCATAAAGGCACTACTTTTTAATAAAAGTAGCATTTTTTACAAATATCCTCAATACGGTAAAACGGTAAGAAAATTATGCAAAAATCAAGAGTTTGCCTCAGCCGTCTTTAGGGTTTTGATAAACCACAAATCAAAAATAGAAATATCAAAGAACATATAAAACAACAGGAAAACACCGTTGTTTTATCAAAAATCAATTGTCTTTTCAGTTTTCCTCCTTATCTATAGTTTTATATGAAATCCAGATAGGATTTTCTGTACGCTTATTTTTTCCTGAACAGGAAATTCCGCTAGTTTTTATCCTTTTTTCACCAGCCTTCTGAGCTTTCTTGAATTCTCATATCCAAACAGCCTTATGCTCAGCAAAATCAAATATGCCTTCATGGAATTTATGATTTTCTTCTCGTAAATTCGCATCTGAAAATTTTCCAGGCAATCTGAATGTTCAATTTTTTCTGCGGCATTTAAATCAAATGAAGTTTCTTCTGAAATTTGTTGTCTTGAAAAAATGTCTTTTATCTTCATTCCATATTTTGAGCAGTGCTCTCCGCTTCCGTCCCAGCCGGTATTTCTGACAAGCGAGACAGCCGGCATAAGTACATATTTTTGTTTCACAGTCATATAAATTGAGCGGGTAATGTCCATACAGGGGATTTCATTTCTGCTGAAATTAAAGGCGGTCATTATTCTGTTCTTTGGAGATTTTCTCAGCTCAAAATATTCAGACTTGTCCAGCAATGCGTTTTTTATAAATTCTGGCGACAGGGATTGCAGCATTGAATATCTTTTGCTCCCCCATTCGCCGTAGCCCCAGGCAGAAAAATAATTGTGCTGCATAACCGCATTTTCAGAAGTTTTCCAGTCAACCGGATATGAATATCCGCAAACCGCAATCACATTCTCATCGTTTCTGTATTTTTCAAGCCCCTTATTGATAAAATCCAGAAAATTCGGGGAGAACACATTGTCATCTTCCGTATAAATATATGCGTCGTATTTTGAAAGCGCATAATCCTGCAAAGACTGGCTATTTTTTGCAGAACCGAAATTTTCATTGCGTTCAAAAACTTCAATATTTTTAAAACCATCTATTTGCGGAATATATTCTTTTATCTTTTTCCAGCCGTCCACGTATTTTTCAGCCGGAGGAAAATCCAAGCCGATTATCAATTCTGTTTCAGGGGCATAGGTGCAATTTGAAAGCGACTTAACGCAAGCCTTGAAATGAGAGAAACGGTTTAATGTCGGAATAATTACTGGGTAACAGGTCATTTGAAGTTCTTACAGCTTCGAAAGTAAAAAATCAGCCAATGCGTCTATTTTGTCTTTGTACCATTTCATAGCTTTTCGATAATCTGACTGATTACATCCAGATTGAATTCCTCATATACTGAATTGGAACGGACATTGTTTTTGTCAGTACTCTTGGGATTTTGAACAACAAATTCGTTTTTATAAAGCCATCTCACATTTCTTGCGATTTCGGCAATTCCCGGCACGGTCTTGCTCTCATAATCCGTCACTATTCCAACAGCACGGACTGTAATATCCGAGCCGATATTGCATTTTTTTATATAAACGACATCACCGGCTTTCATGGATTTCACAAGGTTATGCCCAGACGTATTGTCCTTATAGCTCCAGCCTATTCCGACACAGTTGTTGCTTATAAAATCCGTATGGACATCTTTTCCGTCATAATCCGCTCCAAACGCATAAACCGCCATAAAAACCTCCTTGGATAAAAATAGATATTTTTTACAATACTTTCCACATAAAGAATGCTCTTTGATTTCTAGACTGTTTTCTTTTTTCTGAAACCCATATATTAGATAAATTTTTTGCCGACAAACAGCAGGACTGACATCATGCACAGATCATACAAAGCGTTCAAAACATGGAATTCCATAATCAGTCCTCCACCTTTGTAACGAATTCCTCATATTTACGCGAAATATACATAGGATGAATAAAATTGAATTCGTCTATATTCTTTCCCTCAAAAACCCTAAGGTGGTTTGAGACGCAGTCATATCCTGAAATGCAGGTGAATTCGCATCCGGCGGAAAAACGCGGGTTGCATTCGACCAGATAATATTTTCCGTCATCACCATGAATGTACTCAAAATTCACGCAGCCCTTTATGTCCAGAGCCTCGGCCAGTCTTCTTGAATTCTCCTCAAGATCCCTGTCCTGATACATATACACGGCGGTCCCGCATCCGTGCGGAGTGCTCAGCTTTTCCTGACGCGTTACGGCTACAACCTTTCCGGAATCCGGATGGCGCACAATCTCAACCATGACAATCGGCCCATTTATGAAAGGCTCTGCTATATATTTTCCGTCCTTGCCGTTCTCACTCAGAAAAGCATTCCATTCGTTCTTATTGTGGATATATCTCAGCCCCTGGCTTGACCGACCGTCGAAAGGCTTGCAGACCACAGGAAAATTCCACTCCAGTTCTTTTGTCTCCCTGACAAGAACCGTAGGAATCGGATTTATGTACGGGCAGTTGTCCCTGATAAAGTCCTGAAGAATTTTCTTGTTGCGGATAATATCAAGCGATTTCTCCGGCGAGATGCACAGCGTGACGTGATTCTCGTCAAACCATTCACGCCGCGCGTTCAGAAAGTCAACGTCCAAATCGGTGAGAGGAAGCAAAAAATCAATCTTCTCATCCGTGCATATTTTCTTGAGAAATTCAGAATACCTTTCGGTCTCGTTTGTATACGGTGCCTGATAAAACTGATTAACATTCATGGCATCAACAACAAGCTCCTTCTGATAGATGTCCGTTCCAACGACATAAAAGCCGTTCCTCTTCAAGGTCTTTATCACAATGTCACCGGCGACAGAACCGATTGACGTAACCAACGCTCTTTTCATGCAGCCCTCCTGACAGGAAGACCGCACATTTTTGTCCGCAGAAAGTTTATTCCACAGTTGTACCCCCCCCGTCAAATTTCCGTTTATTCCGGGTCATTCTGATTTCCGGAGTTCCCTTCACATAGGAATTGTCCGGAATATCCTGAACAACCGTACTTCCGATTGTCATAAAGCAGTTGCTTCCGATTCTTGTATGCGGTCTGACGCAACACATCGCGCCGAAGAAAGTTCCTTCTCCGACAGAGACATAACCTGTAAGACGTGTGCCTGTGCTGAGCGTCACAAAGTCTTCTATATAATTGTCATGACCGATGTAGCCGTCCACTGTGACAAAACTGCCTACGGACGCGTTCGCTCCAATTTTCGAGAACGGGCAGACAATGCAGCCTTCTCCGATTGTCGCATATTCGCTTATGACCGCAGAGGGATGAATCAGGGCCGCGAATTTTGCGCCTTTTGATTTCAGTTTCCCTGTAAGAATATATTTTGCCGCAGGCTCGGCAACTCCCATCAGGAATTCCTCGTTCTCACCAGGATTCCATCCGTCAACTGTTCCAAGAATGTCATATTCGCCGTCTGTCATTTTTCTTATGTCAACACCGCTGTCCGCGATGAATCCCTTCACATTGAACGTCGGCGATACCGCGTTTATGTCCTTCACAAACTGCAGGTAGTCACGCGCCGCGCTGCCTGCTCCCACGATTATCAAGTCTCTCATCTCTCTCCTCTCACACATTCAATAACTCTCTCAACATCCTCTTCCTCCATAAACGCATACATTGGAAGGCAGATTACGCTTGAGGCAAGCTTGTGCGCAACAGGAAGGTTCTCCGGCGCAGCAGACTCAAGTCCGCGGTATGTTGAAAATTCGCTTATAAGCGGATAGAAATATCTTCTACCAAGGATATTGTGCTCTTTCAACCTTGCATAAAGCTCATCGCGGCTCATTCCATACTTTTCTTCGTCTATAAAAAGCGGAAAATAGCTGTAGTTGTGCCTAACACCTTCAATGTCTTCAAGCCAGCGGACACCAGGGACATCTTTTAATCCTTCACGGTATTTCAGCGCTGTTGCTTTTCGGCTTTCAATTGCCTTGTCAACCAGCTTAAGATTCAAAAGCCCATAGGATGAGCGAATCTCATCCATCTTGCTGTTTATTCCCGGAGCGACAACGGTAACTTCATCCGCAAAACCAAAGTTTTTAAGATAGTCAATGCGCTTTTTGCTAGCCTCGTCGTGGCATATCAAAGCTCCGCCCTCAACTGTGTTAAAAACCTTCGTGGCATGGAAACTTAGCGTGGAAATATCGCCTTCCTCAAGAATTGATTTTCCATTCACCTTTACGCCGAAAGCATGAGCCGCGTCATAAATCACCTTAAGGCCGTATTTGTCGGCAATCTCCTTTATCCGCATTGTGTCGCATGGAGTTCCGTAAACGTGAACCGGCATAATCGCCGTAGTACGCGGAGTGATTGCCGCCTCGATTTTCTCCGGGTCGAGGTTTCCGGTCTTCTCGTCAACGTCAACAAAGACCGGCTTTATTCCGTTCCACCAGATTGAGTGTGTCGTCGCAACAAAACTGTACGGTGTCGTAATCACCTCGCCTGTGATACGAAGGGCCTGCAGGGCTGTGATAAGCGGCAAGGTTCCGTTCGTAAAAAGGCTCAGGTACGGAACACCAAGATATTCAGAAAGAGCCTTCTCAAGCTCCCTGTGATAGAACCCGTTGTTCGTGAGCCATTTGCGGCTCCATATATCCTCAAGATATTTCTCAAATTCCTTTAGGTCCGGCAGAAGCGGACTTGTTACGGTGATTGTTTTTTCATTTGTCATGTTCTACTTCCTCCTGAATTCCCTCAATGTCTGAAGCAGATAGCTGAACGCCTCCAGACTGAAAATTCTTGATACAAGAATGTAAAAAGTTATTCCGACTGTTATCTGAACAATAAGGACAAGAACTGCCGGCAAGGGGACAAATCCGATGAAATACACAACAAGAGACATTGCGGCGGCGGCAAGGATATACGGAAGAATATCCATCCACTGCTCGCCGTAGCCGTAATCCAGTATCTTCCTGTTCGGGTGCGCATTCACAAATGTGCATACAAGTCCCGACACGACCCGTCCGGCAGCCATCGCCACAAGCCCGAACGGAACTGTCACAACAAGAACAGAGATTCCTATTATTTTCTTTATGACTTCAACTTTCAGGAAGACATCGCTTCTTCCCATCGCGTTTATCGCGGTGAGATTCGCCGTATGAACCGGATAAAGCGCGAATGCGAGGCAGGCAAACTGCAGGAAAGGAACACAAGGAAGCCATTTTTCTGTAAGAAGCACAAGGACAAGATTTTTCGCAATTGCCGCCATGCCTAGCATACATGGCATAAGAACATAGCTTGAAGTGCTTATGGAACGGCGGGTAATCCGTTTCACTTCTTTTGCAGAATCATTGTGACTGCTTAAAGTCGGAAGCATTACGCTTTGAATTGAGCCGTCAAGATTTGTCGCGATGACCTGCGGAAACTGCTCGCCGCGGCTGAAAATTCCCAGGTCAGAGCTTGTGAACACCCGACCGATTACAAGGTTGTAAATCTGCCTGTAGCCGGTATCAAGAAGCCCTGAGCACAGAAGCTTCCATCCGAAGGAGAAAAGGCTTTTCACCTTCTCAAGGCTGAAAACAAATTTCGGACTCCATTTTACGGTCATCCAAAGAATCACGCTTATCAGCAGATTGTTCGCAAGCTGCTGAACGACCAGAGCCCAGACTCCTAAACCGCTGCAGGCAAGAATTATCCCAAGGATTCCAGAGCCAAGAGCTCCGCCCATGCTGCTGAAGAAGAATTTTTTGAACTGCATTGTCTTGCTGACCATTGCGCTCTGGACGCTGTTCAACGCACCGAAGAACAAGGTGAGCGAAAGAACCCGCAAAACCGGAACAAGAATGTCATTCTTGTAAAACCTGGCGATGAATGGAGAAGCAAAAAACAGAACGGCATATAATAGAAGCGAAACGAAAAGCGAGAGCCAGAAAACAGACGAGAAGTCAGCCTCGTCCGAATCTTTTTTCTGAATCAATGAAGTGTTGAATCCGGACTGGACAAAGACATTCGCAAGAGCGATAAATGCCGTGAGAATCGCAAGAATTCCATAGTCTTCAGGACACAGAATCCGCGCCAGCACAATCTGAATCACAAACTGCACGCCCTGCGTCCCGGCCCGCTCAAGGAATTTCCACAAAAGGGATGAGATTACATGATTCTTGCTTGTGTCTGATTGAATTACAGTATTGGAAGATTTCCCTTCTATGCTCATTTAAAACAAAAACTCCTCAAAGCCTTAAAAAATGTTTTCCCTGCACATTTTTATTTTAAGCGTTGAGGAGTCTTGAAATATTCAAGAAAGCTGACGGAAAATCTATTTCAGACAGTAGAAAGTATTTTTCCCGTTTCCGATTTTCTGAATCACATTTTTTTCAATCATTTTTGAAAGAAGCTTCTGAACCGATGTCTTGCTTTTAAAACCTAAGACAGAAAGGAGTTCTGTTGCAGTGCATTTTTTATGAACTTTTAAATAATCCAGAATTGCACTTTCATTTGATTTAAGCGTGTTTTCAACAATGCTAACTTTTTTTATCAAAGGTATTGTAATTTTAAAGACATCACCTTCTTCCAAATCCGGCTCAGAATCTGAATAAATTTTTGTAAACTTATACAAATTGCGGACACCAGAACCAAGCGAATCTGCCCTATTTATGTTCATAAAGAATTTTGCGAGAATCGGATTTTTAGGATATGGCGTAAAGTCATTTGGGTTCAGTTTTCCAAATGTCAAAGCCTTGTTCCAATTTTCCGTATAGATTTTCTCTTTATCAATAATCAGTTTTGCAGGAAAACTGCTCGAATATTCTCTGTGAACAAGAATGTTTGAAATAACTTCCCTGGCAATTTTATCACGCACACTTGTTGACTGATTATCCACAAGAAAAAATTTATCGTTTGTATGTTTCTGAACGAATTCCAAAAGCAAATCATAGCTTTCGATAAGATTTGTATCGACAATCAGCCTGTCATCATATCTGTCTTGATTTTCATCCCGAAAAATCGCATCAGTCCGGTACGCAGGAAGAACATTTTGAATCGTTGTATCTTTTCCAAAAAGCAGAATTGCAGCAAGGTTAAAACCTTTTTCTCCAGTAATAAGATTTTTCTCATACAATCCGGAACTTTTAAAGAATTCCATATCATCCATTTCTTTCCATGGATGATTTTCATTTTTTACCAATGCAAGCCTTTTTGCCTTTTGAATCAGCTCAAGCCGCAAATGCTCCGTTGTCACATAAGGAAAAATCTGGCGCTCATAAAAGGCATGTGATTTTCGACTGAAAAGGTTCGCCACCAAATCAACAGATTTTGTAATATTCTGGTCGGCATCTCCATTTCTGTCAAAAATCTTATTATCACAGAATTCCACCTCGGAACTTACAGGCACATAACACCAAAGAACTATTTTTCCATCAATCTCAAGCTCTTCAAGATTCAAGAAAAGGGAAGGATTTATCTTGTTCGGATTACCTAAAACATTTATAAAATTCTTTTTGAGATTTTGAATGTTTTTCGGATTCACTCCGACAACCCCACCTTTTCCGTTTTCTTCTTTAACTCCAAGAAAAATATATCCGCCGAACCGGTTTGAAAATGAACAGACAGTTTCAAAAACAGAATTGCTAAGCTCATTCTGACAAGTTTTGAATTCAACGGTTACATTTTCTCCAGTTTCAAGAATTTCCTTAAATCTTTCAGATGATAAAATTGACTGATTCATACGCACATATTCGCACACTTACGCACATTTTTCAACACACAAAATGTTCGAATGTGTGCGTATTTTTCTCAATCGCTTAAAATAAAAATGTCAAAGAACATCGTAAAAATCGCAATACAATTTTTACTTAACCTAGTTTTGCTGTACAAAAACTAGAAACTCAAAAAACACTCCGCAAAACTTGCTTCATGTTCTTTTTTATATTTGGGCGTGCGTCGCAACCTGCGGTTGTTTACTTCACGCATTTCCCAAATTTTCAATCTCCTCCAAAACTCTCTCATTCATCACCTTCCTTTCCTTGTCGAACCACCAGCCGTATTTTCCAAAATACTTGAAGGCGCTTTTTATGTGAGCCAGAAGCATTTTGCGGCTTTTATATGATTCTTTCTGGTGGTCGTGGATTATCTGCACGCCCGGAAAATACAGTGTTTTTGAAATGCGGTGCAGGCGGCGAATCAGGTCGAAATCTTCAAAGTACATAAAAAATCTGTCGTCAAAGAAAATATTGTTTTCAGAAAGAACGCTAAGACGCATGAACATAAAACAACCCGAAAGGCACGGCGGATTTATCACCTTGTCGTAGCCAAAATTCTTAAGGCAGTAGCGGTCGTTCTTCTTTTCGCTCCAGTTTGTCTTTGGCATAAAGCGTCGGAAAATCAAATCGCCCGGAGTCGGAAGCAGTTTACACAGATATTGGATTTCGCCGTTCGGATAGACAACTTTTGGAAGCACATAAGAGGCATCAGGATTTTTATCCATAAAATCAATAAGCGCCGGCAAAACTTCCGTACCAAAAAGGATGTCTGGATTCAGCACAACGTGATACTCGCTGCCGTTTTCAATAGCCTCGCGCATTGCAAGATTGTGGCTTGCGCCATAGCCTAAGTTTTCGTTGTGAATGTAGCGGATTTTTGTAACGCCGTTTTCTGCCGCCCGTTTTTCAAGAATCCGCCACTTGTCGTTCGGAGAATTATCGATAACATAAAGCGTTTCCACACAGGCAGAATCAAAAACTGACTTTAAGACAGATTCAATCTGAACACGCGGAGTATTGAACAAAACAATGCTTGCACTAAGTTTTTTCACAGTCATTTTACAGCCTCCCCACTACGCTTGATTCCAAAAAACTTCCGCTGAAAGCTTTCAAGCATATAAGCGCACAAAAAAGAAGTTCCAAGAACACCAAAAATTGAGAATCCCGGCATTTTTTCAAAAACTCCGAGCAAAACAAGGCACATTGCAAGCGGATAATGAACCAAATACAAGCTGTACGAGTAATCAGCTTTTTGCCCGATGTCCGCAATGATTTTAAGATTCAATCCCAGAAACATCACGCAGACTGCAAGGCAAACCGGCACAAGCAGGGCGGAAACAAAAGGAATCTTAAAAACGTTCAGCAAAACAAGGATTGCAAGGCATGGCAAAAAGACAATCTTCAACTTTGAAAAAAGCTTTTCACCGCAGAAAGCAAAAATCATTCCGCCTGCAAAATATGAAATAAACGCAGGAAGCTGATTGTTCAATGAAGAAGGAAGCGAGGTGTTTTCAGTTACAATCGGCATAAAAACCTCGTACAAAACGGAAAGCACATACAGCGCGGCAAGCACAATACATTCGTACCCCCCCCCATTAAATTTTTCGCGCAGTCTCTTCACAGCAAAAACAATAAACGGAAGAAGAATATAAAATCCAATCTCAATTTTTATAGTCCATAAAGAACCGTTAACACTTCCGTTTAAAGCCAAGCCTTCAAAAACACCCGGAAGATTAGGCTGAATAAAATTCAGTGTGAGAATATTCGCCGCAAGATATTTATAAAAAACACTGTTGCAAAAATATTCACGCAGAGGCAAAACAGAAAATGCAGCAAGCCCAAGCGCACATACAAGCACAACCATCCAATATTGAGGCAAAATCTTTTTGCATCGCTTTATTGCATATTCTTTTATCGAGTCGCTTTTCAAAAATGACTGCGTAACCCAAAATCCGCTTAAAATAAAAAAGACCTTTACGGCAATTCCGCGCAAGTCGTAGCAAGGAAAATCAGCTCCGCTCAAAACAACACAATGCTCATAAATAACAATCAGACAGCACACAAGACGAAGAAAATTGAATGAATTTTCCTCTGGAACTTTTACCGGAGAAATAAGAGTTTTCTGAATTTTATTCGAAATCATTCTACCCCTCCTGCACTTCTTGAAAATTAGATGAAAAAACTTCCTCTTTACATGAAATTTTTTCGTTCCTCGTAATTTCCCTTCCGCAGTCATAAATTACCTGACCGCGTCCATCCGCACAGAACGCTTCTATCAAACTTTTTCTCACTTCATATCCGCCAAGCCAGACAGATTTATCTTCTTCCGCAACCGGCGACATAGTGCATATATATAGGAAAATTTGTTCAGTTTTATCCGCTTTTAACCGCTCAAGCACAAATGCCAGCATCGCATCGTCAACACCGTTCGGAAAAAACACAATCTCTTTTTCCGCCCATGCGCCGCCGGAACTACTTGTGAGAAAATCGTACATTTCGTTTATTTTTTTCTGCGTGAATCCTCTTGGAGCTGAACCGCAGAGAATGGCGTAATGATTCAAAACAAAATCTCCTAAAGTTGCTATTTTCAATATTATATATTGCTACTAGATAATTTTCAAGTATTGCTGATAGCAACATAATTATTTCAATGACAGACATTCTATTGGTTTTGGGAAGCAACATCAGGAAAATAAGAAAAGAATTCGGCTGGACTCAGGCTGACCTGGCGGAAAAATCAGGAATTTCAGTTCCTTTTATGACACAAATTGAGCTTGGAAGAAAATCCGCCTCTCTGGAAGTTGTCCAAAACATCGCGGCCGCACTTAACATTTCCTATAAGCAACTTTTTGAAGAAAACATTGCTGCCGGTAATCAGGGAAAAACAAATTTGTCATTATTGGAACAAAACATAACTTCTTCTGTTATAAAAAAGATTCACGAGGAATTTCTTAAGATAAAATAAATCATGCGTTTCGAGCACAAAAAATAAAAATTGTGATACCATTCTGCCCATAAGGACAAAATTATGAATCAGAACGAAAATAAAACGACAACGGCGGAATCTCTTTCTGAAATTTCCGCTCAGCTTGAAAAGATAATTACAGAACTGCTCGATTCGCATCCGCAGAAAAAAGGCTCGGTTTTTGTAATCGGCTGTTCAACCAGCGAAGTTACCGGCGGCTCAATCGGAAAAAATTCCAGCGAGGAAACAGGAAAAACAATTTTTGAGACAGCAAACCGGATTCTTTCTTCAAAAGGAATTTTTCTTGCCTGCCAGTGCTGCGAGCACTTGAACCGCGCGCTTGTTGTTGAGCGTGAGTGCGCCGAAAAATCCGGTCTTGAAGAAGTTTGCGTTGTGCCGTGGATTCACGGAGGAGGCTCGTTTGCGACGGCGGCATACTACGGCTTTAAGGAGCCTGTTGTGGTTGAGCACGTAAAGGCTACAGCAGGACTTGACATCGGAAGCACGCTGATTGGAATGCATATAAAAGAAGTCGCCGTTCCTGTCCACCCGGAACAGAAATTTATTGGAAAAGCCTACATTACGGCGGCATACTCAAGGCCAAAACTGATTGGCGGCGAGCGGGCAAGATACACGGCAGAAAGATAATTGAAGCGTTAGGGATTGAAGCACCTGCGGAGCAGTTCCGAAACGAAGTGAAGGAATGAGCGGATAGCGAAGTGCGAAAAGCCCGGCTTTACGACCTTTGCATCGAAGCGGAAAAGGACTGTCAGTTTGAGAACATATTCTGTCAGATATTTGACCAACCACCCGAAATATTATACTCTTCGGAATAGGGGACGCATGTTCCCGCATTTTATTTTTTGGGGGATTTTATGCCCGACGGGTCGATACCCTTACTTGTTTCTCTTTTTGTTTTGATTGCTTTTTCCGCTTTTTTTTCTGCAACGGAAACTGCATACACCAGCGCCAGCAGAATCCGGCTCAAGTCGCTTGCAACTGGCGGCAACAGGAGGGCTGAAAAAGTTCTTGCGCTCTGCGAAAATTCCTACGACAAGCTTCTAAGCACAATTCTGATTGGCAACAACATCGTGAACCTTTCGGCTTCAACAATAAGCGCGCTTTTTTTTGCAAAGATTCTTTTTGGAAGCCGCCTGAATCCGTCCATAGTTTCAACCGCGGCGATTACGGTTGTTGTGCTGATTTTCGGCGAGATTACGCCAAAGTACATCGGCAAATTCTGCGCGGAAAAACTTGCGATGGCGGTCTATCCTTTTATTTCAATTCTGATTTTTTTATTTTATCCGCTGAACATTGTGTTTTCCGGCTGGAAGAAGCTGATTGTCAGGATTTTCCGCTTTAAGGCTAAGGATGTGATTACCGAAGAGGAAATTATAACCATGGTTGAGGAAGCTGAGGAAGACGGCACGATTAAAAAGGAAGAAACGAACCTTATCCGCTCGGTGATTGAATTTGACGACCTTGATGCGAAGGACATTCTTGTTCCGCGCGTGAATATCTGTGCGGTTGAGGCCGGCAGCGCGCCGGAAGAAATCATGAGGAAATTTGAGGAGAGCGGGTTTTCAAGGATTCCGGTTTATGAAGGCGACATCGACACAATCATCGGAATAATCCACGAGAAAGATTTTTTCAGGGCATTTCAGGCGGATTTGGAAAAAAATGCGGAAAAAAGCGGTCTGTTTATAAAGTCAATTATGCAGAAACCGTTCTTTGCCATTGAAACAACAAAAATTTCCCTGCTTTTACGAAAAATGCAGAAAGAGCGGAACCACATGGCGGTTGTGATAGACGAATACGGCGGAACTTCGGGTCTTATTACAATGGAAGACATTCTTGAGGAGCTTGTAGGCGAAATTTACGATGAGCACGACAGCGACAGCGATTCCGGCTGCATAAAGCCCTGCGGTGAAAATACTTTTATTGTAAGCGGCGAAACTTCCGTGAGCAAGATGTTGAAATATTTTGAGCTTGACGAGGACGAAACCAGCGGCTCTACCACGGTCAGCGGCTGGATAACAGAAAAACTGAGAGACTTTCCGGAAGAAGGAAAAAAACTCCGCTGGCAGGACAAGATTGAAATAGAAGTCCTTAAAACCGACAAGAATACAATCCGAAGCCTAAAGGTTGTAAAACTGTAAGCCCGACACGGTGGCGGTCGGAGTGCAACTAATTGAAATGAAGACCGCTGCCGAAGCCCCGAAAAAAGGACAAACATTATATTCATACTTGATTCAGTTCAAAGCAAAGAAAAAGTTTTACTTGACAATTTCCATGAAAAGAAATACTAATAGAGACATAAAACAATCTAATATTTTTTCGGAGATTATTATGTGTTTATCAAAAAAGTCAAAGATTGCATTGATTTTGATTATGATTACAGCATCTGCTTGTTTTGCCCAGAAATGGAAAGGTATTGTAAAAGGAATTGAAAGCAGAACCGGCGGAAATAACAACTCTCAAGCAATAGAAAAAAATGAACCGAAAGAAACGAACAATGCCAAGAAAAATACTGCAAAACTCTCAAACAATCCTCAAGTCCAGAAAAAAGCCGCTTACCTTACAAAGGCCGAAGTCGCGCTAAATTCAAAAGATTACAATACAGCCGCAGAAAACTACAACAAAGCTGCAAAAACAAAACTTCCGTCGAACGTTGACAAATCTGACGCCGACATACTTAACACCTGGACTAAAGAAATTTATGCAAGGCTTCAGTACCAAAATATCAAAAGTTTAAAAAATAGATAGCATTCAGCTCCCGGCTTTACACAATGTAAACCGGGATTTTTTTTGCGTTCCCTGCCTCACGGCAGGTCGGGCTTTCCGCACTTCGCCGACTAACCGCGGCTCATTCCACCACTTCGTTCCGGAACTGCTCCGCAGGTGCTACAATCCCTAACGCTTTAGCGTTAAGACATACACCCAAGCGTACACGCCAGATAAACGAGTTTTGCGCCAGCAAAATCTCGCAGCAAACCGTAGGTTTACAAATCCTTAACGCAAAAAGTGTTTTATTAAAAAAAAGTATTTGCAGAGTTTTTGTTCATCCGCTCTGCCAGATGTGATATACTCAGCTCAGCAAATCAACTTTTGGAGTAAATCACATGGCAGATAAAATACAGGACGCTTACGAATCGTCAAAAAATATATATGACGGTGTCCTTACGCAGGGGAATTTTTTCAGCAGGATGTATATCAAGCTGTTCTGGAGCGGAACGGATGACAACGAAATCGCGCGGAAAGTCTTGTCATATATTCCTGATGATTTTTCAGGAAAACTTCTTGATGTTCCGGTCGGAACTGCCGTATTCACGCAGCGCAAATGGTCGTCCCTGAAAAATGCGCACATCACTTGCCTTGATTACAGCACGGATATGCTTGAGCAGGCAAAGAGGAGGCTTGACGGTCAGGCGCATATCAATTTCATTCAGGGCGATGTGGGAAACCTGCAAATGGACGATGAATCTTTTGACATCGTTCTAAGCATGAACGGTTTCCACGCGTTTCCAGACAAACAGAAAGCATTCAGCGAAACCTGCCGCGTACTTAAATCCGGCGGTGATTTCATCGCCTGCTTCTATATCAGGGGAAAATCAAAAAAGACGGACTGGCTTGTAAAAAACATCCTCGCAAAGAAAGGCTGGTTCACTCCTCCGTTTCAGACTGAAGAAGAACTGAAAAATACTTTGCAGAAAATGTACAAAGAAGTCGAACTTCACGTTGACGGCTCTATGGCGTATTTTCACTGCGTAAAATAGCTTTGACTTGAACAGGCAGCAAAGTTTCGTCACAAAATTGTTTAATTAAAAAAACTCCGGCAAGGCAAAAGCACTATGGAAGTTTTACAAAAAAATGTGTATAGTAATTTTAAGAAAACGCAAGTTGCAAAATAATTCATTCCGCTCGTGACAATCATACTTACAAACTAAATTTTCCAATAGAAAAACAGACGTTTTTATGCTATACAATAATCATGCTTGCAGTTGCAGAAAAAATTGAGACAGAACGAAAAATTCACGCGATTGAAACTTCCGAACTCCACAAAAAGAATTTCGGACAATATTTTACGCCTTATGCAATTGCGGAATTTATGGCTTCTCTTTTTCCTGTGTCAAATGACGACTTAAATATTTTAGATCCTGGTACGGGAATCGGAATTCTTTCATGTGCACTCCTAAATAGAATTAAAAAAGAAAACTGGAACAATCCTTCAATAAAACTTTCCGCTTACGATATTGACACAGAAGTTCTTGAAAACCTGACGCAAAATCTGATTGAGCAAAAAAAGAATTTCACTGATTTTGATTTTAAGATTTACAATGCTGATTTTTTGGAAAAAACTTCTTTTGAATATTCATTTGGAAAAAATGAAGAATTTACTCATGTTATAATGAATCCGCCATACAAGAAAATTCTTTCAAAGTCTTCCGCAAGGGAATTTTGCCGCTATTTCGGGCTTGAGACTGTCAATTTGTATTCCGCATTCATGGGAGCCGCAATCGCTCAGCTGAAAGAAAAAGGTTATCTGGTCGCAATAATTCCCAGAAGTTTCTGCAACGGACTTTATTACAAGCCTTTCCGTGAATTCATATTGAAAAACTGCTCGATAAAGCAGATTCATCTTTTTGAATCAAGAAAAGATGCTTTCAAGGACGAATCGGTTCTGCAGGAAAACATTATTATTCTGCTTCAAAAAGGAACTTCGCAGCGTGATGTGAAAATATCATATTCAAACGGCGCGGACTTTAAAAATCTGAGCTGCAAATACTACGATTTTAAGGAAATTGTGAATCCGTTTGATAAAGAAAAATATATAAATATTCCGCTTTCATCGTGTTTGCTTTCAGATGACTTTTTCAACTGCCAATTTGTTTCTCTGAAGGAAACTGGAATTTCAGTTTCCACCGGTGCAGTCGTTGATTTCCGTGCAAAGAGTTTTATAAGAAAAAATCCTGATGAAAATACTGTTCCGCTGCTTTATCCTGTGCATTTCAAAAATTACAGAACCAACTGGCCGAAAGAATCTAAAAAGCCGAATGCGATTCTGTTAACAGAAGAAACAAAGACAATGCTTGTTCCAACTGGAAACTATGTTACTGTAAAAAGATTTTCTACAAAAGAAGAGAAAAAAAGAATTGTCGCCTCGCTTGTATCTGACGGTGATATAAACGCTTCTAATTTCGCATTTGAAAATCACTTGAATGTCTTTCACTCTGATAAAAAAGGTATTCTAAAGGAACTTGCATTCGGTCTGATAGTTTGGCTGAATTCAACATTTCTTGATAATCAGTTCCGTAAATTCAGCGGACATACGCAGGTGAACGCAACAGATTTAAGAAATCTGCCTTTTCCTTCAAAAGAAAAACTTATTGAACTTGGAAAAAAACTTGAAAAATATGACGGCTGGAATCAGGAGGTTTTTGATTCGATAGCAAGGGAGTGTCTTAATGAAAAATCTGCAGCAGCAAATTTCTGAGAAAATAGAACAGGCGACTGATATATTGAAAAAATTCGGAATGCCGTCAGCCCAATTGAACGACAGAACCGCCTATTGCCTTCTTGCTCTCTTGAATGTTACGCCTGAAAAAAGCTGGAAAAATATTGAAAATCATATGATTGGAATAACTCCGATGATGGACTTTACAAAGACAAATTATTTGAAAGAATACGCTCCGAATTCAAGAGAGACTTTCAGAAGATTCAGCGTTCATCAGCTGGTTCAGGCTGGAATCGTTTTGTATAACCCTGACGATTTCTCGCGACCTGTCAACAGTCCGAAAGCCGTCTATCAAATTTCACCTGCAGCATTTGATGTAATAAAAACTTACGGAACAAAAGACTTTGAGCCAAAAATTCAGGACTTCTTGAAAAATCAGAAGTCGCTTTCAAAGCAGTATGCACACGAACGCGAAATAAATATGGTTTCTGTACAAATAAAGGACGAACATTCGATTCAGATTTCTCCCGGAAAACACAGCGAGCTCATAAAAGATATTATCGAACAACTTGCGCCAAGATTTCTTCCGAACAGCACTTTGGTTTATATCGGCGACACTGGCGAAAAGTGGGGCTATTACGACCAAGAGATTGCAGGAAATTTACTGTTCAATGTTCTTGAACATGGCAAAATGCCAGACGTGATTCTTTACGTTGAGGATAAAAACTGGCTTGCCCTAGTTGAATCTGTTACTTCTCATGGACCTGTTGATAGCAAGAGATATATCGAGTTGAAAGATTTGTTTTCAAATGTGAATGCGGATTTGGTCTTTATTTCAGCTTTTCCTGACAGAAGCACATTCGTAAGATTCGCGCATGACATAGCTTGGGAAACAGAAGCATGGATTGCTGATAATCCTGACCACATGATTCATTTCAACGGCGATAAATTCATCGGCCCACATAAGTAAAATTTGTTTCTTTCTGACACGTTTTCTTCATAAAATAATTCCGCGCTTCAACCTAACGTACTTTCACAAAACCTTACACCATCACCGCAAAGCACACGCACGCATCTCCCCTTTCGTTCGTCGCGTTTTGAACTTCGATTTTTCCGCCGTGGAGGATTGCGATTGCCTGCGCGATTGAAAGACCAAGTCCTGAGCCTGCCGTGCTTCTTGAGCGGTCGCCGCGGTAAAGGCGGTCGAAAACGTGGGGAATGTCCTCCCCGCTGATTGCGCCTGTGTTCAGCACGGATATTTTTACGCGGTTCTCCTCAAGTTTTTCCGTGCAGAGCGTAACCTCGCCGTCTTCCGCCGTGTACTGGAACGCGTTCTGCAGAAGGTTCGAAACGCATCTCATGAGCAGGAGCGGATCCGCCTTAAAGTTAAAATCCTCCGCGCATTTCTTCTCCACGCTGAATTTTATTTTTTTCTTTTCCGCAAGAAGCGCAAACCTGGCGGAAACATCGTCGGCAAATTTCCAGGCGTTCACGTCCGTAAGCGCAATTTTCATTTCCGGGGACTCAAAGCGGCTCAAGTCCTGAAGATTCCACACAAGTTTTTCTATTATCGTAAGCTCGGAATAAAGGGCCGCAAAACGCTCAGCCGTCGCCTCAAGGACTCCGTCGTTCATTCCCTCGACCTGCATTTTTACCGCGGTAAGCGGAGTACGCAAATCGTGCGAGATGTCCTGCATCCACTGACGGCGCAAAGTCTCCTCGTGCAGAAGCCGGTTTTTCAGCTTTTTTACCGAATCCAGAATCCTGTCGAACTCATTCACACCGAGAGCCGGCATATTTTTTTTCATCAGGTCCGGAGACGAAATGTAGTCCGCCAGCGAGCGCGCCTTTTTTGAAAGCACTGTCGAAATAAAAAGCGAAAGCGCAAGCGTGATTGAAACCGCGATTGCGATTCCGGCGAAAAGCCCTTTTTCCATAGTCGAAACAAAAATTCTGTTCGCCTTGTACGCCAGAAACCCCACGTTGTCCGCGCAAAGATATCCGATTGTCTTGCCGCCGTCTTTTATCTGGACCGGAGAATTAAGAGCCATAAAAGTCGAAAGCGAGCCGACTGATTTTTCAACATCTTCCTGCGTGCTGACCTTTCCTTTTTCAAGAAGCAGAACCGGTTTTTTGTTTCCGTCAAAAATATAAATATAAAGCGAATCCGTCGTGTAAGGCATCACCGCGTTTTCAAGAGAAGATGAAGAAAGGCTTCCTTCAAGTCTGTATGTCTTTGAGATTGCCGGAAGAATAAGGGCCACAAAGTCGTTTCTTTTTCCAGCATTCCACTCGTTTATGGAACGGCTTACCGCCACCGTAAAAATCCCGGACATTGCGGCAATCAATGCAAACGAAACGGCAACAAAACCTGTAAGAATTCGTACAAAAATTGACTTCATTTTTTACTTTTTTGAATCCGCCTTTATTCCGCTGAACCTGTAGCCGAATCCCCTTACTGTTGAAATCCACTGCTGCCCGATTTTTGAGCGCAGATTCGCCATGTGGGTGTCTATCGTCCGCTCCGAGCCCTCAAAAAAATAGTTCAGGCATTCGCTCAAAAGCTGCTCGCGCGAGACAACCTGTCCGGCGTTCGACGCAAGATACAAAAGAATCTTCCATTCTGTAGACGTAAGTTCAATCGGATTTCCGTCAACGCTAACGCTGTGTCTGCCTTCATCTATAAAAACCGCAGAATTTCCGCTCTGCCATTCGCCCGAAACCGCGCTTTTTCCACCGTCAGATTTGCCGGTTCGTCTTAAAAGCGCGTGAACACGAAGAACAAGCTCCTTTGCGGAAAAAGGCTTGCAGATGTAGTCGTCAGCGCCAAGCTCAAAGCCCAAAATCCTGTCAGACTCAGAGTCCTTCGCGGTCAGAAAAATCAGCGGAATGTCACTCGCAGCCCTGATTTCCTTTGCAAGCGCAAAACCGCTCCCGTCCGGCAGCATGACGTCAAGAATCGCAAGGTCGCAAGTCTCCCTTTTTACCGCGTCAAGCACTCCTGAAACTCCGCCAAATTCAAGCGTCTTGTAACCGTCAAGCTTAAGGTAGCCGGAAACCGCATCGCGAATCAGCGAGTTGTCCTCAACAATTATCACGCAAGCCATTTTTCAGTCTTCCTTTTTTTCCGCCGCATCAGGCGCGCCATATTGAAAATTCCTAAGGATGATTCCAGAAGAATTCTTCTCCAGCGCAATATTTCCGTTCCAGTCGTAAAAGAATTCTTTTTCAGAAACAACTTTTCCTTCCGCATTTTTAAGCACGGAGCGGATTAAATTGTCCGCAGAAAAAGTCCTTGCCTCCTCGGTTTTAAGGCTTCCGTCCGCGCCCAGCGTCCTTACAGAAACCGCCTTTCCCTTTGAATACGAATAATTCACGCTTTCGTAAAAACCGCTTGCATCATAATTTTTTTCCTGCGCCAAAGAGGAATCCGCATTGTAAAAATACTCAACACGCTTAAAAAGTTTCCCGTCCGCATAGAACGAAGAATAATCCTTTATGCGTCCGTCCTCGGTGTAAATGTATTTTTCCGTAAAGTTCAGAGCGCCCGCCGCTGAATAAGTCCTGCATTCAGAAACTTTTGACTTCGCGTTATACGAATATTCCGCGCGCCACTCAACCTCGCCGCTTCCAGAATAAGAAGTTTCAGTTGCCAGAAGCCCCTTTTCGCTGTAGCCGTAGGAATAACGCCACTTTACGTTTTTTGAAGAATCAATCCCTGAAATTTCAGAAATCCTTCCGTCGTCCAGAAATTTTCTTTCAACAGAAGTTTTTTCAGAACCGTCGTCGCCAAACTGTTTTTCCCTTAAAATCCGTCCGTCCGCAAATTCAAGAACACTGAACTTTTTAAGGCTGTCCGGAGAATTCCCCCTGAATTCCGTAACCACAACCGGCGAGCCATTAAATTTTGAAGATTCCACCAAAGCATTTTTTGAAACTGAAACTGTGCTCTGCGAAAAAACTCTTGCGGCTCCAGCAATAAATACAAAAGCAACCGTAAAATAAAAAAGACGAGATGATTTCATTTTAATCCTCATTGCGTGATTTTCTTCTATTATATAAATGCTGAAAAACGCTTTCAAGATACAAAAAATCCTAAAACGGCAGGTCTACCCCAAAGTACGGAGTGTCCTCGCGAATCTCCACAATTCCACGAATCGGCTTGTCGGAATATTTCAGAATTTTCCCGCGGTAGTTCTGCCGAATCTGCGGATTTTCAATTTCCTCGCGCCGCGCCTTTGAAAGTTCCAGAAATTCAGTCTCACGGTCGATTCCCAAAAAACGGCGGTTCAAAAGAGAGGCGGCAATTCCTGTTGTGGAGTTTCCTGTAAACGGATCTAAAATCCAGGCGTTTTCTTTTGAGGAGGCAAGAATAATCCGCGCAAGGAGCGGAAGCGGTTTTTGGGTCGGATGTTTTCCGCAGGATTTTTCCCACTTAGCGATTGCAGGCAGAGTCCACAAGTCGCGCATCTGGGTTCCACCGTTGATTTTCTTCATCAGCTCGTAGTTGAAATAATGCGGAACTTTTTTGCTTTTTCTAGCCCACAAGATAAACTCAGTTGAATGATAAATTCTGCTTTGAAATTAAAAAGCCGAATTCTCCAGTCGTACAAAAAATAAAATCAGCTGAAAACTTTGAAAAAGGCTATGCTTCGCTTCCTGAATATAAACGCCTTGATTTACTGGATTTGCTAGATGCAAATATTCCAAGCCTAAAACCAGAGCATTTAATAAACAATCTTTGGAGTCAGCAGGAAATCGGGATATATACAACTGACTTTCAAAATTAATATATTTCTCTTACAGATATAGCAAGATACAGAAATTCTGCCCCTAGAATCACGATACACAGCTGGCTAAGAAACCGAGATATTGTTAAGTTCTTTGTCCCTGAGAAGTCTTGCATAATCCAGATTTTAAACGTAGCGAATTCGATACGTTTAAAACTGACGCAGGAACAAATGCGTTTACATTTTCTATAAAGGAATGGAACGAAAATCTTTGCGGAAAAGGAATTATAACAAAATCCGGCAGATATGGCGGCGGAATTTTTGCCTATTCTGATATTGCCCTTGAATTTGCTTCGTGGCTTTCTCTCAGCAGGAATCTAAACAGAGATCTTACAAAGCTGAATTACCATATTCACACTGGCGCAATAAAAGAAAACCTGATTTTACCGGAGTTAACTCCCGCGCAAAAGTCATTTGTGTATGCTGACGAGGTGGACTTGCTGAATGTCTCGCTTTTTGATAAAACCGCAAAAGAATGGCGGACAGAAAATCCAAAGAAAAAGGAAAAGATCCGCAATTATGCAACCATAAGCCAGCTTCTAGTGCTTGTTAATTTAGAAAGCTATAACGCTATTTTGATTGAACAGGGAGCTGCGATTTTCTAAAAAGGTGAAAAATGATAAAGTTAAACTAGTTTATCTATTTCTTCTATAGGCAAACTTTGATTTTGATTGGAAAAAGAAATGCTATCTTTATCCCACCTTTTATAATTATGCAAATCTTTAAGAGTTACCTCATCTTCTGTTACAACAACAAGATTAGTTCTTATACCTTCAATATTACCAAAAACCTCAAAATATGCGTCTTCAATCTTACCTTTTTCAACATCATCTGAAGTTTCTGCAACAACCATTACATTTAGCTGATAAATCTCATCAGGTGACAATTCACTATCTTCAACTTCAAAAAATATATGAGAAACTTTAGATGATATTCCTTTTTCTGTTATTTTTGAAACTTTTGCCTTTGCTAAGCGAATATTAAATTCATCAGGGAAGGCAGCTCGTGTGTATCTGTTTCCAAGCCATTTTTTTAGGATTTTTTTATTGTCAGATGTTAATTCAAATAAAACATCAGAGAATTCAAATCCAACCAACGAATCTTTCTTTACAAAAAATCTATTATGAATAATAAATTCTAAAATCTGCTCTTTGTTTTCAAGATGAAGTTTCCGGGGATTCTTTCCGTTTTTACATGATTTATCATCTGTTGGATTTCCAATAATAAACTCTACAAATGGCTCTTCTTCTTTTTTTTCATGAACGATATCGCAGTCTTGAGTGACAACAACACAAAATGATTTTTCAGACAATTCTACATTTAATTTTATTGGACAAAAGCTCTGCAAACTTTTTAATACAGAGGAATCAAAAATATCGCATTGTCTTAAATCTTTAAGTGTATTCATATCAGTCTACAGGTTTCCCTCAAGATTAAGTTCTTTATCAGCAATAGAATGAGAAATCTGAAATTCCGAAGCTCTGCGACTTTCGATATTCTCTGCTCGCAAAATAGACTTATTCAAAGCAACTTGAACAATATTTTTTACTAAATCTGTATAAAGATTTTTGTTTTCAACAAACAACTGGTATAAAGATTTATCTTCTCCTGGAAGCGCATTATCAACAAAACTATGATGAATTGACTGATTGCCAGCACCATCTATTTCTCTTGCAATAGAGTAAAGATGCTCAACTTTTGCGAAATTTTCTGCATCAGGTTCTGAGTTTCCGTCAATCCATGCATATAAAGAAGTACGAGAAATGCCAGCAATTTTGCATAAATGAGATTTTCCAAGACTGTAAAAAGATAAAACTTTATGGATTTTTTCAGCAACTGGAATTGTGTCAACAGCAGATTTATCTTCCATTATGTAAACATACGGAATTGGTCTTTCAAACATCAATGCCGATACATTTGCAGATGCAGGGAGTGCCACAGTGCCAATCATAAGCGCAGCTGCAAATGCTGATTTTGATGAAATACTAATATTATAATTTGTAGAGCCTTTATCAACAGATACATTAAATAAATCTGTACTTGTTGCAGACATGGTCATCATTTCCATTTTTCTTTTCCTTCTTTACTGACTACAGACATGAACAAATCATGGGAATTGTCATGCATGCCATAAAACATATTTTCAAGAAAATTTTTATTATATTTTTCTGGACCGACTGCATTATATGAATGGTCAATATCAATAAGCCCGATAATACAGTCGGGCTTTAACTTTTTCTTCATTTTAGGAGGATTTGGCATTAAATCTGGCGGTAAAAATAATCCTTTTTCTCCTTGAGTGATTCTAAATACAACAACTCCTTTTTTATCTTTAAAGATATCAACTACACCTGCCTGGCTAACTGTACAAATTTTATTCGCAGAACCAAAAATAGCCGCCTGACTTACATTAAAACCGTCACTGATATAGGAATCAATAGAATCTCCTTCATTTATTGGAATAATGCGATCTACATAACGCAAGCCAAGGCGCTGAATAAGAACCGATGTTTCAAAATTTGGAGCTGATGATGTAAGCGCATCGCAGATTTGTTGATATTTATCATAATATTTCTCAAACACATCATAATCCGCAGTTTGATAAGTAAGTTGCTTTGAATCCAAAATAACATTCTCGTAACCTTCAAAAGAACTAAAAAACCATTGCTTAGATTCTGAAGGTACTGGACCAGTATTTGTAATTTTTACTTCTAAGCATGGATTTTCTATGCAATTAACAAACCCCAACTTCAATAGTTTTTCTTGAATTTGAGGAATATAATCTTTTATATTCATAAATGGAGAAAATCTTATTTGAATTAACACTAGAGCTAACGGCTGTTTTGATAATTTTTCAACCTGTCCCTTTCTTTGAGCCATAACCTACCCCTACTTTACACTCTACTTTACATTGTATATAACAATCGGTAAAAATTCAAGGTTACATAAGTCTTTCAATGTTCATGCACATTGGACAAATTTTCTACAACAACCATTACCTGTCCGTTCATAAGAAGAGGAAGAAGAGTATCAATTTTTATGCTGGAAATATTCTTCTGGACTTTTCGCCAGCCTTTTTTTTCAGTGAGAATTTCAGAATATAATAGAAACAAGTTGCGGCAAGCACAAAAATTGAAAAGTAGTCAAGAACGAAAAGGGAGAATCCGCGTTCAATGTCAAAAAAGAAAAACGGCTGGATGTTAAAAAGATACTTGTAATAGCCGCGCAGAACAAAAGCGTAGATTCCATAAACAGAAAAAACAACTGGAACAGCCCGGAAAATCTTTGCGGCAACAGGATGCAGACTGTCTTTCGTGGCAGGAATATTTCCAAAAACCGTGCCGGCATGAAGCGCAAAATGCAAGGCAACAAGAATGTAGTACCAGTGGCTTGCAACAAGATGTGCCGTCCGGGCAAAAGCCATTCCGCCGTGAATTTTCAGAAACGTAAAAACTGAATTAGAAAGCATGATTTCGCTTGCCGCAAGAAGAGCCATGCACACCAGCAAAGCCCCGTTCACCGACACCATAACAATCCGTGCGGCATTGTATTTTCCCCTAAAAAGCGAACGATAAAAACCGCGGTTCAAGATATTGTGAAAAATCCACATTGCAATAAGGCCGCGCCAAGCCACTCATGCACCGCAAGATTTTCAAACGCAGTAATTCCGCCCATCAACAGGACAAAAGCGTTGATTCCATAGACAGAAAAAACATCGAGCACACGCCTTACAATTTTAGCAGCAGAAATTTTTGTTTTTGTTCTTGCGTTTTCAGCCATTTTTGCCTCTCGGAGAAGAATTAAACAGTCACAGCAATTATTGTAACGTTCTTTACCTTAAAAAGAAAGATGAGTAATTTTTTAATGAAATCCAAGCGATGATTTGTCAAACCTAACTCAGCAAATTCAGTCTATTTTTTTTAGAGTTTTTGCAATTCCGTAGTCTTCTTGCGGCATAAACAGATTCTATCAGAGTCTGAGCTTTTTCTGCACTGATTTTTCCCATACTCTGCTCAAAAAAGATTCTTGCAAGAACACGACGCATACGAAGTTTTGTTCCGTCAAGGATTTTTATATCATAGGAAGAAAGTTTCCAGCCTAAAAAAGAAACCCCATTATTGCAGCGTCCAAATACAGGTGTCTTTAGAGCAACAAGAAGCTGATTCAAACAAAAAATATTCACACTATAAAAAATCTGTTTTAGCCGGCAGAGAGAATTTTCAAAAATAATTATATCGTCCATATAGCGCACATAACCACACGGTTTTAACTGCTCTAAAATAAAATGGTCAAGACAAGAAAAATAGTAATTTGCAAAAAACTGACTTGTAAGATTTCCAATAGGAAGCCCTTTTTCTCCGGCTGAAGAAGATTTTCCAGCAGACACTTCATACGAATCAATAATGTTGAACAACAAAGAAATGCACCTGGAATCTTTTATAATCCTGCACAAAAACTTCTTTAAAATGCTGTGATCAATTGAATCAAAATATTTTTTTACGTCGAGCTTTAAAAAGTATCTGCATGATTTTGCTTTTCTGTATGCGTACAGTGCCGCTGCATGAGTTCCTTTATTTTTACGGCAGGCATAAGTGTGAAAAATAAAATGACGCTCAAAAAGCGGCTCAAGAATATTTATAATTGAATGATGAACAATTCTATCTTTAAAAGACGCTGCACTTATAATTCGTTCCTTAGGGTCAGTAATTGTAAACTGACGATACTTTTCATGTTTATAACTGCCTTCAACAAGAGAAAGCCGTAAACTTTCAAGATTTTTCTCATAATTTTGATTAAATTTTATAACATCAGAAGAAAGATGTTTTGATTTTGCAGCTTTGTAATAGGCTTCATGCAGGTTCTGGATATCACATATTTTTTCAAACAGATTCCCGGTCCGATTCATTTTGTTCCTTCAGAATTTTTAGCACAGCAGAACCATATTTTTCTGTCTTATACTGCCCAATTCCCTGTATTGCTGTAAGTTTTTCAAGATTTTCAGGCTTTTGTCTTACAATCAAAGCAAGCTGTTCATCTGTAAATACAACAAACGGCGGAACACCATCCTTTGCAGCAAGTGCCTTGCGAAGTTCCCTTAGTTTAGAAAAAACTGAAAATTCTTTATGTGAAAGAATTTTCATATAATCAACTTTGCCTGCAGATTTAACAGAAGATTCCGCTTGTTGAACAAATTCAACAAAAACGCACCAAGCAAGAGTTTCTCCAGCCACAAATTCCGTGCGCACACTCACAATTCTATGAGTGCGTAAAAATACATTCAGATTTTCTTCTGTCTGCTCGCTTCCGCTAGCTGGAAGCAAAAATGTTTTATACTGCATAAAACCTCTCAAAAGAGCACGGCAGAACGTTCACACAAACTCCGTAAGGTTACCAGCACTGCCGTGCAAAAAAAACTGTTCGCATTTGCACGATATTCTTCGGTTTATCCTATATGGTTCTGCGCGTATGCAAAATAAAGGATGAGCTGCGCGGAGCGAACAACGCGGAAGCCAAGGTTGTTGTTCCGGTTGGTCGGGTTGTTGTTGTTACGGTAAGCAACCTCGCAGTTATTGTCGTTGCTGTTCCAGCTGCCACCGCGTTTCACGCGGTTAGACCCAGACGACACACCTGTTCACTTTTGCTGAAGAATGCCGTTTTTTTTATTCTTTATGCCCGACTTTAGGGCATATATTCACTTTTTTAGAATTTCTTTCAGGAAGAATGCTACAGCCAAGCCGCTCCGCGCTACCGCTGCTTCGCTTGCATGGCTTACACCTTCTTCCTGCCCTCTCTCCATATAGGACTACTGCGCGGAGCGAACAACGCGGAACCCAAAGTAGTTGTACCGGCTGGCCGGGTAGCCGGTGCCACGATAAGCAACCTCACAGATGCTGCTGCCGATGCTGTCCCAGCCGCCACCACGCCCCATGCGGAAAGACCCAGACGACGCACCTGTAACAGGCGTACTGCTTGATATGTTATTACTATACCAGTCCCAGCACCATTCACATACATTGCCGCTCATATCATACAATCCAAGCTCATTTGGTTTCTTTTTCATAATTCTTAAATCCTCATCTAATTTTTCATAGTTATATTCGCCATTGTAATATTTATAATCACTCCAGTCTTTACCATAAAATGCAACATCATCAATTGCATTACTACCGCTATAGGTAAAATTATTACTTTTATTACCTCCCCTCGCCGCGTATTCCCATTCTGCTTCTGTTGGCAATCTATAGCCATTAGCCTTAAAATCACACCGAATATTATCCCATGAGCCATTTTCGTTTCGTCCCCAACTTTCTTCATCACTTGAATTATTAAGTGTATAACAAGGAGTTAATCCTTCTTTTTTACTCAGTTTGTTACAAAAAACAACAGCATCATACCAAGATACATTATATATAGGACTATAGTAGTCTCGTGAATTAGGGGTTGAACCATTAATTTTTTTATATTCAGCTTTTGTCACTTCATGCTTTCTAATAAAGAAACTATTTATATTTACCGAATGAATAGGATTATCAGAATATTTACCGCTTCCCATTTTAAATGTTCCGCCTTCTACGAATATTTCCTCTGGAATAGCAGCAAATTCAACATTTATTATTCCTTCTTTGGTGAAAGTTACCTCTCTTTCTTCTGCATATCCATCACCATATACCATTTTTATAGTATATTTATCTGGTTTTTGTATTAATAAATCATAAGTGCCATTTTCCCATAATGCAGCAATCTCTTTAAAATACGTATCTCTTTTGTTCCGTACAGCACTTTTATCTTTTGCTTTATCTAAATCTCTTTTATAAGACTCATTATCAAACAGATATAAAACGCCGCCTATTCCAGTCTCAACATGAATACCTGTTGCAATTGTTGCACTATGTCTTATTTGCTTTTTTGTCTGTTCTATTGCCTCACCTTTTTCATTTATAGAAGTCATAAATCTAGATATCAATGTACTCACTCCCATATACAATGAAGAAGATGCATTACCCATAAATTCTTCATCGCTATTTATAAATTTCCCAGAAGAAACATCCAACATATTTACATTTACAAGATAATCACTATCCATCGCATCAACAGTTCCTGTAACTAGATAACTAATATTTAAAAGTCTAAGCTTTCGAATATTCTCACTTGAAGAAATTGAACTTACCTGGATTTTTTGATTTTCAAGCAATTTATCTATTTCTGCCCTTGCAATAACATCGTAACGCCCTGTTTTTACAATGTTTGTCTGTACCTGGTTCCGAACTGCTACAGAATCATTTACAAGTTTTTGGTTATTTGAATCATTAATACTGAATTCAACTACCGCAAGACGAGGAAGTTTTTCATCTTCTGAAAATGCAGAAAATAATAAAAACGAACTTAATAATATTACAATCACTTTCTTCATACTTTTCTCCTATTCTGGCAATGGATAACAATAGTCATCGCTTGTAAAGAAATATATTTTATTGCTTTGATTTTTTTCATCGGATATATATATTCTATTCAGATTTTCCATCAACTGCTGGTTAGACAATCTCTTATTATCTCTGTTGTTTAAGCAGAACACATCGCGACTTATATGCACGATTGCATCTTCCATGCTTTTTATATATTGTTCATCAGAAGCATTTTTTGATAAGCTAGAGATTTTTTCCAAAAAGTCATTTTTTGTATTAAAGAATTTAATACTTGATTTTTTCTGAGGCTCTTCTGTTTTTAATTCAAATGTTGTTAATGAATATACAACAAACCGGACAAACGCTCCTACGTATTCTGAAATTGTTTGCACACGTGAATACAATTCCAAATCACTTCTTAAATTATATAAATCTGACTTTAAGCTATATTCGACATCGGTTGTATCTTTTATAAATCTATATATAACATTTAGTGGCCTGTCTCTTATACACATCTGACGCTGCCGAC
>ERZ1026894.286-NODE-286-length-39407-cov-6.359778_pt1 | contig 39407 bp, 37 predicted proteins | sample MGYA00380177_ERZ1026894 | MGnify/ENA primary metagenome ERZ1026894 (study PRJEB33269, sample SAMEA4719813) | human gut metagenome | biome: human-associated habitat; feature: organic feature; material: feces | place: Cameroon | collected 2013-10 ... | reverse complement strand
AGTAGGTTCTACCTTTTTTGTTGTAGAAGGCCAGCCAAGTCCGTATGCAATATTATTGCAAATTTACTATAACTCTCTGTTGTTTAATTTGATATGTTGCTTTGCGTTTGTTTGATTTGCACGGTTTTGCATATTGTTCACGCTTTTGCGCGCGTATCTATATGTCATCATCTTCTCCTGCAATCTCTACGGGGCCGTATCTAACGGTTAGCCATAAGTAGGTGTCGTTCTCGTCTATCTCGAAAGATATTTGCTTCTCGAATTGGTCCCCCTCGCCATTGCCTACTATTACGTAGAAGTCATCGTCTATCTTGATTGAGTGGCGATCCGTCTTCTTTTCCAGATATTTTGCCAGGAGTTCTTTTAGTTTGTGACGCGCTAAGAGTTTTGCAGCGTTGGGACGTTCCTCGTCCTTAATGTAGTTTAATACAAATTCGGCAAGATACAGATACTCACCAGTCATTGTTTGCTTAAAGTAGAAATCCGCGAAGTCAAAATTTTCACCCGCGAAGCCTACTTTGTTGTACGACAGATGCCTCTTTTCTGGCTGATAGCTGTCCTCCCAGTCGTTGAACCTTCTGTCCAGAATGATTTTGCATTTGTCGTAGGGCATGCCAAATGACACACCCGCAAATTGCTGTGCGTGTAGGTTGATGCTCATGGTGAGCACCATTATAATGATAAGCAGCTTTTTCATATCTATGCTATTTCCGTTTACCAATACTTGAGGGCTATAGGTTGTCCAGCCATCTCTTTCCCCTCTTCGTGTGGAGCCAGATAGCGAAGGCTACGCCGATAATGGTGATGAGTGTGTAGGTGAATAGTGCCATGTTATTTACGCATTATAATAGATTGCCAAATACGAGAGGGTTATAGGCTGTCCTTCCATCTCTTTCCGCTCTTTGTGTGGAGCCAGATAGCGAAGGCTACGCCGATAATGGTGAGGAGTGTGGATGTGAATATTGCCATATTATTTACGCATTATGTTGTTTGCCAAATACGCGAAGACTATCGTGGCTATTAAGCCCATTGCTATAGCAATCGCGTTGTATGTGTTATACTCTCTGTTGTCTTCGTTGATGAGCGTGGTTGCGTTACCCAGAACCATTATAGTGAAGCAGGCCAGGGCAAGGTTGTAGAGGAACTTGCTTAGGGCTGTCCTGCGTTCGCTGTCATGTCTCTCCTGTTTCTCCCGTCTCATACGCTTCTCTGCAAAGTTAGACATTTTTATGCTATTTCCGTTGTGCTGTGCGTGTTGTTTATTGTCGGTCGGGAGGCGAGGTCTTTTAGGGCAGTGATGTAGGAGTTGTAGAGCTCTTCCTTCTTTGTCCTCTCAACCTTGTAGGTCTGAAGCAGCTTGTTGTAGGCATCGCGGAAGTCATCGCGGTTCTTGATGAGCTGCTTGATACGGCAGTTGTCCTCTTCCTTCATTTCAGAGATGATGTCCTTCATGCGACAGATGCTCTCGGCAAGCTTGTCGGCACTGCCAGCCATCCTGTCCACCATCTTGTGCACGGACTCCAGGCGCTTGTCGGCATGCCGCATAAGGCGTGAGTTGACGTGTATCATGAGCAGTACAGACAGCAGGAAGAACGTACCGAAGATTATATAAAACTTCGCTTCCATAGTTATTGTTGTTTAGATAGTAAGGCTATCAGTTTATCTATCTGCTGGTCTTTCTTGGCATTCGCCTCGACCAGCATCTCTACAAGTTTCTGCGTGTCCTGCTGCCCTGTGCTTATGCTGCCATTGTTTGTACCCGATACAACGCCGCTATTGTTGCGCACGTGTAGCTCGCTACTCTCGTTGGTGATGGTAGCGGTGGTGTCGTTTGGGTAGAACCTTGACATAGGCACACCAAGAACGCTTGCAATCTTCTCAAGAAAGCCTGTTTTTATGTCCGCAACATTAAGCGCTTGCGACATACTTTGAGTTGACATTCCTAATCGCCTCGCGATTTCCGCTTGCGAAATACCGCAAGTAGATAGTTTGTCCTTTAATTCCTTTCCAGTCATAGAAGTATTGACGCATAAAGTTAAAACTTGTTAATTAACTCGTAAAATCCATGGAAACATTTGCATTGTTCCCATGAAAGTATTTATCTTTGCAGCATCAGTTGTTCAGACATCTGCCGCCTCAACCGCAAAGTTAAGGAAAAAGATGGTAAAACATGATAAAAACGGATAAAAGTTAATAAAAGAGGAGAAAAAGATATGAGGGAGAACAGGCTACACGGACGAGAGCACGAGGAGCAGAATCGCTCGCGGGGCTACTAAAAAGTTTGGTTGCGCAGGTTAGGTTCTCATTTGAATATAAGTTTTGGCGAATTTTATTATTACGAGTGTTCCTGCGTGGCCAACTTTTTGAAACACAGAAGATAGTAAAAGATAAAAATACAGAAGACACGACATGGACGAGACAGGAACTATAAAAACGTTTTGGGAGTCCCCTAAAGAGAGCGGGAAGCTGACCCATAACCTGTGGTGTCTGAGCAGGACGCTGGAGCCAATACGGGCGCATGAGATGGATGTCTGGCCTGATATGTTCGGTACCGACTATCTGACCCGCCTCCGCAAGCTCGGTCTGCTTTTCAGAAGCGAGAAGGAAGCAAGGGAGGCAGGCCAGTGGGTAAAGCTGGTGCTAAAGGACACCTCTATTCGTCACGTCTCAACCTTTTTACATATCGGTAGGTTTTAATAAACAGAAAATTCGGTCGGCTGCGCAAAGCCACAGATATATTTATTTGGAACGAGATATTATCCACGCTTGTGTGGCCGACCATTAAAGACAGATAACGATGGAGACAAAAGATAACAATAGCACATTGGAGCAGAAGATTGTCGCTTATGCTGACGAGAACTTCTGGTTCTTGGAGGACGGTTCACTGGTGCCAAACAGACTGAGCGATTTTGGTAGCGGCAGGAACAAGAGCGGCGTGGGTAGCCTTGCCAATCTTGTGCAGCTTCTGGAGGCTGGCACGGTTTATCCTACGTATCTGTCAGCATCGCTTGTGGCGCAGTATGTGCGTGGCGCTTGCGCTGTGAACGGGTTGGAGAAGATGACGGAAGAGGGTTTGGCTCAGAGCGAGTCTGAGGAGAAGCCCAAATAAATAAGACGCAATATGACTGAAGAGACGACAAAGAGAAAGCGTTACCAGGCACTTCCTGTGAAGCCCTACGGCTTCGTTACAGCCCTGGCACGCGAGATTGGCAAGCCCTACAGCCGAATGACTGTATCGAGAGCGCTTGCAGGGGAGTTCAGCGAGTTCAGCCCCTATCTTGGCAACTTCCTTGCCATCCGCGAGAAAGCTTGCGCGATGCTTGGCATTGAGAACCCAGACAAGAAGGAGGACGAATGAAGCAGTCGGTGAAGCTGGTTTATGGGCGGGGTAAGAGGGACAACCTCGTTAAGGCCACTGCCGTGCTGATGGAGATGCACATGGCCTTTTACTACAGCAAGGATTTCCTGCGGGTGAAGACAAGAAAGCCTGAGCTTGCCAACTGCATCAGCGAGGAGTTCAAGAAACTCGGGCTGAAGGTGTGGGTTAAGATTTACGAAGACTAATCAACTAAAAAAGAATCAAGATGACTAAGAGAACAAAGAACTTTATCACTACGACACTGGGAGTCGTGGTGCTGGTATTCCTCCTTGGAGTGGTCGGCACTCTTGAGCAGCGATGCGACCGCAGGGAATACGTGCTGCGCGGTATGGACGAGAATACCTATTTCGCTATCAGGCAGCATGTGAGTGACAGCATAGGCCGTGCAGCTACACGCTCAGAAGTAGCCGACTACTATATACAGAAGGAGGGCTTATGAGACGGAGAGAATATCACGAGATAGACGCGGATATGTCCTACAGAATAGGAGAAGCCGCCGAGCTGCTTGGCATAAGTGCCAACACGCTGCGTAAGGATGCCCGAAGTGGTATAGTGGATTTCCTTACCAGCCCGAAAGGCCACATGCTGTTCCTTGGCACCGCTCTTATACGCTACCGCAAGTTTTGTTTATAATCCCCCAAATACATTACTTAATATGAAGATTACACTCGAATTCAGTACTGGGCAGGAATTATTGGACTGCCGTCTGCTTGAAGGCGCGATGACAGCCATGTCGCGCTGTCTGTTGAACCATCTTAGCAGTGAAGAAGTGACGAGCGAGCCAGAGGCGGAGGGCGATGCTCTTGAAGAGGTGAGCGCGGAAGCTGTTGCACCCGTAGAAGAGAAGCCCTTAGTGGTTCAGCCCAAGGCACGCAAGCCACGTAAGAGCGCTAAGACTGAGAAGAAGGAGGCCGAGCCAGCCCTGTCTGCCGAGTCCCCCGCTGATAGCGAGGGAAAAGGTGAAGCCCCGCAGACCGAGCAGGAGCAGTCCGACCTGCCCTTTGCTGAAGGAGAGGTGCCACAGCCCGCACCTGTACCGCAGCCAAAGCCCGAACCACAGCCTGCACCACAGCCCACCGTGCCTACCATGACCGCCGCTGAGTTCCGTCAGAAGCTTGTGGAGCTGAGAGCGCAGCTTGGGGTGCAGATGGAGACTCCCCAAGCCCTACAGCTGTCGCGTGTCATCAGCGCACGCTGTAACCATCTGTACGGCACTACCAAGCCAAGCACTCTGCCTGGAGATAAGTTGTATGAGTTCGTCCACAACGAGATGATGAACCTCACATGGAACTCAGACCTTACGGATTTCGAAGACCCTATACCTTTCTAAGAGTATGTCAGCAACAGGACACGCGCTGCTTTCACCGAGCAGCAGCCATAGATGGATAAACTGCACACCCTCTGCCAGGCTGGAGGAGGGTGTGCCAGACAAGGGAAGCGTATATGCCGAAGAAGGATCCTGCGCGCATGCCTTGTGCGAGTTCAAGCTTCTGCACTATCTCAACGTGGAGACAGGCGGTAAGTACGAGCAGGCTCTGAAAGCCGCGAGGGATGAGTTCGAGCAAGGCCGCGAGAAGTATTCTACCGATGAGATGAAGGAAGCCACAGACCTCTACGTGAGTGTGGTGTGGGAGAAGTACAGAGACGCGCTGAAGAGTACCGCTGATGCCCAGTTGTTCGTGGAGAAGCGGCTTGACTTCACCAAGTATATCCCCGACTCTTTCGGCACGGCTGATGCCATCATCATCGCCGATGGGATGATGGAGGTGATAGACTTCAAGTATGGCAAGGGTGTGGAGGTGAGTGCTACCGAAAACACACAGATGATGATATACGCGCTTGGCGCGCTGGACGCTTACTCCTGGGAGTACGACATAAGGTGTGTGCGCATGACCATCATTCAGCCCCGCAAGCAGAACATAAGCGAATACGAGTTGTCTGTGGAGGAGTTGGCCAAGTGGCAGGAGGAGAAGCTTACGCCCGCCGCCCGCAAGGCCGACAAGGGCGAGGGCGAGCAGAAGCCAGGCGAGTGGTGCAGGTTCTGCAAGGTGCAGGCTCAGTGTGCCAAGTTGGCCGAGCAAGCCCTGTCGGTACACTCCGAGCACAAGGACAAGGGCTTGATAACCCCCGAGCAGATGCCCGCTATACTGGAGGTGCTGCCCACCATCAAGAAGTGGTGCACGGCTGTAGAGGAGTATGCGCTTGCCAAGGCAATAGAGGGAACAAAGTATAAGGGTTGGAAAGTGGTGGAAGGTAAAAGCAACCGTACCATTATCAACCAAAATCTTCTTATCGAGCGACTGCTGGAGGCTGGTGCTACAGACATATACAAGCCGCAGGAGTTGAAGGGTATAGGAGAACTGGAAAAGATGGTGGGTAAAAAAAAGTTCACCACGATGTCACCCAATTGCGTTGTTAAGCCTAAAGGTAAACCTACGCTTGCTCCTTCATCGGATGACAGAGAGGAGTGCAATGACTACAGCAGCGCGCAGAAGGATTTTGAAAACGTGAATATAGACGAGTAAACAAGATTATTAACGATTAAACGAGTAAACAAGATGGCAACAAAAGCAATTTCTTTAGTTATCGGCGAGGTACGCTTCAGTTACCTCCATGTGTTTGAGCCTTGGGCGGCAGAGGAAGGAGCCAACAAGAACTACACGGCAACACTACTCATCCCGAAGGACAACGCGCAGTTGAACGCGCTTATAGACAAGGCTATCAAGCAGGCATACGAGTCAGCAGTTACCGAGATATGGGGCGGTAAGCGTCCTCCTCTGAAGAACGTGACACCCCTGCATGACGGTGACGAGCCTAAGAATGACGGCACAGACAGAGGAGAAGCCTACGAGAACCACTGGTTCCTCAACTCCAAGGGCAAGAGCCAGCCAGGCATCATAGACCGAAACAAGCAGCCCATCCTCAACCCAGACGAGATGTATAGCGGTTGTTACGGCTACGCGAGCATCGCCTTCAGAGGCTACCTCAACAACGGCAAGATGGGCATCAGCGTGTATCTGAATAATTTGATGAAGGCAAGAGACGGTGAGCCTCTGGGTAATGCCAAGACGGATGCAGCCGCAGACTTCGCAGGGGTGAACATACCCGCCTACGATGACGACTTATAATAAGGAGTAGTCCCAGTAACTCCCTCCCGCGCCACGGATGGTCTTATCTTGATTTCTGGGTGTTCGACTCACCCCGCGGGAGCAAGACTCTTTAATATACATTGTTTTAGATTCATTACTATACTATTTTTTACTTAGGTAGGCAAACCCGTGAGGGCAAGCCTGCCTCGCACATTGGAAATTTCTTTTTATAGACAATGGAGGCCAAGCCCACTGTCCGCGAGGATATAGAGCTGGCCACACGGGGCTGACTGGTCAGTCAAAGCAGGATTGGAGCACTCCTTTGTGGTTGCGAGTGTGGCGTATGGCCTGCTTCTGTGGTTCGATTCCACAGAGCCTCACATGACTTCATTACTGATAGATATAGAGACATACTCGGACGTGGACTTGAGTGCCTGCGGTCTGTACAAGTACGTGGAGAGTGACAACTTCAAGGTGTTGCTCTTCAGCTACAGCATAGACGGCACTCCCGCTGAGATAGTTGACTTCGAGGCTGGCGAGGAGCTGCCTGCCGAGGTTAGACACGCGCTGCTTGACCCCTCAGTAAAGAAGTTGGCACATAACATGTCGTTCGAGATAGTGTGCCTCAGCAAGCACTTCGGTCAGAAGATGGACGAGACGCAGTGGTACGACACCATGATCATGGGCGCGTACCTTGGTTTGCCCCTCGCGCTTGGCCAGCTGGGAGAAGTCCTTGGGTTGGCAGAGGACAAGCAGAAGATGCGGGAGGGTGAAGCCCTTATCACGTTCTTCTGCAAACCGTACAGGGGTGTGAGGAGGACACGTGATAAGCACAAGGAGCGCTGGGAACTCTTCAAGCAGTACTGCCGCCGCGATGTAGATAGCGAGGTGGAGATAGGCCGCAGGCTTGTGGATAAGGTTTGGCAGCCACGTTGGGAGCGTGAGGTGCAGCTGCTTGATTTTCGTATCAACCAGCGCGGTGTGGCTGTGGATGATATTCTGGCGCGTAACGCCCTGCGCTTCTGGGAGCGTTGCTCTGCGGAGCTTGGTGAGGAAGCCAAGAAGATAACAGGCCTTGAGAACCCTAACAGCGTGACCCAGTTGCAGCGCTGGCTGGTAAGTTGGGGAGTTAAGATTAAGTCATTAGATAAGTCTGTAATCGCTGAGCAGCTGGAGAACCCATATCTCCCTGAGCGAGTACGTAACTTACTTGAGATACGGCTTGACCTTGGTAAGACAAGTGTCAAGAAGTACGAGACCATGCTTCAGTGGCGTTGCAAGGACGGTCGCGCCCACGGCCTCACCCAGTACTACGGCACCTTTACAGGGCGCTTCAGCGGACGGGGCGTGCAGACACAGAACCTGCCGCAGAACCACCTCAGTGACCTTGGCCTTGCGCGTGAGATACTGCGAGGCGGTGACTACGAGATGATGTCTCTCTGCTACGACAGCATACCCGATACTCTGTCACAGCTCATAAGGACAGCCTTCATCCCCTCAGAGGGAGGAGTGTTGCACGTGTGTGACTTCTCAGCCATCGAGGCGAGAGTAACGGCATGGGTGAGCGGTGAGCAGTGGGTGCTTGACACCTTTGCCAAAGGCGGTGACATCTACTGCGTGACAGCCAGCAGGATGTTCGGTGTGGAGGTTACCAAGCATGGCCCCCATGGAGACCTCAGACAGCCTGGTAAGGTGGCTGTGCTTGCCTGCGGCTATGGCGGTGGCCCCGCTGCATTCGACAACATGGCGAGGAAGTACGGACTGAAATTTACAGAGGAGGAGAAGGCCAGTTATGTGCGCCAGTGGAGACGCGCAAACCCGCACACCGTTAATCTCTGGAGTGTGGTAGAGCGTGCATTTATCGCGGCCATACAGACAGGGCGAACAATATCCATCAACAGAGGCATACGTATGCAGAAGCGTTATGGTATGCTGTTCGTCACCCTACCCAGCGGCAGGAGTATTGCCTACCCCAGGGTAAAGGTAGAGAAAATAGATAAAAAGCAGCGTATCACCTATGAGAGGAAAGACCCCAAAACAAGAAAATGGGGTGTGGCCGACACATGGGGAGGCAAGCTTGTGGAGAACATCGTGCAGGCCATCGCGCGTGACATCCTCTGTCACGTGATGCTCAAGGCAGAGAAGCAGGGGCATAAGATAGTGTTCCATGTACATGACGAAATAATAGTTGACTCACAGCGCCCCAACGCGCTTGCAGAGATAGAGGCTCTGTTCGCAGAACCGATAGACTGGTGTCCTGGCCTTCCGCTTAAAGGCGCAGGCTATACGACACCCTACTATATGAAGGACTAAGATTCAGAAAAATGGCAGACCGACAAATATACATAGCCACAGCGCCCAAGCGAACCACAACGCGCTGGAGCAATAAACAGACGCACTGGAAGAAGCTGGTGGAGCGTTGCTCACAGACAGCCCAGACAGGCGAGAGCCTTGCGGAGTACAAGGCGATGAGCAAGCCCGACCAGAGCCAGCGCAAGGACGTGGGAGGCTTCGTGGGCGGTTACCTCATAGAAGGGCAACGCAGGAAAGGCAGCGTAAAGTTCCGCGATGTGCTCACGCTGGACATAGACTACGCTAAGGCTGACACATGGGAGCAGTACTGTCTGCTGTACGGCAACGAAGCGTTCGTGTATGGCACCCACACCTACACGCCCGAAGCACCCCGCATGAGGCTGGTGGTACTGCTGAGCCGCAGCGTGACAAGCGAGGAGTACGAGGCAGTGGGCAGAGCACTGGCCGCACAGATAGGCATAGACCTCTTCGATGATACAACCTACGAGGCCGAGCGTCTGATGTACTGGCCGAGCAGCCCACGGGATGTAGAGTATTACTTCCGACATACAGAGGGTGACGCTCTGGATCCTGACGAGGTGCTTGCCACCTACCACAACTGGCGCGATGTGAGCGAGTGGCCTTACAGCAGCCGCGTAGCCGCCTGCATACACACCTCCTCCAAGAAGCAGGGAGACCCGACAGAGAAGAAGGGCATAGTGGGCGCGTTCTGCCGTTGCTACAACATACATGAGGCCATAGCGACCTTCCTGCCTGACGTATATGAGCAGTGCGGAGACACAGAGCGATACACCTATACACAAGGAAGCGTAGCAGCTGGACTGGTGGTATATGAGGGAGGCTTGTTCGCCTACAGCCATAACGCTACAGACCCTTGCTCGCAGCATCTGGTCAATGCCTTTGACCTTGTGAGACTGCATAAATTCGGCAAGGATGACGAACACACGCAAGAGGGTACAGCCATCACCTCGCTGCCCTCCTACAAGAAGATGAGCGAGTTTGCCGCCTCAGACGCTCAAGTGCGCCTCGCGCTGATGGAGGAACGCAACGCCTCTGCTGAAGGAGACTTCAGGAATGTAGAGGCGGGTACTGAAGAGGATGCAGGATGGCTGAAGCAGATGGACTACACACGGGCAGGGCTTGTGGCAAGCACCATCAAGAACATACGCCTTGTGCTGGAGAATGACAAGCGCTTCAAGGCCAAGCTTTGGAGGAACGACTTTAGCGGCATGGACTGCTACGAGGGCAAGATGCCTTGGACGGTAGGACGGCCACTCGGCATCTGGACGAACTCGGACGACTGCTGTCTGCGCTGCTTCATGGAGGAGCGGTATGGTATCACAGGCAAAGACCGTATAACAGACGCGCTGACAGCTGTCTTCAACAGCAGGAGGAAGCATCCCGTGAGAGAGTATCTGAGTGGCCTTCATTGGGACGGCACAGAGCGTCTTGACACCCTGCTGATAGACTTCCTCGGCGCAAGAGACACGGAACTGACCAGAGCGCAGACACGCAAGCAGTTCACTGCCGCAGTGGCACGCGCCACAAGACCAGGCTGTAAGTACGACTACGCGCTGGTCATCACAGGCCCCGAGGGCATAGGCAAGAGTACCTTGCTTGCAAGGATGGGCGGCGAGTGGTTCAGTGACAGTGTGGTGACGGTGGAAGGCAAGGAGGGCATGGCAAGCCTGCGTAAGGCATGGCTCATAGAGTTGGGCGAGCTGGCAGGCATCAAGCGCAGCGAGGTGGAGGCCGTGAAGCAGTACCTCTCACGCAGCGTTGACAAGTACAGACCCGCCTACGGACGCAGAGAAGAGGAGTACCCGAGGCAGTGCGTGTTCTTCGGAACAACGAACGAGACGAACTTCCTCAAGGGTACGGACGGCAACAGACGCTTCTGGGTGGTAGAGGCAGGCGTAGAGGAGCCGACCAAGACGATATGGACAGAACTTAACAGCGAGTACCGCGACCAAGTATGGGCAGAAGCCAAGACGCGATACGAGCAAGGAGAGCCGCTGTTCCTGCCCAGAGACTTGGAGATGCAGACACGTCAGATGCAGAAGGAGTTTAACGACCTTGCCAAGGACGAGCGCATAGGACTCATACAGCGCTACCTCGACACGCTGCTTCCCGCTGACTGGGAGACAAGAAGCCTGGAGAGACGTAGAGCCTACTTCAAGCAGACAGACCCGCTGGAGGCTGAGGGCGTTCTTACCCGCACGGAGGTCTGCACGGTGGAGATATTATATGAGCTGTTCGGTGAGTCGTTGGACGAGAAGCTGCGCTATAAGTCCAGAGAGATAAACGCGCTCTTCGAGTGGATTCCAGGCTGGGAGAAAGGAGGGCGAGAGAGGATAACAGGCTACGGGCTACAGCGCATGTGGGTGCGCAGCAGTCAGGACGAGATACTAACGGATGATGACTTATGAGGAGGATAGACGAGATAGCAGGCCACGCTCTGATGAGCGAGAAAGCGCTGGAAGCATACCTTGTGAAACGGGTGAAGATGCTCGGCGGCATCGCCCTCAAGTACAGCAACCCGACATGCACAGGCTTCCCTGACAGACTGCTTCTCCTGCCAGGCGGCAGGGCAGCATGGTGCGAGCTGAAGTCCAGAGGCAAGAAGCCGAGGGCGGTACAGCAGGCGAGGATCCAGCAGTTGAGAGAGCTTGGGCAGGTCGTGTATGTGGTGAGTTCAAGAGAAGAGATAGAGAGGATGATAGATAATGTTTAACTAAAATATAAGAGAAGTTATGAAAACGTATGTAGGAACAAAAACGGTAAAGGCCGAACCTATGAACGAATAGTCCGCAGTAAAGAGAGGTTACGACCGCAAGAACAAGGACAACCACGAGTGGCGTGAAGGCTATCATGTGCAGTACACCAACCCAGACGGTAGCATCTACAACTTTTGGTCTCCAAAGTCTGTCTTTGAGAAGCTTACAAAGTTGCTGAGACTCCTGCTGACCGTATTAGGATTGAGATTGAAGAACTGAATACGTCCTTTACAAAGGGAATAAAGTTTTTGGCAAACGAAGGTTGTGCCCTCATATACCCCACGAAGGCACTCCTTTCAGCACAGGTTGAAACAGAGAGAGTATTCCTATCTGTTGAATGATAGACTCAAACGGATGTCTGATGGGAAGGAATCTCTCAACAACTATGACTTCGGTACGGCTATCAAGTTTCTTAAAGCGGGTGGTGCTATTCGCAGAGCGGGATGGAATGGCAAAGGGATGTTTGTTATCAAGCAAGTTCCCGCGCATATTATAAGCGAGACCATTCCTAATATGCAGTCGCTGCCTCAGATTGCGAAGGACATCCTGATGAAGCGTCAGAAACCATGCCTGAAATACACAAACCAGATGCTCATCATAGACCAAGACGGGCGCGCGGATTCATGGGTTCCATCGTCCAGCGATGTATTTGCGGAGGACTGGGAACTGGTTACAGAGTAATAAGGATACTAAAAAAATAAAGAAATGACGATGGGAATTTGTATTGCGTTTATCGCTGTGGCGCTTATTGTGGGTGTCGCAGGAGCAAACTACGGCTACACGAGGGGAGAACAGGAGACCAACGCGCGCTGGACGGCACACCTCTCCGACAAGGAGGAAGAGATTGTGCGGCTCCAGAAGGAACTGAAGGAGACACGCGCCGCGATGCGTATTCTCAGTGAGAGGAAGGAGAGCGATGGCAAGAAGTAGAGAGCTGCGCCCCGCGACGGATGACGAGTACACCAACGAGGCGCTTAACAGAGAGTATTACGACCGTCCATGCACGATGAGCAGTCAGAGCGAGGGGTGCAAGGCATACGTAAGACGAGGATTCAGTACGGCACGCACGCGCTCGAAGTACAGAGATGCTAACTGGATGGAGTGACAGACACCGTAACGAGACGATATGAACAACAAGGAATTTAACTGGGACGAGGCGATAAGCCTCGCGCACAAGACAGCCGTGGAGCACGGCTTCTGGGATGACACCCCAAACTACGAGCATCTGGCCATGCTCGTCATTACCGAACTCAGTGAGGCGATAGACGCGGACAGACACGACAGACACGCCGATACGGATGAATATGAGATGGGGTGTGCCTTCGTGGGTAAATATATAATAACCCTTGATGACCGTATCAAGGGACGCAAGACGGCATTCAAGGATTACATCAAGGACACCGTGGAGGACGAGCTGGCCGATGCCAGCATACGCCTTATGGACATGATGGGCTACTACAAGATTTCCTTCATTCGTGACAATACGTTTACTTCCGACCTTGACAAACCGGTGTGTGAGTTCTGCTTCCGAGTAACAGAGGCTCTGATGGCTCCGCACGGAGAGATATACGCCTGCCAAAAGGCTCTAAACATGCTGCTTGGCTATGCCGAGCACATAGGCATAGACATCGAGTGGCACATTCACGAGAAAATGGCATACAACGAGCAGCGGCCACGGCTTAACGGAAAGAAGTACTGAGACACGAATTGGATGGAGTGACAGCTAAACAAACCGAAGATATGAATAAGTATATTGGACCGAGAGAGGTATGGGCGCACCCCATGACGGAGTACGAGGCTATTGCGGCAGGCATACATCCCAAGTCAGAAGACGGGCATGTACTCAAAGCTGGTTACAAGATAACACAGCCTATCCCAAACGGGAGAGTTCTTGAGTACTGGGTGGATGAAGACACATTCAACCGCTGCTACACGCAATTCAATAGCTCGGAAGACAGACTGCGCGCAGAGATTACAGAAGTCCAGCGCCGTATCCAGTCGTGGATGCTTTTCGACGAGCCCGTTCCAAAGCCGAAGGAGGAGAACCTGTGGAGACTACAGCACGATATGCTGCGTGCATACGCCAGAGTCCTTGAGATGCGGCTGGAGATAATCAAGAGTGAAAAAGAAAGAGAAAATTAACAGCTAAACAGAATTGAGATGAGTGGTTATGTTGAATTTTGGTTGAAGCTTCAGGCTGAGAATCCTAAAAACAATATCGTAAAAGTGAGGAAGCTGACCAATGGTGTAGCACAGGCTATTGAGAATGTAAGCAAGAAGGACGGCATACGCACTGACGAGCTTCTGATTGGGCTGACGCTTGGCATAGTGACCAGTTTTGAGTCCGTCTCGCCTAAAAACAGGAAGAAGATGGTGGAAGAGCTGTGCTGCTTCCTGCATGATGCGAGCGAGTCACTGGAGACAGGGAAGAAAGAGGATAATAACAACTAAAACAAATTTGGATATGAAAAAGTATATTATCAAGAACGCTGATGGAAGTGCGCAGAATGTAATGCCTGCCATCCACAACACGTATAAGAGTGCTTTACAGACTCTATTGAGCCACCTTATAATGGCAGCAGGTGGTGTGAATGATGACTGCACAGAAAGTCCTTTCAAGTACATTATTGAGGAGGTTGGTGAGAAGGATGTGAATGAACGAATCACGGACTTCAAGAGTGCCTGCCTAGCCCTTGGAAGAAAATCCAACAACCCACTTCGCGTTGCAATGACTAAAGAAACGTCGTCCAAAAGTGACCTTTCGTTTGATGGGATTTCAAGACTTGTTGAAGAAATAAATCCCAGGCACCTTGAAGCGTTGATTGCCTTGAACAAGTTGTTCACCATCGCACAGGCATGGAACAAGGAAGATGGCTTTATACCCGATTTCTCGGATTGGGAACAAGACAAATGGTTTCCTTGGTTCGTGTATGACAAGGATGCTGCGGGGTTCGTCATTGCGAATACGAATAACGCGCCGACGTATGCGAATGCGCTTTTCGGTTCTCGGCTTTGCTTCAAATCGTCCGCGCGCGCCGCGCAATTCGGCAAGCAATTCATAGACCTTTATAACAAGGTTTTCCTATAACAACTAAACAGATAGGGATATGGAAGAAGATAGATATTACGAGTTTACGGGCGAAACAAAGAAGTTCTATAACCGCGTAGTACGCCGTATCAGATGCATCAAGGACTTCCGCGATTACAAGGTAGGGGATGTCGGTGGTTGGATAGAGGACTACAAGAACCTAAGTGAACAGGCCTGGGTGGAGGATGAAGCGGTGGTATGCGAGCACGCAACGGTAAAAGGATCCGCAATCATCAAGGAGGCTGCTGTGGTGTTTGGCTTTGCAAAGGTCTGCGGAACGGCCACGATAAGCGGTAACGCATATGTAGGCGACCATGCTTTCGTCATGGATGCAGAGGTAAGCGGTAACGCGGGTGTTGGCGACTGCACCGAGGTCAAGGGTAACTGCGTTGTCACAGACCACGCTGTCGTTAAAGACCACGCGGAGATAACAGACAACGCAAGGATAGAAGGCCATGCAAGGGTGACAGAATATGCCTGCGTAGGCATGGGCGCACGTGTCTGTGACCATGCCAAGTTAGGGGAGTGCGCTAAGGTGGGTGGCTGCGCTTTGGTATGTGACCACGCCTGGCTTATGGGCAATACAATGGTGGACGGGTATGCCATTGTAGGTGGTATGACATATTCTATGGGCGCTCTTTACGTCACAGACGAAGCAGAGGTCAGATGTGAGGGGCTTCCAGGGCCTAAAAAGGTGTTTATCCCTATAAAGGGAACCTTCCGTATATGCGGGGATGCGAAGGTGAGAAGCAGCAGGGACTATGTGGCGTTCACCGATTGGCTCCATGAGGGGTACGAAATTGTTTGGACGCGCAGCAACAACATGTGGCATTGCGACGGTCTTGGCATAAACGGCCCCTGCCCCGCAGAGGAGTTCATCAAGAAGGGCTACGAGAAGGGAGAGCTACACGGCAAGAACCGAGAGCTGCTCGTGAAGTATGTAGAAAGTATTAAGGAGCTTGGCTGATGGAGAACGAGAGAGCAAGCCTGTATGGACTTATCAATAGAATATGTGACACAATTCAGGGTTATAATAAAATTATGAAAGAAAATAGGCATTATGAGTTGACCGATGAGACTATTGAGTTTGACGGCCATACACTGCATCGCATTAGATGTACAGAGGATTTTCTGAATATAACGAAAGGCACTCTGGGTGGATTTGTTGAGGGCTACGAAAACCTATGCGATGAAGCCTGGGTAGATGGCGAGGCGAAGGTTTATGCAGGGGCTGTTGTTAAAGACCGTGCATCTGTTCAGCGTAGCGCTTGCGTAAGCGACTACGCGGTCATTGCAGAAAGAGCCTTTGTTAAGGACTCTGCTTCTGTTTATGGCGCTGTGTGGATAGGTGGTAACGCCGCAATTTACGATTCAGCTGTTATCGGGCAAGGAAGTCCTTGGCCTTTAATCATAAGTGGATATGCCAAAATCGGCGGTAACGCGGTGATAAAATCCGGCTACGACTATATCGTCTTCAAGAACTGGTGGTCGTCGGGTAGGTACTTTACCTGGACACGCAGCAATGACATGTGGCGTGTTGGATGTTTCTATGGCACGGGTAAGGAGCTAGTTGTTAAAGCCTATAAAGACAGTAAACTCAGCGGTCGCGAATATGAGCGGGTAGTCAAGTATGTAGAGCAGATTAAGAGAGACAGCAAGCCGTCTTTGTGGTGGCGGGTAAAGAAGATGCTAACGGGTAAGTGATATGGATAAAGAGAAGATAAGAAAGACCCTATTAAAACTTGGTTTCAAAACAGACTCGCGCGGAGATAAATACTTCTTTATTGAAAAAGATTTGCAATATCGCCCAGATTCGTTAGTGTACTCGGAGACCTACACAGAACTAACCGTTGAGATAGATAAGGAGCATTTCTCCTACCTAAACTTTCTCGACAGATGGGAGCACACTAAACCAGGTTCTCCCGATAAAAACCTAACTTCCTATCGGGAGGTAAAATACCAAATACCTTTCAAAACAGAGAAGTCTCTGTGGTGGCTAATAAAGCAGCACGGAACGAGCAAGCAAAGGAGGACGTTAATGCAACTACAGAAGCAAGAGAATCCCCATAGGCGCTTTTTTATGGAATGGCTCTCACCGACAAATAGTTCTGATTAACGAATTTGGATAGAGCGATGATAACAAAACTGAACTACAGGGACAGAAGCATTAAGTCCTACACGATACGCAAGCTTACGCCCTTTGAGTGTTTCAGGCTGATGGGCGTGCGCGATGATGTGATACGCACGATGCAGAGCACGAACGCACAGGCAGAGAAGCGTATAGCAGGCTTCAAACCAAAGGGCAAGAAGGACGAGATGGCGGTGTCAGCAACACAGCAGTACCGACAAGCAGGAAACAGCATTGTCGTTGATGTGCTTGCCTATATCTACGAGCATCTGTGGTACCCTAAACACCGCGAACCAAGCGGACAGATGAGCCTTTTCCCAGACGAGGAGTTGCCTGCAATGCCCGAACACAGCGATGACGAGAAGGTGATATGCACTACGTTCAGCGGGTATGACTCACAGCTGATGGCCGCTGATGTGCTGAAGGATTGGCATCCCGATTTCCGATGGACTTGCGCAGGGTGGAGCGAGATAGACAAGAACGCATGCCTTATGCACAACATCGTATTCCCGCAGTATGCTGACAAGGCACTCGGAAACATCACAAAGATAGACTGGCATAAGGTGAAGGAGTCGTTGGGCGGCAAGGAGGTTGACCTGTTTACCTACTCCTCGCCTTGCCAAGACCTCAGCAACGCTGGCAAGCAGATGGGCATGAAGGAGGGCAGCGGTACGCGCTCGTCCCTGCTGTGGCATGTAGCAGACGCGGTGGAAGTTTTGCGCCCTAAGTTCCTCTTGCAGGAGAACGTGGCGGCGCTGGTAAACAAGAATTTCAGACAAGACTTCCAGGCGTGGCTTGATAAGCTGGAGCAACTTGGCTACGTATCGAGGTGGCAGCGGCTCAATGCAAAAGACTACGGTGTGCCACAGAACAGAGACAGGGTGTTCTGCCTGTCCATGCGGAGCGATGTGGCCTTTGACTTCCAGTTTCCAGAGCCTATCACCTTAGACAGGCGATTGGAGGATGTGCTGTTGGACGAGGTGGAAGATCGGTACTTCCTGAATGATGACTCGGTAAACAAGTTCCTTGAGACCCACGACAAGGACAATGCCTCGTTCTTCCAGTTCAACCTGCCACCGATACATGAGGCGGCAATGTTCCTCAAGGCCGTGCTCCAGATATTCATGGAGCGTCACGACGGATGGGACAAGGGCATTGAGTGGAACGAGAGGGAACTGAGCTATCATCGCCCAGCCATCGCCCACCTTTACAAAAAGTTTAAGGAGAATCCAAAGAAAATGGACGTGGAGTATTGGCGCGGATTCTATAAGATGTTCAAGGAGAATATGGAGAGGAAGAATATGACTGACAAGTATTACATCGGCTGGGTGAGAGACAGCAAGGGAAACGTGATAAAGAGGCCGCGCAAGGAGATAGCCAATACCATTACAAGGTTTACGGGTAAAAACGGCTTCACCGAAGCAGACGGCTTATGTAATACTACGCCTTATATAATTATAAAATACGACTGAATATGAAGATAGGACTTTTAGATGTTGACGGACGACACGGCAAAAAGAAATGGGGCGCAACGATATACCCTAACGTGGCTCTCGGCAAGATAGCCCGCTGGCACACCATGCAGGGCGATGATGTTGAATGGGCGCAACCTATTGATCTGTTCGACAGACATCATTACGACATATTGTATGCTAGTAAGGTGTTCAATTTCTCGTCCGACATAGACTTCAATCAGTTCTCTTACGACCGACTGGAGAAGGGTGGTACAGGCTACGACATCCACAAGCGTCTGCCTGACGAGATAGACAGACTGCAACCCTTGTACGATATATTTCCTTGGTTGCCGAAAAATCAAGCCATAGGTAAGTTGACCGAAGGATGCCCTAACAAATGCTTCTGGTGTGTCGTGCCGAAAAAGGAAGGGCGCATACGTCCATATATGGATATTGAAGAGATAGCCATCGAAGGACGCACACATGTTGTGCTGATGGATAACAACATCCTTGCAGCGGGCAACTATGCCAGAGAGCAACTTCAGAAGATAATTAACCTTGGCCTGCACATTGACTTCAACCAGGCAATGGACGCACGGTTGGTGACTCCTGAATATGCAGAGTTGTTGGGCAAAGTGAGATGGATAGACTCGCGCATACGCTTCGGCTGCGACACAACAGCACAGATAGCGGAATGTGAACGTGCCATGCAGCTCATCAATGCTGCTGGATTTCGTGGTGAGTATTTCCTTTACACGATGATTGGCGGCAAGAACGATTTTAAGGAGTGCTACCACCGACTGCATTATTGGTGGGAACGTCTGCAAGGTTTTCGCAAGAGCCATGAGGGCAGAGCGGTGTATGCCTGCGCTCAACCTTACCGAGACCCGACGAACCCGAACCATACAATCCCCGAATGGCAGAAGGATATGGCTCGATGGTGCAACAAACGAATGACTTTCTGCGCTACCAACTTTAAGGACTTCTCGCCCAGAAAGGGATTCAGGTGTGAGGAATATCTGAGGGAGCACGGACTATTGTAATAGGATATAATTAGAGAATATGATTAACTTTATACACCGCAGCGATGGCTTCCCCTACACACATGCTAGCTGTGATGGATGCCTGCGCATACTACACTTCATCGAAACGATGGACAGCAAGGAAGACATAGAACGCCACCTACAGCTACTCGGCTGGAAGGTAAGAAATGGCAAGCATTACTGCGAGCAATGCAAGTTGAAGTATGGTACAGAAATAACAGCCCAAAAACATGATTAAAGAAGAAAAGATATTTGACGTGTTCTGCGATTGCTGCGGGACACGACTCACAGAAGGTGACAGTATAATAGGCTGGACAGATATAGAGTCGGCTGAGTTCGTAGCACGCGAGTCTGGCTGGGAGAAGCAAGGAGAGTACTGGTACTGCCCAGATTGTTGCAAGCCTAACGATGAAGAAGATGAGCAAGAATAGGAAGAAGGAAGACGGCATCTTCTACGATTTCACCACAGGCCGCTGCTGGGAGCACAACGGAAAGTCCAAGCGCCTGCTGTGGACAGAGAGCATGGTGCGGGAGCTGAGAACCAAGTTCCCCATCATGCACAGCGAGGAACTGGCTGGCATGCTACAGATGTGTAAGCGCACGCTGGAGCGCAAGACCAAGGAACTGGGTATAAAGAAGAACCCGCAATGGCTGGCCAAGAACATGGAAGAGAGTAGGAGGATAGCCCACAGTTGTACGAGGAGGGGGTTCAACCCTGGCTGCTATAAGAGCGGACACGTGCCGACACACGGCTTCCAGAAAGGCAGAGTGCTCAGCAAGGAAATAGAAGAAAAGCGGGTTGCCCATCTTCGCGAAAGTATGAGGCTACGAAAAAGCAAACAAAAAGTAAATAAAGATGGAGTATCAGGAGAACAATCTGAAGAGTAGGGAGGAGCTTGCCAAGATGGCAATGAACATGATAGACGCTCATCTGTGCTACACGGGCAGCATACGCTCGGGGGCGAGTAAGGAAGAAGTATGCGCTAACGCGCGAGACTACTTCCGCAAGCGTGACGAGTTGATGGAGGCCTCACGCAGCATCCTCTTCAACGCTAAGCTGACTGAGAGATGAGAGCAGTCCTGCATGATTACCAGAAGCGCGCGGTTCGGTTTGTGGAAGACACGCCGCGCTGCGCGCTTCTGCTTGAGATGGGCTTGGGCAAGAGCCTTATAACGCTCACCGCTTTGGGCAGGATGCTCGCAGACATGGAGGTAAGCAAGGCGCTTGTCATCGCCCCGCGTAAGGTGGCGGAATCCACATGGTCAGACGAGGTGGAGAAGTGGGAGCATCTGTCGGGTATGCGCGTGAGCCGTGTCATAGGCACAGAGAAGCAGCGCATAAAGGCTCTGGAGCAGAATGCCGACCTCTACGTGCTTGGCCGCGACTCCTGGGTGTGGCTGGTCAAGTACTACAACGCCAGCATGCCGTTTGATATGCTCATCATAGACGAGTTGACAAGCTTCAAGAGCAACACCAGCCTGCGCTTCAAGGCGATGCGGCTTGTGCGTAGCCAGTTCAGCCATATCATAGGGCTCACAGGCACACCCGCACCTAACGGCTACCTTGACCTCTGGGCAGAGGTGTTCTGCATAGACGGAGGCCAGCGCCTTGGCAAGTTCGTGACACGCTACAGGAGCAACTACTTCAACGTGACAACAAGTCCGCAGGGCTATCTGCTTAGAGCAACGCTGAAGGAAGGATCCAAAGAACAGATAGACGCGCTGCTGTCCGACATCTGCCTCACCATGCAGGCAGGAGACTATCTGACCCTGCCCGAGAGACAGGACATAGTGAGGAGAGTGCATTTGCCCGCCAGCATACTGAGCCGCTACCGCAAGTTCGAGCGCGAGATGGTGATGAGCATAAGCGACACAGAGGCTATCACCGCCGCGAGTGCCGCAGCCCTCATGGGTAAGCTGCTTCAGTATGCCAACGGCGCTGTCTATACAGACGAGCACATGGTGGAGGAGATACACCAGGAGAAGATAGAAGCCCTCAGAGAGATAGTAGAGGCAGCAGGGTCTCCTGTGCTCGTCTTCTACCAGTACAAGCACGACCTTGCACGTATCAAGGACGCGCTCGGCAAGGACTACAAGCTGAGAGCCTACGAGAACGAGCAGGACTTGCGTGCATGGAACAAGGGAGAGGTGGAGGTGCTGCTTGCCCATCCCGCCTCATGCGCCTACGGCCTTAACATGCAGGCAGGAGGACACGTTATCGTCTGGTTCGGTGTGGGGTTCAACCTTGAGCTGTACCAGCAGGCTTGCGCGAGACTGCACAGGCAAGGTCAGAAGTACCCCGTGCAAGTCTATCATTTGCTGTGCTCCGACACCGTGGATGAGAGAGCCTGGCAGGCCATACAGAGCAAGGCCAACGAACAGAACGCGCTCATGGGCGCATTCAAGCGCTTGGTACAGACCTACAGGTAGATGATAAATTGTCAAGAGAGAATGCCCGCGGAGATTATCTTTGCGGGCATAACTTTTTAATAATCGTTGCACATGATAGGAGCAATATTAGGCGCGGCCACCTCGATAGGCTCAAGCATCTACGGGGGCATTAAAGCCCACAATGCCGAGAAGAAGTACAGGAAGGAGATGGCCGACCTCAACAAGAAGCAGAACGACTGGTACAACCAGCGCATGAACGAGGACTACACACAGCGCGCTGATGTGCAGCGTCTCCTCAACAGCTCACGCGAGGCCGCAGAAAGACAGATTAACAGCGCACGTGCCAGACAGGCCGTGTCGGGCGGTACAGACGAGAGCGTGATGGCCGCACAGGAGTCCGCTAACGCAGGGCTTGCTGACGCTACCGCACAGATAGCCTCGCAGGCAGGAGCCTACAAGGACGCTGTGGATAAGCAGAACCAACAGAACATAAGCGCTAACGCAGCGCGTAACATGCAGTACTACGCACAGGCTGCACAGAACGCACAGACAGCCGCCTCTGCGGGCATGCAGGCAGGCATGGGTGTGGTGGGCGCTGACATGCAGGCTAAACTTAATAACGGTAAAGGTCTCTTCGAGGGGCTGTTTAAGAAGAAGTAGGTATGAAGAGAACAGCATCAGACATGTATTCCTTTCTTCTTGACGATGACGAGAAGAAGAGTGTGGCTTACCCACCGAAACCAGCAGTAGCTACGACCCCGACTCCTGCCCCTGCTGTGTCCGCTCCTGCTGTGACCACTCCTGCTCCTGCCGTGGAGGATGAGGTGCCAGCTGCCTTGCAGAGAAAGACGGCAGACTATACACCGCAGAATCCATGGACACCGAAGGAGCAGAGAGTGGAAGCGCCCGTTGTGGAGGAAGAAAAGTCCTCCCTGGAGATACCGCCAGTCAGCGACTACGACAACTTCTCTGAGCTGGTCAAGCAGTACACCTCTGCGCCGATGACCGAGGAGGAGCAGAAGCGCAGAGAGCGCGGAGCCGCTGCCGCTCAGAGCATGGGCGCACTGGGCAACGTGCTCAGCGCGTTCAGCAACCTTGCCTTTACAGGCGGTGTGGCTCCAAGCCAGAAGTTGCCCGACCTGCCAGACGCTAACAAGGACGTGCAGGCATTCCGCACACAGGTGGAGAAGAGCAGGCAGGCTTACCTTAACAATCTGTTGCAAGGCCGTGCGCTCCAGCAGAAGGGAGAGGAGCTTGGACTGAAGAGAGCGGACTTGGTACGTAAGGTAAACGCCGAGGATAAGCGTTGGGAGATACAAGACATGCTTACCGATGCCAAGATTAAGAGGATGCAGGCCGCTAGCGCAAAGGACGAAGCCACAAGAAAGAAGTTGGAACGGGAAGCAGATAACATCGTGGCGCTTGCTCAGAAGAAGCTTCAGCTCATGGACTCGCAGATAGGGCTGAATAACCAACGCGCCAGCCACGTTGGCAGCGGTGGTAGCGGGCGTAATCTTACTGAATACGAGTATTATGATGACCTTACTGGCGGATTCAAGAAAGAGTTGGTCACCCCGAATGAAAAGCTGAGACGAAAATCGCTTGAGATGGGTGACGATAGCAACACAAGAGACACCGAACACGTTAACGAGTTCGGCGGCAAGAGCACTACCAAGATAGAACGCGGTAAATCGGGAGAGCAGAAGCTTGCAGAACTTACACGGCAGAAGAAGGAGGAACGTAAAGCCGCAGAAGAGGCCAAGAAGAAGGCCAAGACAGGGAAGAAGCCGAACAATAATATGTCACACACAAGAGCACTTGGTTTATAAATATGGCACAGGATAAGTTAGATATACTATACGATGCGCTGGAACGTGATGGCGCGGTAACAAGCGGTAGAGAGAGCTTCCGAGCTAAGATGCTTGCGCCTGGTGAGGAAGGCTACAAGAACAGGCTCGCGCTCTTTACTGCGCTGAAGCAGGACAACGCGGTAGAGAGCAATACCTACGAGGAGTTTGCTGCCAACCTTGGCTTGCATGCCGTGAAGCCTGCCAAGCAGGAGGATCCTGCCGAAGAGCAGGGCGGAGCGGCACAGCCCAACGCGGATGACTACGCGAGAGCAGCTAAGAACAACGCTCTGGCAGTAGAACGCGGTCGTGATGTGCTGCACCAGGCAGAGAACGCGCAGGAGTGGCAGAAAGCCAACTTCGGGCTTAACGTGCCGAAGGTAGAGCTTGGGCTTGGCAAGTCGGGTCGTACAGTGGCCACCGCGCCTACGTTCAATGCCAAGACAGGCAAGCAGGAGCGCACCTACATAACACAGAGCGGCAACGAGTACACCTCACAGGCTTCTGCCGAGCGTGAGCAGGCCGCTCTGGACAAGCAGCAGGAGCAGGCGCGTAAGCTGGCTCGCGTGCAGGAGGAGATAGACAGCAAGCGACAGGAGGAACTGGCGGGCATAGACAAGCAGCTGGCCGTCATGCAGGAGCAGTATGACCGCATTAAGGGTACCGACCAGACGAGCGAGACACGCAGAGGATATATCATGCAGGCCATAGACCGCCTACAGCAGCAGCGGGACGCAGCAGAGAAGAAGTATCGCGGGCGCGATGTGAAGGCCGAGTACGAGCTGGGAGGCGGTAAGGAGCAACTTGCCGCAGCCAAGGAGGAAGTGGCAAGCGCGCTGGAGGATATAGAGGAGAGACGAGGCGAGAAGTCGGGCTTTATGGAGTTCGCGGAGAGCCAGTTCCCCAACGTGACCTCTTACATACGTAGGTGGACAGACCCCGAGTATGGCAAGGCCAAGGCCGCAGAGCAGGCGCTGGAGGACACGGAGAACACCATCAAGCAGGCTACGCGCGAGGGCTTCTCCAACAACACAGCCTTCAACGTGGCGCGTGGCGCGTGGGACGCTACCCGAGACATACGCACATGGGACTTCGGTGCCAACGACTGGGCCGACAGCCATAACCTGGCAGAGCTGGTGGATAAGTCGGAGCGCATACGCAAGGCCGAGGAGGCTGGTAAGACACCCGAGGAGCATCTGACCGCTACAGAGCAGAGAGTGCTGGACGCGATGGCGGTATCAAGCACGCTGGACGCTAACTTCAGCGAGCACGTGCCGATGTCCTACCGCGTGGGACAGAGCGTGCCTACCTCTGCGGGCTTTGCCGCCAGCATCTACCTCAACCCACTCAACGGACTGGGTGCTGCCGTGGAGAAGCAAGTAGCGGCTAACGCAGCCAAGGGAGGCGTGAAGGAGGTGCTGAAGGGCGCGATGAAGACAGCGGGCAAGACGGTGATGAAAAACGTGACTGGCGCGCCTACCATGACCACAGCCGAGCAGAGCATGCAGCGCGCCCTCACCGTAGCCGCCGTAAACAAATACGGCAAGTGGGGCGTGCGTGCGATGAACACCGCAGGCCGCGTGATAGGTGATGGAGTGGAGGCGCTGGGTACAACGCTCACCACTGGACTGCCGCGTACCATGGCCTCTATCAACGAGAGACAGGCGGGTACGTTCATAGGCCGTGTAGATGACAGCGGTCGCATAGTATATGACCGCGTGGTGGACAGAGAGACAGGCGCTAAGTCGTACATCAAGGGTGGCTTGGCTTCCTACTTCGAGAACCAGTCTGAGCTGGTGGGTGAGTACTTCTCACCGATAAAGAACTTTGCCAACCTTGCCGCAAAGGATATGCCCTTGGCACGCAGCATGGTGGAGCGGTTCATTGCATCCTCACCGAAGCAGAAGGCTTCCCTGCTGGCCGAGTTCCGCAAGAAAGCGCACATAAGCGGCCTCTTCGGGGAGTATGCAGAGGAGGTGATAAATAACCTGGAGAACGCGGTTTTCACGGGAGACATGAATTTGACGGGAGGTGTCTTTGAGCCCAAGCGTGAGGACTACCAGAGCGAGGAGGACTACAACAAAGCCGTGAACGACTGGAAAGGATCCATGTTCAATGCTGAGACAAACTTGGAGACCTTCTTGTCTGTGGCCGCGATGATTATGCCCATGGCCGCTATCGAGCAAGGCCAGAAGCGCTACAACTCCTACACCGTAAAGCGCCAGTTGAACACCTCTGCCGATGCCCTGCGCAAGTCGCTGGGCGAGGAGACCGCTGTACCTCTTATGACCCGCATGCGCGAGGCAGAGAGCATCAAGGATATATGCGAGGTGTATATGTCCGTCCTCAAGGATGGCGGGCTTAAGGACAGCGAGCAGGCTCGTGCACTGATGGACTACGCGGGCAAGCTGGTAGCCTACCAGAGCGTGAACACAAGCGATATGGCAGGCGAGATAAGCGCAAACCGTGTGCAGCGTGGCTATAAGAGCGCGTTTGCCGCTGGGCATGAGATGGCCGCTGATGAGCGCCACAATGCCGCTGTGGAGTTCGACAATGCCGCGGCAACCGCTACCGAAATGCTGGGCAAGGACTTCGTGATGGCCGTGCGGGATATGGACTTGCCGCAGTTCCAGGAGATACTGAAGACGCTTAGCTGGGAGCAGAAGAAGGCGGCTACCGATGTGTATCTGTCCAGTGTCCGACTGAGCGGCATCCTGGCAGGAGCGCGTGACCGCGTGGACGAAGAGGCCGACAAGTACGGCAACACGCTAAACCTCATGTCAGACGAGGAGGGCAACGCCTGGCGCGGCTCTAACCTTGGTGAGAACGAGTATGTCGTACCCTCTTCCCTGTCTGACGAAGGCAGTACGCTGGTAGTACGCGATATGGAGACAGGCGCTCTGCGCATGATACCACGTGAGGAGGCTGGAGAACTGACAGCCGTCAACGCCAGCGAGGAGACAGAAGCCAGACGCAAGCAGCTGTGGGAGCAGGAGAAGGATGAAGTACGCTGGAACCTCAACCACCATAACAAGACCGTGCAGCCCGCCGTTGGTGAGACGGTCAGCATCAGCATGCGCAAGAGCGAAGACGAGGAGAGCGAGCCGCAGCGCTTCCTCATCGTGAAGGAGGACGAGGACGGTAACTTCTATCTCCTGCCAACGCGCATGAACGAGGCAGGCGAGGAAGAGGCCATAAGCGGCACACCCTTCAAGGCCACTGCTGACGAGTTGCTGTCTTCCCAGGACTACGTGTATGAGCAGGAGGACGCAGCACAGCGCGATGCCGAGCGTAGCGCGGTGGAGGAGACTACGGAGGGCGGTGCATCAGAGGAGACACCGACAGGAGGCTCTTCTGTGGTCATAGAGGGCACTCCCGCTACAGAGGAGGACGCGCCTGCCGATACAGCCGTGCCTACACGTAGCGAGATGGCCGTGCAACTGGACGCTACCGAGGAGGGCAGAAGCGCACGCGCAATGGTTGACGGCTGGGTGCGTGACGAGAACGATGCCGAGACAATCCATGAGTGGATAGACATCGTGGATGAGTCAGAGTGGGATGCCAAGACGAAACAGCTCCTGCATGACTACGTGGATAGCGAGGACGCACCAGACGAGGAGGGGCCGACTGGCGGGTCATCCGCTGTAGTGGAGAGTGAAGCCGCTCCTGCTGTGGAGGGTGAGGCCGCTCCCGCTGTGGAGGGTGAGACCGCTCCAAAGATACCGCTGGGTAAGGATGGAGCACCCCAGTACGACAAGGCTCCTGTGCAGGCCACCGTGGAAGACCTGTATGACGGTACCCTTGACGACAAGGAGGTGGGCGAGTTCATAGAGGCACAGATAGCGGAGGCCGACAAGAACGTGAAGAAGCTGGAGAAGCGGAAACCCAAGGTAGGCACGGACAAGGCCAAGTATCTTGCCAGCAAAAAGAAATGGGAAGACGAGTTGGAAGATGCCCGTCACAAGGCTCAGTACTGGAACGATGTAAAGGCCGAAGTGGAGAGGATGACCACACCCGCTGACGCGCAAGGCTGGGAGGGCGAGCTGAACGATGATAACGCACGCGCGGCCTACCGAGCACAGCGCAAGGCCGAGAACGGCATACCCACACAGCAGGAGTTCATTGCCGACTTCATGGCCAGTGCCAAGATAGCGCCTGAGTCCTTCAGAAAAGAGACTGGAGGCGGGACGCTGGAGCAGAAGCAGTGGGCAGGACGTATCGCGAAGGAGGGAGACAGCATAGAACGCCTGTCCGAAAAGCTGGTTGACCTCGACAACACGGAGAACGGTGGCCGCTTCTTCGGCGGTGACAGCGCTGCCGCAAGGGATGCCATTATAGACTTCCTCAAGTCGGGACGAGACAAGACTGACCAAGAGCAGGAGTTTGTGGAGCAGTACAACGCGCAGCGCGATGCGTACTATAACGAGCGCTACGGCATGTCTTATGAGGACTATATCGCATATACCGAGCAGGAGATGCCCGAGATGTTGAGAAGATATAGTAACTTTGACGAGCAAGAGTTCACCAAGCTATACGCAGACGAGATAGAGGAGGACTTGCGCAGAAGAGAAGAACAAGCTAAACAACAGAACAATGGAACAGAAGGAAATGACTCCGCAGGAGAAGAGCAGAGCGATGGTGGAAGCCATCAAGTACAACCTGGCGAACGGACTGATGACACCCGAGGAGGTGAAGAGCGCACAGACACCAGAGCAGAAGAAGAAGATGCTGGCGATGAAGGCGCTGGTAAACCAGAGGCTGCACAAGAGAATGCTGGAGGAGCGCAAAGTGCGACAGGAAGTGGAAGCAGCCAAGAAGAAATTGCAGGCGAAGGCACACTGAACAGAGAAGAGGCTATTACGCTCATTGCTCAGATGGAGGAGCGAGCAGAAGTCGCTCCCCAAATTGAGTTGACAATAGAGAATTGGGATGCCCTATTTGATGAGGGTACGCAGATTCCAACCCCAGTTGGCGATGTCAAGATGGGCGAGAACCAGTTTGCAAAGCTAATGCGGCAAGGACGTAATGGCAAACTCGGTATGCTTAAACCTACGCTTGAAAATCCTGACTTTATAGTCGAAGATAAGAGCGAGGCTAAAGAAGGAGATATTACCGAACGTGGCAACTCTTATGTATTTGTAAAAACATTCCACAAGGCTGATGGCTCACGATACTATTATTTTACATCTGTAACAGTTCGCAAGGATGGTCGTGAGGTCGTGATTTCAAATCAAGAAAAAAGGAAGTCCAAGATATTGGACCTCCTTCTTAATGGTAAATTGGTTTGGAAACGCGCCGATGACGTTTCGACTGCCTCGGACGTGGCAGATGGCTTGTACTCTTCGCAAGGGAATAAGTCCGACCTCACTACAGAGGGCACGGATGCGCCACAAACCAATAACTCTAATCAAGAAGACTACGAGCCGAGCGAACCGACACAATCTTCTACCGCAGAAGATGTTTCAAAGCCTCAGAATCCCCAACAAGGCGGTGAGGAAACGATTAACGCTGAAACTCCAACGACCTATTCTGAGGGCAAAGGTAAAGAGAAGGCTTCAACTGAGCAAGGAAATGACGAAAAAAGTGTTGGTAACCAGATTGAAGCGGCCTCAGCCGAAGTGAATACCGAACCGACAGAGGCGCAGAAGGAAGCAGGCAACTATAAGAAGGGGCATGTGCAAATTGGTACGTTCGACATCACCATTGAGCAGCCGCAGGGCAGCGTGCGTAAAGGCACTGATGCTGACGGCAAGCAGTGGGAAAACAAGATGAACAACACTTACGGCTACATTCGTGGTACAGTGGGTGTTGACGGCGACCACATTGACGTGTTCCTCTCCAATGATATTGACGGTTGGGACGGACGCAAGGTGTTCGTCGTTGACCAGTACAACCCTGACGGTAGCTTTGACGAGCACAAGGTGATGCTTGGATTCAATGATGCTGACGAGGCTAAGGGCGACTACCTTGCCAATTACGAGCAGGGTTGGGAGAATGGCCGCAGAATTGATGTGTCTGCTGTGAACCTCGAGGATTTTGAAAAATGGATAGAGTCGAGCAAGCGCAAGACAAAGCCTTTCAGCGAATACAAAAATGTAAAACGCGAGCCAGAAAAAGGCAATATCTTCGCCGAGGCCGAGAGGCTGACAAAAGAAGACTCGTCTGCACGCCTTCAAAAGACGGAAGAGGTCATCAAAGGCGCGAAGTGGGAGACAACCCCAGCGCCTGAGAAGTACAAGGAACGGACGAGGAAGCATTCTAATAGCCACGCTACCGAATGGAAGATAGGCAAGATACGATACGGAAGCACCAAAGCCGAAACGGGACAGATAGAATTAGCGGTAAAAATGTATGGCGGCTATATAGGGGCTTGGAATGCCTACGAGCAAGGCAAAATTCTACTTGCGCCGAATGAAGCCGCTATCATTAAGGAGATAATCCGCACAGAAGAAGCAGCAGGGCAAAAACCACATGCTCGTCTCCAGAAGACTGATACAGTCGATACAGAGTCGATGGCTGAGGAGTATGGCTTGGATGGTATGTGGCTTTCCCGCTATGCCGAGGGTATGAGAGAAAGGAATTCGGCTGCGGCTGCAATGGCTCTTCATGACCTAAAGGCTCTATATCTGCGTGAGCATATAGCGGAGAAGAAGGCGTTGATGGAGCGCGATGGAGTGAGCGGTCTTCTTGCTAACAAGCGTCTGTTTGAGCCTGTAGAGCAAGCGATTAAGGCGAAGTATGGCGATGTGGACGTGCTTATTGAGGAGCGCAGAAAGCAAGCGGAGATAGAGCGTGGCATGATGGAGGCTGCGCGCAGGCGATACGAGGAAGAGCAGCGCAAACGTGAGGCACGTCTTAAAGAGCTTGCCGAGCATACCGACGAGGAGATAGACAATAGTTATGCTGAAGCCTTGGCGAAAGGTGACGAGGCTACTGCCCGTGAGATGCTTGACGAGGCTGCAAGACGTAAGGGGTATGGTGATGCCGAGAGCGACTACCAGGGTGTAGGTGCCTGGGGCGCACCTTCAAAACCTGATTATGAGACGGACGAAGCGAGACGCAATGCCGTTGGTGAAGACTCGCCAGACCTCAATGTGAAGGATATGGCAGCAGGCTACAGCAATCAACCAGAAGACATCTTTGCGCATCCTGATAAATACTCGCAAGGCTTGCCAACAAGCAAGGAGAGCGGCAAGGCGATACAGACAGCCATTGACGACATACGGAACGGCAAGAAGGATGTGAAGATAAAGGTGTATCGCGCCGTTCCTACAACTGTAAAGGAGGGCAAGTTGCGCAATGGTGATTGGGTGACTCCTTCGAGGAGATATGCTGAGTTGCATGGTGACAACCGTCTGGAGGGTAAGTACCGTATCATTGAAGACGATGTGCCAGCTGGTGACCTTTGGTGGGACAGCAACGACGTGAACGAGTGGGGCTACGACAACGGCAAGAGCTACAGGTATAAGAATGTGAAGAACAACAGAAAGCTGAACGACTTAGTAACACGCGATGACAATGGCAATATTATCCCACCATCAAAGCGTTTCAACTCTCGCAAGGCTGATGAGCGCTACCAGCGCGGAAAAGGTGCAGCTCCTGTTACGAAGGAGGAAACTATATTGCGCGATGCCGTGATAGACAGAATGCGGGAGAATGGCATGGATGTCATAACAAACGAGGAAGAAGGGCAGCGTGTGCTGGACGAGGCTAACGGCAAGGTAAGGCTTAATAGCGCGGCTTCTTCTTTAGCAAAAGCAGCAAGCACAATTAAAGACTGGCTCACCAATAATAAGCGGGGCAAAACTTTCCGACTAGAACTCCCCATGAGAACCAGTCGTATGGTGCGTGAAGTAATGGGGCGTGATTTCGAGAGTCATAATATTACCGCGAATGGCATTGCCCATGCCCAAAAGAACCATGGCATAAATGGCGCGAAGCTGAACGAGAAGAGTATTCCCCTGACGAAAGAAGACATGGAACTCCTGCCCTATATTATGACTGCCCCAGATTACGTGCGTAGGGGGAGTAACGATGCCACAGGACGGGCTTCAGTAAGGTTCTACAAAGAACTGAGCAACGGGTATGTTGTTGTTGCCGAGAAGGAGTATAAAAACAGCCCAGATGATATGGAAACCATTACCATGTGGGCTGAAAAGTCAGACAAGGCTACCAATGCTCAGCGTAATGCTGCCCCTGATACACACGTCCAAAACGCTATCCTTGACATAGACGTTGCAAAGATACATAAAGATGCGGAGGACGCAATAGCGAACGATGTTAAAGTACGTGAAAATCGTGTTTGGCACGGTTCGGGTACTGACTTTGAGGCTTTCGACCATTCGCACATGGGTGAGGGAGAAGGCTCACAGGCTTTTGGATGGGGAACGTATGTTACCAATTCTAAGGATATTGGCTTCTACTATGCTACAAGGATAGATAACGACCCATCAAAAAGAAACTATCTTTTTCAGCACTCAAACGGCACAAGATTCAAGAACAAATACCCAACTCTTGAGTCGTTTCTGCAGGATACTAAGCGGATGGCAATAAACGGTAAAGCCACTGAGCAAGAAAAGATTGACTACTACCACAAAATGATGAAGTTGGCAGAGCCGTACCATAATCTTTACGCTGTTGAGATTCCTGAAGACAACGGGAAGAACTACTTGGATTGGGATTCCAGGGTTGGTGCTAGAGTGCTGAGCAAAGTAAATAGACAATTAGAAAAACAAGGCAAAAGACCGATAAACCCGGAACTCGACAAGAGGTATAAGTTCTTGGACGGTAATGATTTGTATAGGGCTTTGTCAATTAGGATGCCTAATGATGACGCAACATTCAATGACGATAAGGCCGCAAGCGAATTTTTGTATTCCCTCGGCTTTGTCGGCATCAGGTACAAGGCTGGGCGAAACTTTGGTGGCGCGAAAGAGGGCGATACGAACTACGTCATCTTCAACGAGAAGGATGCTAAGATAACTGACCATGTACGCTTCTTCCGCACAGCCGATGGCGAGGCTTATGGCTTTACCGTTGATGGGAAGATATACATTGACACGAAGATAGCCAACAGCGAAACGCCTGTGCATGAGTATGCGCACCTGTGGGCAAGCGCTCTGAGGCAGTCAAACGCTAAAGAGTGGGCAAACGTGGTTGGCCTTATGAAGGACACCGCTGTATGGGAGGAAGTGAAGAAACATTACCCCGAGCTGAAGACTGATGACGAGATAGCAGATGAGGTGCTGGCTACCTACTCAGGCCGTAGAGGCGCGGAACGCTTGCGTAAGGAGATGGAGGAGGCTACCAAGAACGGAAGCATCTTCGACAAGGCAGAAGCAATGAGCGCGATGCAGAAGATACGGCAGGCGCTTGATACGTTCTGGAAGAGCGTTGCTGACTTCCTGCATATCCACTACACCACAGCCGAGGAAGTGGCAGACCGCGTAATGAAGGACTTGCTGGACGGCGTGGATCCTCGCATGATGAATGACGGGGAAAGTCTGGCAGGAGTTCGCTATCAACGCGCGGAAAGTGAGGATGAAAGCCTGGAGAGGGTGAATGAGAGGTTCAATGAACAACTCACCGAAATTACGGAGAATAATGCCGACAAGGTTGTGCTTTCGTTGGGCACTCCATCAAGAGTGTTGCAGTTGGCAGGTGTAAAGGATATGCCCATGAAATTGTATGGTAACAAAGTGATGAAGAAAATGCGTAAGCACGGCTTCGCATTGGAGGAGCTGCGTGACCTACCTCGCGCGGTGGCTGCCCCTATTGCTGTATTCAACAACTATGACGAGGACGGAAACCGCTCTATCCTTACAGAAATGAAGGCTGGTGATAAAAACATTCTTGTCAGCATAACAGTCGGTAAAGGAAATGACGTGGATTTCAACATTGTTTCATCCGTATTTGGCAAAGGAAAATCGAATATTGTTGACTGGATAAACAAAGGATATGCGACATACTTCAATAAAAAGAAAACTCTCGATTACTTGAACTTCTCCGAGAGCAGTATCTCGGAAGCCTCAAATAATCGAGAGAAAGAGAAAGTTCAGAATAATCTGCACCTCTCCGCACCAATCGCGGAAGCCTCAGATAACGCAGAGCTTTCTTCTGCGGCAAAGGTAATACAAGATTTCGAGAATCCAAAGGTTTCTGACGAAAAAAAATCTGATGACGATGCAGCCATAGAGGCGCTGAACAGCGAATACAGGGGCGAATGGCTCAAGCGTGAAGGCGAAGGACAAGCCACAGACGAGGAGGTATCGCTTGCCAACGACCCCGTATCAAAGATGATAGGCAAGAGCCGATACAGCGCAGGACAACAGGTAGAATACGTGGAGAACATGCGGGAACGTATGACTGCACATGCACAGGAGCTGGCAGAGAAGCTGCATCTCAGCAACGTGGAGATAGTGGCCGATGGCTCTGGCTTCACGGGCAAGCGACAGAAGGCAAAAGGATTCTACAACAAGACTACTGGCAAGATAACCGTAGTCATTGGCAACCACACCAGCATGGCAGATGTGGAGAAGACAATACTGCATGAGGCGGTAGCCCACCACGGCTTGCGTCAGTTGTTCGGTGAGCACTTCGACCAGTTCCTTGATAACGTGTACGAGAGCTGCGACTACAAGATACAGCAGAAGATAGACGCGCTCATGGAAGAGAAGGGCCACGACCAGCGTACCGCCACGGAGGAGTATCTTGCAAGCCTTGCAGAGGATATGAACTACGAGACAACCGACCCGACCTTCTGGACGGCTATCAAGGAGGCTTTCTTGGATATGCTGCACACGCTGGGCTTTGACTACGCGGGACCCGTACTCACCGACAATGAGCTGCGCTATATCCTGTGGAGAAGCTACAAGAACCTTGAGGAGCCAGGCTCGTTCCGCAGCATCCTTGGCACGGCTGAGGACTTGAAGATGCAGGAGACACTTGGGGTGGGACAGTACGAGACCGAAGGCAAGGAGTCCGCTGCAGCTGAAGACCTCTTCCGTGAGGATGACATAAGCCGTGCGCTGAACAATGACAGCGAGGGCGCAGGATGGAGCCGCGAGACCATGCAACGCGCATGGGATGATGTGATGAGTAAAGCATCCTTCCTTGCCAAAGAGGGCTACTTCGACTACCTTGCCAGCGTTGACGAGTTCCAGAAACTCATTGAACGCGCTACAGGAGAGAAGGTGAGCGACATGCAGAACGCATACAAGGCAATGCTGCAACTGAGCAGCCGCAACGCAAACGAGATGAAGCTTTTTGACAGCGCGTTTGCACGCCAGCTACAGCGTGCCGTGTACAGGCTTATAGGCGCTGTCAAGGACTTCAAGAAGGGCAAGGGTCTTGAGTTGTCCTGGTATCTCATCTCCAAGCACGGCATAGAGCGTAACAGAGACATGGCCATACGTGCTGCGATGAAGGAGAAGGCCAAGGAGGCTTATGCAGAGCAGATACACGAGGCTACCGCCGAGCTGAAGGAGGAACGCACACAACTGCTTTCCGAGTTGACACGCATAGCGGCTGGCGATACAAGCACGCTGGGTACGGAAGCCACTATCAAGGCTCGTGTGAAGCAAGTAGAGGCCGAGATAGACAGCATCAAGAAGCATCCCAACAAACACGGGTTGAAGACTGAAGCCGAGTTCTACGAGGACGAGTTGGGCAACTGGTACCGCACCGCGTCCTTCACCAAGCAGTATGCAGAGGAGAACGGCTGGACTTGGAGGGAGACCCAGGAGGAGTTGACACGGAGAGCCGCAGATTTCGGGGCAGACGTGACGGAAGACTACAGCGGCCTGTCCGCACTCGTTGAGGAAGAAGAGGACTTCATGGAAGCAGCCTACAGGCGTGTAGAGAACTACGAGAACGCACACCACACCGATGAGCTCTGGGAGGCTATACGCGCGATGAGCGGGTACAGCCTGGAGAAACAGCGAAGCAGCGGGCTGACGACAAAGAAGTACGTGGATGACCAACTAAGGCGCTACGACTTCTTCGTACCCTTGCGCGGCTGGGCTGACCCGACCGCAGAAGAGATGTACGACTACTTGGACGGACAGCGCAGTGAGCTGGGCAACCCCGTCAAGACAGCAAAGGGCAGAAAGAGCGAGGCTAACAACCCGCTGGGTGGCCTGCTGAGCGTGGCCTACAGAAGCATCGCGAGCGGTAACAAGAATATGGCTCTGCAACACTTCTACAACCTTGTGAGCGCCCACAACACCAACGGCCTGGCTGTCATAGACAGTATGTGGATAGAGAACAGAGGCACAGAAGACGCGCCAGACTGGGTGCTGGCCACTCCAGAACTCACCGACCCCGTGACAGGCGGGCGAGAGATGAGCGCGGAGGAGGTGCAGGCAGAGCTGGACAGGTTCAACGCTGATATGCGCGAGAAGGCCGCTCTGGGTATGGCCATACAGATGAAGAAGGGAACGCCCCTGCCGCCTTACAGAGTGACACAGCAGCACGCACGCGCACACCAGATACGCCTCTCTGTAGGAGGCACTAACCGCGTCATCACCATAGTGGGCAACCCACGTGTGGCAATGGCACTCAACGGCCTGCTGAACCCCGAAAACAGCGGCTGGCCTATACTGCGGAAACTCAATAACTTCATGGCAGGCGCGTTTACAAACTACAACGTGTCCTTCGGTGGAGCTAACCTTGCACGAGATACAGCGCACTCGAACTTACGTGCGTTTATAGGCGAGAGCCCCGCCTACTGGTGGGCGCTGACCAAGAAGCAGAATCTCCTGCTTGGCAACGTGGCCAACTGGGCAAGGATGGTGGGCATGCTGCGCAAGTACGAGGCCGGCAAGCCGATGACGGGGTATCATGAGCGCATGTTCAAGGAGTTCATGGACGGTGGCGGTGCTACTGGCTACACCATGATACGCAACCAGAAGGAGAGCACGCAGTTCATGGTGGACATGGTACGTGACCTCAAGAATATCAATCGCAGGAAGCTCAGTCCCATGCGCATGTTCGAGTTCTTCTCGTTCCTCAACGAGGCCGCAGAACTTGTTAACCGCTTCGTGGCTTACGAGACAAGCCGCGAGATGGGACGCACAAGAGAGCGCAGTATAGATGATGCAAAGGAGGCTACGCTGAACTTCAACCGCAAGGGAGCGGGTGCTAAGAGTCTGACGCAGCGAGAGGGCGCAAAGTACAGGCTATCCAACGCACTGAACTACTACAGCCAGTATGGCCGTTCGTTCATCGTGTTCTTCAACGCACATGTACAAGGCACATACCAGCTCTACAGGCTTGTCAAGGAGCACCCCGCAAAGTTCGCCTTCGCGTTTGGTGCAGCTCCTATCACGGCCGCTGCTGTGGCTCTACCGCTCTTCAATAACTTGCTCCTGCCAGCCATATACAGCGCTGTAGGCGGTGACGGGGATGATGATTGGGGAGACTACTACTATGAGTTGTCCGACTGGGAGCGCCAGCATAATATCTGCCTGCGTCTGCCCAAGGGTCACGGTTGGCTGAAGATACCACTTACACCCGAACTCGGAGCGATGTTCCAGGTAGGCGATGTGACGGGCGCGTCCTTCGCGGGCAAACGCGATATGCAGGCTTCCGACTTCGCGGGTCTGATGGAGCTTGTAGCACCCAATAACGTGGACTTTACAGACGCTGGCACGGCTATATCGAGCCTTGTTCCAAGCAGCTTGCAGTGGGCATCCCACATAGCCGTAAACCGCGACTTCAAGGGCTCCCGACTGCGCAACGACAACATGTTCAGCCGTTATCAGCCCGAATACCTCAAGGCTACCCGTAGCACAAGCGCGACCATCACCGCGATGTCACGCGCGCTGAACAAGGTAGGCGGTGGCAATGACGAGCGCTCTGCCGATAATGTGTTGGACTTCTCTCCAGGCTACGTGCAGGAGATGCTGACAGGCATAGCGGGCGGATGGGCAAGCACAGCGCTGGCCGTGTCTGACGCGCTGGCCGCTCCATACCTTGAGGGTGGCGGCTCGGAAAAAGACTATTGGAAAGGCGCAAAGGGGCTGTTTGACAGAGGAGGCGTGCCAGTGCTCAGCCGCTTCTGGATAAGCGGAAGCGGGGAACGTAACGCCGCACGCGCAAAGGGCGAGTACATGCGGACGGTCAAACCGTTCATGGGTGCAACTGAAAGCGAGTTCAGCCTTATAAAGCGCATACCCCGACCCGCAGCGTTGAACGTGCGTGCCAAGGAGGAGAAGCTGGAGGCCGCTAAGAAGTCACACGACCTCTTCGCTATAGCAGAAGCAGAGAAAGCGCTGGAATCCGCTAAAGCCAACTTCGAGGAGGCAAAGAAGACACAGCGGCAGAAGCTGGACGCGCTGCAAGGATCCGAGCGCTTCAAGGCCTACAGAGACATGCGGGGCATCACGCGCTATATAGACTACATGCTTCGCCTGTACAAGGACAATGACCTGCCCGATAACGTGGTGGACTCCTTGCAGGAGGCTAACCGCAGACTCCTGGAGGTGGAGAAGTAACGACAACAGGAAAGCCCCGTGAGCGGTTAAACTCACGGGGCTTGCTATATACTCAGTTGAGCGGAAGATGCGGTTTTACTTAACACATCCAGCAAACGTGTTAACGAAAGGCCGTTTATTTAACACGTACACGCGCGCGCGTGCGAACATAGTTTATCTTGGACATAACTTGGACATAACTTGGATATCCCCTAAAATCGTGCCCATACCGACATATCTGCCTCGGGTGTACGCCAGTAGTCGCGCACCCTTTTACGTATCGCCCACACATGCAAGGGAGAAAGGTTCTCGCGGATCCTGCGTACTAACTCGGACGGGATGACCTCACATAAGGTAGCACGCGCGGGCAGGTGGCGCGCCTGTAGCAAAACCCTGCAAAGGTCAGACTTGCTTAACAGGGTGGCGGGGTCTTTGCTGTCGTCCCAGCCTTCAATGCCCTTCAAAGCAAGTGCCATAAACTCCCACTCCTCGGGACTGAAAAATCCCTGTAACTCGCACAGCGCGTCTGACAGCAAAAGGCGCATGGCCTTAATATAGAACGTAACTGCGGGCGTGGCATACTGGAACCCATCAAAAAGGAAATCCGTGTCAGCGGGTTGCATGCGCACAACGAGCTGCACAAAGTCATGGTTTGTAGAAGTCGGGTCTAACCGCTTTTTCTTGCGTACTGGCATAATGATATGTTTTTCGGCGTAAAGGTAGTAAAATGTAAGCATCTATACAACAAAAAGAGCAAAAAGTCGTTTCTTGTGTGTCTTTCTGTCAATATAACAGAAAACTAAGTAGCATATTGTCATTTTTCGGGGGTAGCCAGCGGGTCGCGCGCGGCGGGGTGAAGCGCCCTTGCAAGCGTGAGAGAACGTTCTTTTTGTGCAAGACATGTTCGCAAAACGGACAATCTGAAAAAGACAAATAGAACAATGAGCCATACGCGCCGCGCGTGCCATCTGTCCTGCTGGCTTCGCTCGTCCTGTTGGCTTCGCTCGCCCTGCATCCTCCCGCTCGTCCTACGGGCATCACGTAGCGCTCGATATACGCGCCCAGCGGCCTGCGGTGTCCCTGTATGTCCTCGTATGCCCTTCCCTACAGCCAGGCACGGAAAACACGAAAAACGGCGTATTGTAGCAAAATGTCAGCGTTTCGGGGTCGTAAAAGTGGCTTAAATAATGGAAATTATGTTTAGTTGTCTCGCAAGTCGTTGTGTATCAGTATGTAACGTTTTGACAAATCGAGGAATAGTAAAATGGCTTGACAAAAGGCCGTTTTGCGGGGTGCGCGTGTGGCGCTCTCATTGACAATATGACACATACGGGCAAGGTGGAAAGCGGGCAGGCGGGGATAGGCAGTCGGGGCAGACGGGCAGGGCAGGGCAGGCAGACGGGGTAGGCACTTGAGGCAAGCTG
>ERZ1026894.282-NODE-282-length-39821-cov-7.918901_pt1 | contig 39821 bp, 44 predicted proteins | sample MGYA00380177_ERZ1026894 | MGnify/ENA primary metagenome ERZ1026894 (study PRJEB33269, sample SAMEA4719813) | human gut metagenome | biome: human-associated habitat; feature: organic feature; material: feces | place: Cameroon | collected 2013-10 ... | reverse complement strand
ATGTTAACCTCGGCAAAAAAATTTTTTGATTTTTTTTCAAAAAAAGTGATTTTGGGTGTGACCTTTTTAACTACTTTTTCTGATAGTCAGTGGTGTAGAGACAATGATTTTTGTGAAAGGAACAGAATATGAATTATGGAAGCGTATGCAGCGGAGTTGAGGCGGCGAGCCTCGCCTGGCGGCATCTGGGCTGGACTCCGGCCTTCTTCTCGGAGGTGGAGCCGTTCCCCGCCGCGGTGCTGATGCAGCGGCTCGGCGCGATGAAACCGCTCCGACCGCTTGATCCGGACGCCGCATCGGATGAAAAAGACCGGAAACAGCGCCTTTCCTGGCAGTCCCTGATAGCGGAAATGCCGGATGGCGGCACGATTCCGAACCTCGGAGATTTTACCCTAATAAAGAAGGATGATTATGACGGACAAATCGACCTGCTCGTCGGGGGGACGCCTTGCCAGGACCTCTCCATTGCCGGAAAACGACTGGGATTTGAAGGTCGGCGAAGCGTGCTCGCTCTCGACTTTGTACGATAGTGTTTTGAGCTTGGAGTCCGCTGGGTTGTGTGGGAAAATGTCCCCGCTGCTCTTTCCAGCCGCCGAGGTGAGGATTTCGGACGATTTGTTTCCCTGCTCTGTGGATGGAATGTCCCGGTCCCTGAAAGCGGATGGAGAAAATGCGGAATCGTCACTCCGGCTCCGGGAGGATTCGGAGTGGCATGGAGAGTACTTGACTCTCAATTTACCCGAGTGGAACAATTTCCGAGGGCAATCCCGCAGCGCCGGAAGCGTCTCTTCCTTATCGGATATTCTGGTCAGTGGAAATATCCCGCCAAGGTACTATTTGACGGTGAAATGTGCGGGGGGGGATACTCCGCCGCGCCGCACGAAGAGGCAAAACGCTTCCGCCGGTTCTGAAGGAGGCTCTGCTTCGACAGACTGGTGGGACGGTTCCCAGAAGGCGGGCACACTGACGCGGACGAGCGATCAGCAGTTCATGCCGGACAAGGGGCGTCTCCAATGCGTGATTGAACAGACCGGAACGGATTTCCTGTGCTATGAAAACCATGCTCCTGATTCCCGTATAAAATCGGTCGAAGTGTCACAATCCATCGTTGCCCGTATGGGTACAGGAGGGAACAATCTTCCGCTCCTGCAGGAAGTTCCACGGGAACCAGAAACAGCCATCGGCTTCATTAAAAACGATGCGGGAGGTGATCTGCAGGGATTCTGGAATGAGGTTTTCCCTACGATGCGCACGGAAGTGACTCCTGCGGTAGCTCGTGAAGAATGTTTTCACGTTTCGTTCTGCGATGCGAACGGCAGACGGAAAGATCGTCCGAACGGCGGTCTTTATGTGACGGAGGCGAAAGCTGGAAAAACCGTTACGGCAGGCGGTCCCGGCGCGGAAACGGTAATTGTCGAACCAATTGCACTTGACGGAGACAAAATGAAGCCAGGTGAACGTTCCGGGGGATCGGGAATGGGGGTTTCTGAAGAAGGTGTGATGTATACGCAGACCGCCGGAGATGTGCATGGAGTTGCGTACACGCCATCTGGAAAACCGACAGTTCGCAAACTTCTTCCCCTCGAATGCGAGCGCTTGATGGGATTTCCCGATAATCACACGCGAATTCCCTGGAATGGTAAATCCGAGGAGGAATGTCCTGATGCGCCCAGATACAAAGCCTGCGGAAACTCCATGGCAGTGAACTGTATGATGTGGCTCGGAGAACGGATTCAGAAGGTGGAAGAGGAAATTTTGCACGGATGAGAAAATTATATCACAGCAGAACTACAAAATCAGCCTCACGTGAGGCTGATTTCAAACAAACGGAGGAAATCAATGAGTGAAGCTGATGTGGAATGCCTGGAGTGTTCGGCGCAATATGCCGAGTTGGCCGCCCGGTATCGCAAACTGAAGAAAAAGATCCGCAAAATGCGGAGATCGTTTGCGGCAATCGAGTGCGCACTTCTCAACAAATGCGATCATTATGCGGAGTTCATCATCGGTGAATGTGAATCCCATCGCGGGAAGTATGAACCCAAATATTAAATTAGCGCCGAATGGCGCTAATTCCGGACGAATAATACATCAAACGTTAGTTTTACAGGAATAATCTATGCCAGAAGAGACAACACTGGAAGATGCGATCAGGCGGAATGCCTCGGGACCGAAGTCTGCAGAAGTGGACGGACAGAAGGTCGAGCAGCATTCCCTTGCCGATCAGATTGCGGCAGATGAATATCTCGCGTCGAAAAAGGCCCTAAAATCCCGGACTTCCGGCCTGAAGATAACCAAATTGTGCCATTCAGGGGCGTGAGGATCCATCGATGTTCAACAGACTCAAATCTATTTTTCGGAGCAGAACCCCTCCGAAGCAGCTTGTCCGTGCCCGGTTTGATGCGGCGCAGACGACGCGGGACAACTGGCGTCACTGGTCGGCGGCGGATCATCTGTCGGCGGACATGGAGGCCGCGCCGGAAGTCCGCCGGACGCTGCGGATGCGCTCGCGCTACGAAGTCGCCAACAATTCCTACGCCAGAGGACTGGTGCAGATGCTCGCAAACGACACCATCGGTACGGGTCCGCGACTGCAGATGCTATCCGCCGACGAAACGTTCAACGATGCTGTGGAAACGGCATTCATGCGCTGGTCGGATGCCGTTCGTCTTGCTCCGAAACTCCGGACGATGCGAATGGCCCGCTGTCAGGATGGCGAAGCGTTTGCCGTGCTGGCAACGAATCCCAAAATCCGCCACGGTGTGAAACTGGACCTGCAGTTGATCGAGGCGGATCGTGTTTCCGGTGAACTGCGCTGGTTTGAAGATGATACCAGTGTCGACGGAATCTCGTATGACCGCTGGGGAAATCCGACGGACTACCGGGTTTTGAAGTACCATCCCGGCGACATCCGGTATATGCCGGGGGACGATGCGATCCACATTCCGGCGGAATACATGATTCACATTTACCGTCAGGATCGTCCGGGATTGCATCGAGGAGTTCCCGAGATCACACCGGCACTGCCGCTGTTTGCCCAGTTGCGGCGATATAATCTGGCCGTGCTTTCAGCGGCGGAGGCCGCGGCGGATTTTGCGGCGATTCTCTACACGGACGCCCCGCCGAACGGCGAATCGGATGAAGTCGAGCCCATGGATGCCATTCCGCTCGAACGGAACATGATGCTGACGGTTCCGGCCGGGTGGAAAATGGGACAGCTTGATCCCAAACAGCCGGCGGCGAACCATGCGGAGTTCGTGAAGATCATTCTGAGCGAAATCGCCCGCTGCGTGGTGACGACCTACGGCACGCTGGCGGGAGATTTTTCCGGGCACAACTACGCCAGCGGCAGACTGGACAACCAGATTTACCACAAGTCGATTCTTGTCGACCGGTCGTTCTGGGAAACGGAAGTTCTGAACCGGATTTTTGAGGTGTGGTTCCGGGAATATTTACTACTGGAACATCTTGCGGCAAAGGGTGCGCGGCATCTCTGGTACTGGGATTCATTCGTGCATGTTGACCCATTAAAAGAAGCAGACGCACAGCGTGTTCGCCTCGAAAGTAACACAACGACACTTGCGGCGGAGTGTGCCAAGGACGGACGGGATTACTTGTCCGTTCTCCGGCAGCGGGCAAAAGAGATCAAACTGATGAAGGAGCTTGGAATTCCCATCAGTTCCGAGTCCCCGGAATCCCCGAAATCCCCGGAACAGCAAACCGAACCGGATGACGGTTCAGAACCCAGAGAGGATATATGAGTGAATTCACGCTGATAGAAGCGTCAAACGGCGCGAAACCGAAAGTGGTCGGAGTTGCCTACTCCGGCGGGAAAATGAGTCTGCCGGGGTGGCGACATCCTGTTGTGGTTGATCTTGCCGGAATGGAGATTCCCGAAAGCGTCCCGCTTTTGACCAATCACGAGAACAAGACGGACAGCCGGATCGGACTCATTTCGGCCGCAGTTCGGAACAATGCATTGGAAATCACCGGAGAGATCGTCTCCGACAGCAGGGATGCGGCCGATATCATCGCGCAGGGCAAGGCAGGAGCGGACTGGCAGCTGAGCATCGGTGCGGATGTGAAAGAGTGCGAGCTGGTCAAAGGCAGCCGCGAGGTGAATGGTCAGGAAGTCGAAGGCCCGTTCTACCACATCAAAAAATCGACGCTGCGGGAGGTTTCCGTTGTTGCCGTGGGCGCGGATGCTCACACCAATATGAAAGTGAATGCGAAATTCAACCTTGTCAACCAGGAAGGAGAAGCTATGAACAACAAGTCCGAAACGAAGAGTGTTTCCGCCGTGAGCGCCCCGAATGACGCTGTACCTCCGGAGAAAAAGCCGGAACCGGAACAGAAGCCCGGCAATCCGGCAAACAAGCCCGGCGAACCGGCGAACAAGCCCGGCGAACCGGAAAAGAAACCCGATAACGCGGAAAAGACGCCCGGACAGGCGGCCGCGGAGGCGACACCGCCCGCGATTCAGGCCTCCGCCGGGGATGTGGCGGCGACCGCCCGTGAAGCGGCTCAGAACGCCGTCAAAGCCGAGCGTGAACGCATCAGTGCGATTCAGGCGATCTGCGACGGTGAATTCCCGGAAATTGAACGGGAGGCGATTGCCGGAGGCTGGACGCCGGAAGTGGTGACGAAGAAGGTGCTCGAAACGATCCGTGCCGAACGTCCCGCCGCCAATGTCAATATCAGCGTGAAGACCGCCCCGGAAGGCGGAGAGTTGCGCAAGACCATCGAAGCGGCAATGTGTCTCCGGGTCGGAGTGAGCGCCGACCAGCTGGAGAAATCCTATGGGGCCAAAACGGTGGAAGCCGGAATGGCCGAAATGGACATGCCGCTGAAGCAGCTCCTGATCGAATGTATGAAACTCGACGGCATTCCGTACAGCCGCGGCTTCGACAATGAAACGATCCGTGCGGCGTTCTCGAGTGTTTCGCTTCCGGGGATTCTGAGCAACGTGGCGAACAAGAAGCTCCTGCAGAGCTACGAGGCCCAGCCGATCATCGCCATGAAGCTGTGTTCCACGGGCGACCTCAACGACTTCAAGGAGAACGACCGCTTCCGCCTGACGGATGTGGGCGATCTGCTTCCGATTGCCGCCGACGGCGAGATCAAGGACGGCGGACTGATCGAAGAGAGCGCGAAAAATCAGCTCGACACCTACGGGAAAAAGTTCTGCCTGACGCGCAAAATGATCATCAACGATGATCTGGGCGCATTCATGAAAGTGCCGACGGCGATGGGCAACCGGGCGGCGCGACTGATCGATCAGCTGTTTTTCAGCCGGCTTCTCTCGAATCCGGCGCAGGCGGACGGCAAGGTGCTGTTCAGCACGAATCACAAAAACCTGCTCTCCGGCGCAAGTTCGGCGCTGAGTTCCGATTCGCTCAAGAAGGCGATCCAGCTCTTCCTTGATCAGGTGGATGCCGACGGTCAGCCGATCTCGGTGGAACCGAAATATCTGCTGGTTCCGACTGCGCTCAAGCATCTCGCGATCGAACTGACGCAGGGGGCGACCCTCATCATGAGCGGTACGGACAACGCGGTTCGTCCGGCGCTGAATGTGCTTTCCGATGAAAATCTTCAGGTGATCAGTTCGCCGTATCTCGGCAACAGCGCCTACGAGGGATCCAGCCAGACCGGGTGGTATCTTTTCGGCGACCCGAAAACGGTCGATACCTGGGAGATCGGTTTCCTGAAAGGGAAGCGCACGCCGACCGTTGAGCGCGGCGAGACGGACTTCAACACCCTCGGTCTCTGGTTCCGTGTGTATTTTGATCTTGGCGTTCGCGAGCAGGATCACCGCGGCATGGTCAAAGCCAACGGGGCCGCGTAAGCAGTCAAAGCACAAGCGGGGCGGATTTTGTATCCGCCTCTCACTTTCAAACTCAATTCAAGGAGATTTTTTACAATGCTTGCACGCTATGTTCAGAAGGGTGACGCCATTGATTACCGCCCGACGGAGGCGGTTGCCGCAGGGGATGTGGTCATCATCGCGGATCTGATCGGGATCGCCCGGCTCGATATCGAGGCCAATACCCTCGGCAGTCTTGCTGTGGTCGGAGTGTTCGATGTTGTGAAAGCGGACGGTGCGATTCCTTCCGGCTCGACGGTCTACTGGGACGCGGGAGCGAAGAAGGCGACCACGGCCAGCGGATCGAACCACTACCTCGGCAAGGCCATTGCGGCTGCGGAGGCGGCCGACGATACGGTTCGTGTGCTTCTCAACGCCCCGTACAGCCTCGCGACGACCTTTGCCGCAGGCGATCCGATCACGGATCTGACCGACAATTCGGGCGGAACTCCGTCCGATACGATTCCCGTTCTCGCCTGTGAAAGCGGGTGTGACTGCAAACACGCGATTGCCTCGCTGACGAAAAAGACCAACACGATTCTTGCCGCACTCCGCGCGGTCGGCATCATCGCCAGTGAATAATGGGACTGCTGGAGAACGCAGCCGAATGGCTGGAATCCCAGCGGATCCGGGAGCTCTCCGTTCCGATTGTCTACCAGCGCCGGGATGGCGAAACGTTGAACATCCCGGCGACGCTGGGACGGACGCTGTTCCCTGCGGAAAATGAATACGGCGTGACCATCCGGACGGAGACGCGCGATTTTCTGATCGCGGCGGAGGATCTGCCGGATGATCCGGAGCGCGGAGATGTGATTCTCCATGCCGGACTCCGCTATGAAGTTCTTGCGCCGAACGGCGAGCCGGTCTGGCGCTGGTCCGGAACCGGGCGGATCCTGCGGAGAATTCACACAAAGGAAATCGGAGGTGCATGATGCCTGATACCCCGGATCATCGCGACTTGTGGCATGAACTCAATCAGGCGCGGCTGGATATCGCGGAACTGCGGGGAATGCTGAGTATGCATTTCTCCGAAGGACAGCATCACTATCCGCCGTGCAAACCTGCGGCGGATCTGCAGAAAACAATGCTCTCATCGCTGGCGGCGGCGCTGATCGCGCTGCTTGCGGCGGTGGGCAATATCATCATGGAATTCATACGGAGGTGAAGAGTGAGCGACATTCTGACCCTGGCGCGCGCGGTCGCGGAGGAACTCAGGGAATATAAAGCCGAGCTGCTTTATTTTCCGGAGTTTGAATTGCATGATCTGGATGATCTGCGGATCGTTGTGGTTCCGGCCGGAACACAGTATAAGACACTTTCCCGCGCGGCACATGAAGAGCTGCCGAAAGTGCAGATCGGCATATTGAAACGATGCCAGGAGGATGCGCTGGATGAAATGCTGCGCTTTGCGGAAAAACTCGGACTCGGCTTCCTGAACCGGAAACTTGCCGGAGGAACCTGCGTTTCGGTCATTTACAATCCCATCTACAGTCCGGAGCATTTGCGTGAGCGGGGGCAGTTCACCAGCGTCATTGAACTCGTATTCAAAGTTCTCAAACAAGAAAGCTGACAGTGGGATGCCGTGGCAGACGGGAATCCATTCTGACCATTCAGAGGTAAACTTCACGCCGGTGACCAACCTTGAGGGCAAGAACCACCAATTTGTCATCTTGAATCTGACAGATCACACGGTAGTCCTCTATCCGGTAACGCCAAAGTCCGGAAAGATTGGCCGTCAATGCTTTTCCGAAACGTCTGAGATCAAGATCAGTAGCAATCCGTTCCTGAAAGAATTTCAAGATCTGTTTTCTGGTCTCCGGGGCAAGTTTTTTCAGTTCCCTGGCAGCACGGATATCAAATTCAACGCGCCACATTGGTTTCTTCCTCAATCAGAGATTCCAGAGAAATGGTTGCGCCGGGTGTTTTTAAACGTTTCTCGGCAATGTAGATGTCTTCCAAATCTTCCAGATGGTCGAGGATGGCTTCCCTGACGTAAAACGTTTTGGTACGCCCGGTCAATTTTGCCAGATTATCCAGTCTGGACTCAATTTCCTTCGGCAAACGGACTGCAATCATAATGCACCTCCAACTTGTGCTATACAAGTATATCCGATATACATGTATATCATACACTGGGAACAGCAAAAGTCAAGGAGAAAAGCTAAAAATGTGAAAGTTCATATCGAACTTGATGAACATCGGATCCTGGTTGCCGTTCAAGGCGGCAATATAACAGCACTGCGGCGCGCGGGAGCTTACATCCGGAAATCCGCCCGCAACCGGGTTTCACAGAGTCAGAAGGCCTCCATGCCCGGCACACCGCCGAACACCCGGCGCGGACTACTGAAACATTCTCTGCTGTTCGGTGTGGAAAAACAGCGCCAGTCCGTTGTAATCGGACCGGCGGAGCCCTTCATCGGAACAGCGATGACTGCGCATGAATTCGGCGGAATTTACCGAAAACGGCGCTATCCCAGACGGCCTTTGATGAAGCCGACTCTGGAAAAGACGCTTCCGAAACTCCCGGCACTCTGGGAAAATTCTGTCAAAAAATAAAGAGGAGATTTTTTATGGCTATTGTACTGGGCCTTGATGCAATTCTGATGCGCGGCCCCGCCGGAACCACCGGCTCCACCGAGGTCAAAAACGTCAAGGATTTGACTTTGAATCTGGAGTCAGGCGACGCCGACGTCACGACGCGGGCCACAAAGGGGTGGCGGGCGTCGGTCGCAACTTTGAAAGAGGCGTCGCTGGAATTTCAAATCCTCTACGATACGGAGGATGAGGACTACAACGCCTTTGCCGACGCCTACTTCAACAACACGCCGATGGCGTTGTTTGTCACGGACGGCAACGGAACCGGTCTTGACGCGGACTTCTCCATCACCGGATTTTCGATTGAACAGCCTCTGGAGGAAGCGCTTTCTGTGAGCGTCACCGCCAAACCGACCGCCTCGGAACGTGCGCCGCAGTGGACCAAGGGAAGCGGAGGCGGTGTCGGCGGATAAGAGCATTCGGTTTTCCATACAGACAATCCATCATTCAGGAGCAACTGAAACATGAAAACTTTCACGGACAATACCGGCCGTACCTGGACGCTCTCGGTCACGGTCGGCACGATCAAACGGGTGCGCGCCCTCTGCGGTGTGGATCTGGCAAACATCATCACCATGGAGAGCGGGAAAACGCCGAACGTCGGACTGCTGGAGCGTCTTGCATCCGATCCCGTTCTTCTGGTCGATGTGCTTTTTGCGGTCTGCAAGCCCGAGGCGGACACCAAGGGAATTACCGATGAAGAATTCGGCCGCGCCATGGCAGGCGACGCCATTGAGCTGGCCGCGACGGCTCTGCTGGACGAGATCATCGATTTTTTCCCCGAGGCGAAGCGAAAGGTGTTCCGGAAGATCCTCGACGCGAGCCGCCGCTTCGAGGCGCGAAGCAAGCAGGCGCTGACGGAACTTCTCGAGGATCCGGCATTCGACGAAAAAATCGATCAGGCCCTCAATCAATTGACGATCTCATCCTCCGTCTCGCCGGAATCGCCGGAGTCAATCCCGACCCCCTGACGCTTCGGGAACTAGCCGCCCTCGCGGATGCGCGGGGGCGCTTTGAATGGGAGCAGACTGCAAGCCTGATGGCGCTCATCGTCAACCTGATGCGCGATCCGAAGAAGAACAAGGCGGTAAAAGCGGAAGATTTCAACCCGTATACAGTGAAAGAAAGGGCCTTCCTGAAAGCGCCGCTTTCCGTTCTGCGGGACGTCTTTGTCAAAAAGTGATTACAAAATGAGTTAGGGAAAGAACTTTTCCGGAGCCTCATTCAATGCGGCGGCAAATTTCAATGCGGCCTTTTGAGAAAGTTTTCTTTTCCCCGTTTCATAATCACTGATCATTACCTGCGAAACACCGGATTTTTCCGCCAGCTCGTTTTGAGTCAAACCATGCTTCAGACGAAATCCCGTAAGAAGAGTTCCCGGAGTAACCTCTGTTTTCCAATATTCACTGTCACGGATATTAACAAGCGTCTCATCATCGTCCGCAGCGAGGACTTCAATCTGGAACTGTTGCTTGAGATACTCCAAAATTCTGGCGCTTCCATCTCCGTGAATGGAAATTTCAGTATGGGGCGTTTTCACGACTGCCAACATAGTACACCTCGATGGTTAAAGTTCCATTGTTGTTGATCCAGCATGCGACGTAACTGTAGTTCAGATGGCAATGATATTTATTGCCGCCGAGCTTGGAATAGTTCCGCCATGTGGGCTGTTCCGGTCCAGTTGTTTCAAGATCTTTTACCAGAGCTTGAAACAGTGCTTGAACTTCACGGGGAAGTTTTTGCAAACTTCGTTCCTGTTTTCGCTTATAAGTAACAATCCACGGCATATGGACTCCTGCGTTTATAATTAAATATAACTTTTTATCACTTTTTTTCAAGTGGTAAAACCAAAAAAGGCTGAAAAAATGTCCCTATCGAGCAATATCCGAGCAGGCCGGGCATATGTCGAGGTAACCGCCGAGACCAGCAAACTTCAGCGGAATCTGACGAGCGCCCAGGCTCAGCTGCAAAACTTTGGAAGAACCTGTACGAATGTCGGGAAAGACCTCCTGATGCTCTCTGGCGCAATGGCCGCACCGCTGGTGATGGCGGCCCGGTCATTCGCCGGATTCGATGACAGCATGCGTCTTGTGCAGGCGGTTACCCAGGCGACCGACGCCGATTTCAAGGCATTGACCAAGACCGCGCAGCGTCTCGGACGTGACACCTCCTATACCGCGCAGCAGGCCGCTGATGCGATGGTGTCGCTGGGACGAATGGGTTTCTCCCCGACGGAAATCCAGGCATCCATCGATGCGGTGCTGAATCTTGCCCGGTCAACGGGAACGGAACTTGCGGAAGCGGGCGACATCGCCGCGAACAGCATGCGGATCTTCGGCATTGAAGCGTCACAGATGAGTGACGTCGCCGATGTTCTCACGGTCACTGCGAACAGTTCGGCACAGACACTGATTGACCTCTTTGAGGCGTTGAAAATGGGCGGACCGCAGGCGGCTGCCGCCGGGGAGTCGATTCGGGAAACCAGTGCGGCGATCGCGGTTCTTGCGAACATGGGCATCAAGGGATCTCTCGCCGGAACGGCTCTGCGCAAGAGTTTCTCGCAGTTTGCCAAGGTGAAAGTTCAGGATCAGCTCCGTTCCGTGGGCGTGGAAACAGTCGACGCAAACGGAAATCTCCGCAAAATGGCGGAGATCATGCGGGACATAAGCAAAGTTCTTAGCAGCATGCCGACAGCGGAACGACTGTCATTTGCCGAGGATATTTTTGATATTCGCGGATCACTGGCCGGACTGACGCTGACGGCGAATACCGATGAACTGGATGCGATGCTGGCCAAGCTCCAGGATGTGGAAGGAGTTGCGGCGGACACGGCACAAAAGATGGATGCCGGGCTTGGCGGAGCATTCCGCCTTCTGCTTTCCGCAGTGGAAGGAGCGATGAATGCGATTGCCGATGCGATGAATTCGACACTTCAGCCGCTGATAGTCAAAGTGACGGCGGTCATCAACGCCTTCACCCAATGGATTGAGGCGAATCAGGGGCTGGTGACCGCCTTTGCCGTGACGGTGGCGGGGGCGGCCGGCCTTGCCGTGGTCCTGATTGCCATCGGAGTCGCCGCCAAGGGAGCGGCGGCCGGAATTGCCGTAGTTCAGACGGCGATCAAGGTTTTCACTTTCCTTCAGGGGGTGGCCATTGCGCAGGGGACAGCACTCAAGACCTCCTTTACGCTGTTGACGCAGTCGTTCGCGGACTACCGCAATACGGCGATTCCGGCACTGGTCGGGACGGAAAAATTCTGTGCGGCTTTAGGGCTTGCCTCGACGTCCGCGAACCGGGCGCGGGCAAGCATCATTCTGATGAGCAATGCCGAAGTTGCTGCAGCCGCGAAGTCGGCACTGGCAGCCAAATGGCAGGCCGTAACGAAAACCCTTGCCTCATTCCGGAACACGGCGCTGGCGGCAGCCGTTGCGACCAAAGCACAGGCGGCGGCTGAAGTTCTGGCTGCCGCGCAGTCGACGCTGGCGGCAAAATGGACAGCCATGACAAGTGCGCTGAAAAACTTCAGTCTCGCCGCCATCGCGGCAACCGCCGCGACGAAAGCACAGGCGGCGGCCGAAGCGGCGGCAGCGGTGAAAACGGCGCTGGTCTCGGGCTGGACGGCCATGGCGAACGCTCTGAAGGGATTGACACTCTCTTCCATCGCGGCAGCGGCGGCACTCAAGGCGCAGGCTGTTGCAGAAGGAGCCATGGCGGCGGGACGCGCACTGGCAACAGCCTGGACGACCATGGCAAGTGCTCTGAAAGCCTATACGGCCGCATCGATTGCGGCAACTGTCGCAGTGAAAGCGCAAACAGTCGCGGAAGCGCTCTGCACAGCTGGAACTGTGGCATTGAATCAGGTCCGCAAAGCCGGAATTGCCGTGACCGCGCTTTTCACGGCGGCGAATCTGAAAGCTGTGATTGCGGTTTCCGCCGTTGCGGCGGGAAACTTCCTGCTGGCGGCGGCAGCCAAGGTCGCGGCGGCGGCAATGCTGGCTCTGGGAGCGGTCATGAGCTTTATTGCCGCTCACCCGGTGGCGGTTGCGCTGATTGCGCTGGGGGCGGTTCTGGCGGGTGTGTGCATCTATCTCTCCCGCGCCGGATCCTATACCGCGCAGCTTTCGGACAAGATGAGCACGCTTCGGGAAAAGGGAGACCAGCTCCGCAAAACGGATGAAATCCGCATGGAGCGGCTCCAGCAGCTGGCGGCAAAGCAGAAACTGACGAATGCCGAGATGGCGGAAGCCCGTATGCTGGCAGCCAAACTGCAGAAAAAATACGGCGACCTCGGGATCACGATCAGCGACAACGCCATGCGAATTACGGCGCTGGGTGCGGCGGCATCCCGGATCGGAGCCCTGGAGCTTTCTGTCAAGGACGACGGCGACCTTGACAAGTTGCGGAAATTAAAAGCGCTGTCACTGGAAGTTTCACTGGATATCGATCAGCAGAATGACGCGGAACGCCTGATCGGAGAACTGTCGAAGAAATACGGCGATCTTGGAGTTGCGGTCGACCGGACTGCGGGAAAGATCGTCCGGCTAAACAGCGTTGCGGCAAATCTCCGGGAGCTTTCCCTCAAAGTCTCCGGAACGGAGGACGCGGAGAAGGTCAGCCGTCTGCAGGAACTTTCCAAAATGCCGAAGCTGGACGCGTCCGGAATTGCGGAGGCAAACACCCTGCTGGAACAGCTCAGAGCAAAATACGGCGACCTCGGACTTTCCGTGGATACGGTCAGGGGGCGTATCGTCGCCTTGACGGAAGCACAGAGGCAATTTACCGCAGCCGCACAAATCATTCAGGCTGGAAACGATCCGCAGAAGGAGACGCATCTTGCCCGGCTGGAGCGGCTCAAGCAGCTGGCGGAACAGGAAAAGCTGACCGCTGCGGAACAGCAGGAAGCACAAACCATCGTCAATGCGCTGAACGGAGCCTACAACAACCTCGGGCTTGGGATCGACACGATCACCGGGAAACTGAATCTTGCCGCTTCGGCGCAGGACAAGTTCAATGAAGCCATGAAAGCGGCGACACTTGGGGAGCTGGATGCGGAAATCGCCGAACTGGAGGCCAACCTCAAGGAACTTCAAGCGGAAAATGAGGCTCTGCTCTCCTACTGGAACAACAACCTCTGGTCGCAGATCTCCGGCAGGCAGGAAGAAGCGCAGAAGAAACTCGAAGCCAACGGAGAACGAGCATCCGCTTATCGGCAGAAAATCTGGGCATTGCAGAAACGCCGTCAGGCGGTTCAGGAAAGCAAGCCCGGCGCAACAACCGGAGAAGAAGGGAAAACAGCGACCACGGAGGAAAAAGTCGAGGCGGAAAAACAACGCCGACAGGCGGCATCCGACAACGCGGACGCCGCCGCCAAACGTGTCGCCGAAATTGACAGACAGCTTGCACGGGAACGCAAAACTGAACTTGAAAACGAGATCGACGACATCATTGCGCTTCGCGACGAATACAAACAGCTGATTCAGACGATGCTGGATTATGAAAAATCCAAGCCGGAAAAAGAACAGAACAAGGCGAAGATCGCGGAACTGGAGGGGAAACTCGCCGGAGCGGATCAGACAGCGGAAGACCGCATCGCCAAAGCACGGGAAAAAGCCGCTCGGAAAATGAAGGATGATGTTGCCTCCTATCAGGAGCGCTTTCAGGAGTCCGAACAGAGCATTCAGGATCGGCGCACCGAAGCGGCGCAGGATCGAAAAATCGATGAAACGCTGAGAAGCGACCCAGCCGCCGGACAGCAGATGCTGGAAGGATTGATTGCTCAATATCAGAAAAAAGCGGCGGCGGCAAAAGCACAGTTCGAAAAGGAACTGCGGGATGCGCAGGCGGACGGCAAAATTGATGATGCCGAACGGAAGAAACTCGATGACGCCCAAAGCGCCTACAGCCGTGCGGAGTCGATGGTGGACAAATATTCCGACCGTCTGCGCTCGGCTCAGGACGGGACCCGGGAGGCGGCGGAGAAAGTGTCGAAACCGCAGGGTGCTTTCCTTGCCGCCGCGCTGGAAAATCTGGGGGAATCGAGTGCCGCCGACCGTACCGCCAAAGCAACGGAAACGATTGTCGCCAATACAAAGAAAACCAACACTCTGCTGAAAAAACAAAACGGCATGGGAACATTCGCCTGATGGAAAGGAGCTGTTATGGCAAACGAAATCCGGGTGGAAAAATGTTTTTACGATCTGAATGAATATATGGACTATTCCGGCAGATTGACCCAGGCGGAAGTTCCGTATCTGGTGTTTGGAGTAGAAGAGGAGTTTGCCGCGCTGAATGCGGTTCAGGAGGCATCGCCGGAGAAACTGGAGAACCTGACTCGTCAGACTTTGGAAATCTCTGAACGGATCAATCAGGACATCTTCAAGGTTCTGGTCACTTATGAGATCGATGTGTTCGGCGGAAGCACTGGAGATAACGAACCGGAACCGAGTTTTGCATTCGATACCGGAGGCGGAAGCAAACATGTCAATCAGAGCATTGCGACGGTATCCAAAACTCCATCGGACGCCCCGGATTACGGCGGCGCGATCAGCGTGGATTCGGAAGGCAATGTGAACGGGATCGATATCACGATGCCCGTCATGAACTTCTCGGAAACTCACTATTTCCGGGCTTCGAAGGTGACTACCGCTTACAAGAAACGCCTCGCGGAACTGACCGGGACCGTAAACAACGGAAAATTCAAAGGGTATGCTCCCGGCGAAGTCCTTTTCCTCGGAGCGAGCGGAAGCCGTCGCGGCAAACATTCCGATGATGACTGGGAAATCACCTTCCGATTCGCGGTCTCGCCGAACCGGGAAAATCTGAAAATCGGCGACTTGACCATCAAGGAGAAACTCGGCTGGGATTACCTCTGGGTCCGTTATGCCGATGAGGTTTCCTCCGATCAGAAAAGTCTCGTCAAAAAGCCGGAATCGGCCTATGTGGAACGTGTCTATCAGGCCGCTGATTTCGGCGGATTGGGGATCAAGCAATGAACAAAGTACAGACAGGCGATCCGATTCAGATCAAAGCCGCGACCTGGAATTCGTTCATTGATGCGGCGGAATATGTGAAAAATCTCCAGTCCGACCAACGCGGAGGACCGCTCAGTAACGGCAATTACAGCGGCGTGGTCCTGCTGAAAAACGGGGAAAGCACATTGTTCCCCCGCTTTTCGGCCATGGCGATCACAGACGTGCTGATCCGGCCGGATGCGAACGAACCGGAATTTACCGGGAAGTGTCCGGCGTTTCTCGGGAGAAAGGTAACCAATGCCTATGAGGAATATCCCTATGCGGTGCTTCTGGAACCTGTTGATGCGGGAAAAATCGGCCGGGCGCTTCTGCTGGGAATTGTCCCGGCAAAGGTGAGCATTCTGGATCCGGAACATAAATTTGCCGAACCGATGGTCGGGAATGCGTCCGGGGCGATGCAGTCGGCGGGAAACGGTGTCGCCCGGATTCTCTGGAAGGCCGGAAATACCGGAACTCAGTGGTGCATGCTGCAGCTCGGAGGCGCGGGATCCGGCGGTGGTGGAACAGAAGACAAAGTTGTTCTTTGTAAAGTGACTGGAGGCAGTACCGGAGCCGGTTACAATGTCCAGCTTTTTGCCGAGGGGAAAGACAATGCCAGCACCGGTTCCGGCATTCTCTACGTTGCTGAACTTGCGTTGAATTCCACGATTCCCTCAGGGAGCTGGATCATCGGACACCGGATTGCAATTCAGGCGACAGGGGGAAATGAGACATGAGTTTTCAATATGTTCCGACGCGACTCTGCAGTCCGACCATTCCGAACTGGACTTTCCCTCCTGGATTCTGGCGGGGAATCGGGGCTGATGATGGATTGGTGGCGTTCAATACCAATAATACAAATCTCGGGTATTATGTCATTACACGGAATCTCTGGACCTATCGGCTGAAGATTGACAATGCCGTCTATTCTCCGGTTTTCAACGATGTGAACGGATTCATCTACTGGAAGGACAATTCCAATTTTTTCTATTATTCCAAGGCTTACGGCTGGATTCTTCACAACCGTTTTCCGGGATATGAGCCGAGAGAAGACTACAATTCAGAAACTCTTATGTATGAAGGAGATGCGTTTCATTCCGGTTACTTTCTTCCATCCGCTTACGACAACGCCTATGTTTTTCTCCAGCCACGCGGAACAAACCGCAACGGGGGCGGAGCAAACAAGACAGCTTATTTCGATTTTCCCCGCTGGCAAAGCGTCACCCGTAACCAGTTCGGGGTGTATGAACCGAAAGGCGGAGTATCCGGGGAGAAATGTTTCGGTCTTCCCCGGTGGCGGGACAACAGCTCCAACTACTACATCCGATCTCTGGAAAAGAAGAACGGACGCTTTTCCTACGGAGGAATTCGGTATGAGAACGGGAAATGGCTTCTGGGAGAGCTGAACAGCCCATCCGGATGGTGGGAGGGCGAAGAACCGAATAAGGAAAAGGCTGTGACTTTCCAATTCTGCAAACCGGAAGATTCTGAAATTACAGGCTCCAACCGGACGCTTTCGTTTTGCGACTATGTTCAGGGCGACGAAACGGGCGTCGCGTATCTCGGCGAGGTGGCGATATGGAGATGATTCAATATATACCTCCCGTTTCCTGGGATGATAAAGGCATGGACTGGGAGTCTCCCGATCCGGGAAATATTGACTATTTCCGTGCAATCTGGGAAGCAATTACAGAACGGATAATCCTGACAAAACAGAATCCCAATGAGGTTCTGCATTCCATGATGCAATATCGTCCTTGGAGTATAGCAGCCATGAATGCAATCCGGGATTCAATTTGTATTCTTGCTCCATTTTTTGTGAATATGGAATTCACTGACTACAAGGAAGATCTTTCGGACTTCCCGAAAATGTGGAGCTACCGTGAATTGATTGATGCGGAAGGATGCCGGTTCTGTGAGCATCCGGGAATGGGAAGTTGCAATGCGGCGGAGTGGGCGGAATGGTTGAAAACAGTAAAAAACGCAATCAATAAACTGACTGCAGTAAATTTCAGTGGCCTTTCAGGAACTTATCTTTCCCGTTCGGGATCGGAACATGATCCCCCGTTTTCAGAATCCATTTCCACGGCATTGAGAGAAGCGTTGGAAGGTGAGCCGAATACAGGAACGTTTTCCAGTTTTCCGCAGGAATTTTATTCCTGGTCGGGGAATACCGACTACAAGAAAAATTCCGACGGTGAAAAGGGATATTGCGGGTATGCACAATCTAGGAGTATCGTTATAAAAACCACTCAGCGTCCACACCCAACAGCCGAGTGTGATTTGATATTCCGTTACAAAGTTTCTGCTCCAACAGGAGCTCTCTCTTATTCTGTGGAATTGCAGAAGAGCGTCCTTGATTTAGGAAGCTGTGGACTTTCCACTGGAATCCATACTATACGGACTCACTGGTCACCGGATATGGCATTAGACATTTCCATCGGGGGGAATGTGGATGATATTCCCCGGAATTCCAGTGTTCCCGTCAGTGATTACAGAACGAACTATGATTCAAATGGAAATGTTTCAGGTTATTCCAGAATACTTGGACGAAGCTGCAAGACTGGATACGAAGGAGTCGCCTATTGCATCCTGGATTTCGCCGTTAAAAACGGATTCAGATTTCAATAAGAAAGGATTTTTATGCAGATCATCACGATGTATCTGCGGGCGGACAGCGTCAATGCCCGTCTCGTGGATTCCTACAATCAGACGATCAGCTCACTGCCTGCGCTGACGCGCGGAATGCGTGCGGAGCTGATTCTAAAACTCCTTGATGCGGAAGGCGAACCGCTCAATGGAGATCTCTCCGCCTACGCCTCCTGGGATTTCGTGATCGCGGACGACTGGAACACCGCAACCCCTCCGCAAATCCGGGTTACAGATGGAATCACCGTTTCCGGAAATGAAGTCCATATTCCTCTGACGGAAACCAATACGGAGGAACTGATTTCCGCTCTTGGGTCTGTGGAAAGCAGGAACTTCGGCTGTGAACTTGCCGGATTCGAAGTCGGCGAGACCACTCCGGGATTCCTGATCCAGTTCAACATCAGCATCCGCAACCGTCGAGGTGATGCGGGGACTGGCTCCCCCGCTCCGGTTTCGGACGGAAACTATTCCGCCGCTCAGATCCGGGCGCTTTTCGCCGCAAAACTGGAAGTTCAGCTTTCCGATGACGGCTCAATCTGGTATGCTTTCTCGCCGACCCGGGAAGTGACCGTCAAAGACGAGGAGACCGGCGTGGAAACCGCAACGGAAGAAAAGGTGGAAGTCCCTCAGACTGCCAGACTTTACCGGTTCCGGAATGCGGCGGTCGGACAGGAATGGAGCGACCCGCTCCCGCTGATCATCGGTCCGCGAGGACTCCGTTCCACGATCCAGGTCGGAACCGTCACAACCGGCGCGGAAACGACTCCTGCAAGCATCACCAATTCCGGCGATGAACACGATGCCGTGTTCGACTTCGTCATTCCGCAGGGAGTCAAAGGCGATGCCGCAAGCGTGAGGGTTGGAAGTGTCTCCACCGGAACGCCGGACTCTCAGGCGTCCGTCACCAATTCCGGAGACGGGCATAATGCCGTGTTCAACTTCTCCATTCCGCAGGGAGTTCAGGGCGTCCCCGGCACGGAGTCGTACCTCTATGTGGCTTATGCGGCACAGAACGACGGTCAGGGATTTTCCCTGACTCCGGCAAATTCGCTCAAGTATCGCGCGGAAATCATCTCCCGGACGCCGATCGCCAATCCCGTCTGGTCAGACTTTGCCGATGCGCAGTGGGTCAAATATCTCGGCGATGATGCAACGACCTACGGCGACGTCCTTGTTGCCGACCAGAACACCTCCGTGGCAAAAGTGACACGGATCGTCTTTGAAAATGCAACGATCAGAAAGGGGGTTGACGGCGAAGTCATCGTAAATTTTAACGAGACCGAGCTTTCCCGCGAGGAGTTCAGCAACTATTCCGTCATCAACGGCAGAACCCGTCTCTCTCCCTGGACAAACGGAGGCGGCTCCCCGTTCGGAAATCTCGGTCGAAATATCGTCCATATCACCGTCCTGCCGGGAATCCCGGTTTTTGAACCTTATTCCACCTTTATCGGAGTATACGCAGAATGATTTACTCGAATGTCGATTTCAATGTGGTGTACATTGATCCGTCCATTGAAACTCCCGGAGACGGGACCACTCCCGCCGGAGCGTTGAAGGCGCTTCCCGCCAATGCCGCAAGTTTCACGGACAACACCTGTTATCTGATTCGCCGGACATCAGAATCCTATGCCACTATCATCCCGAATGGCGAAAACACCAACATCACCAACCTTCTGCTTCTCGGGATGCCGAATCCCTCCGATCTGATGTATGACTTTGTCCCGGAGGAGGCAAAAACCGCCTGGGGCGCGGACGAGGCTGAATATGCCAATGTGAAAAGCGTTGTCGCGGACGGTCGTTTCCAGCTTCCGAATTTGATGGTGTTCCTGATGCACCGGGTCTATCTCTTCCGGGACGGCATCGACTCGAACAACTACATGCTGTACTTCTACAACAGCAATGAGTACAAAATGTGCGTTTCGTTTGAACACTGCAAGTTCGGAAGCAAGGGCATTGATGTGGACAACCCGGAATACGCAGGCGGAGCACTGACAAAGAGCCGCCTCAAATCCTATGTCTACATCTACTATGCCCGGATGCTGAACATTCGCGACTGCGTCATCAATTATGCGATTACGGGCAATTCCAGCAACTGCCACGGGATCTACTGCCGCTTCCCGGAAATTCTGCATGTGGAAGATGTGAAAGTCTATTCGCCGTTGAATTACGGTTCTTATGAATATTATCCGCTCTGTCTTTCCGAGAACAGTGACGACGGTATTGAGTGCGAGATCCGGAATATTTCACAGGAGCTTATTTTCAACGGGACGTATGAATACATTCCGTGTCTGCTCCGGGTTTCCGGATATCTCAATGCGCGGATTCACAACATTTCCGTCAATATGGCTGACCGGGGCCTGAGTGAAGTGCGTCCCGCCAACCTTTATATTCAGGGCTGCCTGATTCGTTTCTCCTACCTGCGGGATTTCACGGTATCGGACATTACGGTCAATATCCCCCGCTGCTGGCGCTGTACCTCTCCAGCAGTCGGACTGTATGACTGCTACAGTTCCAACTACGTTCCTGGAATCGAAAAAGATGTCCGCAACATCACGATCAACTTCTGCGAGGACGAGGAAAACGCCATCGGATCCCCGATCAGCTATTCCGATGCCTCCAACTCCGGGAGCAATTACGTCGCGCTTTATCTGGAATTCGATCGGGATGATGGCGGAATTTTCGCCAAAGTTCCGATTGTAACCGGTATTACGGTCAATAATCCGCGTGGGAGATCGCTGTACATCAACAACGCGCGTTTGACCAATGCAAAACTGAAGGGCTCCATGACCTGCTACAATACGGTTGCGGATATCGACAAGTTGGAAACCTGGTTCCCCGGATATGCGCTCTGGGCATACGATGCCAGCCATGTCCGCGTCAAGGACATGTTCATCAATATTGACAATCCCGCCTATCTGTACAGTCAGGAACCGGCCGTCGGAACGGATTACAGCAGCCGAGCCAATGTGTTTGCCGACAAATGCAATATTGCGCTTCGCCCGTTGACCTATCGGAGTGACAACGACTACTACATCTATCAGGGGTTCGGCTGCAACAATGAGGGGGAAGAAGGTCATTTCTGTTTCCGCTGTCCGAATGGTATTGCCGACACCTGGAGTGTTCATCGTACCGGTGGCGGGGCTGCGGCATTGAAACTCTACAACAACAACTATAATACCACCCGGACAATGGTTCTCGGTCGCAAGCCATTCAAGGGCATGGAGTTGCTTCCGACGACCAGTGGACGGCATCTCCTGAAAATGCACATCGCCTATAAAGGGTATACGGACGACAGCGATATGATTCGTCGCTTGATAGTTTCCGCTACGGTTCGGGACAGCGATGGGCATGACCGCATCTATTGGAGTACGCTCCACGGACGATGGGTCGATGATTCCGCCTCCGAATGGATCAATGATGAGAATCTGACGCAGAAGTGTCTGGAAATTCCGCTGGATCTTGTCGAAAACAATCCGGTCGATGTGCGGATCTACTTCTGCTGGTTCAGCTCCTCTGGGTTTGTTTACATCGATCCGGCTATTGAACTCGAACCGGTTGTTTCGGAGTAAACGATGCAGGCGCGCTACATCCAGCGCGGCGAGTCGATTGATTTCCTGCCTGATCGGGATATTGCGGCCGGTGAGATCGTAATCCGGAACGGCCTCATCGGCGTGGCAAGAATTCCTGTTAAAAAAGGAACACTCGGCAGTCTTGCTCTTTCCGGAGTGTTCGATGTGACGAAACCGGTGCGCTGTGCTTTCAGCGTGGGCGCGGCGGTTTACTGGGACGTTGTCCGTCAAAGTGCCGTCACCTCCGGAGAGCTGCTGCTCGGACTCGCCGCCGAAAGTTCGAAACTCAACGATTCCCATGTCCGCGTGATTCTGAATTCCGGAGGAATCACGATCAACAACAATGAAGCAACCCTCAACTGGCAAACCATAAACTGAAAGGTATCTCCATGTCCGCAGTCAAATTTTTCATCCTTACTTCGGCGCAGTATGCCGCAATGGATCCCAAAGACGACGGAACTCTCTACTTTGTTTCCGATCAGAACCGGATTTACAAGGGAACGGTTCCGTATTCCCATCCGATTGAGCTGGTGGACGAGTTTCCCGCCACCGGACTGGTCGGCACACTTTACGTCAACACATCCACCAAAGAGGGGAAAGCGTGGAACGGCTCCGCATGGGTGACGGTACAGCTTGCCGTTTCCACAACTCTGGACGATTCCGACGAAGCGATCCCGACCTCCAGGGCGGTCAAAGAGTATGTTGACGGCGCGGTGGAAAACATCGTCGCAGGGGGCGGAGCCGTGACCGACGTCACCTATGCCGACAAGACGATCACGGTCAAAAAGGGGACGAATTCCACGACGCCGCTTCAGCTCACCGGGCTGGTCGACGGGGCATCATATGACGGGGCAAGCGGGAAACTCACGTTCACGACGAACGGCGGAACTCCCATTGAAATCACACTCCCTGTCGAGCAGTTCCTCGCCGCAGCCGCCTACGATGCGGAAACACATATTCTCTCCCTCACGATGACCGACAACACGAAATTCGATGTCGATCTCGGCGGCCTCATCGATGTGTATGAGTCGGGAGAAACGGAGAGTATTTCCGTGACTGTTTCCGATGGAACGATCACTGCCGCTCTGAAAGTCTCCGCCGAAGCCGAGAACCAGCTTCAGGTCAGGAGTGACGGGGCTTATGTTCCGCCGCTCAGCTGGCAGACTGTGGAAGGCGCATGATGCCGAACTTCAAACCGAGGCTTGGGACAAAGTTCCAGGTACAGACCGCCCCCGTAAATGACGGGCAGTTTATTGTAGCGACCGATTCACGGGAACTGTTCTACGACAACGGGACGCTTCGGATTCCGCTGGCGGACATTGTGTTTCTGAACACAGAGGAGGAACGGGCGTCGATTCTCGCTCCGCTCCCCAAATTTTACTTTGTGATTGCAACCGGGAAACTCTATGTCTGGGACGGCACAATCTGGACGATCATCAACGACGATCCGTTTGATGAGAACTCTCTGCCGCCGGCGGGAAGCCTTCCGACTCTTCTGTTCGTCAAGCATGGCAAGATCCGTTCCCTGAAACTCGGCGATGAGGGCGATATTCTGACTGTCCGCAGCGGGGAAATCGTCTGGGAACCGCCGCAATATCAATAACGTAAAGGAGTAAGATGAACCGGCTTAAGGAAGTCAAGGAATTGAAGGCTCTTGCGGAGGAGCTTCAGCTCGAAAACCGCGAGATCATCCGCAAATACAAAATCACCGAACTTGCCAGTATTTATAACGGCATCGGCCCGGATTCCTTTCCGGAGTGGTTGAGAGGGCTCGTTTCCGCCCTGCATCCGAGCCTCGCTGTCGTGGCCTTTATCCACGACATCGAGTGGCATGAATCCGACGGATCGAAAGAGAAATTCACCGAATCCAACAACCGCTTCAAAACCAACGGCTACATGGTGGCGAAAGCCAATTACAGCTGGTGGAATCCGCTCCGCTACATCGTCATGAACCATGCCCGCAGATTCGGGAACATCTGCCAGCTGTTCGGCTGGGCGGCCTGGTGTTCCCCCTGTGAGTGTACCGTGTGCAAAAAGAAAAGAGGTGAAGTGTGAAAATGGGGCGGTTCACAGCCGCAATCGCCGGGGCGGTCGTTCTTGCAATGACCGCCGGATGTTCCCAGGAAATTGTCTATCGGGAATTCTTCGCCCCGACTGACGATGTCAAACTTGTCCGCGAAGACGGTTCAACGGTGGGAGCCGTAAAAATCGAAGCCACCCGGCATGGCGTTCCCAACTGGAGCGACCATAAAACTCTCTCCGTTTCATTCATGGGGCTTTAACTAACAGAAAGGATTTTTCCATGACCACGAAAAAACAGAAAATCACTGCTGTCCTCGCTCTTGCATTCGCCTTCAGTCTCGGCATGGCGGTGATGTGCGGATGCTCCTACTTCACCCAGGAAAAGGTCGCCGAAATCCACAAAACGGTCGGGACCATTCTGGATATCGCCTACACCTCCGGCGGAGCCGTTCTTGTCGAACAGAAGATCGACCAGCTCGTCGCCGACGGCAAGATCACCGCTCAGCAGGGAGAAATGCTGAAAGAAGCCGCACGGCGTTCTTACGAGGCGCTGCAGGAAAAACTTGCGGAGCTTTCAGTCAAAGACGTGACTGTCGAAGTTTCCGAGTAAAAATGAAGCCCGGTTGGGAGTTCGCTTCCGGCCGGGCTTTTCGTTTCAGCAGAAATGGACAATACCCCACGCCGTTATTCGCGCACAAAGGGCTTTGTCGCCGGGGAATTTTTATACTGCGATCAGGGGCATGCGACCCGGTCCCGCATTTGCGCAACACGCCCCGTAACTTTGCGAACAAAGGCGAATTTATGAGCAGAGCGATGCGAGCAGTGCCCCCATTTTTTTTCTGCATAATTTCCTAAAATATCTCTCTGTTTGAGTTGCATAAATCTTTTATCATGCTGCGAGCAAAATCCGCTCTTCTTTTCCAACAGCATCCTTTGTTTGAATAGCAAGTGTAAATCTCTCAAAATCAACGAAATAAAGCCATATTTATTATCGCTATTTCTTGCATAAGTCATTGGCTATTAACGGATTCCATGGCATTGTATGCACTGTAAACGAGGCGGTAAGGACGCCGCTCGAAACCCAGAACCGGTCAACAGGCAAAACAACGGAGGCCAAAATGACCAACACGATGCAGACGGCGAAGGAACTTACCTTCGGGACGGAACTCGAGTACACGAACATCAGCCGCGAACGGGCGGTGCAGGCAATCCACAGCGTGGTCGGCGGGACGATCCGCTACACCGGAGGCGGATACGACGAATGGACGGTGATCGCGCCGGACGGACGCCACTGGAAAGCGGTCAGCGATGGAAGCCTCGGAAGCCGTTCCACAAGCGCCGAGGTGGTGACCCCGATTCTCAAATGGGACGACCTTGATACCCTTCAGGCGGTGGTTCGCGAGCTCCGCAAAGCCGGAGCGAAAACTCCGGAATGCACCAGCCAGCACGTCCACATCGGAGTCGGTGATTTCAACGCCCGGCAGATCGCGAACTTCGCGCGGATTTTCTACAAGCAGGAAGAACTCCTCCTCAAGGCGGCCGGAACGCTCCAGCGACGAATCGACAGCTACACGCGGCGCACCGACCGCGAATTCATCGCCCGGCTGGAAAAAGCCAAGCCCGCCACGCGGGAGGAGCTCAACAAGGCATGGTTCGGATACGCCAACCCGAATCCCGCGCACTACGATTCCATGCGGTACCATGCGATCAACCTGAACAACGTATGGCGGACCGGAACGGTCGAGGTTCGTGCCTTCAACGGTACAACCCATGCAGGAGAGGTCAAAAGCCACATCATCCTCTGCCTCGCCATCGCAGCCCTCGCCAAAAACGCGAAGTGCGCCAGCACAAAGAACCAGCGACCCTTCAACGAAGCGAGCGCGAAGTACGATATGAGGGTGTTCCTGCTTCGCCTGGGTTTAATCGGACCGGAGTTCAAAAACGTCCGCATGCACCTCCTCAAGCACCTGCCGGGAAACACCGCATGGAAGCACGGCAGACCGGAAGGTCGATAAGCGGGACTGCGGACCGGGGAAACCCGGTCCGCAACAGGCAGCATGCCTTGCAAATGATGCAAGCGGTTCTTTGAAAATAAATACGGAATAATTTCCGAGATTTCCGTACAGCTTGACTTGACTCGTTATGCAAGTCGGAAATCGGAAAGAAAAGCAGAATTATAATTGCGGTTTTGACCGGAGCATGACTTGACTGGAATATCCAGTCTCCGTTGAGGTCAAATCCGGCAAAATCGCAATTATTTTTTGACCCATCGGCACCCGGAAAGCATAAAAAAATATGCCACGTGTCGCAAAGTTTGGGGGCAACGTTCGATTTTATGAGTCGACCCGAACCCCGCTGGAGGCAAAAAAAACTTACTCGCGCCACAAGGCCGCAACTTCGCGAATATCGGCGCACAAAAAAGGAGGGCAAACTATGAAAATCCGCATTTACGAAACAGACTTTGAAGGCAATCCCGTTGAATGCACCGGTGACTTTTTTTCCGGAGCAACGGCTCTGGATATTGTCAATGCTATGAAAATGAACCCGTTTCAGGCAAGCCGAACTCCGCTGGACTTCATGCGATGGATGCTTGCAAGTATCGGGCAGGAAAAGTTCGCACTCCCTGACGACGAGGAAAAGGCTTCACTCCTGTTTCTCCAGCGTCTTACAACCCTGGGATACGCCACGTTTGAACTTGACGCGGATGAGGTTGATCTTGAGCATCCTATTCCGCCGATGCAGGGAAATCCGAAAAAGCAAGTATTCCCGGCAAGATAATCCGTGAATATATATCTGATTATTAAGCTGTTGCAACTGGCTATAGCAACTATCCATGGTATTGTATGCCAGACAAACGGAACATGAGACTCCAATAGGAAGGTGAAGGGATGAACGGTCTATACGCCTATTTCGCATACGGAAGCAACCTGCTGCCGGCACGGCTGCTTCAGCGCTGCCCGACTGCGGTTCCCTATGCTCCGGCGATTCTGCCGAACTACCGTCTGACCGAGCGTCTTTATGCCGATGTCGACTATGCGCCGGGGAAACAGGTCCATGGGTTTGTCTATCTCCTCCGGGCGCATGACGTGGCGCGTCTTGACCGCTACGAGGGATATCCGCAGATTTACCGCCGTTACACCGTGGATGTGATCCTCGGCGACGGCACTGCGCTTCCTGCGCTGATTTACGAGATGACTCCGAAAACCAAGGAAATCCGCAACGGATTACCCTATCCGGAAGAGTATCGGAAGATCTGTCGCGAGGGGGCGAATCTTCACAGAATCAAAAATCATTTTATCAGAAAAAGGAGGCGCAAATGAAAAAAGAAACTGTCCTGATTGCCGCATACGGCACGCTCCGTTCCGGCGAACGCAACGAGCGTTTCTGCCGGAATCCCATTTCCCGCAGAAGTGCAACGATTTCCGGGGCGCTCTATGACACGGGGTGGGGATTCCCGGCATTTGTCCCGAAAGGCGATACCTCGGTCACGGTTGAGCTGATTGAGATCCCGATTCGGGACTGGGCGGATGTCGACCGTCTGGAGGGATATCCACGGCTTTATGACCGGATGCTGATGGACTTCACTCTGGACAACGGGGAGACTGTTCAGGCATGGATCTACATCATGAACCATCTGCCGGAGCAGGCAGAAGTCATCCCCTCCGGTGACTGGAAAGTGAGGTGAACCATGGAAAAGACCGTTTTGATCGAGCAGACCGCAAAGAAAGTCAAGCTTGCCGAGCTGACCGTGCTGACGGTGTTGTTCGGAAGTATCGCCGCAGGGCTGGGGCTGATGTATCTCTGGCTCCCGCTCGGAATCGCAATGTTCTGCATTTCCGGAATTGCCTTCCTCGCGTTCTGTTACGTCCGCGTATGGCGATGGTGGGTGAATGGATAAGTCAAATGCTTGATTTTCTACTTTGACGGAGTATATTGAACAAGGACAGGAGACACCATATTATGAAGAAAATTACAAGTAGCGTTTATACATTTGAGAATTTGATAGAAAATCAGATTCTTTATATCGATAAGACGGAGTATATCTGGAATCTTGTGGCTTCAGCACCTGCCATGTATTTTCTCTCCCGTCCGCGCCGCTTCGGGAAGTCGCTGACCGTTTCCACGCTCAAGGCTGTATTCCAAGGGAAAAAAGAACTGTTCAAGGGGCTGGCTATTTATGACAAGCCTTATGACTGGAAACAGTATCCTGTCATACATCTGGATATGAACGGATTGGATTTCAGTTCCGTCGAGGAACTGGAAAGCAGTTTATGCGATTTGGTAACGGAAGCGGCTGCTTCGCATGAACTGACGCTGGAATCAGCGAATGCCGCCAGTATGTTTCGTGCATTAATCAACCAACTTGCCGAACAGGAACAGGTTGTCATTCTTGTGGACGAATATGACAAGCCTATCTTGAACAACTTGGGGAAGCCTCAGGCTCAAAAGATTCTGGATAAGTTGAAAGTATTTTATTCCGTCATCAAAGCATTTGAAAGCAAGGAACGTTTCGTTTTCGTCACAGGAGTCAGCAAATTCTGCCACGTCTCGCTGTTCTCCGATCTCAACAACCTGACCGACATCTCTATGCATCGGGACTACGCCACGATGTTCGGTTATACCCAAGGAGAGTTTGAAACTTACTTTGCAGACCGCATTGACACAGCCTGCAAGCAGCTGAATATGTCACGGGAAGAGCTTCTTCCGGAAATCAAGGCATGGTATGACGGATTTCGGTTTGAGGAAGAATCTGAAACAGTCTACAATCCGGTATCGCTGGCTCAGTTCTTTACAAACAGCTGCAAATTCAACAACTACTGGTTTTCCACGGGAACGCCATCGTTTCTGGTGGAACTGACCAAAAAAGCGGATTTCAACTTTGAAAAGACGCTGAGCGAACCTGTCATGGGATTGGCTTTCAACGCGTTTGAAATAGACAAAATTGATCCACTGGCTCTTTTGCTGCAGACGGGATATTTGACTATAAAGAGTTCTTTTGTTGATCTTGGAGAAACGCTGTATTATCTTGATTTCCCCAACCGGGAAGTCAAGAACGCATTTGAAACCTATCTGATCAGCGATTATGCTTCCATTTCGCAGGAAACAGTGGGAGCAAACGTGTTCAAAATGGTCAAGGCGATCAAGGGACGTGACATCAATCTGTTCATGGAACTTCTGAAGACATTCTTTGCCGCAGTGCAGTATGATGTCGCAACAGACACGGAAGGACGTTTTCAGTTACTGTTCTACTCGGTGTTCCTCCTGATCGGGGTAAGGGTGGAAGCGGAATCCCGCACGAACAACGGACGCATTGACGCAGTGATCTGCGACGGAGACCATGTCTATATCTTTGAGTTCAAGATCAATCAGACAGCCGAAATTGCGCTTGACCAGATTCGTGAAAAGGAATATTTCCGGAAATATCAGCACTCCGGCAGAAAGCTCGTTCTTATAGGAGCAAACTTCGATACAGTTTCACGGCAGATCACTGAATGGAAAAGTGAAACAGTATGCTGATGCCGGGCAGCATCTGTTTTCACAAGTATCTCAAAGATGTTCTCCGACGCCCGACTGGATGAAACGACTTGAGCAGGGAGGCTTTCATATTCCTCAATCCGTTGATGGCCGGATCGAATTGACCTGTCGAGAGCTTGCAGCGATCTTGTCAGGGATCAAACCGCAACGTTATTACAAAAGATACTCGAAAAAGTCTTGACAAAGCTTGAATTTGAGGAAGTTTCCGGTATATTTTCATTATGGTATTACCGGAAGTTACAACGTTGGCAGAGGCGCAAGACGCCATCCGCGAGCTTGCTGAGGAAGTTGAAAAACTCAGCAATGAGTTGGCATGGTTCAAACGTCAGATGTTCGGTTCCAAAACGGAACATTATATTCCAGAGGATAACACTCCATCGCTTTTTCCCGAAGAGGAATCTCCAGAACCATCGAAAGAAGTCCCCACGGCTACGGTAGCCGAACATGAACGGAAAGTTCGTCAGCCGAACGCACTTTCCGAGATTCCCGCCGACCTGCCGCGTGAAGAACGCGTAATAGATGTTCCGGAAGAGGAACGGGAAGGAATGATTCTGATCGGTTATGATGAAAGCGAGCGGATCGCGTTCCGAACCGGGTTGTATGTGATTCATTTCAAACGTGCCAAATATGCCGATCCCTCGGACGCGCTGCGCGGCGTTGTTACGGCTCCCACCCCGGGAGATGTGTTTGATTCGGTCAGCGGCAGAACTCGTTATGACGCCTCTTTTGTTGCCAAAGTAGTTGCGGATAAAGTGGAGAATGCCATCCCCCTGGAACGTCAGGCGCGGATGTTCGGCAACGAAGGACTTCCGGTGGCTCCGTCTACGCTGGAAGATCTCTACAAACGTACGGCGGACGCTTTGCAACCCCTATATGAGCGGATGGTCGACCGGATTATGCAGTGCGATATCCTCCATGCGGACGAAACATTCATCAAATTGATGGTCAAGGGGGCAAAGAAGTGTAAACAAGCATACATGTGGTGCCGATTGACTGGAGTCGGACCGCCGATGATCGCCTTTCACTTTTCGCCGTCCCGATCCCGGGATGTCGCAAAAAGTCTGCTCGGAGATTACTCCGGAACAATCATTAGAGACTCTTACGTGGCCTATGAAAAACTGGACTGCGAGGTTGCCTGTTGCTGGGCGCATGTCCGCAGACGCTTTCTGCAAGCCATTGAATGCGGATATACGAAAGCTGAGGCTCCGCTGAAAATGATACAAGCCCTGTACAAAATTGAGCGGGGTGCAAAAGAGAGGGCGGAAAAGAAGGGCACGGATACGGCTCTCTTTCAAGAGCGGAAAAATGCACGCCGGCAGTCTCAGAAGCTGGTCCAGGAATTTTTTGCGCAGTGCCGGGTTCTCAAGGAGTCGGAGCGTCCATCTTCACCGGTCGCGCAAGCCGTCTCTTATGCCTTGAATATCGAAGAGGAGCTCAAAAAATTCCTGAAGGATTCCCGATTGAACATCGACAACAATCCGGCAGAGCGCCTCAATCGAGGAATTGCGATCATCCGAAAGAACTGTCTCTTTGCCGGAAGCGAGGCCGGTGGTCAGCGTCTCGCAATCCTGTATTCATTCGCTGCAACATGCAAAGCAAACGGCATCTGCTTTCGCAAATGGCTCGAAGACGTTCTACCGCGTTTGAATTCCACTCCGGCAGGACAGATTGATTCGCTGATCCCCGGGGCGAAACAACGTAGTCAATGAGCTCGGGCTCGTATTATGAAGAGGAAATGTCGTCGGGCGGTCATCGTCGTCTGACGGCATTCATTTTGTGGCCATTTTCCCCTTCGAAAAAATCCCTCTTCCTCCTCACCATGGGGCTCGCTGGGCGCATACGTTTTTTTCGAAACGTCCTTCCGAATGACGATGCACCACAAGAATGCCGCGTCCGCCGCTGCCGTGCCCGGGCTTGATGACAAAACCGCCCGGACAGGAACGGATCATGTTCTCGACATTCTTCACCTCGTACTGATACCGGATCGCACCGATCAGCGTGGCGACCGGCACACCGGCCTTTGCCGCCAGAGTCTTCGTCAGGAGCTTGTCATCCACCATCGGATAGTAACGGCGCGGATTGTACTTCATGATGTAATCATGATTGCGCCGGTTCATGGAGAGCACCCCCGCGCGGGCAAGAGCGGAAGGCGATGCAAACTGTTTCAGGATTTGTCCGAACACGGCAGCACCAGAGGTCGAAAACGTTTCAGTTCGGAGAGACGGTAACCGGTGTAGACTCCGATCAGCAGAATCACCGCCAGCACAACCAGATTCATTTCGGGGAAGGAAAAGAAGAAATACTGAAGAGTCGCATTGCTCATCAGGAAATAGCACGGCAGACAGGCAAGCAGGCTGATCAGAAGCTGACGGATCGCAACACCGGGGCCATCCTCCTCCCAGATCATCGACGATCGTTCAATCGTCCATGCGACAATAATCAGCGGGAAATACGTAACCGCCTGTCCGTGGGTAAATCCGAAGGTATATGCCGCCACGCTCATCATTTTCATCAGGAGAATCACCAGAATTACGACCGCCGAGATCCGCGGAACCATCAGCAGATTCAGTTTTGTCAGATAGGAACGCACGAACAGGCCAATGGAAATAATCAGGACAAAAGAGACGATTCCCGCGGTCAGTCCGGTATCCAGGAATGCCAGTGCGATCAGAACCGGCATGAACGTTCCCATGGTCTGAAGACCGATCAGGTTCCGGATGACGACGATGATGAGAATCGCCAGCGGGAGCATCGCAATCTGTTTGAAGAGGTTCTGCTCCTCCAGAGGCAGATTGAACCCCGAGAGGTCCAGAATCCAGGAGTGACGAACCAGATTGCCGCGCAGCTGGTTCAGATTCGCAGCGGTGACACTTGTTTTCAAAACGGAAATATAGAATTTGGAATTCCTTGCGCCTTGAATTTCCAGAATGGAATTGTCGCCGTTCCGCAAGGGAAGGAAGCCGTCGCCCTTCAGATTTTTGCCGGTGGCGGGATCAAAACGGTGAATGGCATTGCCGTAAAAGGCCTCCAGCTGAGCGGTCAGCATCTGACGGCGGCGTCCGTCAACCAGATAGATTCCCTCCACCAGGCGCGAAGGCACCCTTCTCATCGCCAGAAGTTTTTCCGCGACGCGCACAAAAGGAGCTCCGAGCCGGTTTTCCGGCAGAAGAGTCCGCACCGAGGGAAGATTCCGGTTGTGAAGCTGTTTCAATACGTTCGGAATCAGGACTTCTGGTTTTGCACGGCCATCCGGATCGACCGATTTCAGGAAAGAGACCGCGGCGGCTGCGGCGGCCGCGTCGCTCCAGACCGGCTTCCGGAGAGGATCAATGGAATCCGCAATCAGCCCGGCATAACGATCCGGGATCAGCCGCATCTGGTAAAGAATCGTATGAGCGCCGCCTTCCGCGATTCCGGACCAGGTCGCGACCAGGCGATCATCGCGGTCCTCCGATTCGAAGCGGAATCCGGGAGTTGTGCTGACACCGGTCAGGAAATAACCGGGAACCTCGTTCGGCATCGAAATGGATGCTTTCACCGGTCCGCCCGGAGTTTCAAATTTCACGCGGCATTCCAGCAGCCAGAGCTCCGTTTCCGGGGATGGCAGAAGAGAAAATTTCAGAACGTGCACTTTGAACCACAGAACCGCAAATGCAATCAGAATCAGCACGGAAACAAGAATGAGAATCCTGCGGTCCATCGAAAGAAGTCTGTACATGATGCCGATCCCTCAGCTGCCCGGCTCCCGTGCAAGGGTGTTCCGCCTTGTCACGTCGATCGCGGCATTGCCCGCAATCACATTCTTCCCGAGCAGGACCTGATAGCTGAAATTGGAACGGTCCGCCAGCGAAAACTCACGAACCATATCAAGATGTCCGAGCCGGATCTTGAGCAGAACGACAAAGCGTTTCTGCGGTTTCCGTCCATGCCGGGTAATCGGCATGACTCTCGCAACGGGCAGCTCGTACTTCTCAACGGCCTTCGTACCCCGCTGGACAATGGTAAAGGCAACCATTTTCTTTCCATCCCGCACAAACTCGCGCACATCCCGTACACCGATTGACGCGACATCCGCCCCGGTATCCATTTTCGCCGGGAACGGTTCGCGAAAAGGTTCAATCGTGACCGGTTCGATTCCGCCCACCACCCCCAGAGGCAGATTTTCCACCGGATTCCGGCAGCATCCCGTTCCGGCAAATAATCCGGCCGCGGCACAGAGCAGAACTCCTGTTCTTCTGAGATAAGCAGAAAACTTCATAAGCCCCCTTCGCATGATGTTTCTGCAATATACACGCGGGAAAGGGATTTTCAAATGACACACAATGGAAATCCCGCGGCAGGAGAAAAGATTCCATCCGCCGCTGCTGCACGGCGGCGCCGATCTCCTCTCCTGCCGGGAAACATAAACTCTTACGGGAAGAAGGATAAAAAACAGGCGGAGGATTGTATTTTTTCCGCTTCGGCATATATTAATGGGATACGGAAAACAGACTGTGAATCATTCCCGGAATGGAAAGGCGCAGTTTCTGGAATCCGAATCTGCAGCGGCCATACCGGCCGCTCGAAAAATCACAATCACTGCTGGGGAAAGGAAATCATCCTGAAAACCTGGGATTGATTCCGCTGTCCGCATGATGAAAAGGAGAAATTGATGAAAATTCAGACAGGTTCCAAACTGCTTTTTCAGGGAGATTCGGTAACGGATGCAGGAAGAACGCGTCCGGTTTCGGAAGGGCTTCACAATCCTCTCGGAGGAGGATATCCGAACATTGTCAACGGGCTGCTGACGGCGGTCTATCCGGAACGCATGATCCGGGTTGTGAACATGGGAAACAGCGGAGACAATACCCGTGCTCTCCTGAACCGCTGGCAGACCGATACCCTTGATCTGAAACCGGACTGGCTTTCCCTCATGATCGGAGTCAACGACATCTGGCGCCGGTTCGACGTGCCCTACATGAAAGAGCGTCACGTGCTGATTGATGAATACGAAGCCAATCTCCGGAAACTCATCGAACGTTCCATCCCCGTGATCCCGAACATCGTCCTGATGACCCCGTACTACATGGAGCCGAACCGCGGAGACGCGATGCGCGCGGAAATCGATCGTTACGGGGAAGTCTGCCGGCGCCTGGCGGAGGAATATCATCTGATTTTCGTCGACGTTCAGGCAGAGTTCGACAAAGTCCTGAAACATTGTCATTCCTCGTACTTTTCTTGGGACCGCGTCCATCCCGCCGCTGCGCCGGGACACGCCGTCATTGCCCGTGCGTTTCTCCGGGCGGTGGATTTCGATTTCTATGCGTGAGTGCGGAATGGCGGACAACGGCATTCCGAAAGAATCCCAAACGGAAAAAAGCGGTGTCCGCAGTCGGCCGGACTGGAAGGGAGCATTCCGGGAAGGCGGAGAGGATGTGCTGCGTGCTCCGTTCGGAGAACCGGTCTGCTGGTTCTGTCCGGAGCGGTTCCAGCTTCCGCTCTGGCCGGAGTTTCTGCTTCAGATCCGCTGGGGGAAAGAAGAATCCGTTACGCATCATGCCTCCTATGTTTATGCGCTGGAATTCCCCCTGTTCGGCGATTTGACCCTGATCTCCCGCGACCGGGATGTGGTAATCAGGCCGGGATGCGCCGGGATTGTTCACCGCGGGGAATATTCTCTTCTGAAAACAGGACCTTCCGGATTCTGCAGCAAACTCTCAATCGGACTGCGTGGACTTGCTCTTTCCACCCTGATGACCTCTTGCGGGTTAAGCGGAAAACTCCTCGTTCCGCTGAAGAATCCGGCGCGCGTCCCCCGGATCTTTCATGAATTGGAACAGCTGCTGCTCGGACAGAATCCCGACGAAATTCCAAAAATCTCCGCACTGGGAATGGAACTGTTCAATCTGCTTGTCCTTTCCGCCTCCGGGCCACCGGATGAAGAGTTCTCGCGGATATTGAACTTGTTTACCTCATGCATTCCGAAGAAATGCACCATTGAAGAGCTTGCCGACCGCCTTTCGCTTTCTCCGGTTACACTCGAACGTCTTTTCCGGCGCCATATCGGAAAGTCTCCAAAACGCTATCTGTATGAGCTGAAAATGGATGCCGCACGGGAACTGCTTCGCCGCGGCTCCGCTTCGGTCCAGGAAACCGCTTTCAAAGTCGGCTATGAAGATCCTCTTGCTTTTTCCAGAGAATTCCGGAAATATTCGGGCGTTTCTCCTCGGGAATTTCAGCGGATCGAATCAGCAAAAAATTTCAATAACGATTGATTTTTCCATGTTTTTGTCGTCTTTTGCCATATTTTTCTCTGTTTCAGCCCCCTTCCGCAGGAATTTTTGTGCTATAATGTTTGAGACATAAATTCCGGAAGGAGCGGACTTCGTTGAAAGCGGCGTCCCGCCCCGGACGAAGACGGTATCCGGAAAATCGGAAAAAGATGGAGACAAAAAGAAGAATGAACAGATTTTTATTTTCATGCATGTTGTGTCTGCTGACACAGAGCGCTTTTTCCCGGGAGCTTCCGCCCTGGATTCCGGAAGCGCCTCCGGTAACGGAAAGCTATCCGTTGATTAGCGCGGAAGAGATTCCCGGCTCACCACAGGTTGTCCGGACGATTTCACTGAATGGAGAGTGGAAAACATCGTGCGTGGAATCCTCTGCCGTACCGTTTCCGGAGAACATTGACCGGAACGCGCCGTATGCGAACGCGGAGCTGGATGACAGCTCATGGAAAGCGCAGACCGTTCCCGGCAGAACGATCTATGCACTCTTTCCGAATCTTCCGGATACGAAGCGTCCCTATATGAAGGCGTGGTCGCGGAAGACGGTCACCCTTTCCGGGATTGCCGGCAGACGTGCGATTCTCCAGTTTGACCGAGCCGGATATGAATGTCTGGTTTTTGTCAACGGCAGACTTGCTGGAACGCATAAAGGCTCCTTCACTCCATTTGAAGTCGATGTGACCGATGCGGTTCGAGAGGGAAAAAACGTGATTGCCCTGCGCTTCCGGGCGGATCTCGGACATACCGGAGGAATTGCGCCTCAAACGCATGTCTACGGAGCCGCCTTTGCTCCGGAACATCATCCGTTCGGGCTTTGCGGTCCGGTCCGTCTGTCGCTGGAACCGCAGGTCCGGATTACCCGGGTCCGGATAGTCCCCCGGCTGGACGAACACTGCGTGAATGCCTCAATCGAAGTGAACAATCATACAGGAAAGAATTTGACGGTGAATCTGGACGCCAGAATCACCCCCGCCGTCCGGAAAGATGCGGCACAGCTGACCGGACACACCGAACAGAAGAACTGGAAACTTCTTCCGGGTACCAACACTCTGAGGATTCGCGTTCCCCTGACAAATCCCCGGCTCTGGAGTCCGCGCTCCCCGTATCTGTACTTTCTCACGGCGGATCTCCGGCTGGACGGCAAACTGCTCAACCGCCGCTCCGAACGCTTCGGATATCGCGATTTTCGAATCCGGAAAGGCAAATTCCACCTGAACGGCGAGGAATGTTATCTGTTCGGTGCGTATATGCATTCGATCTCCTTTCCCGCAGGCGACCGCTGGCATGCGACCCGTCTGCGGGAGTATAAGAAACTGGGATGCAACATTGCCAGGAGTTCGCACGATCCGCTTCTGCCGGAGGTGCTTTCCGCTGCGGATGAACAGGGTTTTATGATCTATCATGAATGGGCGTGGTCGTTCCTCCATAATCTCCGCTTCCGGGAATTTGAAGCGAACAATCAGGCGGAACTGAAAGAATTCATCGAGTACAGCCACAATCATCCGAGCGTGGTGATGTGGTCGCTCGGCAATGAGATCAACCATCGGAATCCGGAAGTGAACCGGCAGCTGAACCGCCAGGCGGAAATTGTCCGGAAGGAGGATCTTCAGAAGCGCCCGCTCTGCGCGTTTTCCGGATCGGGCGCATGGAACACCTACGGTTCCGCAAGACTGGATACCGACTTCTTCGATGTGCACAACTATTGCGGACTCGGAAGTCCCTGGACGCTTTTCCGGGAAAAAATCGACGAGATTCTGTCGGGACTTTGCAAAATCTACGGAGAAGACAAAGTCTCAGAAGCCCCCTTCTGCGCCTGGGAACTGATCGGGTTCAGCTGGGGCGCAAAACCCGACAAAGCCTTCCGGCGCGGCAGCATCAGCGATTATGCGGCGTATATGGGGAAACCTTCTTCCTGGGGAGCGCCGAACGGAGTCGGCTTCACCGGAGCCGTTCCGCTGTTCAAAGCGCTTCAGCCCGGATTCACCCGATGGGCACAGGGATATTACGCCCATCGCATCCTGGAACTGATCCGCGTGGACGAACGGCACGCAGGATTTGCCCCCTGGTTTTACAATCATCCGATGGCATATCTCTGGAATCAGCCGGTCTATTTTTCCATTCACGATGAACACTTTCTTTTCCCCCGCAATCTCTTCAGCGGAGAGAAGAGTTCCTGGATTCTGGAGATCGCCAACACTTCGCCGGAGACGCTGGAAAATCCTGTGCTTGAACTGTCGCTGTTCGACGGGAACGGGCCGGAACGTCCGCTGCTCAAAATTCCTCTTGCACGGCTCGCCGGGCATTCCCGGAGCCGCACACGGATTGATCTGGCCATTCCCGCAGACCGGAAGCAGGGAAATGTCCAGCTTCGCGGCAGACTGATTTCCGGGAAGAAGGAGGTTTCCCGAAACTTCTACAATCTGTTTGCTGCACAGCGTTCCTCTCCGGAGCTGAAACCCTCCGCCCCGGTTTATGTACTTGACACGGGGGCGGCACGGAACATCCGGCTTCTGTGCGGTTATCTGAAGGAGCGTTCGATTGAGCCCCGTCTGGTAAAAGGATTGCCGGAAATCACCGGGAAAGGAACATTGATTGTTCCGCCGGAAGTCTTTGAAACGCAGCGGATTGATCTTGGCGAGACACGCACGTTTGATTCATTTGTCAGCCGTGGCGGGACTTTGCTGATTCTGGAGCAGAAAAATCCGGCAAGCCGCATGCCGGGAGGAGTCTCGCTGACACCGGGGGGCCGTCCCTTTGTCGATCTCGTGACGCCGGAGCATCCGCTGTTCCGCGGACTTGACTGGACAGAGTTCGATACCTGGAAAAACAGGGAATCCGGTTTTGTCGTTTCGCACACCTTCCAGCCGTATGCGCTGACGGCTCTTGCCGTCAAAGGGCCTCCGCTGGGGGGAAGCGAGACCGGGAACGCAGTCATGGAGGCGCTTCACGGATCGGGAAGGATTCTCTGTTCGCAGCTGAATGCATTTGTCTCCCGGGAAACGGACAGTGCCGCATGGTGTTATCTTGACAATCTGATCCGTTATGCGGTGGAATCTCCATCCTGGCGGGAGGCGATGCCGCTTGCCGCCGCCGTAACCAGACAGTATGAGGTTCTCTCCGAACGCTGCGTACCGATTGATCTGCGGCGCTTTGCTGCCACGTCATTCACCGATGAAAAAGAGGGCGACCGGAAAGGCGGCTGGTTCGATCAGGGCGGAAACGATTTCCGTACCATGCCGCTCGGACGGCAGTTCGCCGGAGGAGTCCCGTTTGATATCATTGATCCGGCAAAGAATGGGGGCCGGAGCTGTATTGTCCTCCGCGGCGGCATGAGACCGTACTTTCCCTCTTCGGTGAAAGGGATCCGCGCGGAAGGAAAATTCTCCCGTCTGTTCTTCCTCCATTCCGCGGCATGGGCTTTCACGGGGCGCTCCCCCGGATGCTATCGTGTTCACTATGAAAACGGAAAACAGGAAGAGTTCCGCCTGATCTGCAATGTCAACATCGGCGACTGGTGGAATGTTTCCCCGCTTCCGGAGGCAAAGACGGGAATCGTCTCCAAAAACGCGGACGGACACACGATCGGGACCTCGGTCGCCTCCTGGGAAAATCCGCATCCGGACTGGAAGATCGTTTCGGTAGACTTTCTCTCCGCCGAAGAAGCACGCGGAACCGATGTGGACTGGCTTCCCTCCGAATCGCCGGTTCCTGTTCTGATCGCACTGACAGGGGAACGGTTCGCAAAAACTCCGCACCGTATCATCGAAACGCAGTACCGGGGAGTTCTGGGCTGTGCAAATGTCTTCCGAAAAGAGGGAAAACGGATGGTCGAAGTTCGTTTCCCGGCCCGGAAAAAAAGCGAAGAGGCAAACGCCGCCATCCGTTTTAACACAGAAGGAATTGATCCTGAATGTCGTTTGCTTTCCATTCGGATTCGCAGCGACCGTGCAGGTGCGCTTCTGGTCCGTCTGCCCGAGCAGAAATGGAGAGGGGTGTATCGTGGAGTTCTTGCACTGAAAGGAGATGGAAAATTCCATACCTATCGTCTGTTCATCGGGAAGGAACTTGTTGTGCATCCGCCGGTTTCGCTCGGAACTCTGCGAGGCGAGCTCTTCCTTTCGCCCGGTACGCCGGGGCCGCAGGCCGCATGGAACCTGACAATCAGCGACGCTTCACTGGAATAAAACACAAGGGCATCTCTATTTATTCGAGGATAAATTAAGATGACGCTGGCAAAGGAATACGAGAGGATGCACATTAGACAGGAGGACAGGATGCTGAACGGATTATTTGACATAGACAATCGTCTGGATTA
>ERZ1026894.272-NODE-272-length-40280-cov-19.473686_pt1 | contig 40280 bp, 30 predicted proteins | sample MGYA00380177_ERZ1026894 | MGnify/ENA primary metagenome ERZ1026894 (study PRJEB33269, sample SAMEA4719813) | human gut metagenome | biome: human-associated habitat; feature: organic feature; material: feces | place: Cameroon | collected 2013-10 ... | reverse complement strand
CTTATATAAGTGATATTCTATAAACACGAGTCAACCTAAATCAGGACAATACACTGAATGAGTTCTTGAACACTAACCAACCTAAACGGCTAAGCGTAACAGCGGACTACATGTACAAATATGCTAGTGTGGGTTTTGAGAAACTAATCAAGGCGGATATCCTGCTTTATTACATGTCCCTGTGGAATTCCTCCAAAGAGATGTTGGATCCTTTTTGGTATCCTGAACTAAGCGTTTACAACCGCGATAAGTCTGTTTTACCCAACTTGGTGTCAAAGAAATATTTCGATGATACGAAAGTTTTGTTTGGAGTGGACACCGTCAAGCAGTTTAAAGATTTGCTTGATAATACCGATGATAGTTTGCAACACAATGGTTTGTACAGAGTGCCTCAGTTGAAAGATGGGTTGATGTACAATGCAGTGGCAAGTGAGGAGTGATTCCATAATTGTTTGTTTGTGATGCTATTGGGCAAGAAGGATCTACAATACTTGAGCGATGTCGTGACGATGTCGCTTTTCGGGATTAGATGTAATAATCTGAAATAATGATACTCAAATGGATTTTTGACCGGACAGTCGCACTGCTCGGCCTTTTGTTTTTGTGGCCTGTGCTGGTGGTTGTGGCGATCATGGTCAAGGTGAAGATGCCGGGCGGGCCGGTGTTCTTTGTGCAGGAGAGGGTGGGAAAGGACGGAAGGATATTCAAGTGCCATAAGTTTCGGACGATGAGGGTGAAGCCTGGGGTGGTCGCTTCGACAGGCTCAGGGACCAGTTCGGGTGCAGGGAATGGATCGGGAGATGGTTGGTCTTCCGTGTCGGTGGCGGGTGATTCGAGGATCACGCCGCTAGGGGCGGTGCTGCGGCACTATAAGCTTGACGAGCTGCCGGAGCTTTGGGACGTGTTGGTCGGGAACATGAGCTTCGTGGGGCCGCGGCCGGATGTGCCGGGATATGCGGACAAACTCGTGGGAGCGGACCGCGACGTGCTGAAGCTTCGGCCGGGCATCACGGGGCCGGCGACCCTCAAGTACCGGCTGGAGGATGAGATGATCTCTGAATATGTCGCCTCGCGTCAGGCGGCGGGGGACACCCGTCCGATGCAAGAGATCGCCACTGAATATAATGACACGGTGATCTACCCTGACAAGGTTCGCCTGAACTGCTATTACTACCGTCATTACAACTTTCTCAAGGACATCGAGATGATCTTCGCCACCGTCCTCGGTTTCAAGGTCAGGTTCGCCGGCGAGGATCTATAGGGCTTTCCGTCCTGTCTTTAATTGAAATTGTACAAAGCACGCGCACACGAGATGCCCCTTCAGGGCCTTCTACGGTGGTCTGGTGTGGCTGACCCTGTCATTCGGTAATAGGGTCAGCCACATGGAAGCCCCTCTCATGCGTTTCTGGGGCATGATGGCGTGGAAGTGGTTAGTAGAGGAAGGCGACTGAAGCGCGTCATAGTGACAAGGAGTCGATTTTCAAGAACTAAATATTTATCATATTATGTCAGAAAGAAAAACAATATATCTCTGTCTGGCTCACATGAGCGAGGAGGGATTAGAACAGAAGTATGTCAAGGAGGCGTTTGACACTAACTGGGTGGTTCCTATGGGGCCGAATGTCAATGCTTTCGAGAAGGATCTGGAGGCGTTCGTGAATAGCAAAACCAATGAGACTGAGCCGCTTGACAGGAAGGTGGTATGCTTGTCTGCCGGCACGGCTGCAGTTCATCTCGCTCTCTTGGCTTGCGGAGTGGGTCCCGGTGACGAGGTTTGTGTACAGTCTTTCACATTCTGCGCATCTTCTCATCCGATAACCTATCTCGGCGCAAAACCGGTGTTTATCGGTTCGGAGCCGGAGACGTGGAATATGGATCCTGCGCTTCTTGAGAAGGCAATCATTGACAGAAAAGAAAAAACGGGCAAATATCCGAAGGCGATTGTCCCGGTGGCTCTCTATGGTATGCCGTACAAGATTGACGAGATCATGGCTATTGCCGACAAATACGGTATTCCGATTGTCGAGGATGCCGCTGAGGGCATGGGTTCGCGCTTCAACGGCCAGGTGCTCGGAACTTTCGGCAAATACGGCGTGCTGTCGTTCAACGGCAACAAGATGATCACGACTTCCGGCGGTGGCGCTCTTGTCTGCCGCAATGCCGAGGATGCCAATGAAGTCATGTGGTATGCGACACAGGCTCGTGACGCCTATCCTTACTACCAGCATACTGCCATCGGCTACAACTATCGTATGTCCAATGTTTGCGCAGGTATCGGTCGCGGCCAGATGACTGTCCTCGATGCCCACATCGCTCACCATCGTCATGTGCAGAAGCTTTACGAGGAACTGCTGGCCGATGTTCCGGGCGTACATATTCATAAGCAGCCTGAGGATCCGCGTTATGATGCGAATTTCTGGCTTTGTGCAGCGACATTGGACCCTTCCGTTCACGTTCAAGGTCAGGAAAATGCCTACAAGGAGGTGATCAAGACCGCAGTGGGCGGAGCTGCAGGTGTGATTCACGCCGTAGATTGTGCGACGACCGATTGTCAGCCGAACGAAAATGTGGAGGCTCTCCGCGTGTTCATGCTCGCCAAGAAAATCGAGTGCCGTCCTGTCTGGAAGCCAATGCACAAGCAACCGGTTTACGCAGGTGCCACAGCATACACCAACGACGTGGAAACCGCTCTCTTCAAGATAGGCTTCTGTCTCCCTGCAGGTCCATACGTAACTGACGATGATGTCCACTATATTGTAGATTGCATCAAAGAGGCGATTCGGTAGGGGATGTAACGGCTCAGAGTCCTGCAGACAGTTTCGATTTACCGTAGAATGTATCCAGATGGTCATAGGCTATCTGGATATATTCGTTTTTGAAGAGTTTGTTCTTGCGCTCCGGCCACGTTTAGTGATTGCGACACTTTAAAGTGAACTCCAAGCCAATGAGAAATTGTATCTGAGGAAAATGGTCGCACCAATCGTACTACAGCTACTGAAAGATAAAAGTAATACCGATGCTAACCTATCCGAATGGCAAACCTATTATGTCTCCCCGGAAACATGTCTGGATATTAAGAATAGCTTTCTATATAAAACTGAATAGACTTGATAATACAATGCATTTCGAGGATATCGATATTAATGCAATACGACAAATGCTCTGGAAGAATGAGGAGGACAGGTTGTTTGGCAAGAATGTAACAAAGCAGCAGGATAATCCGGAGTTCCATCCCATCAAGCGAGGCGCGAATGACAAGACTGTGTTTCAGGAAACGGCTAGACATATCGAAGTTAAGTCTTTGACAAATCTATTTTTATCGAAGTTTATTCTGGCGTATTTTGATTTTTATCGATGTTTTCGTATCTTGCACGGTGCAAATACAATGATATGATGACCGTACAACAGATACTTTCAATCCTCTCTTCCCAAAAGGAAGAATTAAAGTCAAATGAACTCGCCTCCTTCGTGAGCCGTTATGAAGAACCGCTTATAAACCTTGATAGCAAGATGGCTCAGGTGGTTATCGGGGTCAGGCGTAGTGGGAAATCGACCATCTGCGAGAAAGTCCTGCGTGAGAAGGTAGGCGATTTTGCGTATGTCAACTTCGACGATGAACGACTGGTCTCTCTGAAGACCGGGGAACTCGACACGCTTCTGGAGGCGCTTTACCGACTAAACGGTGACTTCAAGTATCTGTTCCTGGATGAAATTCAGAACATCGACGGATGGCAGTTGTTTGTCAACCGCCTCCTCCGACAGAAGATACACATCCTTATAACCGGCTCGAACTCTAAGCTCTTGAGCAGCGAACTGATGACGCATCTGACAGGGCGGCATAACCGGATCAACCTGTATCCGTTCTCGTTCTCCGAGTATTGCGGCATTACCGGGGTTGATACCAAGTCTTACTCGACCAAGGCCCGGGCATTACGCAAGAACGCCCTGGAGAAGTATCTGTCGGAAGGAGGTTTCCCTGAGATGATTTCGGAAACAAACCGCGTCGGATACATCAGCGGGCTTCTTGATGCCATTATCAATACAGACATCGCCAAGCGTTTCAAGATCCGGCACAAGGATGTTCTCAGGCGGATGGCAACGTACCTGTCGGACAATTACTGCCGCGAATTCATCGCCAAGAATGTTGCTGCAGAGTTTGGTGTATCCGACCACACTGCCGAGAATTATTACTCCTACCTTAAGCAGGCCTTCCTGCTGATAGGTATCAACAAGTTCTCTTTCAAGAGCAAAGACAGAATCCGGAACGAGAAGGTATATGTTGTTGATACCGCCCTGGCAACCGATAAAGAGGGGACCATCGCCAGTGATAATCTTGGCTGGCGCCTGGAGAACGTTATTTGCGTTGAACTTCTGCGCAGGAGCAAACCTCTTTTCCACGATTTATTCTATTACAAATCTGCCAGTCATGAAGTTGATTTCGTCGTGGCTGACGGAGGAAAACCTGTTGAACTAATCCAGGTGAGCTATGACATTTCATCCTCTAAAACTCGGAATAGGGAATTAAACGGCCTGTTTGTCGGTGCCAAAGATCTCAAGTGTGAGAAGTTGACATTGATTACATTTGACACGGCGGAGACAGTCAGTATGAACGGCCACACCATCGAAATAGTTCCGGCAATAGACTGGCTCTGCCAGAGATAGCCAATGTGTAATTGTTTGATAATAAGCCTGTTCGTTTGGAATAATACATTGGATATAATGGAATTAGATCTGAACATATTCTTTGCTTCAGGCGATCTTGAAGGAAAAGTTGTTGATGGCTAGACTGTGGTATCAAAGTTGGCCAGCCCCGACAGGGCGAAACATGAGACCGGAGGAAACATCTCCACTTGCTATAAGGTTGAAAAGGATGGGGAATCCGCTTTTATGAAGGTCTTGGATTACCCGAAAATAATGATGATGAGAGGGGGGCCTTATGACGTGAACTGAAAAAAGTAGACACTATACGAGGAGCAAAAAGAATCAAACATATAGTGAAAAATGGAAAAAAAGAATTGGTTAACGGTGTATTGTGGCATTGACAGCGTGCCGGCTTCCCTTGTTTCCCATGAGAGTTTGCAGGGGCTGATTCGGGCGCAAAACCCGGCCGAAGGCCGACCGCCTTTTATTCACGTCTGTACTTATTCCGTATAAGATGGTTTCGTTCACAACGGTAGCGATGTTATTTCATGTTCAAAGGCAAACCTTGCCGGCTGGCCAATATGTGACGGACGAGGATATGAGGTACGTCGTGGATTGCATTCGGGAGGCGATTGTTAAGTAGGGTAGGAGCTGTTTGGCTTGGCACCTTAGTGCTTGGCTTGAGCTACGCATGTGCTCCTTTCATTTAGCTAGCTCACGTTTAGGCTATCGGCTTTAGGCATGGGCGCTTAACTTCGCCCCGTCAGGCAGAGTGGGAACCCTCTCGATGTACCGTGGTGTCATGCGTCCATATCCTCACACACGATCAACGGAAGCCCTTGAAGGCTTCGCCGCTTATCGCGGCTGTCAGGCCGGGTGTAACTATGCGGAGGCGTTCGAGGTTATACTAAGAAGGCAGTGAGTGTCAAGTGTGAGTTGTGATTTCGTTGAGATGGAGTATGTTTTTTGCGCTAATAACCATTAATGCATTTTGGAATATCTTTGAAAAAGATTATCTTTGTGAAAGATATTTAAAACTGTATGTTATTCAAGAAGTTTATTGACAGAAAATCTGATGTTGTGAGGCTAGGGGAGGCATTGAAGAGGCCTGACAGCCAATTCATCGTGGTTTATGGGCGGAGACGAATCGGAAAGTCTTCACTCATAAAAAACGTGATGGACTTAGGCAGGGATTTCTACTTCTTGAGTGATCAGACTTCGGAGCAGAATCAGCGGGTCTTGTTCTCTCGCATAGTGTCCGGGAGTGTGGATGGCTTCGACAAGGTGGTTTATCCTGACTGGGAGACATTATTCCGGGCACTCAACAACCAACTGAAGTCAAGGGTGACAGTCTGCCTCGATGAGTTCCCTTACATGGTCAAAAGTTGTCCTTCATTGCCATCTGTCCTTCAGAAGCTGCTTAATTTCCATATCTTCAAGTTTGATCTTATCTTGTGTGGCTCATCACAGCAAATGATGTACAGTTGCGTCATGGACAAGAAGTCTCCGTTGTACGGACTTGCTGATGAGATCATAAAGCTCTCCCCGATTCCTGCGAAATTTGTCCCAGAAGCACTGAATTGTGATGCAGTACATGCTGTAAAGGAATATTCCGTCTGGGGAGGAATCCCCAGATATTGGGAACTGCGGAATGACTATCCTGATTGTGAGACGGCGATAAGAAAATTGCTTCTGGACACCCAAGGGATTCTGTTGGAGGAGCCGCAAAGGTTGCTTCGGGATGACATGCGTGACATAGTCCAGTCCATGACTTTGCTATCTATAATCGGAGACGGCGCCAACAAACTGTCCGAGATAGCGTCCCGGGCCGGCAAGCCTGCAAGCGAAATTACAGAGCCACTTAAGAAACTTAGGGATTTAGGCTATGTGCGTCGGGAGATTCCATATGGCGAGAACGAGAAGAATAGCAAGAAGGGGCTTTACTTCATCACGGATCCTTTGTTCCGGTTTCACTTTAGATTTGTCTCCCCGTATGCCTCGTTACTGGAGGTTGGAGCGGAAGAGACTGTTATGTCAATGGTAAAAAAGCAGTTTTCATCCTTTACCAGTGAGTGTTGGGAGTTGATGTGCCGGAAGTATGTGAGTGGAAGGGGCATCGATGGCGTCATTTACAACAAGGCTTCCCGCTGGTGGGGAAAGATATTCACAGACAATGACAATGATGGGCGAATGGTTGAGCTTGATGTTGTCGCTGAATCATTGGATAGAAAGCACATCCTTGTCGGTGAGTGCAAATGGACCGGAAATGAGGATGCCGCCGCTCTGACCGCCAGACTTCAGGCAATAATTCCTCACCTTCCGTTTCTGAAGAAGGCGCAGGCCGTTCATGTGGTCCTGTTCACCAAAGTGCCGCCTAAGAATGCTGGGGCGGCCAGAGTGTTCCTTCCGGAAGATGTCTTGAAATAACCTTTGTTTGAACCGAGACCTTTTTTGTATCTTTGTGGTGTTGATAATTGATTAGGAGAAGTGATTATGCTGATAGATTCCACTTTGTTAGACAACCTGACCGAGGAGGCGAGGCGGTCGCCGAGGTTGAGGATGAATTATGATCTGCGGAACTCTTCGGGGGATGGGTCGCAGAGGATGTTGAACGCTATGGAGCCGGGAACGTTGATTCCGGTGCACCGGCACACGAAGTCGTCGGAGACGGTGGTGGTGATCAGGGGGGCGATACGGCAGAATTTCTATGACGATGGCGGGAACGTGACCGAGTCCGTCATCTACAGGGCGGGGGCGCCGGTCCCGATCTGCGTTGTCCCTATCAATGCCTGGCACAATTCTGAATCACTGGAGACAGGGACCATCATATTCGAAGCCAAGGACGGAGCGTACGAACCGCTTGGAGATGAGGACATATTGAAAAGATAATGCGGCATGCCGCCGTGTACATAAGGCTATGTCCGGAAGTAGCGGCGACAGCTCAGACATGATTACTCAGAACAATTGAATATGTGGCCTTTCACGAGAAAACGCACCCTTGGCGACATCGGAATATTCAATGGCCTCACTGACTGTCACTCCCACATTCTTCCGGGGGTGGATGACGGGGTGAGGACGATGGAGGAGTCTCTGGCGATTCTGGACCGCTACGAAAGATTGGGGATGAAGACCGTTTGGTTGACTCCGCACATCATGGAGGATGTCCCCAACAAGACGGCTGACCTGAAAGAACGCTTCAACCTCCTCTGCCAGAATTACAAAGGAGGATTGCGCCTTCACCTTGGGGCGGAGAATATGATAGACAACCTCTTCGAGGAGCGTCTCGCGGCAGGGGATCTGCTGACAATGGGGGAGCGACACGATCATCTTTTGGTGGAGACCTCCTATTTCACGCCGCCTTACGGATTCTATGACACACTCGAGACCATAAAGTCCAAAGGTATGTACCCGATTATAGCCCACCCGGAAAGGTACATCTACATGTCGGAAGATGACTATGCACGCCTCCGGTCCATGGGGGTTCTCTTCCAGCTGAATCTGTTCTCTCTTGCCGGCCTGTATGGACGGCGGGCAAAGAAAGTGGCCGAGTTGCTGCTGAAAAAAGGTTATTATGATTTCACTGGAACCGACATCCACACGATCCGCATCCTTGACGGCTGTCTGGAGGCTCCGATAACGCCAAAAACATTGAACGGTTTTAAAGATTTGTGATGAAATCGCAAAATGTGTTAAAGTCTGAAAGAAATTTTTGAATATTTGAGATTTTTCGTAACTTGTAGCCGAAATAACACAAAAACTGTAAACCGCTACGAGTTATGTCAGAGAAGAAACTTCTATTGGGTGACGAGGCCTTGGCCCTGGGAGCGTTGCATGCCGGACTATCCGGCGTGTATGCCTATCCCGGCACGCCTTCGACTGAAATAACTGAATATATCCAGTCCCACCCTCTTACAAAAGAGCGCGGAATCCATTGCGACTGGTCTTCCAACGAGAAGACGGCGATGGAGTCCGCGCTTGGCGTTTCATATTCGGGAAAACGCGCCCTTGTGTGCATGAAGCACGTCGGCATGAATGTCTGCGCCGACGCTTTCGTCAATTCGGCTGTCACCGGGGCCAACGGTGGCCTTGTGGTCGTGGCTTGCGATGATCCATCGCAGCACTCCTCGCAGAATGAGCAGGATTCCAGATTCTACGCAGACTTCGCCATGATGCCGTGCTTCGAGCCTTCGAACCAACAGGAGGCCTACGACATGGTGCGCGAGGCGTTCGACTATTCCGAGGCCAATCATATTCCTGTGCTCATGCGCCTTACAACCCGCATGGCGCATTCCAGGGCTGTCGTTGAGGCGGGGGAGATCCGCCGCGAGAACGAGGTTCATTTCCCGGACGAGCTTCACGAGAAGAACTGGGTGACCCTGCCGGTCAACGCCAGGAAGCGTATCTGTCAGCTGGCTGACGATGTGTTGTCATTCGAGAACGATTCCGTGGCCTCTTCGGACAATAGTTATGTCGAGGGGCACAACCACAGGATGGGAATCATCGCCTGCGGAATCGCCTGGAACTATCTGATGGAGAGCTTCCCTGACGGATGCCCGTATCCGACTTTGAAGGTGACCCGCTATCCGTTCCCTAAGGCTTTGGCAAGGGAGATGGCAGCCACGTGCGACGCCATCCTTGTGCTTGAGGAGGGACAGCCTCTCATCGAGGAGAAGCTGCGCGGCATCCTTTACGATCCGGAGGACAGAAGGTGGACGAAGATCCAAGGCCGTCTTGACGGCACTCTTCCAAGGACCGGCGAACTCACACCTGACTGCGTGCGCGTCGCCCTTGGCCTGCCGCCGATGGAGACATATTCAAAATCAGAGGTAGCTGTCCCTCGTCCGCCGGCGCTTTGCCAGGGATGCGGCCACAGGGATTTCTACACCGCGCTTAATGTGGTGCTTAAGGAATATGCCCCTACGGCACGTGTGTTCAGCGACATAGGTTGCTACACTCTTGGATATATGCCGCCTTTCAACTCGTTCCAGACCTGCGTCGAGATGGGAGCTTCCATCACTATGGCGCTTGGTGCCGCCAATTCCGGTGTGTGGCCTGCCGTGGCGGTGATCGGAGACTCCACATTCACCCACAGCGGGATGACCGGCCTTCTGGACTGCGTCAACGCCGGGGCGAGCGTCACGATCTGCATCTCGGACAACCTGACGACCGGAATGACCGGAGGTCAGGACTCCGCCGGAACGGGAAAACTGGAGGAGATCTGCAAGGGACTCGGAGTCGAGCCGGAGCACATTAGGACAATCATTCCTCTTCCTAAGAATTATCCGGATATGGAGAAGGTGATCGACGAGGAACTCAACTACAGCGGCGTGTCAGTCATCATCTGTCGCCGAGAATGCATTCAGACAGCGAAACGCCACGCGGCGGCCAACAAGAAAGCGTAATCGATATGGCAAAGAAAGACATTATATTATCTGGTGTCGGGGGACAGGGGATTCTCTCGATAGCAACGGTGATCGGTTGGGCGGCGCTTGACCAAAACCTTCATCTGAAACAGGCCGAGGTGCACGGAATGAGCCAGAGAGGCGGAGATGTGCAGAGTAACCTGCGCATCAGCACCGAGAGAATCTGGAGCGACCTGATCCCGAAAGGGGAGTGCGACCTCATTCTCTCTCTGGAGCCTATGGAGGCTCTCCGCTACCTGCCTTGGCTCTCAAAGGGAGGATGGATAGTGACAAACTCTACCCCGTTTGTGAATATTCCGAATTACCCTCCTGTCGAGGAGATCACCGCCGAGCTTCAGAAAATCGGCAATGTCATAACATTGGACTGTGATGAGATCGCGAAGCAGACGGGCTCTCCACGCAGCGCGAATATGGTCCTGCTGGGCGCTTCCGCCGCTGTTTTGGAGATCCTTGATCCTGAGAAACTCCGTGAGGGAATCACCAACGTATTCTCCCGCAAGGGCGGGAAGATAGTTGAAATGAATATAGCGGCCTTCAACGCCGGACTGGAGGTCTCCAAAAACTTCTCGAAATGAAACCGGTCTCCAGACAATCCATAGACGAAGTCCTGCGAAGACTTGACATAGCGGACATCGGCCGGACCACAATCCGCCAGTGTGTCAACGTCTCCCACGAACTGGAGAAACTGTCCGGAGAGAAGTTCGTGCATCTTGAGTTCGGTATTCCCGGCCTGAACGCTTGCCAGATAGGAATCGACGCTCAGAAAAAGGCGTTGGATTCCGGAGAGGCTTCGGTCTATCCTCCCGCCTGCGGAATCCCTGAGCTGAAGGAGAACGGCTCGCGCTTCATCAAGGCCTTTGTCGGCGTGGACATCTCCCCGGAAGGGATCGTGCCGACTGTCGGCTCGATGCAGGGATGCTACAACCTTCTGCTGGAGTGCGTCCAGATGAATCCCTCGAAAGACACAGTTGTCTATCTCAATCCTGGTTTCCCGTCGCATTACGTTCAGGCAAAGGTGTTTGGATTCAAGACGCGGATGTTCGACCTCTATGATTTCCGGGGGGAGAAGTTCCGTGAGAAGATCGAGGAGGTATTCGGTGACGGACGGGTCGCCGCTATAGTATATTCAAACCCTAACAATCCGTCCTGGGTCTGCCTGACCGAGGATGAGTTGAAGAGTCTGGGTGAGCTTTGCACCAAGTACGATGTGGTCGCTCTGGAGGATATGGCGTACCTTTGTATGGATTTCCGGAAGAACCGTTCCGTGCCGTTCGAGCCGCCATATCAGCCGACCGTCGCTCGCTATACCGACAACTGCGTGCTGATGATCTCCGCCTCGAAGATATTCAGTTACGCCGGGGAACGAATCGCTATGGTCGCTATTTCGGACAAACTCTATCACAGGGAATATCCCGCGCTCCGCGAACGCTACGGCCTCGGCCGCTTCGGCGACAATTTCTCACTTACCTACCTCTATGTCAATTCATCAAGCTGCTCTCACTCTGCGCAGTTCGCTTTCGCGGCGATGCTTAAAGCGGCGGCGGACGGTGAATATGACTTCGTCGGTGAGATGCGTGAATATGGCCGTAGGGCAGGAAAGGCAAAGGAAATATTTCTGCGCCACGGGTTCCACATCGTGTATGACAAGGATCTGGATGAGGCTGTGAGTGATGGTTTCTTCTTCACGATCGGCTATGATGGCCTGACCGGCAGCCAGTTGCTGCTGAATCTGCTTCGCTGCGGAATCTGCGCCATCACGATGGTCGCCACGAGAAGCACCCGGGAAGGCATAAGGGTCTGTGTTTCGATGCTGAATTCCGAGGATGATTTCCGTGCGCTGGATGAGCGTCTTGGACTCTTTGTCGGACTTTATGAGTCTGGTGATTAATTATTTAGAGAATATTGCTTATGAAATACGTTAGTGCCGACGAGGCCGTAAAACTCGTAAAGTCAGGTGACTGGGTCTTCTTTCAGGGAAGCACCGCCGTGCCTGTGATAATCCAGGAGGCATTGGCCCGCCGTGCTGATGAGCTCCGGGGTGTGAACATCGTTTCAGGATTCAACATCACGAAAGGTCCGGCTCCGTTCTGCAAGCCGGAGTACAAGGACTCGTTCTTTGTGAACAGCCTGTTTCTGTGCGCCGACCAGCGTCAATATGTCGCAGAGGGTTACGGAAGCCTTATTCCGGGATTCTTGGGTGAGCTTCCGTCATTGATCCGCCGTCACGAGATTCCGATTGATGTGGCGTGCATCAACTGCTCTCTTCCGGACGAGAACGGCTATTGCAGCTATAATATCTCCGCTGACCTGGCCCAGCCGGCCGTCGAGACCGCCAAAATTGTGATCGCCCAGGTGAACAAGAGCATTCCGTACCTTTACGGCACGGCTATGATTCACGAGTCTCAGATCACGGCCGCCATCGAGTGCGATGACCCTCCTGTGGATATGCAGTTCGGTCCTCCGACCGAGATCGAGTCGGCCATAGGCTCGTACATCGCCGCCGAGATTCCGGATGGAGCCACCCTACAGATAGGTGTCGGCGGCATTCCGAACGCCATTCTGAACGGCCTCAAGGACCACAAGCATCTCGGCCTGCACACCGAGGCGATGACCGACGGGGTGTTCCGTCTGATGCAGACGGGCGTGATTGACAATTCGTTGAAGAAGGTTGAGCCCGGCCGCAGTGTCGCATGTCTGGCCCTTGGTTCCCGACATATGTACGAGTACCTCGACCACAACAAGGACGCGATGTTCTACGATGTGAGCTGGACGAATGATCCGCAGCGCATCCGTCAGAACCCGAATGCGATGGCGATCAACTCGGCCATCGAGGTTGACCTGACCGGTCAGATCTGCGCGGACAGCATCGGTGACATGATCTTCTCCAGTGTCGGCGGGCAGCACGACTTTATGTACGGAGCTGCTCTTTCCGAAGGCGGCAAGACCTTCATTGCCCTGCCGTCACGCACGGCTAAAGGCCGAGGCAAGATTGTGGCTCATCTCGCTCCTGGAGCCGGGGTGGTCACAACCCGTTTCCAGACGCAATACGTTGTCACTGAATATGGTTGTGTCTATCTCCGGAACAAGAATCTTGCGCAGCGTGCAAAAGCCCTCATCTCCATCGCCCATCCGGACGATCGTGAGGCACTTGAGCGTGCCGCCTGCGAACGCTTCGGCTATTCCTTCCTGCGTTTGAAGTAGTTCTTAAACATTCCTGACAAACTCCAGCAGATGCCGACAGGGTGATGAGTGCGTCGATGTCATCGTTCTCTCCAATTGAGCGGATCGCGACACCTCCTCCCATCGACAGCCCCATCACGATGACGGGAATGTCCGTATAAGTCGCTTTGACATATTCAGTAACCGCCTTGATGTCGGCGGTCTCGTTGTAGGCCAGGCATATACGGTCTCCGTCGATGTCCCCGTGCCCACGGAGATCCGGCATTAGAGTGGTGAGTCCAATCTCGCGGAACTCTCTGGCGTGACCGTAAAACGCTGTGACCGAAGGATTCTCGATGCCTGAGATGCAGATGACCGCACCCTTGACCTCACCTTCCGGCTTGACTTCAAGCGTGTGGATCCTGAATCCGTCCGCTGTTGTGAGCCAAAGCGTGTCCGGATCCGGCAGCCCGGCCTCCTCCGCCCTGTACACCCGATGGTAAGTGACGTGCTTGTCGCAGAACAGATGCAGCAACCCCGCCGCCTCACTGCTGTCCGCCCAGCGTGTAACTCGTACGGAATCATATTGCAAAATTAGTCAGAATACGCCTCCCGCCAATGCTTCCTGATGGACAATGGTGTTGTGCAACGTCTTGATACACTGATCAGTTCTTTCGAGTGCTGTGGACATTAAACGGCTTTCCCTATTCTAACCTGTCTGACGGCGGCTGCTTTGGTAGGACATCAACGCGTGTGAATATTCAACCTATTTTCACCCGAGTTGATCGTTTGTGAACCTGACGGGTGAGATTAGGGCATATTCTCACCCGGTTCTGTTAGGTGGAGAAAAAAAGTTATGGCAATTGCGGGTGTGAAACGTTTGACTTCCCGGATATTATTCTTACATTTGCGACGTACTGAATGCCGCGGAACATAGAATCCGCAAAGCGAGTTAGGTTATATCGCACCTGACTCGTTTTTTTGTTTTCAGTAAGCCTCGGGTGCCGAAAGGCCATTATCGCCCCCGAGACTGATTCCCAATAACATTCTGGGTGAGAATATGGCGGTTTCTCACCCGAGTTAAACCTGAACATTATGAAAAAGATCTCTTATGCTGAGTCTGAAAGAATGTGTGAGGCTACATTCCGTGGCTGTGGTGCCTGGTGGCATCTTTACACTGCCGGGAAAATGTCATCGATATTGTTTGTTGACGATGACGATTATCGTTATGCGATGAATCTGCTGGCCAGATGTCATAAGGAAACCGGCTCCATCACCATCGTCGCCTTTGAGATTATGAGCAATCATATTCATATAGTGTTGTGTGGAAGTGAACATAACGCAAGGCGTCTTTTCGATCTTTTTCGGCGGAGACTCTGCCGGTATCTCACAAAAAAGAACAGCGGCGCGGATATGAAATCATTCCGGATGAGCCTGAAATCTGTCTGTGATCTGAGAACACTCAGAAACACAATCGTCTATGTGAACCGTAACGGGTACGTCGTGAACCCGGCGTACACTCCTTTCTCTTACCCGTGGGGTACAGGGAGGTATTATTTCAATGACTTTCCTTTGGAAAAAAGGCTGGAGGATCTGGGCTACATTCAAACCCGGAAAATGTTAAGAAGCCGTAGCCCTGAACTGCCAGGAGACTATCTTGTGATTGAAGGGCATATCGCTCCGCCTTCATATTGCTCCTTGAAACTGGGAATGTCTCTTTTCCGCAATGCGCATCATTATTTCTCAATGGTCAGCAAGAGCGTCGAGGCTTATGGAGAGTTGGCCGCGGAATTGGATGATGGTGAGTTCTTGACTGACACGGAGTTGTTCACACAGGTTGTCAAATTGTTGAAGGCCGATTATGGAGCCGTAAAGGTGAAAGATCTGAGTCCCGCGCAGAAACAAGACTTGGCAAGGAAACTTCGTTATGATTACCATTCGTCCAACGGCCAGATAAGGCGTACTCTTAATATGACTCAGTATGAGGTTGACTCTCTGTTTCCGTTAACTGCCGGTGGCTCGTAACCATCTCGGGAGCGGTACCGGCCTTCCCGCACCGGAGGCTGATAACCAGAAACTTATGGGGTGAGGATATGGCGGTTTCTCACCCATGAATATCATCGTACGGTCTTTGGGGTGAAAATCGGTTGTTATCTCACCCGTGAGGTTGTCGATGGCTGGCGAGTCAATTACACAAAACGAGGACGGCTATGAATTATTAGCCGTCCTCTTTTTTATACTTGGAACTCCCTTGGGGTTACTGCTTTACGAAAAGGGAGGCGAAACCGAACATTTCTGGCTGGAAATCATCATTGTCCCACCACGTTTCTCCGAAAGGAGGCTTGTCATAGTCTCTGAACTCGACATTCAGCCCGTCGTCTGTGACGCTGAACACAACCACGGCCTTCCCTAAGGTCTCTTTTGATGAACTGAACGCCCTGTTGGCGGAAGAAAGCTCGTAATAGGTGTTGACCTGATAGATGTTGTTGGTGTTCTCGTAGAACATATTTAGCTCGTAGGTGGTGTACTTTCCAAGGATGACTGGATTTGGAGTTATATTCTTTGGCTCGGAGAGGGACACTGTCGCCTTTCTGAAGAAGTTGCTGAAGTCTCCATTGCCGCCAGGGGTCACGGTCACAGATCCGTCTGATTCCTTGGCGAAAGTAAGAGTGAACCCATCATTGTGGGTAGGTAGAGCGTCAATATCATCGCCATAGTCGGAAAACCAAGAGTTCAGTTCGTCAAGGTCGTAAACCTTGCTGAATTTCCAGGTTCCGATAAGCTTGTCAGGAGTCTGGAGTCCACGTACCGCGAGGGAGACCGAGCCGTTGTCCCCGGCGATGAACCTGGAGTCTTCATCCGAGTTAATGGAAAGGATGGCGGCCTTGTCGTCAGAGTAGTTCGCCGGTACCGTGAACTTTACGGTGGCGGAGGTGCTCCCGGCCTTAAGCACGGCGTATGGAGCCAGCGCAGGCGAGGTTTTGGTCTCAGCCTCTGTCGGAACGAATTGTAGGTCAGACGCGCCTTCACCAGCAATGGTGAGCGGAATCACGATATCCTTGTCGGAACTGAAATCCTTGCCGGAAACGGTTCCTATAACATTGATGGTCGCTACATAACTTTCGAGCACATAGCCTCTTGCCATACTGAATGAGCAGACAAGACCCTCCTGGGCGTCAGGAGCGACAACGGACACGGTTCTCGTGCCGAGATCATAGCCGGCAGGAGCGGTTAGTGAAAGACTTATCTGCTTGCCTTCGGTGAGCGCCAGATTGGTGATGGTTATGGAGCCGGAAGTCTCTCCGGCGGCGATGGTCACAGACTGTGCCGAGGCTTCATATTCCTTTCCTGCCTCCGCGTCACCGCTGAAGACAATAGGAACGGTCACAGAAGAAGAGGCTGGTTCGTTCGTTGTAACGAAGACTTCCACGCTTCCTTTCTCATAGACCGTGTAAAGACTCTTCGCAAATTCGACCGTAGGCTTGTCATCCTTCTGGCATGACGAGATCGTCACCGTGGCCGCCGCTGCCGCCACAAATGTTAGAATTCTTTTAAACATACTGCTATAAATTAAAAAACAAAACTCTTTTCTTAAAGACACGAACCTCACTTGCCCTTGCCTGCGCTGACCGCCGCCTCGTATTCAGCCCTGATGGCCTTCAACTCCTCCCTTTCGGCGGCGGTGGGGATCTCACCTTTCGGTTTGATATAGCTTTTGGAGGCATCGGAAGTCTTCGGTGGAAGCTCATTGTAGGAACATCCACAGAGGGTTGTGCCGACAAAAACAGCGACTAATATAGCAATTATATTTCTTTTTGTGTTCATAATGCTTGAAAATTGTAAGTTTCATTAATAAACATAGCCGGGGTTCTGCTCCAGTCCCGGATTCAGATCCACGTCGGACTTGGAGATCGGAGAGGTGTAGAGGTACTCTCTCGTGGTGTATTTCAATCCGTTGCTGATCACCCACCACTCCGGGCAGCCGTTGCGCTTGAGCTCGTACCAGCGGTCGCCTTCCATGTAGAGTTCCTTGCGTCTTTCATCGAAGATGGCCTGAAGAAGGGGAGTGACGGCCTTCCCCTGACAATCCACAACAATCCTGTCGTCGGGGCGGACAGCCGGAAGCGACGCCATTGTCAGGTCGGAGACATCCTCGATCCTGTTGCGGCGCAGCTCGTTCAGCCATCTGAGGGCGGAATCGTTGTCCCCTTTGTGATAGTAGGCCTCGGCCAGCATCAGCACGATCTCGGAGAGGCGGACCTTGCACTCGGGAGTCTTGACATTCATCCTTTTGCTGTTGAAGCTGGCCGCATAGCGGACATCCTTTTCAGGATTCTCTCCGAACAGCCTGATGAGTCTTGCGCTTGCCGGTCGGGAGGCCAGATAGCTTTTCGAGTAACTGAAGTACCAGTCCAGCTCGCTGGAATTGTTGATGTGCGAGCGGACAAGCACCTCGCCCTTGGCTTCATATTGCGCGTTGATCATCCCGGCATATTCGGAAATCGGGGTGAGGGAGACGCCGCTGCTGGCGATGATGTCCTCGCAGAGAGAGACGACGCTGTCCCAGTTCTGGCACCAGAACTCCAGCTTCGCCTTGTAGGCCTTGATGATCCACTCCGTGAACAGGTACTTCGGATCCGTCGGCTTGAACGCCAACGCCTTGTCCAACTGAGCCTTGGCGTAGTCGTAGGTCTGTCGGACGGTGCCTCGCAGCGGCTTGTCGTTGATGCCGAAACTCTCCACGACAGGGATGCCCGGAAGCTCGCCGGCCTTGGCGTCCGACCACGGCTGGCAGAACTCCCTCAGCAGGTTGTAGTAGATGATTCCTTTCATTGAATATGCCGCCGAAAGCGCGCCCCGGGCGATGTCAGTGTCCCGGCCTGACATATTCTCAGTCACTATGTTGCAGTCTCTGACGATCTTCCAGCTCTCCTCGTAGGCACGCTGGCGGCTGTCGATCTCCTCGCCGGCGAAGAACGTGAGGCTGGCGCTGGTGCGGATGTTGGCGTCGAGATTGTCGGCGCAGCCCTCAAGATGCTTGATGGCGTCCATATTCCCGATGACATATTCATCACCGCCGCCCTCGATGTCCCGCAGGCGGTTGTGGATGATAGCGGCGAATTCCTCGTCCGTCTCGGGGATGACCTCCCCCTGGGGCTGGACGTTGAGGTAGCCCCGGCAGCCGGCGGCGCTGACCAGAAGGGCGAGTGCGGCGGCGCGCTTGAAGATGTTCATGAATATTCCCATGTTTTTCATTTCCGATTCTTTAGAATTCGACATTGATGCCTCCGGACACGCTTCTGGTGGTCGGATAGGTCGCTCCCGGGATTTCCGGATCCATTCCGTCGTAGCCCGTGAACGTGAAGAAGTTGTTCATCGAGATGTTGAAGCTCAATCCTCTCATCCTCAGTTTCTTGACAGCCTCCGAAGGCAGCGAGTAGGTCAGGATTATGGACTTGATGCGGACGTAGGAGTTGTTCTTCAGGTAGACCGCGTCGATGATGCTGTAGTCCATCGGGTTGTAGGACGAGAAGTTGTACCTGGCGTCGTAGTAGTCGTAGACGCGCGGGTACTTGACTCCGGTCGTGTGGGAAGGTGTCCATCTGTTCGTCCTGTCCTTCTCCACGTTGAGGTGGTTGCCGTAAAGGTCGCTGAACTGGGACTGGACGGTCTCCGTGCTGACTCCGCTGTGGGAGGTGTTGCTGTAGCTGGCCGGGTAGCGCATCTTCTCGTAGGTCTTCGAGCCGAGGGAGAACATTCCGCTGACGCTGATTTTCATCTGCTTCCACGATGCGCTGAGATTGAATCCGCCGGTGTACGGCGCGATGGTGGTGCCGAGGAAGTAGCGGTAGTTGTCCGGCTTGTTGAGGTCGGTGGCCGTGGCGATCTGCGCGTCCGGACGGAGCCTGAACTGGTAGAGTCCCGTGTCGGAGGCTATCCCGGAATATTTCCCGCTGAAGATCGCTCCGGTCGGGTAGCCTTCCACGTAGCGGTCCTTAGAGGTTATCCCGCTCTGGGAGACGGGCTTATATTTCAGAACCTTGTTGAAGTTGTAGGCGAAGTTGACGGCTGCGCTTACTGTCCAGTCCTTTTTCTGGAGCAGTTTGCCGTTGACCGTGACCTCCACGCCGTTGTTCATGATGTCGGCGGCGTTGAAGTAAACATAGGTGAATCCTGTCGTGCTCTGGACGGGCGAGGATGTGACCACGTCCGTGCTGAGGCGGTAGTAATATTCAGTGTTCACCGTGAGCCGGTCCTTCCAGAGGCCGAAGTCCAGTCCCACCTTCGCGTCTTGGGTCTTCTCCCAGCCGAGGTCCGGGTTCGGGGCGGACGGGATCGTGCCGAGGTTGAAAGTCTCGTCGCCGAAGTAGCGGTACTGCTGCTGGAGGTACTGCATCACAAGCAGGTGCGAGGTGCTGGTGTTCACGTCGCCCGTGAAACCGTAGGCTGCCCTGAGGGTAGCGTGCGAGAGATTCGGAATGGCTTTCCTGATCCATTCTTCCTCGCCAAGGTGCCAGGCCGCCCCCGCGCTCCATGTCGGGTTGAACTGCCTGTTGCTTCCGAAGTTGGAGCTGCCGTCGGTGCGGAACGATGCGTTAAGGACGATCGTCTTTCCGAGATAGTAGTCCGCCGAGGCGTAGAACGAGGCGTAGCGGGTCTTGCTGAAATATTCCCCGTTGAGTTTCTCGACCTGCCTCACCCATTCGTCCTGCGGGCCGCTGACTGACGGCAGGGAAGTGGTGCCGGTCTTCGGATCGTAGTTGTAGCGCTTGGTGAAGATCGTGTTGGCATCCGAGCCTCGGACTTCCGCTCCCGCCAGCACATTGACGGTGTGAAGTTCACCGAAGGTCTTGTTGAAAGCGAAATGCCCACGGACTACATAGCTGTTCCTGTCGGTCCTGTTCTGGGAGATGCTTCCGTAGAGATTTGTCTGCGAGCGGTCGTCGCTTCCGAGCCTGTCCCGGAAGGCCGTATAAGTGTCCTTGTCCACGACCTTGTCGGTGGAGTTGTTTGCGAATGAATATGACGCCAGCCCGACGAAGTGCAGAGGCTCCAGAATCTTGAGATCCACCTGCGTCCTGAATGTTCCGTTCGTGTTTTTTGTGGAGCTGTAGTTTGAGTCCAGCTCGCGGAGGAGGCTGAATCCGTTCTTCGGCATCACCTGTTCGACTCCGCGTCCGTTGTAGTACCCGAGGGTGAACCAGGTGTTGTCGGCGGCGTAGGAACCGTCATCGTTGTACGCCTTCTCGTACGGATTGGAGAAGTAGGCGTAGTTGAACGGATCCACGCTTGAATATGGCATCCTGGATTCCTGTCTTGCGGCCTCCATTCCGATGTCGATGCGGACCCAGTCCACAGGCTTTAGGGTCATCTTCGAGTTGACATTGTACCTTCTGTAGCTGTTGTGTATCAGCATTCCGTCCTCGTCGTTGACTCCGAGCGCGACATAGTAGGTGTTCTTGTCCGAACCGCCGCTGAGGGAGAGATGGTGCCCCTGCGAGAAAGCGTTCCGGAACAGGAGATTGTACCAGTTGGTGTCGTTCTCCCTTAATGACGCTATGTATGCGTCCTGCGCCGCCGTGTCGCCTTTGAGTTTGGTGAAGCCCCCAAGCCCGGCCCTGATCTGACCTACGATTCCGACAACCGGATAGACCACAGTGTTGTCCGTCAGGGATTCCTCGTACTTGCTTGCCGAGAACTCGTTCCACAGCTCGTCCTCCCAGGCCAGTTTCTCCGCCGAGTTCATCAGGTTGAGTGTCCTCTGCGGCTTGATCGAAAGAGTGAACGTGTTGTTGTAGTTGATCCTCATCCTTCCAGCCTCGCCTTTCTTGGTCGTCACGACGATGACTCCGTTGGCCGCTCTGGAACCGTAGATGGCGGCCGCCGCGGCATCCTTGAGGATGGTGATGCTCTCGATGTCGTTAGGGTTGATGTTGCCGATGCCATTCACGAATATGTCATCGAAGCCTCCGGTGGCGAGCTGCTCGGAACTGAGGCTTGGCGAGTCACTTTGCATCGGGACTCCGTCCACAACCCAAAGTGGCTGGCTGGTTCCAGAGAGGTTGTTCGCGCCTCTGATCCGGATCCTTGACTGCGTTCCTGGCTGTCCGGAAGTCGCTGAGACGGCCACACCGGCCACCTCACCCTGCATCAGCGCGTCCACCGACGAGATGGCCTTGGCCTCGAACTTGTCCGAATTGATGACTGCCACTGACCCGGTTATCCTTTTGACGGTAGTCTGGGCGTACCCCGTGACCACGACCTGGTCGAGCTGCGTGCTCTCCCATTCCATCACGACAGTGATGCCGTCTGTTTTGCCGGGAACTATCTTATAGACAACGTCTTTCATCCCGACCGAGGAGAACAGCACGGATTCCGTTCCATCCGGAACCTTGAAACTGAACTTTCCGTCCAGATCCGAGGTCGTTCCCGTGGTCTTTTTCTGCATAGAGATTATCCCCGCCCCGATCACCGGAGCTCCGTCCGTGTCCACAACCTTTCCGGTAAGCAGTACGCTCTGCGCCGCCGCCGTCATCTGTGTCAGCAAGACGGCCGCGATCCAGACAATCCCGCATCTTTGAAGTTTGGATAGTAACTCGTTCATATCCTGTACTTTTGTTTAGACAAAATCCATTTCCGTCTTTACGAGACCTTGAATGGTGCAAGAAGGAAAATGCAAATGTACAAAATTGTGGATAAATTCGTTAAGATGAATCAGATTTATAAAACATTGTTTTATGTAACATCCTTTACTATAAACATAAGTTTTTATGTAAATTTGTAGAGTATCGTCACGGTAGTGACACAAATGCTTGTCAAATATGATTTGTGGGGTTTTATGAAATCGAATTTAACAAAATCAGTTGTTGTCCTGGCTGGATTCGCACTGCTTTATGTCCTGACACGCATCCCTTTGGTACATGTCGGTGAACGTGTCGTGTCGTGTGACAGTGCCTTGGCCGCTCTCCTGTTCAAGAAAGGTTCTTTCGCATATTCTTTGATGAAGCATCTGTTGTCCTGCATCATTCCATTGATCACGGTTGCTATTGTGTGCAAAGGAAAGAATATTCTGGAATGTTGGGGGCTCCGCGGGAACTTTCTTAAAGGATGGGCGGTTGGATTGCTGTGCTGCATCCCTATGTTGGTCTGCAACCTGATTGCTGGACATGTCGAGTTTGGTTGGGATAAACTTTTCCTCGGCGCTGTCATCGCGGGACTTTTTGAGGAATTGATATATCGTGGATTCCTGTTCGGTGTCCTGCACCGCTACTGTGGCTGGCGCTTTATCTGGGCGGCTCTTCCGGCGGCGGTTCATCCAGAGCCACGCTTGGCGTTTACATTTTTTACGGCTGATAAGTCACTGACGGAAATAGGAAAAGAGTGAAATGAAAACGAACAGGATAACACTGCGGCCTTGGCAGGAAAGCGATGCCGAGGCGTTGTTCAAATATGCTTCCGATCCGGAGGTCGGTCCGCGTGCTGGATGGCCGGTGCACAAGAGCCTCGAGGAAAGCCTTGATGTGATCAGGAATATATTCACAAATGACCACACTTGGGCGATCGAGCTGAACGAGACAGGTGAGGCGATCGGCTGCATTGGTTATTATCCGAGCGGCGAGAGCAACATCGGCATCGGCGAGGATGACGCCGAAATCGGCTACTGGGTGGCCAAACCATATTGGAACAAAGGAATATGTACGGAGGCCCTTCGCCTGATGATCGACTACTGCTTCAATGTTAAAGGTTTCCATACTCTCTGGTGTGATTATTTCGTTGATAACCCCGCTTCCGGCCGAGTCATGGAGAAATGCGGCTTCCAAGACACCGGCAAGATCAACTGGTGCAGCCAACTCTACCAGGGCGATGAGAGGCCAGTGAAAGTGATGCGGCTGGATCCGTGATTTATAAGCGATTGATAGACAAGGAATAAAGCCGTTATCTTTAGTTGGCTCTAACTAAGGGTGATGAACTAATGGGTTGATTTACAGTTTATTATGTATTACGGCGTTTTAAGCGGGTTAAAGAGCGTATAAAAAAAAACGACAGCGAAAAAATCAAAAGTCAAATTTTGGTAACGTGCAAAATTTGACTTTTGCCTTTTTCTCGCTGTCGCCTGCACATAATGCCGCTTTGCCTTTTCTACACTTTGTCACTTCGACAAACTCAGTGACCAGTGTGTCTAAGTGCCAGGTGGTGATATGCCGCTACTCGTAGCGGATGGCCTCAATCGGGTCGAGGTTGGAGGCTTTGCGTGCCGGGTACCAACCGAAGAAGATGCCGATTATGGTGCAGACGAGGAAGGAGACGACGATGCTCCAAGGCTGGATGAGGATAGGGTAGGAGAGGACGGCTTTGACTATGTACGATGCCGCCACGCCTAAGATCACACCTAAAAGTCCACCCGTTATGCTTATCAGTGTCGCCTCGATCAGGAACTGGGCGAGAATGTCCCGGCCTTTCGCTCCGATGCTCATTCGTAGGCCTATCTCCTTTGTCCGCTCGGTGACGGAGACGTACATTATATTCATAATGCCTATGCCACCCACGAGGAGCGATATTCCCGCCACTGCCGCCAGAAGGGTGGACATCATATCGCTGGTGCTGGTCATCATCGAGGAAAGTTCCTGCTGGGAACGGATGTTGAAGTCATCGTCATCGGCCTCCTTCAGTTTGTGGTTGCGGCGGAGGACATCGGTGATCTCGCTGATGGCCTCATCGGTATATTCCTCACTCAGAGCGGAGCAGACGATCTCCTGAAGGTAGGTGACGGCAAGGATACGCTTCATCACGGTGGTGTACGGGGTGATGATCAGGTTGTCCTGGTCCATCCCCATACTGTTGTAACCTTTGCTTTCCAACACTCCGACGATGCGGAACGGAATACTGCCGAAGCGGATGACCTTTCCTACCGGGTTCTCGCCGTTCGTGAAAAGCTGGTCGATGACCGTCTTCCCGACAAGACAGACCTTCGCCGCCGTCTTGATGTCCTGCTCAGAGAATATGTCGCCGTCCTGCACCTTGTAGCCTCTGATGTCGAGGAATTCCTCGTTGACACCATAGACGGAGGTCGGCGTGTTGTTGGCGCCGTACACCGCCTGGCCGGAGGAATTGACGGAAGGGGAGGCGAGGGAAATGTGGGCGCATTCCTGGCGTATGTCCTCGAAGTCCTTGACTTTCAGCGTCTGCATGTCATCGGCGCTGAGGCGTACTCCGCCCCTCATGTCCTCTCCCGGATGGATCATTATCATGTTGGATCCCATCTCGCTGATCTCGGCCTGGATGCTCTTCTTGGAGCCTTGGCCGATGGCGAGCATTGTGATGACGGAGCCGACACCGATAATGATGCCGAGCATCGTCAGGAATCCTCTGAACTTGTTGTTGCCCAGTGCTTTCAGGGCTATTCTGAATAGATTGGCGAAATTCATTGCAAAAATCTTTTATGAATATGTCAGCAGTCGTTCTCGGCCGGCAGTTTGGCCAGCGCCTCCGCGGCGTCAAGAATATGCCCGTTCAGCACGTCGCTCGTGACGCGTCCGTCCCTCAGGGTGATGGTTCTCGTGCTGTAGTTCACAATCTCGGGATTGTGGGTCACGAATATTATCGTGCGGCCCTCGGAATGCAGCCTCTGGAACAGAACCAGAACCTCAAAACTGGTGCGTGTGTCCAGATTGCCGGTCGCCTCGTCAGCGAGAATCACCGCAGGATCGTTCACCAAGGCTCTTGCGATCGCCACCCTCTGCATCTGTCCGCCGGACATCTGGTTGCTCTTGTGTTCAAGCCTGTCCCCCAGGCCGACGGCCTTCAGCGCCTCCACTGAGCGGTCGAACCTCTCCTTCTTTGAATATTCCGGATTGTACATCAGCGGCAGCTCCACGTTCTCGATGGCCGTGGTTTTCGCCAGCAGGTTGTAGTTCTGGAACACGAAACCGATCTTGCGGTTCCGTAGTGTGGCGCGTTCGTTTTTGTCCATCGTCCTGACCGAAACCCCGTCGAGGTAATATTCCCCCGAAGTCGGAGTGTCAAGGCATCCAAGAATATTCAGAAGCGTGGATTTGCCTGATCCTGAGGTTCCAACTATCGTGACGAACTCGCCCTCCGTGATTGTGAAGGACACTCCCCGCAATGCGTGGACGGTCTCGTCACCGACAACGAAGTCGCGCCTTATGTCCTCAAGTTTGATAACGTCTTTCATACTTTTTCCAGTTTATGTTGCCGGCATTATTTCTTTCCACCACGAGGTCCCGGTGCGAACGGACTTCTTTCAGCCGTTTCCATCTTCTTAGGTGCTTCTGCCGTGAGGCCTATAACGACCTCTTCTCCGTCAGTCAAGCCGCTTGTGATCCCTGTCTTGTCTCCGCTTGTGTGATCTGTAGTCACCGCCTTAGGCGAGATAGAGTTTCCGCTCTTTACCCAGACTATCTTTTCGGACTCGTCAGCGATGCCGTCAACCTCGATTCCCAATCCCTTAAGCATCTCAGGGTCAGGATTGAACCTCAGCGCCTTTGTCGGCACAGCCAGCACATCTTTCTCTTCCAGAGTGTTGATGGTCACGTTGGCCGTGAGTCCCGGCTTCAGTTTCAGATCCGGATTCGGAGCCGTGATCACAACCTCGTAGGTCACGACGTTCGAGGTAGTTGTGGCCTCCAGCCTGACCTGCTGCACAGTTCCGTTGAAAACATCGTCCGGATAGGCATCCACGGTAAAGGTGACGTTCTGGCCTTCCTTTACCTGGCCGATGTCAGCCTCGTCCACGTCAGCGATCACCTGCATGTCGGCGAGATCCTTGGCGATCGTGAACAGGGTCGGGGTCTCGAATCCCGCAGCCACTGTCTGGCCTTCCTCCACGGCTCTGCTGATGACCACGCCGTCGATAGGTGACGTTATTGTGGCATAGCTAAGGTTTCTTTTAACTTTGGTGAAAGATGCTTGTGCCTGGTTGTACGCATTCTTTGCGGTTTCGTATTGATAATACGAGGAATCATATTCAGAATCACTGACCAACTCTTTGTCGTGCAGGGTTTTGGTCCTATTATATTCCTTCTCCCTGTACTCGAATTCCGTCTTGGCTGCGGAGAGTTGTGCCTGTGAGGAGACAAGCTCGGCCTGGAGGTTCACCTTGTCCATTTCAGCGATGACCTGACCTGCCTTGACGATGTCGTTGTAGTCCGCGTAGAGTTTGTCGATGATTCCGGACACCTGGGTGCCGACTTCCACCTTTGTGACAGGTTCAACCGTTCCGGTGGCGGTGACCGAGTTGGAGATGTCGATTCTTTCAGTCTCGGCTGTTTCAAGAGTGACTGTCTGCTTTCCGGTAGGGCGGAAGATCAGCCAGAGTGCCGCAACGGTGCAAATGATGCCGACCGCGATCCATAAAGTCTTGGTTTTCATATTAATTGATTTTATAATTTCCTTGGTAAATGTCGAGTAGAGCATTGTTCATCAATGCCGTGTATTTTGATTGGAGGAGCTGGACGCGGGCGTTGAGAAGGTTGTTTCGCGCGGTGATCAGCTCCACGGTGTTCTTCATTCCGACGTTGAACTGCTCGGCCGTGAGTTCGTAGCTTTGTTCGGCGTAATGTGCTTGTTCCTTGGCGGAAGTGTACTTGGACTGGGCGGAGACCGCCTCCAGATAGGTGTCTTCAACTTCCTTTAGCAGAGCCTTTTCCGTACTGAGTTGTTCCAACCTGCTGTTGTCGGCCTCGATCTTCGCCTTGTTGACCGCCGTCTTTGCCTTCCTGTCTTGAAATATAGGGATCTGGAGGTTTAGGCCGATGCTCTCGTTGAAGTTCTTCTCCAACTGACTGCCGAATGAACTGTTCGTTCCGGAAACGTTGGTCGTGCCGATTCCGGCTGTCGCTGAGAGGGTAGGGGAATATGCAGATTTGGCCTGTCTGATGCCTAAATCCGCAGCCTGTACGTTCAGACCAGCTTTTTTTATCTCCGGCATTGATTCAAGAGCGTTTGCATAGACTTCCTCCTTGCTTGGAAGCAGTCTCAGGATTCCGGCCTCGTCATCGGTCGGCTCTTCAAGCTCAATCTCGTCGCTGACCCCGAGTTCGAGCAACTGTTTGAGTTGCAGTTTGTAGTTGTCCAAAGTGGCTTTAGCCGAGGTTATCTGATAGAGATCGCTGGCGTACTGGCTTTCCAATTGCGCGACATCTACCTTGCTGAGTTCCCCGGCGTTCTTGAGTTCGACCGCTCTGTCGAGTTCCGCTTTTGATGTCTCCGCCGTGCTCTCGCTCACCTTGACAGCCTCAGCGGCGTAAAGGCACTGCATATAAGCCTTGACGATGGAAATCACGACATCATTTGTGTTCTCTTCCACGGACAACGAATCGACAGAGTTCTGCAGACGGCTCTGCTTCAAAGCCGTGCGAAGACTTCCTCCGCTGTAGAGAGTCACCCCTGCGTTCAATCCGTAGTTCCCGGACCAACTGGTTGCCTTTGATGTGCTATAGACATCCGATCCGACAACCGTGCTGTTCCCGTTTTCCGAGAATGGTCTGTTTGTGATTCCTTGGCTCGTTGATGCATTGAGTGTAGGGAACATAGCCGCTTTGGCCTGATACGTGTCCTCAAGTCCGGCCAGATGCGCGTTCCTGCTTTGCCGGAGGGCTATATTGTTCTCTACGGCGTAGTCGATGCATTCCTGCAACGTCCATTTCTTAGCCTGGGCACCGGCGGTCAGAGAGACGACCGTCAGGGCTGTGATAATGATGATAACGTACTTTTTCATATTCATTGATGATCAAAATCCGGTGGCGAAAGTAGTCGCGCGGTGGATTTTATTCAACTCAAATCGACGAACCCCCGTTTTTCATCGACGAAAATGATTATATTTGTCTTTCAACCTTGGCGCGGAACTTCCAAGGTCCGGCCGCTGCTGGCCATTTAACACGAGAGTTAGTAATCAATGTATATGACAATGAAACTTTCAAATCTGATCAGAAAGACCGCCATCGCCGCGGCCTTGACCCTTGCTTCGGCCTCATTCGCCGGCGCGGAGTCCCGTTCCGACTGGAAGGCCCATTGGATCACTCATCCTTGGGTCCAGAGCACGACAAACACCTGGATTTCCTACCGAAAGGAAGTCAATGTGACAAAACGTCCGGACAAACTTATCGCCAGGATCGCGGTGGATTCAAAGTACTGGATGTGGATCAATGGCGAACTCGCTGTCTTCGAGGGTGGGCTCAAGCGTGGACCGTTCCCGAACGGAACCTATTACGACAAGGTTGACATCGCACCTTTCCTCAAGGAGGGCGACAACACGATCGCCATCCTGCTCTGGCACTTCGGAAAGCAGGGGTTCAGCCACAACAGCAGCGGTCAGGCGGCGCTGATCTTCGAGGCCATATCTCCTGAACTGAAGATCCTTTCCGACAAATCCTGGCTCTGCGTTCCTAACCCAGCCTACAGCAGCACGGACGCCCCGCATCCGAACTACCGTCTCCCGGAAAGCAACATCCGCTTCGACGCGCGCAAAGAGATGCAAGGTTGGAATATGCCTGGCTTTGACGTCCGCCGCAAGATGCACGGGGCCGACAATGTGGATGAGATGGCGTGGCCGGCGATGGGCGAGCTTGTTGAGCGCCCGATCCCGATGTGGAAGGATTACGGACTCAAGGAATATGTCTCTGTACGTCAATCCAATGACACCGTCTATTGCAAGCTGCCTTACAACGCCCAGATAACTCCATACCTCAAGGTCGAGGCGAACGGTGGCGAGATGGTCAGGATAATGACCGACAACTATCGTGGCGGCAGCGAGAACAATGTCCGCGCTGAGTACATTGCCCGCAAAGGTGTTCAGGAATATGAGAACCTCGGCTGGATGAACGGCCACGAGGTTTGGTACATCGTACCCTCGGGAGTGAAAGTCATTGATCTTAAGTACCGTGAGACCGGTTATGACACCGAGTTCTCCGGCTCGTTCGAGTGTGAGGATCCGTTCCTTAATGAACTTTGGAAACGCGCGGCGAGGACGCTTTACATCACAATGCGTGACACCTATATGGATTGTCCTGACCGTGAGCGCGCCCAGTGGTGGGGAGATGAGGTAAACGAACTGGGAGAGGCTTTCTATGCGTTGTCACCGTCCGGACAACTGCTTGCCAGAAAGGGGATCCTTGAGCTTGTGAACTGGCAGGAGGCGAACGGGGTGGTCTATTCTCCGGTGCCGGCCGGCAACCGTGTGATAGAACTCCCGCTCCAGATGCTCGCTTCCGTGGGCTGGTACGGTTTCCACACCCAGTACTGGTTCAGCGGTGACAGCACCTTCGTGGCCGAGGTCTATCCTAAGGTGCAGCGCTATCTGCTTGGAAGCGGTCTTTGGGAATTCAAGGACAATGGTCTTCTGAACGTCCGTCAGGGCGACTGGAACTGGGGCGACTGGGGCGATGACATCGACACCGAAGTCTTGACAAACTGCTGGTATTACCTTGCCCTCAGGTCTCAAAAGGAATTCGCACGCATTCTCGGCAAGCAGAGGGATGCGGAGACTATCGAAGCTTTGATGAAAAGAATCTCCGATGCGTTTGACACACAGTATTGGACCGGTTCCGCCTACCGTGACCCGAACTACAAGAAACAGACAGATGACCGCGCTCAGGCTATGGCCGTTGTCTCCGGTCTTGCCTCACCGGACAAGTACCCGGCTCTGTTCGAGACGCTTAAAAAGGAATATCACGCCAGTCCTTACATGGAAAAGTATGTCCTTGAGGCTCTCTTCAAGATGGGACACGCCGACTTCGCCATCGAAAGGATGAAGTCCCGTTACGCCAAGATGCTAAAGTATGACTATACGACCTTGTTCGAGGGTTGGGGAATCGGCAGCGAAGGCTTCGGCGGCGGCACGATCAACCACGCCTGGAGTGGAGGCCCGCTTACGATCCTGAGCCAGAAACTCTGCGGGATCGAGCCGACGGCTCCAGGCTTCCAGACTTTCGATGTCAAGCCTCAGCTGGGAACTTTGAAGACCGCTTCCGCCGCTCTTGAGACCCATTACGGAATGATCCGCGTCTCAATCAGCCGCAAGTCTGTCAAGTCTCATGTCGCCTCGCTCGCAATTGAGGTTCCGGAAGGCACAACTGCCACTGTCACGGCTTCAAACGGCAAGCCGAAGACGATGACCGCAGGAAAATATTCGTTGAAGATCAAGGTTGACTGATGTCTGCACATCGTGATTTTGGTGCGGCCGTGAGCGTTGATGCGGTAGTGACCACGCTGTAACCGGCTCCGGCACTTATCATGCCGACAGCCGGTCCGGTTTCAAGTAGTTGTTGGAGACGTAGTCATCCCTGTCCGTGTGCCAGACATCGCTTGACTCAAAGCTCCAGTGCCAGGACTTTTGTCCTGGCACTGGAGATTGAGATTAGTCCCAGCGCTAGCGCTGGGAGTGTGGATATTCTTGACTTTGACATCATTTGTCAACCATGACCATCACCGGCGGGGCGAGAGGGATGAAATTGGCCTTGTCAACGGCGGCGCATTGAGCGGCGGCTCTGGTGACGGCCTCGGCGCTTCTTGCCGGAGCGTCGAACGCCACAAATGTCTCGTAGTCGTAAGTCCATGCGTCACCCTCGGAGAACTTCATGATTTTCTTGTAGATGGCCTCACGTGACGGAGCGTTGAACCCGCCCGTGTTGTAGCGCATGATGCTGTTATCGGTCGGTCTATAGACTCCGTAAGGGTAGGTATAGCCACCTTCATAGACGTCAACCTTACCTGAATATCTTGAGTCGGAGATGAATCGAGCCCAAGCGATTGTATTCGGATCGGATGTCAGGTCCACATTCTCGTAAAATCCGTAGGCGGAACCTTTCCATTTCTTCAGTTCTGAGACCTCGTCATCAGGAATTCTGCCCATGGAGTCATAGAAGTATTCATCCGCCAGTTTGCCGAATCCGTGGCCGCAGCCTTCGTGTCTGAGTGTCTGGGCGTACTCGTTTTCGTTGCGGCAGAGAGGAACGTAGCAGACAGCCTTGTTGTCGCTGAACATCCAGCATGTGCCGGCGTACTTTGCCTTGTTGACAATCACGAAGACGATTGTCTTCTTGAGGTTCACTGACGGCATCTTGTCCTGGACAAATCGGAACACAGCATCATGGTCGCCGCTGATGTAAGTGCCATCTCCGAATTGTGCCGAGAATTTGGTGTCGCCGCCTTCCTGAGTGATGATTCCGTTCTTCGAGACTGAGCCGATCCGGTAGATATTGAACCTGTCCTTCGTGCTCCTGAACGGCTCCTCGGTGAAGAAAGCCTCCTTGCCAAGTTCGACGTACTTGTTGAAAAGATCCTGATCCTTGTCCGCGAACGCGTCTCCGACAAACACCACGTCGATTCCCTTGCCGACAGTCGCCGAATGAATCCTGGTCACCTGTCCGTCCTGACTGTAGTCAGATGATGTGTAGGTTTTGATTCCCTGCTTGACAGTCACCGTCAGAAATGAGTTGTTGGCATTCTTGAATATGATTTCGCCGCTTCTTGAGGAAGAAGTCGTGTTCGCGCTGACCGTGAATGTGTACACGCCTGAGTTATCGGACTTTTTGCTGATCCATTCTGGCTGCGAGTCAATCGAATAGCTTATGTTCGCCGTCACTGTCATCGTGATGTCCTGCTCGTAGCCGTCAATGTCGAACAGAGTCGGGGTGACTGTGAACACCTCGTCCTCACCGGGTTCGGTGCCTTTCACCACAATTTTTGTGGTCGATGGAATCTCTTTTTCAAAGAGTGCATCAATCTGCCCATCAAAGACGTACAGTGTCTCAAGTGGATTGCCTGAACAATAGAAATCAAACAGACTTGTCAGCTCGGAAATGTCCATCTCTTTGATAAGGTTGTTATTTGCTTTCAATGTTTCGATTTCCGGACAGCAATTCACCGTAAGAGATGTGAGATTGTTATCATTTACGTTCAATCCCTCCAGTTTTTTGTTATTACTGAGTTCAAGTTCGGAAATCTTGTTTTTCTCACAGTTTAAATATTCTAGATCCGGATTGTTTCCGAGGTCAATCTTGACTATGCTGTTGCCGCTAATATTCAATGTAGTCAGCTTCTGATTATTGGTGACATCAATTGAAGTCAATTTGTTGTCGGGACATGTAATCCTACCGAGTTCAAGGTTCTTGCTGACATCAATTGATTTGATCTGGTTATTGGTCAGATCAATATAATAAAGTTTTGGGTTGTTGCTGACATCAATTGATTTGATCTGGTTATTGGTCAGATCGATATATTCAAGTTCTGGGTTGTTGCTGACATCAATGGAGGAGAGTCTGTTGTTATAGGCCTCGAACTCTATTAATTCTGTGTTCTTGCTGACATCAAGGCTGTTCAGGTTATTGCCTGCACAGCGTAATTGCTCGATTTTAGGGTTGTTTGTCACATCCAGGGATGTAAGCTGGTTGAAACCGCAGTAAAGTATTGTCAAGTTCACGTTTTTTGACACATCCAGGATTTTCAGTTTTCCCTCCGGGTCTTCCTCTGGTTCAAAAAAACTCCACGGTCCTTCGCATCTTAGTTCTGTAAGATTGGCCATGTGCTCGATACCTGCCAGTGATTCGATGTCCTTGGTGCCGACTATTATTTTCGTGATGGCAAGCGCTTCCTCCTTGCTGATTTCACCGTCACCGTCAGTGTCGAAGTTGGCGACCAGATAAGCCTTGAAGTTAGCGTCCTCGAAGATGATGTTCTCCTTACTGTCAATCTTGCATTCGAAGGCCTCGATAGGGTAGAGTACCGAACGGTCAAGGGTTATGTCAGATTTGAGAGTCTTGACAACGTCTCCTTTGTCTGTGGCGATTGTGAGCGTGAAGCCGCCGGGATATATCTGCGCCGGAACCACAAAATGGAAATCGGTCGGCTGAGCGGACAGTTTCACGTCCGGACAATCAAGTTTTACGGATGGCTTGGAGTTGTCGTCCATCTCCAGTTGTGTCGAATTGACATTGATGACAGCCTTGCCAGAGGCTTTGACACCGGCATTGTTCGGGGTGAAAGTGATTGACTTGACTGTCGCGTCTCCAAACATAGGAACCTTCAGAACCGAGCACAGGTTTCTGAATGAAAATGTCTCGTCGCCGTAGATTCCGAGCATAGGATAGGCGCCGAGCGGGATGTTTCCGCTGACATATTCCTGAACTTCAGGCAGTCCGACTTCGATAGTCGCCCCAGTCCTGCTGATCCCGATTGACAAAGGATAGACGGCCACAAGATCTTCCGAGTTTCCATACCCCTCGAATACGCCTTTGTTGGTGTTCTCTCCGGATTTGAGGATGTAGCGACATGCTAAATCTCCGGAAAAGACCATTATCTGATCTCCGGATGACCAGACCGTCTTGTAGACTCCGTTCGCATCCGGACCATTCAATGATGTCCTTGTGTCTGGCTGCACTATCACCGCGTTGATGGTGCGTGCCTCGGAGCCGCGCTCTTCTGTCTCATTGCAGGCTACAGAAACCGCCATCGATGACAGAACCAGGATATTCGTGAATATATTCAATAACTTCATTTTTCAGCTATGTTTAATTGGTTATTCCAAAGTGATCTTTCCGCCGGTGGTCGTGTCGTCGTTGCCGCCGTCGGCCTTGCTTCCGAATTGTTTGATCGTGACTGTTCCGTAGATTCCATCACCGTTGAATATGATTTCTCCCTGACGCTTGTAGCCTGGGTTGTGCTGAACAGCGAAAGAGATGTTGTCAGTGTCGCCGCTGACAGTCTTGTTTGTCTGATTGACCCAATCAGGCATTGATTTGACGGAATATGCTGTGTTGTGTTTTATCTTGATCGTAATCTCCTCTCCTTTCGCATCAATGCTGAATTCCTTGATGTCTATGCTGAAAACGACATCGGCCGGGTTCTGTGTAACTTTGATCGTGGCTGTTGCTTTGCCGTCGGTTGTCTTGAGTGTGATGGTGGCGGTGCGCTGTGTTGTTGCTGTGTTTTCTTCTGCGGAGGCTGTCACCTGTGCGTTCCCGCTGCCACTTGTCGTGCCAATCTTCACCCAGTCCGCGCTTGAGGCTACGCTCCAATCGGTGTTTGAACTTACGGAGAAAGACTTGCTTTCCGGCTTGGCTGTGAATGTCAGCTCGGCAGGCGAGACGGAAAGAGTCGTGCTTGCCCCGGCCTGCTTGACGGTGACCGGCACGCACTCGTTGTTGTCGTTGCAGAAAACAATGACTCCCTCTCGTGCTGCCGTCGAGGTGTTGACCTCGGTCTTGAACGTGTAGGTGTCCACGTTTCCGCTGTTTGCCTTGTCCGTCTGTTTCACCCAGTCCGGCATCGAGTTGATCTTGTAGCCGATGTTGTGCGTGACCTTGACGGAGAAGTCTCCTCCGGCTGCGGCAACACTGTGCTCGTTCTTGTCAACGGAGAAGATGACGTTGGCGGCGCTCTGAGTTACCTTGACGGTTGCGCTGGCTTTTCCGTCGGCGGTCTTGATGGTGATCGTGGCGGAGCGCTGCGTGATGGCAGTGTTCTCCTCGGCGGTGACAGCAATCTGAGCATTGCCGCTACCGTTGGTTTTATTCAGCTTCGCCCAAGATGCGCCTGAAGCCGCGGTCCAAGCCGTGTTGGAGGTGACGTCCAGGGACTTGGATTCGGTATTCGCCGTGAACGTCAGCTCGGCAGGCGAGACGGAAAGCGTTGCATTGGCCCCGGCCTGCTTGACGGTGACCGGCACGCACTCGTTGTTGTCGTTGCAGAATACGATGACACCCTCGCGGGCTTCGGTGGAGGTGTTTGCCTCGGCATTGAACGTGTAGGTGTCGGTGTTCCCGCCGGGCACCTTGCCCGTCTGTTTCACCCATTCCGGCTGCGAGTTGATCTTGTAGCCGATGTTGTGCGTGACCTTGACGGAGAAAGACTCTCCCACCGCGGCAACATTGAACTCATTCTTGTCGATGGTGAATATTACATCGGCGCCGGATTGCCGCACAGAGACGGTCTTCTTGACGCTGCCGTCCGTGGTGGAGACAGTGATGGAGCCTGTTCTTGACGTCAACGAGGTGTTCTCTGTGACACCGGCTGCGATTGTGGCCACCCCTTTTCCTTTGTCTGAATCCAGGGTGATCCACTCCGCGTCCTTGGTGATCACCCAGTCGGTGTTGGAAGTTACATTCAGCATTTCCTCTCCTTTGTTGGCGGAGAATTCCAAGGATTCTGGACTGACGGTCAACGATGCTTTAAGAGCCTCCTGACGGACAGTGACAGAAACTTTTTGCGTTGATTCCTTGTCAGAGATTGTAATGGTCGCGCTTCTTGGCTGCCCGGTCCTGTTCTCCTCGACTTCTACTTTTACAGAGTTCTTTCCCGCCTCTCCAGACGATGGGGAAATTGTGAGCCAATCCGCCGAAACTGTCGCCGACCAAGCCACGTTGGTGCTGAAACTCAGTGTGATTGACTGCTCCGCGCTTTCGACAGAAATGCCGGAGGTGACGATGTCCTCGGTAAACTTGATTTCAGGCGTGATCTCCGGTTCGTTCTCTGTTCCGGTCCCGCCACAGCCAGCGATAAGTGTGGCGATGGCGACAGCCTGGAGGAAAGTGAGTAATTTTCTCATCATGGTCTTGAATGCTAATTTATTGATTGCTCTTGATCATCAGGCTAAACGGAATGACCGTGATTATTTCGAGTTCATTGGTGGATTGCTCATAACACGCATTTTTGCAAAAATAGTTATATTTTTCAATTTTTCAACTGATTTTGAATCATCGCGTGAATATTCAAAGATAGTTTGTATCTTTATCACCGAAAAAAACAACACATTATTTATATTGAATATGAATTTCAAAGCTATTCTGGTATCGTTTGTGGTTATTACCGCAACTCTTCTTCCATCCGCGGCCAAGGATGCGACCTATAAAGTCACATCCCCGGACGGACACCTCACAGCCACGGTCTCCATCGGAAAGACAGTTTCTTACTCGGTGGCAAGGGACGCCGTCAGCCTCATCGAACCGTCTGAGATTTCCATGACCCTGTCCGGAGGCATCGTGTTCGGAGAGAATGACAAGGTCCGCAAAGTGAGGAAGGCAAGTGTGGACCAGACTCTTCCTGCCATTGCCTACAAGAAGGCTGTGGTCCGCGACAATTACAATGAGATCTCCATCATATTCAAAGAGTTCACGCTGACGTTCCGCGCCTATGACGAAGGTGTGGCCTATCGTTTCACAAGTTCCTTGAAGGATGAGTCGAAGGTTTTGGCGGAGAAGGCGCGCTTTAATTTCGCCAAGGATTGGGATGCGTACGTCCCTTATGTGAAACAGCACACCGAAACCCTTGAGAGTCAATACTGGAACTCTTTTGAGAACACATATTCGATTCATGCGCTGTCGCAATGGAACAAGGAACGCATTGCTTTCCTTCCGATAGCGGTTTCCGCTGAAGGCGGGATGAAAGTGCTGATCACGGAGTCTGATCTTGTGAACTATCCTGGAATGTACCTTTACAACGAAGGCGACGCCACGACCCTCTCCGGACGTTTCGCACCATATCCGAAGACCGTAGAATATGGCGGCCACAACATGCTCCAAGGCATTGTCAAGGAGCGTGAGGAATATATCGCCGAATGCTCTGCCGGAGAGTCTTTCCCATGGAGGATCATCATGGTGTCGGAGAACGACGCCGATCTGGCTGTGAACGATATGGTCTGGAAGCTCGGCACTCCTGCGGATCCATCCAAGGATTTCAGCTGGGTGAAGCCAGGCAAGGTGGCCTGGGACTGGTGGAACGCATGGAACCTTTATGGGGTGGACTTCCGCGCCGGCATCAACAACGACACCTACAAGTACTACATCGACTTCGCCCAGAAGCATGGCATTGAATATGTCATCCTCGATGAAGGCTGGGCAGTCAACAAGAAGGCCGACCTGATGCAGATCGTCCCTGAGATCGATCTCCCGATGCTTTGTGAATATGCCAAGACTCACAACGTCGGCCTCATCCTGTGGGCCGGCTACTATGCCTTCGACCGTGACATGGAGAACGTCTGCCGCCATTATTCTGAAATGGGAATAAAAGGCTTCAAGGTGGACTTCATGGACAGGGACGACCAGATGATGGTGGATTTCTTCAGGCGCGCCGCCGCCACCGCCGCCAAGTACGGACTCTTGGTTGATTTCCACGGGGCATTCAAGCCGGTCGGACTCAACCGCACCTATCCAAATGTCATCAACTATGAGGGAGTCTTCGGCCTTGAGCAGATGAAGTGGAGCAAGTCCGACGTGGATCAGGTGACCTACGATGTCACCGTACCGTTCATCAGAATGGCCGCCGGCCCGATGGACTACACGCAAGGCGCCATGCGCAACGCCACAAGGAGGAACTACCATCCGGTCAACTCCGAGGCGATGAGTCAGGGCACTCGCTGTCATCAGCTTGCTGAATATGTAGTCTTCGACTCTCCTCTGAACATGCTGTGCGACTCTCCGTCCAACTACATGGCTGAGCCGGAGTGCACCAAGTTCATCGCCGACTGCCCTACGACATGGGATGAGAGCGTGTCCGTCAACGGTGTCCTGGGCAGCTACATAACATTGGCTCGCCGCAGCGGCGATGTCTGGTACGTCGGTTCGCTCAACGATTGGAGAGCCCGTGACCTGACCTTGGATCTCGGCTTCTTAGGCGATGGCGACTGGACAATGGAAATCTTCCGTGACGGCATCAACGCCGACCGCGCCGCCCGTGACTACAAGCGTGAACTCGTTTCGGTTCCCGCTGACCGCAAAGTCAAGATCCACATGGCCCCCGGCGGCGGATGGACAGCCCGTATAACCAAAAAGTAATGCACCACTACCTGCCGTCTGACAGACAGCAGCCAGACACGCCCGCCCCGTCTCTTTCGGGACGGGCTTTTTTTGTTCTCGAGCAACATTTGCAATTGTTGATAATTTTGAATAATATTGTCATAATGAAAAATAGTCAGAGTATTGCCCATTATAGTCAGGCGTTACTTTAATGATAAAGTTTAGCGATGATCAGCCATGCCGGACACGATGACTAAGGAGCAGCGGCATTATTGCATGTCGCGGATCAGGGGGAAGGACACACGGCCGGAGATGGTTGTGCGCAGGGGGCTGCATTCGATGGGGTTCAGGTACTCGCTGCATTCAAGGAGGCTTCCGGGGTGTCCGGATCTTGTGCTTAGAAGGTATCACACCGTGATATTCGTGAACGGGTGCTTCTGGCACGGGCATCCGGGGTGCGGGAAGTACAGGCTTCCGCACAGCAACGTTGAGTTCTGGGCGGAGAAGATCCGCAGGAACAAGGAGCGGGACGCTGCCGAGGCCGCCGCTCTTGAGGCGCTGGGATGGAATGTGATTGTGGTGTGGGAGTGCGAGCTGTCGCCGGTGGACAGGAGGAATACCCTTGAGAGGCTGGCCGCCACGTTAAGACGGAATGTCGAGCCGGAGTCGATCCATCCTATTCCTTTGTCAGTAAGGATGTTGTCCTTGGAGGAATAACGGCGGTACATGAATTTGGCAATGGTTTGTGAATATGATTGTTTGACTTTAGTAAGCGTTAAAAAATAAGTTGGTAAAGATTTGTGAAGAATTTTCGAGGATAGATTTCATTTTGAAGAAGGAGTGTACTGGACGTACACGACTGATGAGAAAAGGAATACAGACCGAAAAGACGAGCGAATATTACCAAGTTTTTTTTAAAGGATTACTTAATAATTAATTGGTAATGAAGTCTTTGAATGTGTCGCAAAAGTTGGCGGCGACGATATTCATACTTTCGTCCGTGGCGAATCTGCTCGGCAAGCTTTTGGGTGTGAATATTCTTGTGTTATGCTCCAAGCCGCTGATTGTGCCGTCGCTGGCGCTCTTCTGCTGGCTGCTACTGACAAGGGAAGGCGTTCGCGGAAGGCGGGTGACCACGTTGATGCTGGCTATGGCGTTCGGGGCGTTGGGGGACATCCTGCTGATGTTCAACGGGCAGACCTTCTTCCTCGCTGGGCTTCTGGCCTTTCTCGTCGGTCACATATTCTATTTCCTGACAATTCCTGAGCCGCGAAAAGTTACAGGCACAAATGAGGTGCTGATGAGGTTCATGATTCTGGCCATCCTGATCGCTGTCACGACCATCCCCGCCCACGCATTCGATGTCAAGGGATTCTTGGGAGGCTGCGTCGTGGTGTACGCAGGTGTGTTCGCATATGTCATCAACGCGGTGATTTTGGCAGCCGTCGAGACCAAAAACCGCCTCTACATCATGACCCTCGTAGGCTATGTCCTGTTTGTCATCTCTGATGCGATCCTTGCCGCCGGCATGTTCACCGGCATACGCCTTCCGTTGCATGGCTTCCTGGTGATGCTGACCTACATCCCGGCACAGTCGCTGATCTCCCTTTCGCTCACTTCTGTGGAGATCGGAAACCGCAAGGATCAGTCAGACCGGTGATCATATTATGGCTTTGCCTCACGAGGGGCGGTTTGTATGTCGCTGACCAAATAAAGAGCAATGCGGATTGATAATTTCCCCGAAAATTGTTATTTTTGCATCGCAAAACACGGAGGATTGTCCGAGTGGTTTATGGTGCTTGTCTCGAAAACAAGTCGGCTGAAAGGCCCCACAGGTTCGAATCCTGTATCCTCCGCCAAATCGCTGTAATGAACTGATAGTCATTAGTTTTACTTTACTCTTTTTAGATGCTCTTCTTCCTTGTATGATGTGCCCTACGCATTGTAGGATGATGCTTGTTACCCATCCTCCGATCTGGTATCCCACCCGTAGCCTCCCATCGGTGACTCTCCGAGCGTGAAAAACACCGAATCCCGCCCGTAGCCTCCCGCCGGTGACTCTCTGAGCGTGAAAAACCCCGAATCCCGCCCGTAGCCTTCCGGCGGTGACTCTCCAAGCGTGAAAAACCCCGAATCTCGCCCTCAGCCTCCCATCGGTGACTCTCCGAGCGTGAAAAACACCGAATCCCGCCCTCAGCCTCCCATCGGTGACTCTCCGAGCGTGAAAAACCCCGAATCCCGCCCGTAGCCTCCCGGCGGTGACTCTCCGAGCGTGAAAAACCCCGAATCCCGCCCGTAGCCTCCCGGCGGT
>ERZ1026894.270-NODE-270-length-40363-cov-24.892751_pt1 | contig 40363 bp, 29 predicted proteins | sample MGYA00380177_ERZ1026894 | MGnify/ENA primary metagenome ERZ1026894 (study PRJEB33269, sample SAMEA4719813) | human gut metagenome | biome: human-associated habitat; feature: organic feature; material: feces | place: Cameroon | collected 2013-10 ... | reverse complement strand
CAATGGTTTCGCGAAGGTCGTAGAGCGTACGGCCACAACCCGGACAACTGATATATTCGGTCTTGCTGGTACGCAGACGGGCAGCCTGGAGAATACCGAAAGCAGTCTCATCAATGGTCTGGGCAGGGATGTCGCCATGGTTCATCAACCAGATGCCGTCGGTCAGACCGTCTATCATCAAGGCTCCCATGTCGGCTGCAGCTTCCAACTGGAAGTCGCTCTTCTCCTCCTTGCTGTGCTGATACATCTCTGCGAAGATGACAGGGTTCTTCAATCCTGCATTCATCATCTCGTGTACCAGGGCACGCTGGTCGCCAAGTCGGTTCTGGTGATTGCTCACGCAGATGACTACCACCTCCGGATGATTCTTCAAGCAAGCGATGTATTCTTCGGCTGGAGTACCAAACTGCAAGGTGAGGAACTTGATGTCAGCCTTGATGCTGGCGATGAGCGGCATAGCCATGGCGGGGAAGATAGGATAGAGCTTGGCACCCGTGGTCTCTGGTTTGCTGTTCAGGGTCTCGTAGACATTATAATCTACGATGTAGCTCTGACCAGTCACAAACTGCTGAGGCTTCTTTCCACCTATATATATATAGTCGGGTTTGGCATCCTCATTGTCGCAAATCGTGCTCTCGCCATTGATACGGTTGCTAATGACTACGGGAACCTGATTTCCGCCAATATTGCCTACAGCCTGAGTCTCTCTGCGCACAGGACGAAGCCAGTCGAACTGAGGACAAGCCTCGCCAGGAATCAGCAGCTGCCCCTGCTTCTTTCCGATATAATCCACCAGATGGCGGGCTACAGGAATCTCTGCGGCAGGTTCCTCGCTCAGACTAACACGCACGGTGTCGCCGATACCATCGGCAAGCAAGGCACCAATACCTACGGCACTCTTGATTCTTCCGTCCTCGCCTTCACCAGCCTCAGTAACGCCCAAATGCAGTGGGTAGTTCATGCCTTCCTTCTCCATTTCGTTGACCAGGAGGCGCATAGAGCGAACCATCACCACGGTATTGGACGACTTGATGCTGATAACCACATCGTGGAAATTCTCTTTCTTGCAGATGCGGAGGAACTCCATACAGCTCTCTACGATGCCTTCGGGAGTATCGCCATAGCGGTTGCGGATGCGATCGGAGAGTGAACCATGGTTCACACCGATGCGGATGGCAGTGTGATGCTCCTTACAGATGTTGAGGAAAGGCACAAAGCGCTCCTCTATCTTCTGTAGTTCGTGAGCATATTCCTCGTCGGTATATTCCTGTTTGATAAACTTACGTGCAGGATCCACATAGTTGCCTGGGTTGACACGTACTTTTTCGCAGTAGAGAGCAGCCACATCAGCCACGTTAGGATTGAAGTGTACATCGGCTACGAGGGGAGTTTGGTAGCCATCGGCACGAATGCCAGCATTGATGTTCTTCATATTCTCAGCCTCGCGTGAGCCTTGAGTAGTGAAACGTACCAGTTCACCGCCTGCTTTTATGATTTCCTCTGCTTGGCGCACGCAAGCATCTGTGTCATTGGTGTTGGTGGTGGTCATCGACTGGATGCGTATAGGGTTGTCTCCACCTAAGTCGAGGGCACCTATATGAGCCACAGAGGAGGCTCGGCGTGTATAATTGAATAAATCTACCATAATGTATAAGCTAAAATATGCCCCAAAGACGGGGCATATCATATTAATTACACTTAAAGTCGTATTTCACCTCAGCCAAGTCTTGGTTGGCTTTCTCTATCTTAGCACCAAGACCAGCCTTCCATGCCTCTACCTTTTGTGCCACCTGCTCGTCGGCAAGAGCTATCATCTCGGCAGCAAGGATGGCTGCATTTTGAGCCGCATTGACACCTACTGTGGCAACAGGAATTCCTGGAGGCATCTGGATGATGCTGAGCATGGCGTCAAGACCATCGAGCATACCCTTGATAGGCACACCGATAACTGGCAGTGGGGTAGATGCTGCAATAACACCAGGCAGGGCGGCAGCCATACCGGCAGCAGCGATGATTACCTTCACACCACGTTTCTTAGCTCCTTTGGCGAATGTTTCTACCGCATCGGGTGTGCGGTGAGCAGAGAGGGCATTTACCTCGAAAGGAATCTGATTGTCGTTAAGCCACTTACATGCTTTTTCCATAACAGGCAGATCACTGGTGCTGCCCATAATAATGCTTACTAATGGTTTCATTTTTTTTTATTTTATGTTTCTTCCTATTTTTTAGATGACAAGAAATGCGCAGGATGCACCGATAAAGAATCCTATTACTACCTGCGACAAAGTGTGCTGACGTAGTATCATTCGTGCTGTTCCCACCATACCTGCTAAGAGAAGTACCAGACAGAGCCACCAGATGGGGTTAAACGAAAAACTGATCGAGTAAGCCAGTAAGGCTCCTGCTACACCTCCGATAGCTGCTGTGTGGGTGGATATTTTCCACCATATATTGATGAATGCACATGTCATTTGTATGGATAATGCTGCCACCAAGATGATGCTGATGACGCGTGGGGTGTTGCGATATTCCATCAGGAAGAAGCAACCGAAATAGCACACAATGGAGATGATGTATGGTACGATGCGTCGCTCTTTCTTCCCCAACTCGGTAGTCGTCCATCCCTGATATCGACGGTAGATATGGATCAGTACCGATGGCAGAAGAATGGTAAACAGATAGACGATGAGTACCATAGGCAGTTTATAAGCCAGCGGCAGGAGCGACATATAACTGAACAGAAACAGTGCCACCAGTCCCACCATGGGCAGATAGAATGGGGTGAAGACCATGCTCATGACTCTGGCTGTCAATATGATATTTTTTTCTTTCATCATACAATCTTTCTTTATTTTCTAAGCCTTGCTACGGGAATACTTAGTTGTTCTCTGTATTTGGCTACCGTTCGACGAGCTATAGGAAATCCTTTTTCCTTCAGTGCTTTAGCAATAGCATCGTCGCTGAGTGGCTTCTGCTTGTTTTCGTGATTGATGAGTTCTTGCAGAGCCAACTTGATTTTGCGGGTCGACATCTCCTCTCCATCTTCTGTAGTATAACTATCTGTAAAGAAGAATTTTAGAGGGAAGATTCCCCATTTGGTTTGCGCATACTTCACATTGCTCACACGGGATATGGTACTTTTATCCAGATGAGTGCGTTTGGCCACGTCTTCAAGAATCATCGGTTTCAAGTCGGCTTCGTCTCCATCGAGGAAGAAGGCTTTCTGTATCTCGATGATAGCTTTCATCGTGGTGATGAGTGTCTGTCGTCGCTGCCTGATGGCTTCGATGAATCCTTGTGCTTTGTCTACCTTCTCCTTGGCATAGAGTAATGCCTCTTTATCTTGCCTACTCATGTTGGCTTTATTCTTCTTGTAGGTGTCGATCATGTCGGTGAAAGAAGGTGAAATGGTAAGCTGTGGTATGTTACCACGATTGAGCGTGAAGGTGATGGTATCATCGTCGTTGGTGTCGACGATGAAGTCGGGCGTAATCTGTTGTAGATTCCTGCCTTCTGTTTCCCCCAATGATGCTCCTGGTTTCGGATTAAGCTTACGTATCTCTTCCTGTAAGGTAGAGAGTTGGGTGTCGTTAAGTTCCAGTCCGATCTTTATCTTATCCCAGTGTTTTTTGGTGAATTCATCATAGTAGTCAGTGAATACCTCTTCCATCGATTTACGTAGCACACCCTTGGGCATGCGTTTAACCTGTAGGAGCAGACATTCCTGCAGACTTCTTGCACCGATACCAGCAGGATCGAAGGTTTGCAGAATGTGTAAGATATGTTCTATCTTCGTTTCGTTGACATCGATATTATGATAGATAGCGAGTTCGTCGCAGATGCTGTCGAGATCTTTGCGCAAGAGTCCGTCGTCGTCGAGCGAACCAATGAGGTATTCCATGATTTTCTTCTCGGTGTCGTCGAGTACCTGCATATCCATTTGCTCCTTCAGCTTGTCGTAGAAGGAGGTGGTGTCGCCATATACCATTTCTTCGTAGTCGGCATCCTGTCTTTGGGTGCGTTCTGTATTGTAATCGGGCATCAAGTCGTCGCGTCCGATGTTTTCTAATGCTGATTCGAGCGCATCTTTTCGTTCTTCTTTTTCCGTTTTTACTTCGTAGTCTTCTTCCTCGTTGCTGTTATGGGTGTCGTTATTATCAAGTAGGATGCCGTCTTCTGTGGCTTCATTTGTCAGGAGGTCGTCAGGATTTTCGCTTTCTAAAGCGGGGTTGTCATCCAGTTCGGCATTGACGCTATCCTCCAGTTCTGTGAGTGGCATTTCCAAGAGTTTCACTTGCAGCATTTGTTGGGCAGAGAGCCGTTGTTGCTGCTGCAGTTTTTGTTCTTGAGTCTGTATGAGTTTTTGTGCCATTGTTACTTTGTGTGAGTCAATATGTTTGTTTTTTGAAATATACTTTCAGTTCATTGGCAAGTTGGAAGAGTTTGTCGGGGTTTCCGTTTCCGTATCGTTGCCATATCGCATTACAGTCATCAAGGAGAGGACTGATGAGAATGTCTTCACGATTGAGATAGGGGTCGCAGAACATGTAGATACTCATCACATCGGCTATCTTATCAGGAGTGGTGTGTATGAGTTTGGCGAGGTCGGCTATCTCTGGTGTCTCAGCCACCATGGTGATAGGGGTGAGCTGGAAATATAGGTCGAGGATAATGATGAGTTTGACGGGAGTGAGAGTAGGGTCTACCTTCAAGGGTTCCCAGTCGCGCTCGAAAGTTTCTTGTATCTCTACACCCTGATAGAAGGATTCTGCATTACCATATCCCTGCATTTGCCTTAGTTTTTTGATGTCATGGGCCAATTTAGCAGGCTTGTTGGCATATTTTTCCCAAAGTCTTGTAATGCGAGGAGTCATCATCCTGAGCTTAAACATTTGTTCGTGCAGATAGGTGGGGGGTATGTGTAACTCCAGGCTTAGATCTACCATACCTTTCGAATAGAGCGGTTTTACACCCATAGGCTTCTTCTGATACAACTGTAGCAGCAAGAGCCAATATTCTTCATTCCAAAGGGGATGTTTAGCCATAATACATATCTTATTTTATTGTTATGTGCAAAAATAATACTTTTCGTTGGTAACACAAAATAAAAAGACAAAAAAAATACGCAACTCCGAACTTTGTCGAAATTGCGTACTCTGAATACTATATTCCCAAATTTTTCATAACTCTAAAGTGTTCTGCTTTCGCAAGTTTCCCACTTAGTTCGTCGTCCTTGAATAAACAATCTTTTATTTACCTAACTTTCTAATACCTGTTGTCCTTGAATAAACAATCTTTTTAAATCTACCTTAAATTTACTAACTAAAACCTAAACAACTAACAATCTTAACCTAAAAACCTAATAACCTTTTGTCTTATTGACGATGCAAAGGTACGATGATTAGCGAAAACTTCCAAAAGTTTTGAGGTTAAAAGTGAGAAAATAGGCGTTTTATTGACCTAAATCAACTGTTTGTGCGCGCACACAAGTAAAAAATGGCTTATTAAAGCATTTCTCTGCTTATAATGACCGCTATGGTTTTGAGGCGTATATAGTTTTCTGATAGATAGATATTCCCCGATTTTCCCCACAGCTTTCCCCAGGAGTTACGGCATACATAGTAGTAGTGGTTGTTTTTGCAAAACATTCCAATAATTTCCATGACGTGGTCATCGGTGGTGCGAAGGCTTTCAAACTCTCGCTGTCGTGAAGCTTGTGTCACTGGCGTTTGGGATGGCTTAACGTCTACGAATCCTTGTTGTGGATTTTGAAACCCAGGTTCGCTGATATCTCCTTCCCAGCATACGGGATGACCTTGGCGGATGGCTTTACGTATGTATTGCATCAACTGGTCTATAGGTACGTTGAGAAAAGTAGCGCCAGTCTGGTTGTCGGGAGTTTCGAGTGCGAATCGTTCGCCGAAGGGATGGTGTGTAAAGCTGGTGAGAGCTTCATACTCATTGGGTGAACATATACTGTGGGCAAATTCTGTAGGTGTATATTCTGCACCGAGCATGTGTACGGTATGGGCAGGCAGACAGCCCATCGTGTCGTCGAAGAGCTGGTTGAGACGGTTCTTGAGTTCGGTGATACCTATCTGTTGGGCTATGGCATTGCGACACAGATATTCCACTTTTCTGCAGAGCACTCTCATGTCGAGTTCTTCCTGATCCTCGTAACTATCATATGGAATGGCACCATATTTATTTATATAATGTAGTAGCATAGGTGCCATACCTCGCATACAGATGGGTTTTCGAGCTTTTGACAGGTAGTATTCTATGGCTTTTTCTTGTAGCATCATGCGAGTCACATACGCTACAGATAGGTTGACGGAGTCGCCCCTCATGATGTGTTCACTCTCCAGGGTGGCAAGCATGGCATATGCCCAGCAAAGCGAGTTGTTGCCTTGGTTCTTGATAGGGGTTGTGCTGATTAGTTGCATTCTGTTGTCAACACGCTCTTTTGCGATGTTATCAGAAGAATTCCTTTGTTTGTACTGACAACTGCAGATGCAGAGCAGTAAAGCCATGATGAAGATATATTTACATTTCATGCCACAAAAGTACAACAATCTTTTCGGAAAGAGTCAATTTTGGGTAATTATTTTTTGATGCAAGAAATAACTTTGTAAAGTATCAAATGATACTTAAGCAAGTATCCTTACCCCTTTTTTCATACATTTACTTGGAATTATTTTGTAGTGTTCGCAAATAAGTGTACCTTTGCACGAAGAAATTTAAACGTTTAAAGATAAAATGGCATTAAAATGTGGTATTGTGGGTCTTCCTAACGTAGGAAAATCCACATTGTTCAACTGTCTGTCAAGTGCAAAGGCACAGGCAGCCAATTTCCCTTTCTGTACTATTGAGCCCAACTTGGGTGTTATTACTGTTCCTGATGAGCGACTCAACAAGTTGGCAGAGATTGTTCATCCAGGACGTATCGTTCCTGCTACCTGTGAGATTGTTGACATAGCAGGTTTGGTAAAAGGTGCCAGCAAGGGTGAAGGCCTTGGCAATAAATTCTTGGGTAACATCCGCGAGTGCGATGCTATCATTCATGTCATCCGTTGTTTTGATGACGACAATATCGTTCGTGAGGGCGGTGCTGCTGTAGATCCTTTAGAAGACAAGGGCGTCATCGACACCGAGTTACAGCTTAAAGACTTGGAAACTATCGAGTCGCAGCTTGCCAAACAGCAGAAGACAGCAGCTGCAGGTAACAAGGATGCTAAAGTGATGGTAACCGTCCTTGAGGCATATAAGGAAGTTCTGGAACAGGGTAAGAATGCCCGTTCAGTAACCTTCGATAGCAAGGAAGAGCAGAAGGTGGCTCACGATTTGTTCTTGCTCACCACCAAGCCTGTGCTTTATGTAGCTAATGTAGACGAGGCTTCTGCTAAGACCGGTAATGCATATAGTAAGAAAGTGGAGGAAATAGCTCAAGAGGAAGGTGCCGAGTGCATGGTTATTGCAGCAAAGACCGAGGAAGACATCGCTTCTCTCGAGACTTATGAGGACAAACTGATGTTCTTGGAAGAGCTTGGTTTAGAGGAGAGTGGTGTAAACCGACTCATCAAGAAAGCTTATGCACTGTTGAACCTTGAGACATTCATCACTGCTGGTGAGATGGAGGTGAAAGCCTGGACTTACCACAAGGGTTGGAAGGCTCCGCAGTGTGCAGGTGTTATTCATACCGATTTCGAGAAGGGCTTCATCCGTGCCGAAGTCATTAAGTACGACGATTATATCAAGTATGGTTCTGAAGCTGCTGTGCGTGAGGCAGGCAAGCTCGGTATTGAGGGCAAGGAGTATATCGTGCAGGATGGCGACATCATGCACTTCAGATTCAATGTGTAACTGATGTTTTGCAAGTAACTATCCTCACTTGCAAAACTTGAATAATAAAAATATGATAGCTAACCTGCTCAATTATATTGTTTGGGATCCCAGTCCCATTCTGTTTCATGTAGGACCAATAGCACTTCGTTACTATGCCACTTGTTGGCTTATCGGATTACTGTTGGGCTATCTGCTGATGCAACGCCTATACAAGCAGCAGAAGTTAGGTGATGAGAAGTTTGAGCCTCTCTTTATCTATATTTTCATTGGCATATTGGCAGGTGCCCGTTTAGGTCACTGTCTTTTCTATCAGCCAGAGTATTTCCTCGGTCAGTGGGATCATGTTGTAGAAATGCTTGTCCCTATGCACCATATGCCTGATGGCAGTTGGAAGTTTACAGGATATGAGGGCTTGGCCAGCCATGGAGGTGTGATAGGCATGTTTGTAGCCATCTGGCTCTATTGCCGTAACCTGAAGGTGAAGGGATGGGTTGTGCTCGACAATATGGGAATCTGTTCGGGCATTGCAGCAGCCTTTATCCGTATAGGCAATCTGATGAATTCTGAGATTATTGGCAAGGTGACAGATGTACCATGGGCTTTCATCTTCGTTAAGGAAGACCAATATCCTCGTCACCCAGGACAGCTCTACGAAGCGATAGCTTATCTGATAATCTTCCTTCTTATTCTCTTTATTTATAAGAAGAAAGGACCTAAGAGTGTAGGTTCAGGACTCTATTTCGGTCTTTGTCTGACGCTTATCTTTACTTTCCGCTTCTTCATCGAGTATACCAAGGAGATACAGGTAGCCTTTGAGACTGGTTTACCTATGGATATGGGACAGATATTGAGCATCCCTCTTATTCTTCTCGGTGTATGGAGCATCGCTTCCAGTTTCAGAAGATCTAAGGCGATGAGCGTATAAGCAACGAGCAGAGCAACCTGCTAAGCGAGAATTTTCTGATAAAAAACTTCATATTCTTTAGCCACCTTCATGTAGTCGTGATGGTGGCTAATGTATTCTATACCTTGTCTTTTGAGTTCAGGAATTAGTTCTGGATGCAAAACAAGGTGCTCCAACTGTTGGTACACACCCTCATAGCAGGGCAGCACATTGATGATGGGTCGCAGATGATCCTCGTGTAGTATCTCGTAGTTTTCGGGTTCTCCTCCTCCTATACAGATGATTCCTCTTGCCATGGCTTCCAGTGGATTCATGGACGGTGTATAACTATATAATTGGTCGAGGATAGCATCGCTTCCATTCATCATCTTGACATATTCAGCAAAAGGAACGTTTTCAGCAATACGGAGTTCCACCTTTTCTGGGTATTTCTCAGCAATATCTTGTGCTGCTTTCAGCATGATGTCAGTTCCTTTATATTCACTTCTATGCTTGTTGATACCGATGAAGAGCTTTACCTTTTGGGGTGTCTGTTCTTTGATATCAGCTTGCTGGGCGTAAGGTCGGATCGGGAAGGGGATAAAGGTTGTTTTCTGCGGAAAAGTAGGCTGATAGCATACCCAATATTCATAAAGACCCGTAACGATTCCGTCGCAGTCATTTGCTATCATCTTGTTAAGGCGTTCCTTTTCTGTTCCTATCCAGTCTTTTATTTCTTTCAAGGCATCAGCATTAGTCCGCAATTCATTACCGATATTGAAGTCGCTGTATCTCAGTGGCTTGTCGTTGCAGCATACATTGACCCAATAATAGTCCATACCGAATCCGCCAAGTATTACTTTTTTATTGTGCTGGCGCAGGTAGCGATAGATAGGAAAGATACGCTCTGCCTTCAACTCCAAGAACATGGGGTTGATGAGTTGTACGATGTCATATCCACGCAGTTTGTGCAAGACAGTCAGCAACTTGGCTAAATAGAGCATACCACCTATTTTTCCAGGTTTTCTTACCAAGTCAATATCTCGTGGATAATTCTTCCAAAAATCACCATTAGAGAGCACAGTAACCTGATGCCCCAACTTGCGAAGTCCTTCGGCAAGCGTGGCATGCACATTACTATATTCTCCCATGAGTAGTATCTTCATATATATATAAAAAATAAGTTTATTTCTTTACAAAGAATAGAAGTGCAATTCTGCCAAGATAGGTGTTGATAGCTCTTCTGAACATAGTATATTTTTTAGTGTATTTTTTGTCTGGAAGAGGATACAAACCATGTTCTCTCAGGTTATTGATAGCTTGATTGAGAGATGTCAGAGAATGGTGTAGTCGAATATTGTTGTAGAGATAGTCCATAGAGAGTTGGGCTATGCGGCGGCTTAGTGCCTGACGCTCAGCGATAGGTAACTTGTCCAATAGTTGCTGAAGATGCAAAAGAACTTCCAGGCTATTGTCCATACGCAGCTGAATTTTCTCCTTTGTATATTGATGGCTTACCGAATTTTTGTTGTCCCTATAGAAATAAGCCTCAGTATTGGTCTTGAAAATCCTTTCTGCACGCAAGAAGAGTTGAGGAGTAAATTCTTCATCTTCTCCATAAACGATTTTTGGAGTAAACTGCAGGTTTCCAACGATACTGTGGCGGAAAATATACGACCATGCTGCACCATGGAGGTTATTATTGTTAAGAAAATTTGTACCAGTAACAGGTGTCGGTAATTCGTATGATGGCTCTATATTCTTATTATTTTTGCAATAATTGAATGTGACGATATCTGGCTGATGGTATCTTACGATATCCAGACAGTGCTCATAAGCTGCTTGTAGGATATAATCATCACCATCAATAAACTGGATATATTTTCCTGTAGCGATTTTTATACCATAGTTGCGGGCTACGCTTACACCTTGGTTAGGTTGGCGTAGATAGATGATATTTGGCAGATATTCTGCCAAGTCATCCAAAGGACAGATATCGCTACCATCATCAATGAGAATAATTTCTCTCTCTTTAGGATTCAGGGAGAGTTGTAGGATATTGTCGAGACATTCCTTGATATATTCGATAGGCAGATTGTAAGTAGTAACGATGAAACTTACTATCGGTGCCTGTAAATTCTGTGTATAATTCTGTTGAGTCTGCATAAGTTATGATAACCTAATAAATTTAATAATCTGAGTTTTAAATCTTTGATTTTTACTACATTACCAAGTTTTTCAATATAGTGGATAACAGATGGATTATCTTCATATTTGCCTGATAGCTCATAGAGGTCGAGTAAGACATTGAGAATCTGCAACATAAAGTCTTGCAGGTGAAGATTATATTTCTGGATAAGTTCTTCCCGTACTTCAATTTGACTCATGATAGTCTGAAGGCTTTGACTTTGGCCATCATAGAGTTGGTGCAAATCTTTATATTTAGCATTAGCTGTAATACCTTGGTTGTTCCAACGGTATTCGTAGCAGCCTACATTCGTTGTTCTGATTTTAGGCATCAAATAATCTCCGTGTATTGGCAATAGTCCAATGAGATATGGAGTAGTCAAGACATCTTCGAAGTTTTTACCTTTTGGAAATCGGATTTGCTTAAACAAAAAGCGTTTATAAATCTTGTTGCATGCATAAGTGTGATTGTATGCTCTTTCCATTAGCCAATAATCTATGGCACTATCATATTCGTTTTCCTTAAAGGATAGAAGATGTTCTCTTGTAATATGTCCAAGTCTTTCAAATATAGGGTATTCTAAAATATCTGTTTTAGGGTATTTTTCCAGTACATTCAATAGGGCAGAAAGTGTACCATTTTTTATTGTATCATCACTGTCGATAAAGGTAATATATTCGCCCTGTGCTTGCTGGATTCCTATATTACGAGCATCACTTAATCCACCGTTTTCTTTGTGTATCACTTTAATACGAGCATCTTTCTGTGCATATTTATCACAGAGATAGGGGCAATTATCAGGTGATCCATCGTCCACAAGAATTATCTCATAGTCGGTGAATGATTGACACAAGATACTTTCTAAACAACGTTGTAGTGTATTTTGTGTGCGATATACAGGTATGATGATGCTCAAATTCATGATTGCAAAAATACAAATAATATGCCATAACTACGATAAAAGCCTTATAATTTTATCCAATTTTCAGGAATATAATTAGGAATGTTCCAAGTTGGGTTAGAAAACCATTTACAAGGATAGATATTTATACTATTTGTTTTTGTCAGTATTTTAGCTCCCCAAAAGCTGAAAGTAGAATTGGCAATAATATGTCCTGTACATTGGGTCATAAGGTATAAACTGACACTATCTGGAACTTGTTGAGGTATATCTACAAATATATTATTTTCTCCTTGAAGGTTATTCTTACACCATTCGATATCATCAGAAAAAACAAAAAAAGTAGCCTTTGGGTATTGGCTTGCTATATATTGTTTAGCTTTTTGGTAGTATGCGAGTGGACACACTCCAAAATTTTCTTTATTTTCTTTCAATAGATAGTCACCTCTTCTGACGTGTAATGCGACAGAATAAGTAGTTTTTTCTATTTTCTTCATATAATAATCTGCATATTTGTTTTGCTTAATATGATTGCGAAAATTTAAAATGTCATTTGTAAACTTTGTATATTCTATGCTTTGGCTATAGTCATCTATAAGTATTGCACTTTCTTCCTCATCGTTATATAACTTGTTGAAAACTTTGAAAACACGCAGCAGCTTTAATATCCACACGAATAGTGTTACCCAAAGAGGCTCTTTGGGTAATGTGATATGAAAGACATCACTTATTAGTAAATTTTGGTGTTGTTTTAATCTTCTGCTGTCATAATATATATATACTTTTTCTCCACTTTCTTTTACTTTTAAGTATCGACAATACTCAAAAATTTGATTGCCGATTCCACCTTTTAAGCAAATTATCTTCATAATTCTTTGTGTTATATTAGTGTTTATATACTACATATTTTATTCTTCGGCTTATGTTGCGAGTAGGACAGCAAATTAGGAGATACTTGCTCTTTCCGTAGTTGATGGTATCATAATAGTAATTTGATTGTTCATAGGTATTGCCATGATAAGCAAGTAATCTCTTGTAGAAAGGAAGAGAATTAATATCTTCCTTATATAGTAGGAACTTTATGCTTGTAGGAGAACAATTGGTTGCAATCTTTATGGCAAGCATTTCTTTGTTATTGTTGTATGTATATCTATTATATTTTAAAGAGTTACTTTTAATTTTATTCATTATATCTTTCGGAACAAAGTGTAACTCCTTTTTCCCATAAAGAATTTTAATGCATTTGACGTGCGTATTGTTTTCAACAAATGCTTGAGCATTCTCAAATGGACCAAACTTGATGGGTTCTCTTATGTATTCATCTAAGATAAACGAAAGAGGGCGTACTGGTGTGATTTGTGGAATTTCTACTATAGATAATTTGGGATTTTGTAATTGCTGAATGATATATCGATGGTTCTGATAGTTGAGTAGAGAATAATACAAAACAGCGCTATAGAGTAGCAATATGATACCATTAATACCATAAATAGATAATAATAAAGATTTTTTGCTTGCCATTTCATATATGCGAAGCAATAGATCTATACTTATTATCATAGCCACTAACTCCGTAAAGAAAACTGTTCTACTTTCTGTTACTCCACTTCCAAATACAGGGATAAAGGTAAATATCCATGTTAGATAGAAATACTTGTATATGGAAAAATGCTCTTTCCATATATTCTTCTTTTGGATATAAGTTATGCCTGAAAGTATAAGCATAATGTAAGTGATTCTGAGCTGTGTTAAGTTGACACATCCCAAAAATAACTTTTGGTAAATCATTTGTAATAGACCATCACTTTGGCCTATGCGATGTATAGTTCCTGGAGAGCAGATACAAATGAGCGTTCCTAATATGTAAAACAGTGTAAAATAGAAAATTGAATGTTTCCAAATGTTCTTATAATTGATTATGCAATATGTGACGAGCGTCATGGAGAGTGGTACACTGATACCTTCATGTAGCCATCCGACCCAAAAGGCAAGGGAAGATACTACTAACGTCTTCATATTAAGTGTACTTTGCTTGTGACGCATCATATATAGCACCAATGCTATGGTGGCAGTTGCAACCCATAGATAGTTGAATACTCCCACAAATAGCAGAAACTCATTATAAAATCCTGGCATTAATACAAAGAGCATCAAAGTGATGAGTGTGTAACTCAGAACGCTGTTTCTCTTTGTGGTAATAAAGTTTGAAACCATGTAAATCAGGCAACAGAAGAAGATACTGCTGATGATGTTTAATACTCCTTTGCCTATGATTCCGTCAAATAGTTGGAGTAAGAAATGTACAATACTCCTTCCATTAAGAACATGGTAATGGATATATTGTGATATTGCTATATCTTTAATATTTGATATGGGTGTTGTAAACGAGTCGTTGTCTGATGTCCATACAAATTTATAAACAATGTCGTCACACAATGTTATAGGAAATAGATAGCATAATACATAGTATAGTATGCCTATCAAGAGTAGATATAGAGTTGCACTATTGGCTTTTAATAGTTTCATATTCCTTCTTTTTCGTTGATGATGTATATAGGTCTATGTTTTGTTTCCATAAAGATTCTTCCCAAGTATTCGCCTATGATTCCTAATGAAAGAAGCTGTACTCCTCCCAGGAAAAGAATGATAATGATGAGGGTAGGAAATCCTTGTACAGGATCACCTAATATGATGGTTTTTATAAATATATATATCATATATAAAAAGGCAGAGCACGATGCTATAATTCCAAATAGTGTTGATATTCTAAGTGGAGCAATGGTATATGATGTGATACCTTCTATAGCTAAATTGAATAACTTATGATAATTAAAAGAGGAAATACCTTGGGTTCTGTCTCCTTGGTCGAATTCTATTTCTTTCTTGTTGAATCCTATCCAACAATAGAGTCCTTTGGTATATCTTTGGGTCTCACGAAGTTCTTTCAGGGCGTTAATACATTTTCTGTCCAGTAATCTGAAATCTCCTACATTAGGCAAAATATCTACATCTGCTATCTTTTGTAAAAGTTTATAATAGGTGAGTGAAAGGCTCTTTCGCAGATAGCTCTCTTTACCTCTATTTTTTCTTTTTGCATACACATCGTCATATCCTTGTTCCCATAGAGCTATCATCTTTGGTATGACATTGATAGGATGTTGCAAGTCTGCATCCATAATGACGCAGCACCCCCCTTTTACATAATCGAAGCCTGCAAGCATGGCATTTTCTTTGCCAAAGTTACGAGATAATCTGATATAGCAGAAACGCTCATCCTTTTGGCGTATTTGCTGGAGCATACCAAAGGTCTTGTCTCGGCTCCCATCATCTATTAGGAGAATCTGCCACAGATATTCCTTATGTTCATTGATGAATGAAGTCAAGTCTTGATAGAGAGCCGTCAAATTGCTTTCTTCGTTGTAACACGGAATGATGATGGAAACTTGTTTCATTTGATAACCTCCACTTTTTCTTTGTTGATAATCCATACACAATCATATTTTTTCTTAGTGTCTTGGGCCAGTAGTCTGGCTTCCTGCTGTACATTGGGTGTACGTTCCAAAGTAGTGTCTTGTAGTTCGGTTGGCCATTTGTACCCCGTGATAGCCCAAACTGCCCTTCCCCATCCTACGGCTTCATCGGTAGGTACACAGAAAGAAGAGAATTTTGGCATATCATCACGTATCAAGATGCAATACACCTTGTTCACAGGTTTACCTGTTTTTCTGACAATGTCTTCGGCTATAGTTTTTCCAGGAAGTGATGTTTGCCAAGCCTTATACCAATGGTGTACATCGGTGATTATCGCCGCCACAATATAGCAGAGAAATAGTTTCTGAATAGTCGTATTACCCCCTTTATAGTTCTTGATTAAATAACCAATGATTAAGGAGGCTATGCCTAACGAACTATAGGCATTCATAATACTCATACTTATCAATAGGTGAGGAGATGCTACAATAAACAGAGTTATTATAAGCAACCATATTTGTTTTTGATGCCATATATTCTTGTTCCACCATATTTTTATCATAAATGTGCATGATAAAACAATGGTAAGGAAACCCAAGAATAGGTTTCTGAATGGTTTAGGAACGAATGCTATATAATCGGCAGCAAACCAGGTATAGCTTACCCAGTTGACTAGCCCCTTTATTCTGCTATGTAGGCTTACTACATCTTCTTCATAGCTACCATTTTTTACATAAGTATATGGAATTGTGAGCCGGATAATGGCGTAAGAGATAGCTATACCAAGTCCCAAAACGAAGTCTTTCTTGAAAGTTTTCTTGTCGATAAAATGAAATGTATAGGCAATTATTGGTGGTACTATGGCCCATGCTAAGCCATTGTCTTTTGAAAGAACAGATAGGTAGGTGCATATTGTCCATGCAATATACTTTTGCTTACCTGCAGTTTTAATATAGAGAAACACGGATAGTATTCCCCATAAGTGTGAATAGCTTTGGTTGAGCGCATCACAACTAAGGATTGTCCCCATGGTGCATGGAGAAATATAAAAGAATAAGGTGGTAATATTGGTAGCTATTTCATTAAAGCCTATAACTTTTGATAGTTTGTATATGACACAGGTGCTGCCGATATGCGCCATGAGGATTAGCACATGATTTAAGCTTGGGTAGAAATGGTAGTCAATGGCATTGATATATCCCATGATGGCATCAAAGGGGCGCCAAGTCACTCCAAAAGGTAATATGTAAGTCAGATAATCTGGCTCATAATTGGGCATAGATAATGTTGTCCAATCATCAAAAGTAGGCAATATCTGGAGTATTGCCCATAAGATGAATGGTATGCTAATAATAATGCTAAGGATGTATGGATTTTTTCTTATCATTAGTTGATGATTGCTATTTTACATACTACTTCTTTTTCACCGTCTTGTGTGGCAGACATAACCATATATACACCACTAGCAACTCTTTTTCCTTTCAAGTCAGTACCATCCCATTTATAGACTCCCGATGTATTTCTTCCACTGTTAACTAAGGTACCATTGGAGGAAACGATTTTTATGTCTGCATTCAGTGAAATTCCTGTTATGGTGATATTACCTGTGTAATTTGGTCTTACAGGATTTGGATAAGCCCAAACATTATCTTTCGTAACTTCCCCATTGATAGTATTGGTGTCACTCTGGTAGGAGCACAAACCTTGTAAGGTCCCGAAGAATACCTCTCCAGTTGCATCGTTGATGGCTATGGATTTTACGTCGTTTGATAGCAAAGGACTATTGGAAGTAGTGAAATGCTGTAATTGTTGAATGTTATCACTGCTTATAAGATATACGCCATTTCCACTTGTGCCAAACCATTTTCTATTTGCCTTGTCTATGGCGATACTTAAAATCTCTACTCCACTCAACAAGTAATCTGCATAGTTGGTTCCATCATTTCTTGGAACTTTAACTTGCGTAAAAACTGGTGTTTCTGTATTTATTTGACCGCTTTCCAATAAGAATGGTCCTTGGTTACTACCTATCCATAAGTCGTGGTTGTTGTCTTCCGCTATGGTTCTTATTGCGCTTTGAGCAATAGTGGTTCCATCTTGATTCACAAATGTGGTAAATGATTTGAGGGCATTTGTGGAGAATTGATAGCAAAAGAAATATGGGTTGGCCCAGTGGTTGTTGACAAACCACAGTAATCCACGGCTATCTATCATCATGTTTTCGAGTACTGCAAAACTCTTGTTCTTCACTCCGTAAGATTCATATTTCATGAGATCTGGCTTAGAATGAGAAATCCATTGTTTATCTGTGCTATATTCAATTAATGAGCTTGTTGGTGCTTCGCTATTCAGAAGCCAGAGATTTCCTGATGGGTCAAATTTTACTCCTTGTACGAGTTCATATTCCTTATTGTCGCCAAGTCCACCAACAATTTCTATCAATGAATTGGTATGGTTATAGTGCTTGACGAATTTACCGTCATAAAATTCATACAATCCATTTCTACCGCCAGCAAAAACATGTTTTCCGTCTAATGGATCATAATCAAGGCAGGCTAAATCTTTGTAGCCAACACCAGTAACATTGGATATATTTTCATCTTGGTATATATTCCACTTATCATTTGCTAATATTTGGATACATGCAGTTTTGTTTCCACCCACATTTCCATTGCAAGTATAAAGTTGTCCATTACCAAATTTTAAAAAACCAAAATAATTATACTTCGGACCGCCTGGATTTAGCGTATTTACTAGTTTTTTCAACTCACTTTTGTCTTCTTGTTGCTTTACGGCATAATCTCCTACCCTTTTCCAATTGTTTTTATCAAGTAGATTATCTGTTAGAGAGGCACTATATTTGCCATTTGAAGCACTGTAAGCATTGATTGTGTTGCCATCAATTTCACACCAGTTGACTGCAAAGCCGAGATTATAGGTATCACTGATTTCACCATTTGCCATATTTAGCTTTACGATGCCAAATCCATTGCTCAGATAGGCATACTTGCCGTTCATATAGATATCGTTGACAGTCTTGTCACCGGTTGTTGTTGCATTCTGATAATCAGATAGATTGGTTACCTCATAGTTGTTTACATTCATCAAGTCGATGTTGCCATTGGTATAGATAATAAGCAATCTTTGACTAGCCTTGTTGTAAGCGATGTGCTGGATTTCGCAATCGTTGAGATAATCTATCTTGCTGAATGTCTGAATACTTTGGTCGTTCTTATTATAGACATAAAGGTCGTTGGAAGCCTGTACGAATATCAGGTTTCCTGCTTGTTCTATCTCTTGTACGTCACTATATGCCATATAGGCTTTCCAGTCGCCAATAGCAGCTATTGCTATATTGGACATCGCCTGAAATATCAGAAAGATGATAATATATAATGCTTTCTTATTCATAACCATATACGTTTATAATGGATAACTATGCCTCTAAATGAATGTAGTATAAAAACTTATATATATTAAACCACAAAATGCTAGGTTTATTGCCTGTCAGTCTTGCTTTTATGTGTAAACCAATCCATGGGAAAAGTCTTTTTAAAATAGGGGTTATAATCCCCATTTTACTTATAAATTCCGAATAGTCTATTAGCTTGGAGTAACCTTTTAGTTCTTTTCTGAATTGGTATAGTGTTCTGCAAGCCTCTTCTGTTTTGAGTACAAAATGGTAATTTGTCTCATAGTCATCCAATAAGATAGGGTTATCAATATGGACTATAGAATAACCATTCTGACAGATGGATTTTCCAAACAGGACATCTTCATAGCCGTAATATTTGAAACTTTCATCAAAGGGACATTGGCTTATGATGTCCTTGGCTATAAGAAAGTTAGTTGTTCTAAATTCCTTATTCCCTATTTTCTTTCTGTGCAGAAAGTCATGTTGCTTTTCGCAAGACTTTTCATATTTGTATCGTAGATTATTTTTGAGTGTAGTGGGATTGCCTCCTATTTTAAGCCCTCCTACGATAACTTCTCCTTCTGCTTGAATATATTTTTGGATAAAATAGGGATTATTTGTATGAAGGTCACTATCTATGAACAGCAGCCAAGGATGCTTAGCTTGTTGTGCCAAAAAGTTGCGAATGGCAGCCCTGCCTACATTCGTTTCTCTTTCGATATATCGACAGTTGTCTAGTTGGTTGATTATTCTGTTTTCTTCGATAGTGTATTCATCCGTAGAACCATCGTCAGCAACCAATATCTCATATTCTAGATTGGGCAATGATGAAGCCTGAGCTTGCAGAGATTCCACAAGCTCAGTACATATATGATTATATGTAGGGATTAATATCGAAAGAGTATTGATCATTTCTTCAGATATTCCACCAATTTCGCCACGGCTCTTGCTCTGTGGCTAATACCATTCTTCACTTCCTCGCCCAGTTCAGCGAAACTCTTGTCGTAGCCTTCTGGTACAAAGATTGGATCATAGCCGAATCCCTCAGTACCGTGCTTCTCCGTGGCGATGCGCCCCTTCACGATACCCTCAAACTGGTGTACCTTCTTGATGCTGGTACAACCGCATGGGCATACATCCTTCTTCTCGATGTAGCAGATAACTGTGCGGAAACGAGCCTGGCGATTTTCCTTCCCATCCAATTCACGGAGCAACTTTGCCATGTTGGCTTCGCTATCATGGTCGGTACCCTCTGCATAGCGAGCACTGTGAACGCCTGGTGCGCCATCCAATGCCTCAACCTCCAACCCTGTGTCGTCGGCAAAGCAACTGATATGGTAATGGTCATACACATACTGTGCCTTTTGCAAGGCATTCTCTTCCAAGGTGTTGCCCGTCTCAGGAATATCCACGTCACATCCTATCTCCTTGAGAGATACTACCTCGAAGTCACTGCCCAAGATGTCACGTATCTCTTGTAGCTTATGTTGATTATTCGTTGCAAATACTATTTTCATTATTTCAATTTTTCTATATCTTTCTTCTTGATTTTCACTTTCATCTCATCAAATCCCTCGCCATATACACCGATAACAGAGCTTTGGCTCACGAAGGCGTTCGGGTCGATAATCTTGACGATACGGAAGATATAGGTGCTCTCATTCTTCTTGGCAAGGATACAGAGTACCTTCATCTCCTGTCCGGTGTACCAACCATGACCATCGAGAATCGTCACACCATGATCCATCTGCATACCGATGGCATTGGCTATCTCCTGGTATTTCTTGCTGAATATCAAGAACTGCACACTCTCTCTTCTGGCATTCATCACATAGTCGAGCATCAAGTTCTCGATGACCATCGTACAGAGACCGAACACCACCTTTCTCACGGCATCTATCGTCTCATAGCCAGGTTTGGCATCGAAAACGAAGAAAGAACTGCCCACGATGATGAAATCCACGAAGATGAGCACACGACCCAATGAGATGTTGTGATACTTGTTGACCACGGCGGCGATGATGTCCGTTCCTCCCGTACTACCATTGTTTAAGAATACGATGGCAAGCGAAAGACCGGTGCAGCAACATCCGATGACGAGCGACATGAAGTCTTGTCCCTCGCCCAGCACTTGCGTCAGTTCCCCATTCGGTCCTGTAGCCCAGTCTTGTGCCACGGCGAGCATGAAGGACAGCATGAAGATGGCATAGATGGTCTTGAGCATGAACTTCAAACCCAATATTTTCAATGCCAATGCCAACAAGATGACGTTGATGACAAAATATGACAAATAGATAGGTATGCCCGTACCATAGTAAATGACTGCTGCCAAACCCGTTACGCCACCTGTCACAATCTGGTAAGGCAACAAGAATACGGTGAAACCAAACGTATATAACATAAGTCCAAGGGTGATGTTGAAATAATCCTTGCACTCGTTCTTGATGTTTTGATTGATAGCTATTTGCATATTTTTTCCTCGTTTAGATTTTAAAGAACAGAAGGTCGCCCCATAAAAAGGCGACCTTCCGCATATAGAGTTATTACTTCTTCAATACTACGTTGACAATCTTCTTAGGCACGATGATTACCTTCACCACATTGAATCCCTCCAAGTACTTCTGGCTCTTCTCGTCTGCCAAAACCTGCTTCTGAATCTCGTCGTTTGGAGTATCCACAGGGAATGACATCTGGAAACGAGCCTTACCATTGAATGAGATGGTGAGCTGCATATCGTTCTCCTTGAGATATTCCTCGTTGTAGCTTGGCCACTGAGCGTCGCATACGCTGCCCTGCTCGCCCAATGCTGCCCAAAGCTCCTCAGCGATATGTGGAGCGAATGGAGCGATGAGGATGACGAGATCCTTCAAGAGTTCCTTGTTGTGGCACTTCTGCTGACCGAGCTCGTTGACGGCAATCATAAAGGCAGAGATAGAAGTATTGTAAGAGAACTTCTCTATGTCTTCTGATACCTTCTTGATGAGTTTATGTACGCTCTTCAAGCTCTCTGGCTTGGCAGCCTCGTCTGATGGCAAGAAGTTGTCGGTGCGGTTCTCGTAGAACAAGCCCCAGAACTTCTTCAAGAAGCGGTGGCAACCATCGATACCGTTGGTGTCCCAAGGCTTACTTGCCTCCACAGGACCCAAGAACATTTCATAGAGACGCAAGGTGTCAGCACCATATTTCTCTACGATCATATCTGGGTTCACCACGTTGAACATACTCTTACTCATCTTCTCGATAGCCCAACCGCAGATGTACTTGCCATCTTCCAAGATGAACTCAGCGTTCTGATACTCAGGGCGCCATGCCTTGAATGCCTCGATGTCGAGTTGGTCGTTGCTTACGATGTTGACATCCACGTGGATAGGAGTTACGTCGTAATCCTTCTTCAAGCCAAAGCTTACGAAGACTGGAGCCTTGTCGTGGTCATCGCTGTTGATACGATATACGAAGTTGGAGCGACCTTGGATCATACCCTGGTTCACCAACTTCTGGAATGGCTCTTCCTTGCAACTTACGCCGAGGTCGAAGAGGAACTTGTTCCAGAAACGAGAGTAAATCAAGTGACCGGTAGCATGCTCGCAACCACCTACGTAGAGGTCCACGTTCTGCCAGTACTCATCAGCCTTCTTGCCTACGAGTGCCTCATCGTTGTGAGGATCCATGTAGCGCAGATAGTAAGCAGAAGAACCTGCGAAACCTGGCATGGTGTTGAGCTCCAGTGGGAATACGGTCTTGTTATCTACGAGGCTCTTGTCAACCACCTCTTTCTTCTCAGCATCCCAAGCCCACTTCTTGGCTCTGCCCAATGGTGGCTCGCCAGTCTCTGTTGGCTTGTAGGTCTCAATCTCTGGCAATTCGAGTGGCAGGCACTCCTCTGGAACCATCTGTGGCATTCCGTCCTTGTAATATACAGGGAATGGCTCACCCCAGTAGCGCTGACGAGAGAAGATGGCGTCGCGGAGACGATAGTTTACCTTTACTCGGCCGATGCCCTTCTCGGTAACAAACTTCTTGGTAGCTGCGATAGCCTCCTTCACGGTGAGTCCGTTCAGAGAGAAGCCATCCATGCTGCTCTTGCCTGCTACAGGTGAGTTGGTTACGATACCTTCCTTGGCATCGAAGCTCTCCTCTGAAACATCAGCACCCTCGATAAGAGGAATGATAGGCAGGTTGAAGTGCTTGGCAAAGGCGTAGTCACGGCTATCGTGAGCTGGCACAGCCATGATGGCACCTGTACCATATCCAGCCAATACATATTCTGAAATCCATACTGGGATTGCCTCGCCAGTGAATGGATTGATGGCATAACTTCCTGAGAATACACCGGTTACGCTGTGGTTAGCCATACGGTCAAGCTCGGTACGCTTCTTCACGTAGTCGAGATATTTCTCTACCTCTTCCTTCTGCTCGGCAGTAGTTACCTGCTGAACATATTCGCTCTCTGGAGCCAGAACCATGAAGGTTACACCAAACATGGTATCGGCACGGGTAGTGAAGATGGTGAACTTCACGTCGCTGTCCTTTACAGAGAATACTACCTCTGTACCCTCAGAACGGCCAATCCAGTTCTTCTGGGTTTCCTTGATACTGTCGCTCCACTGGATGGTCTCCAAACCGTCGAGCAGACGCTGAGAGTAAGCAGATGTTCTCAAGCACCACTGCTGCATCTTCTTCTGGATGACAGGATAACCGCCACGCTCACTTACGCCGTTTACTACCTCGTCGTTGGCAAGCACAGTACCCAGACCTGGGCACCAGTTAACCATCGTCTCGCCGAGGTAAGCGATGCGGTAGTTCATCAGGATCTGCTGCTTCTTCATGTCGTCGAAGCTGTTCCACTCCTCGGCAGTGAAGTCAATCTGCTCGTTCTGAGCCACGTTCAAGTCAGCAGAACCCTTCTCCTCGAAGTGCTTGATGAGCTTTTCGATAGGCTGAGCCTTCTGGCAGCTGTTGCAGAAGAATGAGTTGAACATCTTCTGGAAAGCCCACTGAGTCCAATGGTAATACTTAGGGTCGCAGGTGCGAACCTCACGGTCCCAGTCGAAAGAGAAGCCGATCTTGTCGAGCTGCTCACGGTAGCGGTTGATGTTGGCTACGGTAGTGATCTCTGGGTGCTGACCAGTCTGGATAGCATACTGCTCGGCAGGCAATCCGTATGCATCATAACCCATAGGGTTCAATACGTTGTAGCCATTGAGACGCTTGTAGCGAGCATAGATGTCGCTGGCGATATATCCCAGTGGGTGACCTACGTGCAGACCCGCTCCTGATGGATAAGGGAACATGTTGAGCACATAGAATTTCTTCTTGTTTTCATCCTCGACAACCTTGTAGGTCTTGTTCTCGACCCATTTTTGGTGCCATTTCTTCTCGATTTCTCTGAAGTTGTATTCCATTGTTTTATCTTAATTATTTTGTTTCTTCCTGTTTTCCGACAGGGCATTTCCTTTAATATAATAAGGTGTATGCCCATTCAAGGTGCAAAATTACAATATTTAGGGGACATTGCAAAATAAAAATATGATTTTTTGTGAGATTGTGCCTAATAGGGCATTTTCTTATTTCTATCCGCCCTTTCTATAGCTTTATATTTCACCATTTTCTACAGAAATCTCCAGCCACGTATGGCATGTTCCATCTCTTCGCATTGCTTCTTGAATTTCAGGCAGAGGGAGTTCGACCACTTGGTCATACCGAAGAGTTGCTTCTGCTCCAGAAAGGCATCATTGTCCCATTGGGTGTAGTCGTAATCGGAGAAATATCGCTTGTATTCTCGCAAGGTATCGCCTGAGAAACGCTGGTAATCGCTGACGATGTCGCCAAACCATTCGGGGCTCATCATCTGTCGGGCAAATGCCTCGTGCGAGTAATTGGCTAGCAGGTTGTGGTGCTTTAATACACTCCAGATGCAAAACCATTGGTTCTTCTTGCCCACCAAGTTCACCATCTTGGCGATTGTCTTCTTCAGTTCCTCCATGTTGACGGGACGGCTGTTGACAGTCTTGACAAATATCTCGTTGTAGAGGGGCGACTCGACTTCATCAGGATGCTGGTACTCATAGATTTGCTGCTCCAGCATTTGCCATTTTGTGGTGGCGGAGAGCAACTGGATGTACTCCTCGGAAGAGAATTGCAGCTTGTTGACTTCCACGCCTAACTGATGGGCATCATCCACATGGTGCAGGAAGGCAAGGCGAAGGCTTTCGGGTACTTCGTCTTGCAACTTGCGTTGTTCGGCTCGCATTTGTTCGATGTCAAGCGTATTTCGGTTATTGTTGTATTTCAAGGTCGAGAAGTAGAGGTCGATGTCCTTCTGTCCCCTAGGGTCGGATGGATAGTGTAGGAGCGCAAGTTCGGTGAGGCGTCCAGCCTCCTCATCCGATATGTACTGTCCGCAAACATGGTTGACACGACGGAAATGCAGTACGAGATAAAGCGAGAAACAGAAGACCTGGAAGAAATTCCAGAATCTCTCCGTTGTTTTCATGCCTGGAAAATGAGTAGGTTTGATTCTCTTAGGCATTTCTTTTTCTATGAAGATGATGTTTGTCAAGAGTTCATCGAGGTTATTTTCCGTCATACCGTCCTGTATCAGAAGGTCTTTTAACTTGGGGAAGAGGAAGCTCAGTTGTCCTGAGAACATAGGTGATTTATGTCCTTCCATGATATTGGTTTCCCTGTATTTCTCCACGATGTCCCTCATGAAAGGGCACAGTTCGCCTAGGACCACCTGGTTGATGGCTTCCAGGTGCTCTTGGTTGGCGAGTTTGCGCTGGTGGGTCAGGTCGTTGTGCTGCAAGGCGAGGTCTTGGTCTGCCATGTAGCAGAGTCGTGATGCCTTGGTGTATAGCGATCGGATGTCGAAGTTCATCTCTTGCGTGGAGTAATCTTCCCAACCATTGATGAGCACTCGGCACATGATGTAATAGGTATTCAACTGTCGGTCGAAGACTTCATAGCTGAATGAAGATGGTTCATCTGTATCTGTCATGGTTATTTCGTTTATCATATTGCAAAGGTACAAATTATTCTTGATAAATGGCTTGATATTGGGTTTTATTCATTTTTTCCCTGTTTTTTTCCCTGTTACCCTCGATTTTTTCCCTGTTTTTCCCCGAAACACGGTCAAGTAGCGGGGAAAATGAGTAAATGCCCTTTCCTTTTTATATCTTTGCATTGTCGAAACGAGATGAGAGGACAAAACTCCAAAATCTACCTCACACCTCACTAGATAGGTCGCAAATGCTTGATATATAGGACGATATGTGCTGTGTGGTGTGCCGATTGACACCTCACGACTACCTCACTCCACCACACTCCTATGAGTTCGGCTATAGTTGAGCATCCATCGGCCCACATGTTAAACACATTAAATAATATCATTATGATCAAAAAACTATCAAATTCAAATCAGTCATCCTCTGAGATGACAAGTAATCAATCAGACATCTACCTAGTAGAAGCCTTTTTGGAGGAGAACTATCAGTTCAGAAGAAATCTCCTCAGTGGTAAAACAGAGTTTGCCGTTGTCTCTGAAGACAATGACCAGTCACTGACATGGAATGTCTTCACCAAGGAAGACTTGAACACAATCGTGAGAAAAGCCAAGAAACTTGGACTTGGCGGCAATGGTTCCCCTCGCCAAGACATTGAGGAATACATAGGCTCCAAGGCAGTGCTCGACTATGATCCGATAAAGTATTATCTCGACCACTTGCCAGGGTGGGATGGCAAGAATCATGTGGCGGCATTGTTTAGTAGAATCCCCGGCATCACGAGCGAACAACTGGGATGGTGCGCCACTTGGCTTCGTTCGGCCGTGGCTCATTGGCTTCATCTCGATACGCTCCATGGCAATGAGGTGACACCCATCCTCATCGGGCAACAGGGTTGTGGCAAGAGTACCTTTGCCAATCGTCTCTTGCCAGAGGAGTTGAGATGCTACTTCCTCGATCATATCAATTTTGGCAATAAGTTCGACTCCGAGATGGCACTCACCCATAACCTCTTTGTCAACATAGATGAGTTGGCTAACATGGGACCTTCTCAGCAGGGAAAGTTGAAGCAAACACTCTCCAAGGTGAAGGTGAATGGTCGCCCTATCTTTGGTAGAAGCCAAGCCGACCGTCCTCGTTATGCTTCGTTCTTGGCTACCACCAACGATGAGCATCCGCTTTGCGACCCTACGGGAAGCCGCCGATTCATCTGCATTCGCATACCTGCAGGTGCTTATATCGACAATGCCTCCCCGATAGATTATGCGCAACTCTATGCGCAAGTGATGTATGAGTTGAAGGAACAATCCGTTCCTTACTGGTTTACTAACGATATGGTGGCTCGCATACAGGAGTGCAATTATCCTTATTTCAAGACGGATGATATGGAGGTGATGCTGAAGGCTTGTTTTCAGGCACCTCAGGGTGATGGTGGAAAATGGATGCTTGTGTCAGAAATCTTTGATAGCTTGCACCGATTGTATCCGATGCTCATATCCGACCATCGTACCAAGATTCGTATAGGTCAGGCTATGCGATTCTTGGGATGTGATACCAAGCGAACCAATCGTGGTCAAGCCTATCTGCTCATCTCGAAGTATGCTGCCTAATCGAAGAAGTGTGGTGTCGTGTGGTGTGAGTGAGGTGTCAGCGCTTACACCACACACCATATAAATGTCAGATATACAGAAAGATATGTCTTGCGGAGTGAGGTGTGAGATAGAAAAACGAAGCTATATATCTGTAGGGTGTTTTGCCCTCTAGGATGGCGCATGACTGTCCTCCCTGAACAGCCTAGCTGTTCTACCTGTGCAGTCTGACTGTCCTAGGCAGACAGTCTAGTCGGGATAAGCAGTAGTATTTTAAAAGTACTACTATCATTTCTTAGTAGCATTACTATTCATTGTTAATCATAAAAGAATAAGAAAATGTCAAATGAAATCAATTTTGGTGCAGTGTGCCCAATGGCATCCTGCAAGAGAAACGCTCAGTGCGTTCGTTATGCCAATTACCTCAAGGCTAAAAATGAGGAAGATAGTTACCAGGTGCTCAATTTTGACCGCATATCTTATGATGCAGACAAGGGTTGCTCTCATTTCTTGGTGTGGGAGAAGCAGCGTTGGGCGAAAGGTTTCCGTAGGATGTTCCGTACGATGCCAGTTTGCAATACTCATTATTTTTGGACTCGTACGCCTTACCTCAGTGAGTCCTCTTATTGTCGTGCCAAGCGAGGAGCCCTCCTCATCGACCCCAATATGCAATCCGCTCTCTTGAAGGTTTTCGAGCGCAATGGGGCGGATATTAGCATCGGCTTCGATGAGTATGTGATGCAAGATATACTGGTGGAGGGCTGAGATAGTCCTCCATCTCATCAGGCTATAGCTTCAGCCATAGTCGCATCAGTTGGTCGTCTATATAATACACGGAGAGAGAGGTGGAAACCAAATGATATTCCATCAGTTTCTTGATGGCACTCTGAATGCTGCTGGCAGACCGCAAGTTGTGCCTTTTGATAAACGCCATGGAGGTAATCTGTTGTGTTCTCCCTTCTTTGGCGATGGCGTAGAGCAGTTCCTTTTGTGGGAGAGAGAGGCGAGAAAGCATCTCGCTAAATTTGTGGTCGTTGTCCAATATCATGGAGTGGATAATGCTTTCTATCATGGAGGGAACAGCCTCCTGCCCTAGGTCTGTTTGATTGAAAGCCTCATGTATTACCTTCTGCACATAGTAGGTATTACCATCAAAAGTACTGTATGCCAAGGAGATAGATTCTGTTTCTATCTCCTTGCCAAACTTATGGAATAGATTCGTGGCAAACTCCGTATATTTGTCGAGAGGAATCACATCGAGGTTCATGATGTCAGCACTGTTGTAGAAGGGGTGTGCTTTCTCAGAAAACATCTTGGTAATGAGATGTCGTTCGCTTCCGGAGAATATGAAGTTGGCATTGCTGCATTTTTGAATATGTGTTCTGAGAATAGCTTCCATGTTCTTCTCTGGATAGTAACAGATTTGCTGAAATTCATCGATGGCAATGATACATTTCTTTTCAGCTTGTTCCAAACATGAGAAAATCTCATCTAGTGTATAGAGAGGGTTGGAGATGTCACCGAGTGACAGATTGAAGGTCGGTGTGTTGGAAACTGGGTCATAGCCGAAACAGCCGTTGATGGATTTTAGGGTATTGACTACCATTTTCAACATTTTAGCTCCTCTATGAGCAGCTTGTTCAAAGACTGCTTTCCCTAGCTCAAAGGTAAACTCATGGATGCTTGATGTGCGAAGGATGTCTATGGAGATGGTGATGAAGTTTTCCTTGATGGTGGGAGATTCCAAGCAAAAGTCAATCAATTTACTTTTGCCCACACGTCTTGCAGCCATCAGTACAATATTCTCACCATTTGTTACCTTGGTGATGATTCTCTCTGCTTCCATTTTTCTGTCGCAGAAATATTCTGGCTTGATATAGCCTGTGATAATAAAAGGGTTCTCCATGCTGTAACTATTTGATATTCGGCTGCAAAGATAATTATTTATTTTGAATTATGCAAATCGCATAATGCAATTTGCATAATTTTAATAGAAGGTGTGTTTAAGTTATCAGAATGCGATTTTTACATATTTCCTAGGCTTTAAGAAATATTTAATACTTTTTCTGATATACTCTTACGTAGTCGATATAGTATTTCATAGGGAAGGCTTTGTCGTCAATGGTGCCACCGTTGTCACCACCAATCGCTAGGTTGAGGAGAATGTATTGTGGTTTTTTGAAAGGCTGGGCTTCCTTGCCCAGTTTGCCATTCACAGCTTCACTCTGCTTGATTTCATTGAGCAGTTCATCGTCTAGATAGATGCGGATGGACTCTTCGTCCCAATCCATTCTCCAGATATGGAATTTCTTAGCCCATTTGCTGTCTCGGTCGGTGAAATGACTGAAAGGGATGGCTTTGCTATTCCAGCGAGCCACGTATGGCTGCTCCGTTCCCCAACAAGCATTTGCAAGGATATGGGGAACGCCTTGCTTGCGATAAAACTCCATGATGTCAATTTCACCATTTGAAGGCCATTCCATCCCTCTTCCTAGGAGCCAAATGGCAGGCCAGGCTCCCGATGCGGTAGGGATTTTTGCTCTCACTTCCACTCTTCCATAGAGAAACTCTTTCTTTTGTGCTGTATTGAGAAGAGCAGAAGTATAGCGGATGTTTTCCACATTTTGTGGCCATCGCTGGCTATTCTTGTCATAGCCTGGATTCTTTCTTTCCTTCTTCTCCTTCTTAGCCTCTATGACGAGGCATCCTCCCTTGCAATAGGCATTGGCAGGCTGATACCACTGGTCTTCATGATTGCGCTGGAATCCAATCTCGTAATTCCATACAGTAGAGTCGGGGCGACCATTGATATTAAATTCATCGCTCCAAACCAATTTCCATTCCTCTTGATCTTGTGCAAAGCTGCTTGTACACATTGCCGCCAAAAAGGCGCAACATATCATTCGTTTGATGTTCATCATGTTTCAGAGTTGTTAAAATGTCAGTTATTGTTGTTATTAAAATAAGTCGAAACGGCATATAGTGGCACATTCGTCAACCAATCTTGCTCCCTATAGTCTGACATAGAGAATCTGATGCCGTGGGTTTCAGGGTGAGACGATACAAAAGAGGAGAGAGATTTTGAACGTAAATTCTCCTCAGCTTTGGCTTCTATGGGGACTATTTGTGAATCTTGTTGGATAAGGAAGTCTATTTCCAACTTTGCATCATTGCAGTAGTAGAAAACTGATGTGTCTCTCGTTGCAACGAGCTGTGACATAACGAAATTCTCAGTGAAGGCACCTTTCGATTCTTCCATGCCATTTTCTGCGACCAACAAGTCTTTGGCTTCGGTCTCATTCATGGCTCCCAATAATCCACAGTCGAGAAGAAAGAGTTTGAAACTAGCTATATCTACATAGAATTTCAAAGGTTTCTTGGGTTCCTTGACTCTTTCTGCTTTATATACCAATCCTGCATCCATCAACCATTGTATAGCGACCTCGAAATCCTTGGCTCTACCACCAGGCTTAGCCACGCCATAGATAAATTTCTTGTTCTCTTTTACAAGTTGTGACGGCATGGACTGCCATACCATATTGATTCGGTTGGACTCAGATGTGGGTATATGTTTAGATATATCCTTCTGATAAGAGAACAATATGTTGTTTTGAATTTCTCTTACCTGATTAGAGTCGTTGGTCTCGATGAAACACTTGACAGCCTCTGGCATTCCACCTACAAAGTAGTATTCTCTGAGTACCTTAATATATTGGGATTTTAGGAGTTTGATAGTTTCCCAATCTTTCTTTTTAAGCAAATCTACCATCTGTTCATAACCTTTGGCCAATAAAAACTCATCGTATGTCATCGGGTAGATATGGAGGATGTCAACCTTTCCTACAGGAAACGACTCACCTTGGTGCATAGCTATGCCAAGCAATGAACCTGCCACTGCCACGTGGTATTCTGGAGCATTCTCGCAAAAATACTTCAATGCGGACATTCCTCTTTTTACTTCTTGTATTTCATCAAGAATAATGAGGGTCTTTCCTGCAGTGATTGTCTGTTGGGTGATGGCACCTATAGCCAGGATGATGCGTTGGATATCGTAGTCTTTCACGAACAAGTCTTTGGCGAGTTCGTTGTCATCGCAGTTGATGTATGCGACATTGGAGAATTCTGTTTTGCCGAACTCTTTTAAGATGTAGGTTTTCCCTACCTGTCTAGCTCCAGCTAAAACCAATGGTTTGCGATTTTTCTTGTCTTTCCATCTCCTTAATTGTTCTATGATGTTTCTTTGCATTTCTAAATGTCTTTAAATGAATACTTTGGCTGCAAAGTTACACTTTTCCTACCGAACTTCCAAACATTTTCAACATTTTTCCTACCGAACTTTCGGGTAAAATCAACATTTTTCCTACCGAACTTTGGAAAATTGGAAAAATAGAAGGTGTGTCATAAGCATGGCACACCTTCTCATTCATATCGTTATTACTTACTCACCGCCCCACTCTTTGTGTTGCTTCAAGTTCTTATCTGTATCAATCTCGTTTTGTGGAATTGGCCAAACTTCGTCTTGAGCACCACGGTAAGAACGTTCGTAATCACCTGCTCCGTAAGTTTCAAACTCCTTATTCATACGTTCAACAGCGTTCTTCCACTCGCTCCAACGATAGAGGTCTGCGAAACGCAAGTCCTCGAATGCCAACTCTACACGACGCTCGTGGCGAACAATCTGGCGAAGTTGCTCCTGGCTAAGTCCTTTGCCTTCAACATCCTCAACCTTAGGCATATTGACACGCTGACGAACCTCATTGATGTATTTGGTGATTTCATCTTGGCTATAACTACCCTTCTCAATCATTGCCTCAGAGAGAGAAAGAAGTACCTCTGCATAACGAATTACGTAGTAGTCGAGACTTCCGTCATACTCATTTGCTATATTCTCAGGTACGTACCATTTCATAATAGCTACTTGAGAATGAGATGGAACCTTCTTTCCTGTAGAATTGGTAGTTGCATCATAGTCATAAGTATCACCGTTCCATGTCATACCAGGAACAAACAATGTACCCTTCAAGCGTGGATCACGATTCTCGTAGCGGGCGAAATCTGGATGTTCACTGTCGTATGCAGCCTCACCAGTCTTACCTTTGAACAAAGGTGACTTGTCGATAGGAAGACCATCTGTACAATAGTAATCATCGCAAAGGTTGCGAGTAGCTTCAATGGCATTCATAGGACCACCCCAGCTATAGCCGAATGTCTGACCCTCGTTGAGACCTGGACCTGCATAGTGGATGCCCAAGATAACCTCATCGCATTCCTCATTGGCTTCTGTAAACAACTCTGAATAGTTCTTATAACCATCTGTACCATCACCAGACTTAAACAAGCTGTATTTACCAATCACATGGTTGTAAGCCTCAATAGCATCGTCATAATGCTTGGTGAAGAGTGCCAATCGACCCATGATAGCGTAGGCACCTTCTTGTGTAAGGCGACCTTTGGCAGCTTTACCTTTTGCAGGAATGTTAGGGATGCAAGCCTTGAGGTCTGCCAATACCTTGGTAGCAATCTCTTCCTTGGTGTTGCGCTCAGGCTGGCACTCTGCTAATGTCAAAGGCTTATCCAAGTAAGGAACATCACGGAAGACAGATACGAGGTTGCAATAACCCAAGGCACGGAGTGCGATAGCCTCGCCCTTGTAAGCACCCTTTTGAGCATCGGTCATTTCCATACCATCCACCTTCTCGATCAAGGCATTGCAACGTTTGATCAACTCGTAGTTGGCGTTCCAATACATAGTGAAGCACTCGTCATTGGCAGTAGATGTACCTTTTGCAATGGTAGATCCCAACATCCACTCTCCCCATGTATGGTCACCATTGTCGGTACAAGTTTCACGGCATAGGAAACCAAACTTCCAACCATCAATATCATCATTGTATAAGTTTTTAGACTGTAGTGCATCATAGCATCCGGTCAATGCCATCAATGCATCACTCTCTGTCTTCCAGAAGTTACCACTGGAAATCTCGTTTGGGTTGTTGATATCGAAGAAGTCGTCAGAGCAAGATGTGGCAGATAACGCCAAGATACCGCAAAGCGACAAGCTCTTCATATAGTTGAATATATTATTCTTTTTCATTGTATAGTCCTCCATGATTTAGAAGTTAATATTAACACCGAAAGAGAAACTCTTCATGTTAGGGTGGATATCGTTACGTGAGTCACCGCTGGTCTTCTCAGGATCGTAGTTGTCAAGAGAGGTGATGGTGAGAAGGTTAGTTGCAGCGAAGTAAACACGAATCTTGGATACACCCCATTTTGCCAACTGGTCGAATGTGTAGCCCAATTCCAAGTTCTTCAAGCGCAAGTAGTCTGCCTTGGAGAGCCAGAATGATGAGTATTCGTTGTTGAAGGAATTACCCAAGCGTGGCATAGAACCATTTGGGTTCGTTTCTGACCAACGATCCAACCAACGGTCGGTGCGGTTTCCTTGCCAGTCATTGGTAGATTCCCAGTTGTAACGATAGATGCCAGTTACACCCTGCCAAAGCATAGAGAGGTCGAGGTTCTTCCAAGTACCGCCCATGTTGATACCGAAGGAATACTTAGGGAATGGGTTACCAATAATGACGCGGTCGTCTGGAGTGATGTCGCCATCATTATTTGTATCTTGATACATGATGTCGCCAAGTTTTGGCTCCTTTCCGTTCTGAAGGATCTTTTCACCTTTAGCGTTGGTACGATTCAAATCTTCCTCTGTACGATAGATACCGATAGCCTTGTAAGCATAGTATGAACCGATAGGCTCGCCTATTCTATTGATGGTTGAACCGCTGATACGCTCCTCCAAGCCACCCATGTAGAGAACTTCATTCTTTACATTTGTGATGTTGAATCCAGCATTCCAAGTGAAGTCGCCCTTGCGATCATTATAGTTGACGCTCCATTCCCAACCACGGTTGCGAACCTCACCAACGTTCTGGTAAGGAGCATCCAAAGAACCGAGGAACATACCTGGCATAGAGAGCTGCATCAAAATGTCGGATGTCTTGCGGTCGAACCACTCGAAAGAGGTCGTAATCTTGTTGTTCAAGAAACCGAGGTCAAGACCTACGTTGACGTTGCGGGTTGTCTCCCACTTGATGTCCTCATTAGGAACAGACTTCTGTACAAGACCTGCCTGTGGATTGCTACTTTGGTCGAAATAATAGTTACCGCTGGCTGCGTATGTAGCTGAGTAAGGATAATTACCAATTTCCTGGTTACCTAACTTACCCCAAGAGAAGCGCAACTTACCGAACATCCACTTGCTCTGCTGCTCCATAAACTTCTCACTTGTGAAGACCCAACCCAAAGATACTGATGGGAAGGTAGCATAGCGGTGAGCCTTTGGCATACGAGAAGAACCATCTCGACGGATATTGAACTCGAAGAGGTACTTGTTGTCGTAGTCATATTGCAAGCGACCGAAGAATGACTGCAAGCGATATGCTCCGGCGTTACCAGCTGTATTAGGGTTCTTGGTACCGCCATCCTGCTCGTAGATATTGTTGGTAGGGAATCCCTGCTTAGATGCAGTGAGGTTCTCTGTGTCGTAACCGATGATAGAGTGACCGAGCAATGCACTAACCGTGTGGAGACCGAAACGCTTGTTGTAAGTCAAGAGGTTCTCATTGGTCCACATGGTCTCACGATAAGTATAATCGGTGAGTTGGTTGTTTACGGTAGCAGTCTTCAACATTTTGCCCTCGGCATCGTAACGAGCGTCTTCACCACTTGGAGAATAGCCCTTGGTTACCTGATTATAATAGGTATAAGCATAGCTGGTTTGGAACTTCAAGCCATCATAGATGTCAAGACCGATGGTTGCCTTTCCGTTGAAACGCCAAGCATTGTTCTTGTTATAGCCCTTGTAGATAGCCTCCAATGGGTTCTTGAAGTTCTCGGCGTTTGTAATAGAGCCATCTACATAACCATAATGGTTGTTGGTGGAATAGCGAGTAGGAACGGTAGGACGAGCGAACCATGCGATGTAGCGCATGATACCGCCCTCTCCACCTACTTTAGTGCCTGGAGAAGTAACATCATTGAAATTACCAGATACGTTCAAGCCGAAGGTGAAGCGCTTGTACTTGGAATCCACATTAGAACGGAAGCCCACCTTGCGAACACCTGTACGCAGCATGATACCATCCTGGTCAGAGAAGTTGACGGATGTCATAAAGTGAGTCTTATCTGTACCACCCGATACAGAAACGTGATGCTGCTGCATGTGACCTGTTCGCATAATGGCATCGAGCCAGTCTGTATTAGCATAATGGTCTGGATCTGAGCCTGTTCTTAATTTTTCGAGAGCCTCTGCACTATAGGTTCCTGGGTTGATTTCATTACGCATGACAGCCCAATTGTAGCTATCAAGGAAGTTTGGCAATACAGTAGCACTTTGGATAGAATAGCTTCCACCATAGTTGACCTTGACAGCACCTGCGCTACCTTTCTTGGTCGTAATCAAGATGACACCATTGGCTGCACGTACACCATAGATGGCTGCAGAGGCTGCATCCTTCAAAACAGATACGTTCTCAATGTCGGAAGGTGCAATATCGCTGATTTGGCTCAAAGTACCCTCTACACCATCAATCAAAACCATAGGGTTGCTGTTGCCGAAAGTTCCGACACCACGAATGCGAATCTCAGGGTTATCGTCACCTGCTTGGGCACCACTCTGAGTGATGTTGACACCGGTCATACGACCTTGCAGCAAGGTGGCGGTATTGGCAACTGGAACGCCTTCTATATCCTTAGATGTGATGGCTGATACAGAACCGGTAAGGTTAGCTTTCTTTTGTACACCATAACCTACTACAACAGTCTCTTCGAGCATGTTGGAGTCATCCTTCATGGTGACATTGATAGGGCTACCTGTCCAAACAATGGTTTGTGACTTGTAGCCAATAGAAGTAATGGTAAGTTTGGCTCCTTTCTTTACGTCTCTGATGGTAAAGTTACCATCTAAATCCGTAACTGCCCCCCCACTTTGACCATCTATTCTGATGGTTGCACCAATGATAGGGTCTCCGTTAGAGTCCTTTACATTACCTGTACAGGAATTCTGCTGCTGAGTAGCAGTTGCAATTGCAGAATTGCTTTGAGCTGCTAATGCAGAGACGGCACAAGATGGTGACATGGCACCAAGCAGAGCCGCAAAATACAAATTCGCTCTTTTGTTCATAGGTCTAAATTGTTTATTGTTAGTTATTAGTTAATTATTTCTTTGCAAGGTGATGCGATTCTGTTTTTGGGGAATCGCTTTTATTTGCATTTGATTACTTTTACCCAATCTACCCACATTTCTGCTGGGAGATCTTCGTCATGTATTTCTCCTGGCCAAGTAGGTTGCCCATTGAGCGTCCCGCCAAGAGAACAGTTGAGGATGATGTCAAACTTCAAATCGCAAAATGGAAACTGCATCTTCTCTTTTACCAAGTTTTGGTTGTTGTATCTGAAAGTTTCCTTTCCATCTACGTAGAAGATAACAGCATCTTCATTTCTTTCGGCAGCATAGACATGGAATTGGGTGACATCGAAGTTAGGGTCTCTGTTCGGGTTGGTAACACCTGCAGAACCTGTCTCTCCATTAATGTAATAGGTATGTACCGTCTGGTAGAATTCCATGGGAGTATTCTGCACCCATTCCATGATATCGACTTCTCCACTCTTAGGCCAAGGCTTTCCGTTGATAGGCATCTGCCAGATGGCAGGGAAGAGTCCACGTGCTCTTTTCGTCAACTTGGCTCTTACCTCAACGCGCGTATTCTTATCGAATCCTTGGATGGTGTGAATGCCGCCATTTTTATAGTGTCCGTCGGTTTTGCTCGCTTTTAGCTTGAGATAACCGTCTTCCACTCTCACGTTCTCATATCCTTTGACGTACTCGAAGTGTTGAGCCCATGCCACCTTGTTGAAATCGCAGAGTTTCCAAACTTTAGGATTTGGGATGGAGGCTGTGGTGTTGAAGTCGTCTAGGAATATGATCTTTTCATTGTTGACTTCTTTTTGTGCCTCAAATGCTGCCACATTATTAATACAAGGACAGCCTCTTGCGTCGTCGAAGACGATTCTCAAGCCATTGGTCTTGATCTTGTCGAAGCGAAGGATTCGCTTGTAGCCGATGGTGGTCGTCTCTTCCTTCTGCTGGAGCTTCACCCAGTTCTTGCCTTGGAGGTAATATACTGAGAAGGCTTTCACTCGCTGTCCCAATGGGATGTATTCTTGAAGCATCAGGCGTGAGATTTCTTTTGCCTTCGGCAAGCGGAACTCGATGCTCGCACCCTTTCTCTTGCTGGATGCCCAATAGGTATCATACTGATTGTCAGTGATGTACTTGCCTGTATGCTTACCCTGACTGGTATCTACCTTTGGTGTGATGCCCTTGAGCACGTTGACTGCCAGCTCTTGCTGAATCTTCTTGTGGAAGTTAACTGCGTTGGCTGAGTCGATAGGGTGTATCAGTCCGTCTTTATCCACTGGGAAGTTGAGGAGGAAGGTGGCGTTGTGACCTACACTTCTATAATAGAGGTCGCAAAGTTCATCCACGGTCTTTACCTTGCTGTCTTCACTCTCGTGATAGAACCATCCCGGACGGATGGAGACATCGCATTCGGCTGGTGTCCACTGGTCGCCGTCTTCCCAACCGTATTGCAGTTGCTTGTAGTTAGGGTAACCTGGATAAACGGTGTTGGAAGGTATCATTGACCAACAGGTCTCGCCTGCAAATCCGCTTTCGTTGCCCACCCATCTGCAACCTGGTCCTCCGTCGCCGAAGATGGTTGCTTGAGGTTGTAGGCTATCCACAATCTGGTAGAGTTTAGGGAACTGGTAGTAATTTCTTCTGTCGATGGTGCGCTTCTCTTGTGCGCCGCCATACCAACCGTCACCGCCGTTGGCTCCGTCAAACCAAACCTCGAATACATCGCCATAGTTGCTGAGCAATTCCTTGAGTTGTCTCTGGTAGTAACCTACGTAATATTCAGAGCCATAACTGGTTTGGTTTCTGTCCCAAGGCGAGAGATAGACGCCGAACTTGAGGCCGTATTTCTTGCAAGCCTTGGAGAGTTCTCCTACGATGTCGCCCTCACCGTTCTTATAGGGAGTATTGCGGATGCAATAGTCGGTGGTGTGGGTAGGCCAGAGGCAGAAGCCATCGTGGTGCTTGGCGGTGATGATGACACCTTTCATGCCAGCGGCGGCGAGGGTCTTTGCCCATTGCTCGCAATCCAGTTTCTTAGGATTGAAGGTCTTCACATCGCTGTTGCCGTAGCCCCATTCCTTGTCGTTGAACGTATTCAATCCGAAGTGAATGAAAGCGTAGGTCTCCATCTTTTGCCATTCCACTTGTTTGGCAGTAGGAGTAGGGAGCACAGGTTCCACTTGTTGGGATTTTCTTTGTGCTGTTGCCGGCATCATCGCTAAGCATAGCATGATGCCAGTGAGAAGGCTTTTCTTCATGTCGTTTAGGTTTTGTTCTTAATTTTTTTCTCGTACATAATGTTGGTACTTCTTCCTTTAGGGCAGGATGGTCATGAGCCTGTGTCTTGCCATCAAGCAAGCGCCGAGTACGCCGGCTTTGCCTTTCAGGGTGGAAGTGACGATCTTAGAATCTTCATTCATGATATTGAGAGAGAATTTCTTGATTCCCATGTTGACCGGTAGTGTAATATAGTCGCCTGTTGCCGACATCTCGCCTCCGATAACGAGCATCTCTGGATTGAAGATATTGATGACTCCTGCCAGTTGCTTGCCCAGTTCGTCTGCCACCTTCTGTAGGGTGGCGAGACTGAGTACATCTTCTTTGGCGATGGCATCGAGAATGTCTTGCAAGGTCAGCTCTTCCTTTCGGTTGACCACCTTGTCGGAGAGAATGGATTGTTTGCCAGCCAGGAGTTGTTCTGTCAACTTTCTCTTGAGTGCTCTTCCCGACACTTCCGTCTCCACGCATCCTATTTTTCCGCAGTGGCAGATGATGTCGTTGTTGTAGCCTGGCATGTGACCAAATTCCCCGGAATATCCCGACTTGCCGTAGTAGAGTTTGCCGTCGATGATGATACCGATTCCGATGCCCCAACATACGTTGACGAAGACCACATCCTTGAGTCCTTTGCAGCATCCCTTGATGAGTTCGGCGTAGGTCATGCTCCTAGTGTCGTTCTCGATGCAAACAGGGAGTTGGATCATCTCTGAAATCTTTTGGGTCAGTGGTATATCCGTGAAGGTGAACATATTGTAGGCTCTGCCTTCGAATGGATTTACACGTTCCGCTACGTTGACACAGACATTCAGAATGTCGTCCCTCTTGATGGGCAGCGTGTCGATGAAGTCATTGATGATGCTTCCCAGTTGCTCCAGGTTTTCTGGGGTGTTCTCATATCGGTAGGGAACTCTTGTCTTCTCGACGATGAGGTTGCCGCAGAAGTCGCTTGCCGCCAGTGCCAAGCAATCCATCTCAGGATTGGCGCCGATGAAATAGCCTGCAGTAGGGACTAAGTCATAGACCATTGGGATGCGGCCCGTAGCGTTGTCTTTCTTTCCGATTTCCCTGGCCAGTCCCATAGACATCAACTCGTTGAGGGCGCTTGTGACAGTAGGTAAGCTTACCCCAGCAGCCTTTGACAATTCGGGAATTGTCGAGGAGCCTTGTGCTATGAAAAGGTCTAGGAGTCGCTTAGGAACCATAGCCTTTCGATTTATCTTATTAATATATTTTATTAAGTCTAACCGCATAACTAATATTTTTTAGTTGCAAAGATAGTCTTTTTATGAATTGGTTGCTACTTTTCTTAGTTAATAAAGATTAAAACGAGCAATTTTCTTCAATTATTCCTTCTTTTATAGCCTTGAAATCTACCTATACCTTATTTATATATAAGGGAGTTACACTTTTAGCACTGCCACTATAGATTCTCCATAAGTATTTGATATAGTGTAAAATGACAAATACTAAGAGACACAGGATAGCCAAAAACGAGAAAATGCGGGCGTTTTAGAATTATTAACCTAAAAATCGCACCAACTAATGGATAAAAACTCTATCTTTGCAAAATAAAATATTTTAGTAA
>ERZ1026894.269-NODE-269-length-40468-cov-16.941751_pt1 | contig 40468 bp, 48 predicted proteins | sample MGYA00380177_ERZ1026894 | MGnify/ENA primary metagenome ERZ1026894 (study PRJEB33269, sample SAMEA4719813) | human gut metagenome | biome: human-associated habitat; feature: organic feature; material: feces | place: Cameroon | collected 2013-10 ... | reverse complement strand
CTTGACCCATCCATGCAAGGGCAGTCCTGGTGTGACGCATTCGTTTCGTGGTGCTTCATGAAGTCCTATGGGAAAAAGGCAGCAAACGAGCTTCTTTGCGGAGGACTCAACAGCTACTACACGCCGACATCAGCGAACAAGTACAAGAAGGCTGGCCGGCTGTCGATGATTCCGGCAGTCGGCGACCAGGTATTTTTCAAAAACACGCAGCGCATCTGCCACACCGGTATCGTGGTAGGTGTCACCTCGTCAACCATCATCACGATTGAGGGTAACACTTCCGGCGCATCCGGCGTGGTTCCAAACGGCGGTGGTGTGAAGAAAAAGAAATATCAAAAGAACAGCCAGAGCATTGCAGGTTATGGGCATCCGAATTACGGAAAGGCAGAATGCACTGAGGACCATTACCCGAGATGGATTCATGACGGTTCAAATTGGTATTATCGCCTGAAGAGTGGCGAGAACGTGCATGGTTGGAGAAGCATTAATCGGCATCGGTATTACTTCAACAGTCAAGGTCAGATGCTCACAGGGTGGCAGCAGATCGGAGATGATTGGTACTATTTCCAGCCAGAAGCAGGAAAGGGAGCAAGCCTTGCAGGTGCGCTCTATGTTTCCGATAAGGACGGAAAGCAGCACATTTTAACTGAATAACTGCTAGGAGGTGTACTATGATGAACTTTAATCCTTATGCATACGCCGGAGGATATCAGGGCTTTCAGCAGCCGGAAGCTTCTGCACCAGTCTGGGTGCAGGGGGAGGCAGGCGCAAAAGCATATATTGTTCCGGCTGGAAGGACGGTATGGCTGATGGATTCAGAAAACCCGGTGTTCTATATCAAGAGCACGGACGTAAATGGAATGCCGCAGCCGCTTCGGACGTTCGACTTTACGGAGAGGAAAGAGCCTGCCAAAAATGAGAGTATGTCACAGTACGTCACGAAGGAAGAAATGAAGTCTTATATTGATGAGCTTTTGAAGAAGGGAGAGGACCATGAATCCACTGTTTGATCGAAATACAGGTAACACGCCGACAAGTGATTTTTCAAACATGATGTCTCAGTTCAATCAGTTCAAGAACAGCTTCAATGGAAATCCAAAGCAGATTGTAATGAATATGTTGCAGAACGGCCAGATGTCACAGCAGCAGTTTAACCAGCTGAGCAGCATGGCACAGCAGTTCATGAACATGATCGGACATAAATAGATCGGTTTTATTATCTTCAAAGATAATATACATTCATAGTTAGTTAAGGGCACTACCTTCTGGCCAGAGGGATAACAACTTGTTTTATTTTTAAGCGAGGTATAAACATGGCACTTGGAAGCGAAATGACACCGGCTGACATTGCTGCGGTAACAGGCAACAATAATTTTGGATGGGGGGAATGACTCCGCATCCTGGATCATCATCTTATTTCTGTTTATCTTCATGGGATGGGGTGGAAGAGGTTTCGGCATGAATAATGCAGGCCCTTGCAATCCGGCGACCGCGAATGATATGCAGAGAGGATTCGATCAGCAGGCGCTGATCGGTGGTCTGAACGGCATCCAGTCGGCAGTAACGAATGGTTTTTCACAGGCTGAGGTTTCCGGCTGCAACCGGCAGGCAAACCTTATGCAGCAGCTGAACAATATGTCGTATGCACAGCTTGGCGGCATGAACCAGCTGCAGACAGGTATTTCGGACATTAAGTACACGGTTGCTTCAGAGAATTGTGCGGATCGCACAGCGCTCAATCAGGCGATGCAGAACTTGATGGCCTCGAATACTGCGAACACACAGGCGATCTTAAATAAGCTTGAGCAGAATCAGATTGATGCGAAGAACGACACCATTGCACGGCTTCGTACTCAGCTTGATCTTGCGAGCCTTACGGCATCGCAGACTGCACAGACTTCACAGCTCATGGCTGCACAGGCAGCAAATGCGCAGAACATTGTGAGCCAGCTTGGACGGCCTGCACCTGTTCCGGCGTACATCGTACCTAATCCGTGCACCGGAAGCGGAACGACGACTGGAGGAACAACGACATGATTGCAGAATCTCTGGAAAAGATTGAGAGCATGGTGTGTGAAGGGCTGGAGCAGATTGCAGAAAAAGGTGAACTGTCAAACAGTAATCTTGATGTAGTCGATAAGCTCACGCACACACTGAAGTCCATTAAAGCAATCGAGTCTATGGGATGCAAGCGTGCCGGCGTAAACATTCATACGGTACTCGATGGTGCACAGAAAGGCGTTAAGCTGGCAGATTCTATGAGCGTAGAGGACGTTCGCAAGATACTCAATGAATGCATCGGCAAATTGGGCAGCTAGTAGTCAATGGCTTATGGGGCTCTGAATACTTTCAGAGCCCCATTTTTGTAGGAGGCGGGGAGGACAGGAATAAATGATTGAAGTTCAAGGAAGGGAAATGGTCATCCCTAGAGAAGAGTTTAATATCGGAACAAACTACGACACTCATTCGGATGTGCGTATTTTCCATTTGAAACGCGTGACCGGCAGTGGCATTGACCTTTCAAACCTCACGTTTGTTCTCGATCTGAAATATGCAAATAATAAATTAGATGCAGCCGAACTCGTAAAGGAAGTGACGGACAAGGATATTCACCTGACGGTTAATATTGTAAGCAATATGCTTCAGGTGCCTGGGACCGTACTTGCCCAGATCCGTGCGTTAAACAAGGACGGAAACGTGAAATGGACTTCATACTATGGCGCATTTTTCGTAGAGGACGCGATCAACACACCGGCGAAGTATGAAGGAAAGTTGACAGAGCTCGAGCGCTTCGAGACTGACTACGAAAAATATAAGAATGCCGAAGCCGGTAGAGTGGCAGCGGAGGAAGCGCGTGTAGCTGCTGAGAAGGAGCGAGCAGCCGCGGAAAGCGAACGCGAAACAACAGAAACAAAGCGCCAGGAAACATTTGAATCGAACGAGGCGAAACGGCGGACGGCATTTACGGATGGCGAAGCGAATCGCCAGAATACTTTTAATGTGAACGAGTCAAGTCGCCAGGCGACGTTTGAGTCGGGCGAAGTAAATCGCCAGGCGACGTTTGAATTGAAAGAAACGAACCGGCATGAGACTTTCAATGCGAATGAATCCGCGCGTCAGAAAACGTTCGATACAAACGAAGTGCAGCGAGAAAAGAAGGCCAGCACAGCAACCGGCGCAGCCAACACGGCAGCGGAGAACGCGAACAATGTCGCGAAGGCTATACAGACGAAGCTCGACAAGGGCGAGTTTATCGGTCCGCGTGGTCCGATGGGAGCAACCGGCCCACAGGGGCCGCAAGGCGAAGTCGGTCCACAGGGACCGGCGGGCGAGCGTGGAGCCCAGGGACCGACCGGCGCACAAGGCCCGCGAGGATTAACCGGTGCAACCGGAGCGAAGGGCGATACCGGCGCAACCGGAGCCCAGGGACCGACCGGCGCGACTGGCCCACAGGGAATCAAAGGCGCGACAGGGCCGAAAGGCGATACCGGTCCACAAGGCCCACAGGGGCCGAAGGGCGATACCGGAGAGTCCGGTGTCGTTGTTCCGGCATCCGGAATGGTTGCATTTGGATATGATCCAGCCGACGGGCATCTATATGCATACTCGAGTGTCGATGTGTCTGGATCTTACCAGTATGACGAGACGACTGGTCATCTTTATTACGTGACGGAGGATTAAACATGAAAATTGATCTTGGATATATTAAAGGCGCAACCGGACCGCAGGGGCCGAAGGGCGCAACTGGCGCAACCGGACCACAGGGCGAAATCGGACCGCAAGGACCAAAGGGTGCAACCGGTGCACAGGGCTTACAGGGCATTCAGGGGCCGAAGGGCGACAAGGGCGATACAGGCCCGGCTGGTCCGGCTGGCGCTACAGGAAAGCAGGGCATCCAGGGTGAGACTGGCCCACAGGGGCCACAGGGTCTGCAGGGCATTCAAGGACCGAAGGGTGCGACTGGTGACAAGGGCGCAACTGGTGCTACTGGCCCGAAGGGGGCAGCAGCAACCATTAAGGTTGGAACCGTGACCACTTCAGCATACGGCACATCGCCGAGTGTAAAGAACTCCGGCACGAGTAGTGCTGCTGTTTTTGATTTCGTCATCCCGCAGGGTGCGCCAGGCGAAACAACCGCGGACGTTTCGGAACTCACCGCGAACTTCATCACCGAGAGCACTGCATCCTATCCGACCTATACGACCACCGAGAAGATGAAGGTGATTCTTGGAAAGATTAAAAAGTATCTCGCAGATCTGAAGAGCAACGCAGCATCCCTCGCCTCGAAGATTACCGCAGCGGAAAAGAATATCACGAGCCTCACGACGAAGGTCGGAAGCGCGACCCTCGCAACCACCGCGAAGGACCTCAGTGGAGCCGTGAACGAAGTCAACACCGCGAGCAAGAACAATGCCACCACGATCGGCACGCTTCAGAGCAGCGTGAAGACGAACACGGACGCAATCGCTCAGTTAAATAGTGAGTCATGTGCTTTTACTCCTTCAAGCAATGTTAGTAACTTTTACTCCGTAGTAAATAGAAAAGGAAATAATGTTTCAATTACTATTACGTTCGATTCAAAATTCCAATTTAATGCTGGATCATACGAGTCAATCCTCATTGGTAGCGTGAATATATTACCCAAAGGATTTGTTAATGTTATTTATGTGACACAAGGAAAAAATATTGTACACGCAGGTAGATTAAATGAAAATGGTGAATTGTATATTTGGTGCTGGGGCGGAGAAACAATACAAAATGGTTACTCTATGATATGTTCTTTTTCATATATCTCTAAATAGTAGTCCAATTTGGAAAATACCAAGTATTATCAGATTTTAAGAAGTCCGGCGGGAATTCTCGGTTACTTGTATCCGAGTAGTTCACATCATGATACTCCGATCAAACATACGATAAGCAAAAACTACAACCATACGATTATCGTGAGTTACGTAAAATGATATATTGTAAGTCCAACTTTCGAAATTAAATTCCGGCATTAAAATTACATCAAACATTCCGCATGTGTAACCATCATCACGAAGCTTTACGATCATAGCGCTTAACGAAGTGTAATCACTATTACTATATCGTTTTTTACCAAAAGGCACTTTATGCGATTCAGCCTATTTCTTCTATATTAAGTGTGATATTATATCGTAAGCAGTTTGAAACGGATGAATAATTGGTAAACCTTGAGCGGACATCAAGGAGCCGGCTCAAGGTTTACCTGCACAGCCACAGGCAGGCGGAATGTACTAATTAGTGGAAAGCCCAGCGGATTTCGATTGAATCCGGGTAGATAATAATTTTATTGATTAATGATCGGACGATAGCTTGCTTGCGTTCGATGTCGAGATCGGAGAAGGTGTCGGCGTCGAATGCATCCAGGCGATCTCGGAACTCAGTTTCTGAGATCACACCGTCCGGTCTTTTTTCTTGTTCAAGTTCTGCTTTCAGCTTGTCACGCTCTGTGCGCAGCACATCGGTGCGTCTTCTGATCTCGTCAAATGCGATGGTGCCGAGCTGGTACAGATCGACGAGCTTTCCCATCTGCTTATCAAGTTCTCTGATCCTGGCCTCGATGCCGACGGTCTTGTCGTCCTTCGGTCCGATCTGGAGATCTCCGATAAGTTCCGGGTTCTCCTTCAACTTCCGGATCTCACCCAATACATAAGCGTCCAGCACTTCCATTTTGTAGATCGTATTGGTGCACTTGCCGTTCTTCGCCATGCCCTTCTTTACCGGCTTTCTGCCGTAGCATGTGTATGAACGGTAGTATGGCTTCATATCCGCTGTCGCGTGGGTGTTTTTCACCGATGTGACGAAGTACCGGCTTCCGCATACACCGCAGTGTATGAGTCCGGTCAGAAGATAGCTGCCATTAAAGTTCTGGATCGACTGCGAGAAGTTCTGAATGTAGCGCTGGTACTTCACCTGGGCTTTATCAAATGTCTCTTCTGAAATGATCGGTTCGTGCATACCGTCATATAATTCACCGGAGAACTTCACCTTCCCGATGTAGACCGGATTCGTCAGCATGCGTGAGATCGTAGAGCGCTGCTTCCATCCTCCGTACCGGTTTGTGTAGTGTGCAGCCATGTACTTCGCAATCTCTGTGAAGGTCATGTCCTTTCCGTCGAGACCATTCAGAAACAGATCATAGACCATGCGAACCTGCATCGCCTCGTACTCGTCCACCTCCAGCGTTTTCTTCTCGCTGCCATCCGCACGGGTGTATGTGTAGCCGATCGGCGGCTGTGATCCACCGGAGTAGTAGCCGGCCTTTGCGCGTCCAATCCGGCCCATGGTCATACGCTGCGTGATCTGATCCCGATCCAGCTGCGCGAAGACGGAGAGTATACCGACCATCGCACGGCCGAACGGCGTGCTGGTGTCGAAGTTCTCGTTCATCGATATAAAGCTGATTCCGTGTTTCAGGAACACGTCCTCGATCATGTACATAGTGTTCTTCTGTGATCTGGACAGGCGGTCCAGCTTCCACACCAGCACGGTATCGAAGATGCCGAGATCGACATCGCGGATCAGCTTCTGAATGCCTGGGCGATCCAGATAGGCACCGGAGAAGCCAGGATCTTCATACACACCGGCGATCGTCCACTCGTGCGCCTCGCAGTACTTCCTGAGGCGCGTTTCCTGCTCGCCTACAGAAAAACCATGTGTGGCCTGTTCCTGAGTGCTCACACGGATGTAGCAAGCTACTCTGCGTTCCATAATTCCTCCTTATCCAGACTTTTTCTTTTCAAAGAGATATATAATGAAGAAAACTACAGCGCCGAACAGTATAAGGCTATTGGTTGCGCTATCGTTCTGCTTTTGTATGAAACGCATATGCGATTCGCCTTCTTCATAGCCTTCTTTGTATCCACTTTCGTATCCTTCGCTTTCGCCTTCTTCGTACCCGGTTTCGTGGCCTTCATTCATCCCTTCATAATGTCCATCATCATAACCCTCGTCATATCCAGCTTTGCTGCCTTCACTCATCCCTTCAATATGGCCATCCTCGTATCCATCCTCATACCCGTCATCGTATCCGTCGTCATAAGCTATAGCCTCGTTCTCCGCTACGTAATCATTTACTTTACGATCTTCATAGGCTGCATATGATGGGGTAGAAGTGACGATAGAAATAGCAGCACACAATATTAATAATCGTTTCATTCTGTTCCCCTATGCGCTTCGTACTCAATTTGTTTTCCGTCCCATTTTAGAAACTCAAGATACTCGGCTGCTTTTCGTAAGTCTTCTGGCTTTGCGTCTTGCGCTGCGTCAAATAGAATTCGCATTCCTGGCCGGTCGAAAAGTTCCTTCGCTGTAGCAGCTGTCTCAGGGTTGGTGTAGTAGGTCTGTTCTTTCATAGGAACATCAAAACCTTGCACCCACGCTGGGTCTACCATAAAGGCGTCTGCGATCTTCTGAGCTGTCAGATTGGAAGGTGTGTTCCTCCCATTTACGTATTGCGAAATAGACGCCTTGCTTATGTGGGTTCTGTCTGCAAACTCCTGTTGGCTCCCATTACATCGAGTCGCAATCAGTTCTCTTATCCTGTTTACTGATTGGCTTTCATATTGGGAAAAAGTCTTTTTATCCATAATTCCTCCTTATGTTATCTTTTCACCTACATTATATCATGAGTTTAAAAGAGATTAATTAAAACTTTGTTAAAGTTTAACTTTTCGTTGACGCGAAAGTTAAACGGAGATATACTAATCAACGTGAGAGGAGGAAAACATGGACATTAAATATCCTAAGTTACGAGGTCGCATCATAGAGAAGTACGGCAACATGAAAAACTTCTCAGAGCGTATTGGCATTTCTGAAACCGCGATGTCTCTTAAGATGACGGGAAAGCGTGGGTTTACGCAGAAGAACGTCTTTGACTGGGCCGAGGCCCTTGACATCGATCTTTCAGAAGTCGGTGATTATTTTTATGCAAAAAGTCAAACCAAGATAAACTCAGGAAGTGCGAAATGAAACATGATGTAAAACCGAAGATTATACACGTCCTCGACGACGGTACACGGCTCGACAGCATTGAAGGCTTCGTTATTCCAGACGGCCATCCGTTCTACACGGTATGGAGAAATATCGTCCTGGCAAAGAGGAAGGAGAAAGCAAATGAAAGAAAAGAGCATAATGGATGCACATTGTAGGCTGCTGATTGAGGCAAATGAGCTGACGAAAAAGGCTGCAAAGGCTGTAACGGCGGTCGGAATCGTTAATGGCATCGGCGCAATCTTCTCTGCAGTTGGCAGAGGTGGGGATGCAGCACATGACTGGGAAGGCTGGGAAACGGACTTAGCAAACACATTAGTTGAGGCAGTCAAAGCGCTTGGCAAAGCGAATGATGAGATCCATAAGGCAATCGAGATCGTAATGGAGAACGGAGGGGCAGACGAGGAGGAGCCAAATGAGAATCGGGGTTGATGTGGCATTAAGCCAGAGAGATCTGCAGCGTCTGCGCCGTCTCGATCGGAAACTCGACAAGCTTCAGCGAAGAGCTGAGCGGGCCGTAAAGGGTGCCGGTGACTTCATCGGTATGACGATGGCCGGCATTGGCATCGTAACCTTCGTGCTGGCGGTATCGTCGGCGGACGGCGTGCCGACGGAGATGCTCGACACGTGGACATTTGTCACCTTAGCTGGGATGCTGATTGGCGTCGGCGGGTGCTGGCTGCTCGGATGGATGAGGGAGTGAGTTGAAACCATGAAAGAGGGAACAAAGGACCATGTATTAAACATCATTGCACAGCTCAGCGTGCAATACAATAAAATCTATAGGCTTGGACGTGATGAGGCCATGCAGGACTATAGAAACGCTGTGGAGGCCGGCGACGTGGATGCCAAGATAAAGGCGTTAGATGAAGCGGAATGTTATATGAAGGCATGCGCAGAGGTGAGAAAAGCAATCAAGATTTTGCGTGACGCATTCTGGAGGGCATCGAATGACGGGGTATTTCAGAGGGGAGACTATGACAGAAGAAACGAAGAAGCGCCTTCCTTGTATCATTGAGCGAATCGATGAGCTGCGGGATGAGGTGGAGAAGATTCATAAGGCAGAGGTCGAGGAGTACTTTGCAAAACATGATGCGATGAACGAGGTATGTCGGATCTACGAAGCAAGGAAATTAAGACAGCTTAATGAGGTTCATGCGTCACTTGATGATGCAGCGAGACTTTTAGAAAACTTTTAAGGAGGCAACAAATGGAGAACAACATCTATTTAAGAATGACTGGCATGTCTACAGACGAGATGCTCGGGAGAATTAAAGCGACGGTCGCATATCTGAACGACTATATAACCGAAGGTGCACCAGGTCCAGCTGATTCGATGAGAAACATCCTTGATGGTGCAGAGGACGAGGATGCATATGGCCGCGTTTGCGCACTGATCGGCTATGTTATCGGAGAGCCATATAAGGCCAGCTGCCAGAAACTCGCGTATGAGATGGTAACGGGAGAGAAGTTACCGGGAGAAACGAAAAAGGCATGAACAGCTGGAACCTGTTCACGCCACGGAGTTTGTCCACACGGACAACTCCACTATACCACAAAGTGGAGGAATTATCACATGAATTATTCAGAAGATGAGCTGGAACTGTATGTGAAGGCGAAGAACTATGGCAGGAACACCGGAAACGGTGACACGCTGTATGACATGACCGTAGAAGTGCCGCTCAAGGCATGGATTACGGTGAAGGCTAAGGACGAGCACGAAGCAGTATCAGCTGCAGTAGATGCACTTACAATGGCACTTCGGGCAAGCGACGACATTGACGACTTCGATGCTGGTAAAGCGAAAGTCGTAGAGACGAGGAGGGCGTAATTAATGGAAGTACATACAAAGAAGATTGTAGCTGTGAGCGATCCGCTCATGATGTCACCGGATAAGGTGCATGATACAACCGTCGAGCTTCTTCGCATGGTGGCAGAGCCGTGCGATAAGGTTAGCATGGACCTCCTTATTTACCACATGGAGGATGGCGGCTTCTTCGAGTCTCCATGCAGCGGTGCGAACCACCTGGCAGTGCATGGCGGCCTGGCGCGGCACTCGCTGAACGTTCTCACGATCATGCAGAAGCTGAATCTGTCGCTGGAGGGCAGAGCGACATATAAGGACATCATTCTCTGCTCGCTACTACATGATCTCGGCAAGATGGGCGACCATGGCAAACCGAACTACGTACCGAACTTCCTGAAGAGCGGCGCGATCAGCACAACAAAGCCGTATACCACGACTGAAGATCTACCATACATGGATCACGAGGTCCGGTCGCTGATGATTGCAGAGAGATACATCAAGCTCACAGCGGAACAGGAGCAGGCAATCCTCTATCACAACGGCCTGTACGGTTCATTTAAGTACCAGATTCCAGGCAAGGAGACGCCGCTCTACCTTCTTCTCCATTTCGCGGACATGTGGGCATCACACGTAACGGAGGTGCACAAATGACGATCTATGAGAAGCTCGCGAAGATCCAGAGCACATTGAAAGCGCCGAAGGGGCAGTACAACGCATACGGAAAATTCTACTACAGAAGCTGCGAAGACATCCTGGAAGCGGTGAAGCCGCTGCTTGCAGAGGCTAAAGCGACTCTTACCATCGGTGATGAACTGGAACTCGTCGGGAACCGATATTACGTGAAGTCAACCGTGCGTTTCATCGACTTGGAGACAGATGCGCAGATCATGAACACGGCATACGCTCGTGAGGATGATACGAAAAAGGGCATGGACGGTAGCCAGGTCACCGGCGCGTCGAGCACATACGCTCGTAAGTACGCATTAAACGGTCTGTTCTGTATCGACGATACAAAGGACGCAGACGCGACGAATGGAATGTCTGGTCAGGAGACCAGCCAGAAGGGGAAGGGTGGCCAGAAGCAGAGCAATCAGCAGCGTGATCCGCGCGACATGCAGCCAGCAAACGCAGCGCCGCCTCAGCTCATGACAGAGCAGCACTACAACATCCTCATTCGGGCATGTGGAAACGCTCAGATGGATGGCAGCGCAGAGGAGTTCTGGAAGGAACGCTACAGGGTAGCGTCGCTTGCGGATATTCCAGACAGTCAGTTTGAGTTCATGCTGACCGGAATGAAGTGTGATCGAAGTGGAAATTATATCGGTTCGAGATAAAAGTAAGCAGGACTTAGTGCTCGACATCGGTCGGCTGATCCTCTCTCTGAAAGATGGGGAGAGATACGACCTCAGTATCAAGAAGCACCGAGATCCGCGCAGCCGGACAGCCAATGCCTACTACCACGAGCTTCTCACGAAGTACGCGGAGTGGGCCGGCGTCCCAAAGGAATTCGTGCATAACTCGCTGCTGGTGAGCTATGGCAAGGCCCTGTTGGATGCGAACGGAAACTTCCAATATGAATCCCATGCAGACGAGGGCTTCGATTACCGGATGCAGGGATTCGGGCAGAATCATCTATACCCATCACAGACGACCTTCTACCGGACGATCAAGGGGAAGAACGTGCTGTACAGGGACTATTACATCCTGCAGTCGTCGGCAGACATGAACACGGCGGAGTTTTCACGCCTGGTCGATGGCCTGATCAATGAGATTAAGGGCTCAGGCGCGGAGATCGAAACCATGACACCACAGGAGTTAGAGAGGCTGAAAGGCTATGAAGTACAAGTCAATCATCATTAACCCGGAGGATCACCGCTGTGCGATCTGCGGCAGCACGATCAATCTGGAATGGCATCACTGCATACACGGTACCGCAAACCGCAAATGGGCGGATGCCTATGGACTCACCGTGTGGCTTTGTCATGACTGCCACCGGCACATACATGATGATGCTGCATGGCGAGAGCGCGACCAGCAGCTTGAAGCTATCGCACAGCGCAAGTTCGAAGATAAGTATAATCCAGACGCGCACCGCCTGTGGATGCAGATCTTCGGTAAGAACTTTTTGGATGGTTAGGGCATAGGGCCTTAATCAAATATAGATTGAATTGCTTGCAGTTCAGCAAGGGTTCATCTGATTTTAGTCATACGATGTAACTATCAACTGTAGTCGGCCTGGACTGAATCCCAGGCCGAGAAAGGAGCGACATGGCCACACCACCATTTTTAATTTACGAGAGTTGGTCAACGCTCATTACGAATCTACCGACAGAACAAGCCGGAGAGCTTATCCAGGCTATGTGCTCAAAGCAACTCGGTCAGGACTATGAAATCACTGATCCGTCTGTAAATGCCATTTTCATGATGATTTCACAGACGATGGACGAGAACCGGACGAGCTACAACCAAAAGGCAGAGCGGAACCAGAAGGCAGCACAGAAGCGCTGGCATAAAGAAGATAAGCTTTCGGATGAAAGCGCAGTACAGACGGATGCAGATGGCATGCAGATGGATGCGAATGCATGCGAACGCATACAGACGGATGCAGATGGATGCGAATATAGGTATAAGTATAAGTCTAATAAAGAAACACACTCTAAAGAGTGTGTAAAGAAAGCTGCTTCGCAGCATCCGCCCTCCATCGATGATGTGAGATCGTTCGCGAGGGATGAGGGGTTGTCCGGCTTCAATGCAGCCGCATTCTGGAACTTCTACGAGTCGAAAGGATGGAAGATCGGTGGTGATGATATGGCAGACTGGAGATCTGCAGCGCGCTGCTGGCATGCCAGGGATCGGGACAAGCCAACCAGCAGGGCACCGAATAACAAGTTCTTAGATATCCCGAAGCAGGATATTGATTACGACGCGATCGCGTCAGCGAGGAGGAGACATGACACAGTGCGAGTTGATACTGAATGCTCTGTCTGATGGCGGAACGATCACGAACACAGAGGCCGTCGAGAATCTCGGTATCGCTCGACTGGCTTCCAGAGTGCATGATCTTCGCCAGCAGGGTTACAACATTGGTTCTACATGGGAGACCGGTCGAAACCGACGCGGAGATCCATGCAGATATAGACGATACTATCTCGTGAAGGAGAATGGACAAGATGGGTTTCAAGTTTGAATCAACGACAATCAAATGTCCGCTGTACCGGAATGTGGTGCGAACGAACAAGGGGCAGTTCCAGGGCGTGGAGTGTGCGAAGGAAGAGCACCTCGGTTTCGATGCGACACACATCATCCGGTTACGGAACCGAGAAGAGCTTCGAGACTATCTCGAGATTTTCTGCGAGGACATGTACGAGAGTTGCCCGGTCTATCAGTACTACACGAGGGAATGGAGGGACTAGTGGCATTATCGAATAAATACATCAGCTGGCCGATGACGACGATCGAACGATGGAGAGACCGCGTCCAGATCGGTGAGAGAGTCCGGTACTCGAATCCTGATGCGGACGAGATCAACATCGTCTGCACCGTCGTGCGGAAGCTGCCACACCTGGTCGTGGTAGAACCGGTAAGTAAGGGCCATATTTCGAGGACCAGAACGATGCGCTACACCGAAGTGTGCGCCGCTAGGGTTTAGCGTTGCATGGCAATGGCAGCGCAGGGGTCGGCGGAGCAAAGAAAGGCCATGGCAGCTCAGTGTTTGGTGGAGCAAAGAAAGGCAATGGCAGAGTGCAGAACGCGTAGACTTGCAGCGGTATTGCGTGGTAATGATGTGACTTGAGTCGAGCAGCAAAGGCATGGCGAGGAGATATAAAGTATAGCAAGGGCAGCGAACAGCATCGATATGTAGTGCGATGGCAAAGAGGCGCAATGCCAGGAAGTGAACAGCAAAGGCAAAGCACTGCAAAGCGATGCAGGGCAAAGGCTTTGTGGGGCACGGAAAAGAAAGGCAAAGGCATGGCGGTGAAAGGATGCGCGATGATTTGCTAAGGCGTGGGTTAGAGCAGAGTCGATTTGATCCGCAATGGCACAGCAGAGAAGTGTGATGATCCGTTACGATCGGCTATGGCTTGGCGTCGACGAGCATAGCGAGGGTGATGAATGGTAATGAGTTGTATTGCAATGGTATTGCAAGGATTCGTATTGAGTCGCAGTGGCTTGGCAGAGCCCTGAATAGCATAGCGAAGGCATTGAGCTGAAATGTACAGAAGAGCAAAGGCATAGAGTTGAGCTACTAAGCGTTGCAATGGCATTGCGTCGATACGCAATGATCAGCAGAGTTTTTTACACAGAAAAGGAGTTTGTAACATGGAAAAGGTACACGTAAGATTAACATTTACTGAGGACGTTTTAGGTACAGCGAATGCAGACAAGAAGGTGCACAGCGAGTTCATCGCCAGCAAGGCACCGGACGCACCATCGAGAGAGGAAGAGGTCGCTGCACTCGGCGCTGATGAGGTAGAGCACAAGGAAATGACCGTATTCCCGCGCATGGAGGATGGAGAGACGCCGATGTTTTGGGACTACCAGATCAAGGGATTTTTTAAGGACACATGTTCCGCTCTGGCGAGATGCAAGGGGCAGGACTACTCGAAGGAGTCATGTGGCATCAAGGCATTTAAGAAGATCATTGATGGCTGCATCTTCGTGTATCCGCGTGCGATCCAGATCAACATGTCCGGCCCGATGGGAAACTGTCAGAGACCTCTGCGTGCTGCTACAGCGATGGGCGAGCGCGTGGCGCTTGCAAACTCTGAGGCAGTGCCGGCAGGCTCCTGGATCGAGTTCACGGTTGAGTGTTTGGATGATAAAAACGCAGCAGCGGTCCGCGAATGGCTGAACTATGGCCGGTATAAGGGACTGGGCCAGTGGCGTAACTCAGGCAAGGGGAGATTTACCTGGGAGGAGATCAATGGCTGATTTGTTCAATCTGATACTGTTGATACCGATACTCGTCATGATCGTACTGATCGTGGTGATACTGTTCAGATGAATGAACGGAAAGGGAGAATGAATGATTAAAGAAATCGGAGAACCGGCCATGCTCGAGATGCTGGCCGAGGAGCTCGTGGAGTGTGCGCATGAGGTCCTGAAGCTGGCAAGAGTGCTGAGACATGAGAATCCGACGCCGAGGACCGAAAAAGAGGTCAGGACATCGTTACGTGAGGAATGGAGCGATGTGATTCAGTGCTCGAAGGAACTCAATCTTGATGTTGATTGGAATCAGATCGAGATGAAACGGCAGCGTTTTGAAGCTCGCTGGAAGGAGGAACAGAATGAAATACCGGATTGAATTAACAGATGTGCAGCTTAGCGTGATCCTTCGGGCGGTAGATATTACGATGCGTGCAGGAATGGATCAGATGGATGAAATAAGCGAATGGCTGGCATCGCATGGCGATGCTGTGAAATTCGATACAAGCACGATCGAAGGAAAAACTGAATTCAATAATTATATTTATGCTCGAGATGATTTCCGTAATGTATTAGGCATATACACAAATAAACATCGATCGCGTATCAATTCAAAATCGATCACCGTTCGAGAGCTTGAAACGATATACCTCGCGCTCCGACACCAGGAATGGTTAGATGCTCCGACAAAATTAGATTGGGATGTGCGAGGCCGTAAGCCAATGCAGTGCGGACATGAGCCGATTCTGAAGATTGAGAGGGTGGAATGAATAGAGCGAAGACAACAAAGTTTTTAAGTGATTTGCTATTGCACGATCGTCTTTTGGGCATTGGAAAACACTACGCAAGCGAAGTGAGCATCGACCCGTGGACGAATCACGGGAAACGAGTGGATTTCATGCAGTTTATTCCAGAGAATCAAATGTCTGTATCTGGAATTGAAAAAGGTAAATTTATCTGCTACGAGGTGAAGTCGTGCAAAGATGATATCTATAGCGGAAACGGCCTGACGTTCATAGGAGATATGAATTATATCGTAACCACGATGGAATGCTGGAAAAGCATCATGGATGATTACAGAGACGGCATAATCAATAAGTTTCTGAAAGAAAAGCATCCGGAATCATCCAACCACTTCGGGATTCTAGTCGCTGTGCCAGATGGAAGAACGCTTACAGATGAGTTTGAGAATCCGACACCATTAGACGCGAATGTGAACCGTTGGAAATTGAAAGCCGTGTTACCGAGTATGCAAGTATACCGGAAACGCTCTATGACAGAGCTTTTGTTCTGTATGTTACGAAGCGGCAAGTGATTGAGAGGGTGGAAGAATGACTATACAGTTAGAGATTCCAAAGCATTTTGAAGGCGATTACAAGAATGACAGATTCGACGGGTTCTTCAGAAGTGTATTTGCAGACATTGATTGCCCTGGAATGTGCGGAAATTACGAGGCAGAGACAACTCTGATGATGGCTAACGCATTCAAGGAATCAAGGCCAATTAGTTGACATTACCAAAATGGTAGGAGGCAGATAAATGAAAATTTTTATATCACAACCAATGCGAAATAAAACAGATCAGGAGATCCAGGCGGAGCGCGCTAAAGCGATCGATGAGTGCCGGGCTTATGCTGCATGCACCGGAGAGAAGATCTACATCATAGACTCGATCACCGAAGAAGATAGCGAATGTCCACTATGGTATCTCGGCGAGTCGCTTAGGCTCTTATCAGGAGCCGATGCAGCGTTCTTCGTCCCTGGATGGTCGGAGAACCGAGGTTGTCGGATAGAGCACATGGCGTGCGTCGAGTATGGAATCAGAATTATCAACGATTGATAGGAGGTAGATGGGATGAATGTAGATATTGCAATGGGAGTTATCGAGGAGATAGCTAGAAAACTCGGCGTCCCAGCTGAGCAGATCGTACCGGAACTTTCGAGAATGAATATTGCTCATCACACATTTATGTGTGCCGTTATGTCGATTGTATTTTTAATACTAGTGGTATGCATCATCGTCTGCGTAAAAAAAATAGAGGATTTCGAGTCTACAGTGCTGCTCTTTTGTATGGCCTTCTTTGTTATCATAGTTGCTGTGTATCAGGGACATGAATTAGTTCGCTGGATTGAGTCTCCACAGGCAATGACGATTGAATATGTGCTACAATATATGAGGTGAGAAGGTATAAAGCAAAACAAATATTCTTTGATTGATTACAGATTTTTATAGAGGAGGAGCTATGAACGATAGAAACGGTTCTCGGAATTCAGACATTGATGACTGTGCTCATGTATCTGGGATACATTCGTTGAGAGATGACTATAGAGCATATCTTCGGGACTTTAGTATGTTACGTCCTGCTCGATACAATCTTAATGATTGTAGACTCCAATTGAGTGAAGAACTCGAAGCATTATGGCTTAGTCCATCTAGCTACGATCAGTGTATATATTGCCTCGACAAAAAAATCAAAGACACACTGAGAAGCATGGGATACGAGCCGGAAGTTGCGCGGAAGCTTATGGAGGAAGGCCGCATGAGCATTTGCAGTCAAAGGATTAGCCTACTTGATGTCGATATATCGGTATTATTGGATGATCACGAGCTTTTCCGGATCAATGTCAGCGGTCAACATATCGAAGCGCCAGTCCATAATAAGTGATAAAAGAGAGCTGCTAGTTGGCAGCCCTCTTTTTGTTTTCCACATTCCATAAAATAGGTCGGTTTTATTTTACGGAACGATGGCGCACAATAAAACGAGACTCATGGGAAAGACCACGGCAGAGGTGACACTATTAAACACATGAAAGGGCGGTAATTATGGCCCGCAAAACAGATTCTAATTTAATACCATTCAATAAGCGAACAGCGGACGAACAGAGGGAGATTCAGAGAAAAGGCGGCATTGCTTCCGGGAAGGCGCGGAGGGCCGTGAAAACGTTCAAACAGGCGCTGGCAGATGACCTCACAGAGGAGGAAATCGAGACCATGCTTGCTGCACAGAAGAAACTGGCAGCGAAGGGTAGCTTGAACTCACTCGAGTTTCTCATGAAGATGCTCGGCCAGCATCCGGATCAGGAGCAGACGACGGACAACTCGATCCAGATCACGATCAACGGAGGGGATGATTACAAGGTATGACGGTAGACATCGGCAAACCAAATGCGAAGCAGGACAGGTTTTTACGAGATACTCACCGGCATGTGGCATTCGGCGGTGCCAGAGGTGGTGGAAAGTCCTGGGCGGTACGTGCGAAGCTCATTCTCATGGCCACCAGCTATCCTGGAATACAGCAGATGGTCATACGACGGACATACCCGGAGCTTCAGGCAAACCACATCCGACCGCTGAAAGCCATGCTGGGGGTAGGCCGTCCTGGGTGCCCGATCAAATACAGCAACCAGGAAAAGCTCATGACATTCCCAAATGGCAGCACGATCCAGTTCGGTTACTGCTCTACAGACTCCGATACAGACCGGTATCAGGGTACTGAGGTAGATATCCTCTATATCGATGAGGCGACGCAGCTCACAGAGCAGCAGATCAAGGACCTCAATGCCTGCGTACGAGGCACGTCGGATTTCCCACGACGGACCTACTACACCTGCAACCCAGGAGGAAAGGGGCATGGATACATCAAACGCTTGTTTATATCAAAACAGTACACGGAGAATGAATATCCAGAGGACTATAGTTTCATCCAGTCCCTCGTGTATGACAACAACGTGCTGATGGAGAAAGACCCGGAGTATGTGCGCGCGCTGGAGGCGCTGCCAGAGGCGAAGCGGAAGGCATGGCTTGAGGGCGACTGGGATTCCTTCATCGGCCAGGTATTCAACGAGTGGACCGACGATCCGGCACACTACCAGGACCGGCGATGGACGCACGTGATTGACGACTTCACCATACCGCCCACATGGAAGATCTACAGAGGCTATGACCACGGCTACAGCAAGCCGTACAGCGTCGGGTGGTTTGCACTCGATCATGACGGCATCCTGTATCGGGTCAGAGAGGACTATGGCTGCACAGCAGAGCCGAACACAGGCCGGCAGCTCACAGTACCGGAGATTGCGGAACGAATCAAGGAAATCGAACGCACTGATCCGAACATACGGGGGCGGAGAGTCTACGGCATTGCAGATCCTGCCATATGGGGCTCAGACACCGGAGAGTCCATCGAGGATATGTTTGAACGAGCAGGCGTATACAACAGCAGGGGCGACCACACGCGGATTGCTGGCCTGATGCAGTTCCATTACCGGCTGTCATTCGATAGAGCAGGCATCCCGATGTTTTACTGCTTCCGGTCCTGCAAGCAGTTTATCCGCACCATCCCATTACTGATCTACGACGATAAGCACGTCGAGGACATCGACACGGACATGGAGGATCACATTTACGACGAGACGCGGTATGTATTCCAGGAACGACCGCTTAACCCACGTCCGAACATGAAGCACTTTACCGAGCGCGACCCGCTTCCACCGGAAGACCCGCTCGAGATCATGCCAGCAAGGAGAGAAAACTAATGGTAACGATTGATAATGTAGAGGTGCAGCCACAGCAGCAGGCACCGGAGCCGGAGAAAAACTCCGGCCCGATCGATTCACTGGCTGTCCAGACCGCGCAGCAGACACTGGAGAAGTACATCTCCGGTAAACAGGAGCTGGACAAGCGCATCGTTGACAATGAAGACTGGTGGAAGCTCCAGCACTGGAAGAATTTTCACCGTGACGAGATGGAGAGGCAGGAGCAAAGCACATCCGCCTGGCTGTTCAACTCCATCATCAACAAGCACGCGGACGCGATGGACAACTTCCCGACGCCGATCGTGCTGCCACGAGAGCGTAACGACGAGGACACCGCGCACATGCTGTCGAGCGTGCTGCCAGTGATCTTCGATAACTGCAACTTCGAAAAGACCTACTCGGACAACTGGTGGGACAAACTGAAGCACGGAACATCGATCTATGCTGTGTTATGGAATCAGGACATGCGGCATGGCACCGGCGATATTGATATCCGTCCGGTCGATATGCTGTCGTTCTATTGGGAGCCGGGCATCCAGGATATCCAGGAGTCGAAGAATCTCTTCGTGCTGTCTCTACAGGACAACGACTCGCTTGAGCACCAGTACCCGGAGCTCGTCGGCAAGCTGTCCGGTACCACCATCGACAGGAAAACGTACCACTACGACGACACGGTCGATACGACGGAGAAGTCCATCGTCGTGGACTGGTACTACAAGGTGAAGATTGAGAACGGCACGCAGGTCCATTTAGTGAAATACTGCGGCGACACCGTCCTGTTTGCATCAGAGAACGAGCCGGGATACGAGAACGGCATCTACGATCACGGCCAGTACCCGTTTGTAATGGATGTACTCTACCCGGAGAAGGGCACACCAGCCGGTTTCGGTATCATCGATGTTGAGAAGGACGCGCAGGAGTACATCGACAGACTGGGCGCTGCCATCATCCTTAATGCGGAGGAGGGGGCAACGCGCCGGTATTTCGCAAAGGACAACTGTGGCATCAACGAGGAGGAGTTCAGAGACATCCGGAAGCGCATCGTTCACACCAGCGGTTCACCGAATGACGATAACCTGCGCTCGTTCGAGACTCCGCAGCTTTCCTCCACGTATCTCTACGTGCTGCAGGACAAGGTGAACGAGCTGAAGGAAACGAGCGCCAACCGAGACTTCAACCAGGGCGGCAGCACGAGCGGCGTAACGGCAGCCAGCGCGATCACAGCACTGCAGGAGGCCGGCAACAAGACATCGCGAGACATCATCAAGGGCAGCTACAGAGTATATACCGACATCTGCAAGATGGCTATCGAGCTGATCCGGCAGTTCTACGACACAGAGCGGACCTTCCGTATCACAGGTGACGGCGGGGAGCCGGACTACGTTTCCATGAACAATGCACCACTTCTTGGTGGTACGCAGTCCATCGCAGGGCAGGATTTCAAGACAGAGGAGCCGATCTTTGACGTAGACCCACGCGCGCAGAAACAGAACCCATTCACGACGGTATCGCAGAATGAGCTGGCACTTCAGTTCTATAATCTCGGCTTCTTCAATCCTCAGATGTCAGAGCAGGCGCTTCAGTGCATCGACATGATGGATTTCGAGGGGAAGGAGAAGGTACGCCAGGGCATCCAGCAGAACGCAGCCATGGTGCAGCAGATACAGCAGCTTCAGCAGGTGGCGCAGCTGTCCGCACAGGCGCTTGCGCAGAACGGAGACACGAGAGTCTTACAGGCGATGCAGGGCATGGGGCTTTCACAAGCAGAACCGGAAACGAGGGTAAACGTACATGACGCACATTCGAATACTGAACCAACATCGTAATACCATGATCACGCTGGTCGGCCACGCAGACTACGACCCGGGACACGACATCGTGTGTGCGTCCGTATCCATGCTGGCCTACACGCTGCTTAACTATATGCTGCATGAGCATCCAGAGGCGCTGCCGATGTATCAGGACGATCCTGGCAACTTCATGATCATGATCGAGCGACCGGACGGCCCGACGCCGGAGATCGACACGGCAGTACGGATGTTTCAGATCGGAGCAGAGAGCTTGGAAGGAAACTACCCGGAGAATGTAGAGGTGGGATATGACACTATCTGAATTAATCGCGCATATTACGAGCTTCCGACCGAGCGAGTACACAAAGGACATGCTCACGCAGTGGGTGAACGAGGTCGAGTTCATGGCGATGGACCAGGTGATTTCGCGTGCCGTGCCGCCGAAGCCACCGATTCCGAAAGAGCCGGTCACGGTGCAGCCTGGCGTAGATAACTACAAACCGGAAGAGCAGCCACCGGCTGAGCCACCAGCATTCAAGTCCTATGTCTATGACGAGGATGCAGAACGAGAGCTCCTGATACCGGATCAGTTCAATGCCTGCTACACGACCTATGTGTTTGCGAAGATCGACTTCTACAACGGCGAGGTCAATCGCTACAACATGGAAGCAGCGGCATTTGAGAACGAGTGGAGCCAGTACGCGAGCTGGTACAGACGGACGCACATGCCATTAAGGAGGCCACATGCGACTACCACAGATCACATCATCAGATAATCGGGCGAGTTCCATCACAGACCGCTTCCTTGGCGTGAATCAGAACATGATCACGAGCCGGGGAGAGTGGGCCGCGATGAAGAACATGTGCGATCAGCATTACCCTGCGATCAGCACCAGGCCGGCACGAGGCACCGTAGAGAAGACCTTCGAGAATCCGAAGGGCATCTTCTACAAGAATGGCCTGTTCTACATCGACGGGACGAAAGCCTATTACAAGGACAAGGAAGTATTCACCGTAGCAGACGGAGACAAGAAGCTCGTCGGCATCGGCGCGTATATCTGCGTATTCCCAGACCACATCATCTTCAACACCTTCACGGGTGCCGTAGACCACATGACAGCGACGGTGAGCGGCAGCGCTGTGTTTGCGCCGCTGTCGAAGGGCTCCGTATTCACGAAGATTACGCTGGCAGGCATCGGGAACACCTTCAAGACCGGCGACAACGTGACCATATCGGGCGCGTCCAATTCAGAATACAACGGAACGAAGGTGATTACCGACGGCGGCACCGATTACATCATCGTGACCGGTTCTCTGTCCGATCAGTTCACCAGCACGGCCACATTTGAGCGGAAAGTACCGGAGATGGACTTCATCACGGAACGGGATAACCGCTTATGGGGATGCTCCAGCAAGAATCACGAGGTCTACTGCTGCAAGGTCGGAGACCCGAAGAACTGGTACAACTATGAGAAGGAAGCAAACAACGCATGGGCAGCGACGGTAGGATCAGACGGAGACTTCACCGGCATCAGCAAGTACGGCACGTATCTCGTTTTCTTTAAGGAGTCAACCTTCCATGTACTGAGAGGTGACAAGCCGTCGAACTTCTCCCTGCTCGAGAAGACGCTGCCTGGTGTGCGTGCCGGCTGTGATAGGTCGCTCGTAACCATCAACGAAACTCTGTATTATGTCTCTAGGGATGGCGTGTACAGATACCTGGGCGGCGTACCGGAGAAGATTTCAACGAACATCACGCAGGAGATCACGGACGCGGCAGCAGCGCAGTACGACGGAAAGCTCTATCTCTCATGCAAGCTGGGCGGCGCACAGACGCTGCTCGTGTATGATCCTCTTACCAGTGTATGGGATGTCGAGGACGATGCAGTCTTCAAGTTCGTCCAGTATTCGGAAGGCATGCTGCATTATGTTGATGCAGAGAACAACCTTCGCGATATTTACGGCAGCGACACGGAGCCGATCAGATGGTTTCTGGAGTCGGGAGATCTGCGCGGATCTGCGATGGAGCAGAAGTACGTTTCGAAGGTGCTTATCAATTTCGTCATGCCGGTAGGCAGCGAGGTGACATTCCTTGCGAAGTTCGACGACGGGCCTATGTGGGAGCGAAAGGGATATATTCGCAGCGCGATGGATAAGACCTACACGATTCCAATCATCCCGAGACGATGCAGCAAGTACAGCATCCGCATCGAGGGCACCGGTCCGTGCAAAATCGTCGCGATGGCAAACACTATAGAGCTGGGAAGTGAGATCAATGGCTATATTCACACAGGATACCGTCGATAGCAGCAAGGTCGAGTCGTATCTTTATGAACTGAACGAGAATCTGACATACATGTTTAATAACCTGACGCCGGAAGAGAACTATTCGGAGGCCGCGCGGCTGATCTACGCGCAGCGTGGCGAGCGCCTGGCATCCGTCGAGGTGAAGGCAGACCAGATCGAGCTTCGGGTGGAGGACAACGAGAAACACTACAACACGTCCATCACGCTACTGTCTGATCTGCTCTCTCTGAAAGCGGAAACGCCGTCCGGTTCCTCTATGATGGAGCTTTCCGGAGACCGCATCAAGCTGACGACCGGTAAATTCGAGGTCGATGCGACGAATCTGAAGATTGACGCAGCCGGTAACGGCACGTTCAGCGGTACCGTGAGTGCAGCGACCATCGTCGGCGGCACCATCAACGGTGCTTCCATCAACAGCACGAACTCGGATATACCGTTCAGAGCGCGCAGAGGTTATGTGTCGATTGGTGACTTTACATGCGATGACAGTTACGGTCGTAACATCTTCCAGTCAGACGATGAGGTGACGGGAATGTCTACCGGCGATGTCCTCGGAACCGGACGACTTCTCTTCTGGGCCGGATGGGATGGAAGACAAGCAACACTGTCCGTGAATGGGCAGGACAGAGTGGATATCAACGGAACGCTGTACTACAACGGTCAGACGATCCGCTCATATATTAAGAATCTGGTCGGCTCTTCGTCGTCGGGTGGTGGTTCATCTCCTGGTGGATCAACCGGCGGAAGCTCATCAGGCGGCCCAACAGGCGACGGAAATGATCCAATTCTCGGAGGTGGTTCATGATTTTATACGAAGAAACGCAGATAAGAACAGCTCGCGTGCTGCTCGAATCCCTGGAAGTGAGAGGCTATGAGAACTGCAAGAACGTAGTCCTGTTACGGCAGATTTTAGACAGCGGAGAGAAGGAGACGAAGGATGGCAAGAGTGATCGGGACGGGGATTGACCCAACCACATACACAAAGAAAAAGAGAAAAAGCACGTCTCGCGTCGTGGGCAGTGGTGTCAATAGCGTAAACAATCCTGCGACGCAGCAGACATATACGCAGACCGCGAATACGCTTAGCCCTATGTCACAGGCGACCTTGCAGCAGGCGGCAGCAGCGACGACGAATCCGCAGCAGACGCAGGTACCGACGGCAGCAGGGGCAACCGGAGCGGCGACGAACAACACACCGACCGGAAGCACGCCTGCCAATGGCAGCTATACACCTCTGTATGGTTCAGATGGTTCGAAAGCATGGCAGCAGGGATTCAAGCCGACAGAGCTCACCGACCATTACAAGAACACGATGCTCGAGACCGACGATGCACGACCGGATAAGTACCAGTCCGCGTACGAGAGCACGATCAACGATCTTCTCGAGGTCATCAGAAACCAGAAGCCGTTTGACGTGCAGTCGGACGCGAACTATAACGCACTCTACGATCAGTACGCGGAGCGGTACAAGGCACAGGCACAGAGGGCCATGAACGATGCGATGGCATCCGCGAACGCGCAGACCGGCGGCTATGGCTCCACCTATGGGCAGGCAGCCGGCCAGCAGGCGTATGACAACACGATGCAGGGGATGAACGACAACAATCTGAATCTTCTGAATCTCGCGTATCAGATGTACAGCGACAACCAGGCGAACGACTATAAGAAGCTGAATGCCTACCAGACACAGGACAACACCTTGTACGACCGGTACAGGGACGATGTTTCGGACTGGCAGACAGACCGGAACTACAATGCGAACCAGTACTGGAACAGCTTCCAGCAGGACAGAAGCGGCTATGATACTGACCGGAGCTTCGGTTACGGCGCAGAGCAGGACGAACTGAACAGAGACGATAACCAGTATCAGAATGCGATCTCCCAGGCGACGGAGCTTGCGAAGGCCGGTCTTCCGGTTCCTTCCTACCTCACGGACCGCATCAACCAGTACAATAAGAAGTACGGTCTCTCCGGCGATGCAGCGGCCACCCTGTCGCAGATCGCGGCAGCAGCGCAGGCGGCGAAGGCGGCGAAGTCTTCCGGATCAGGTGGCCGCAGGTCGTCTGGTGGTTCCAGCAAGACCGTATCGAAGGACATCTATACGGATGATTCCGCATTCAGAAAGCAGTATCCGTCCGCTGGCGGCAGCGACAAGCGGAATCTCATGGCGCAGTCAGAGTATGAGAGCCGGTACGAGACCGTGAAGAACGATGCCTACGATCAGGCATATCAGGACGCGAAGGCAGAGGGCATGATTGACGCGAAGGCTGCATTCTACGCGAGGAACAGAGCGAAGGAAGCGGCCAGCGCATGGGCGAAGAAGATGTCGAAAGAATTTAAGATCATTGGCGATATGTAATCGTTTTCCTCCTTTTTGGGGCCGTGGTGGTGACACTGCGGCCCTTTTTATAGGTCGGTGACGTTTTTCGACGCCTTCACTCATAATTGACGGTAGCAACTTCACTTTATTTTAAGGAGAACGTGATGGCAAAAAGATCAAAAATCACTAACAGAGAGACGAAGTACGAGCTGCTCCGTCAGTCTGAGCACCGAGACGAAAGCAACAAGATCGCCAACAAGCCGACGCAGCAGCTTTATCGTGAGAACTACTACGAGAAGGATGCGGATGGCAATTATTCTCTGAACTCTGCGACGCAGCGCAGCATTCAGTCTGCTCATGAGCGCTCACAGCGGAAGACCAGCATGCAGCAGCGGCAGGCAAGTTACAACACAGGATCTGCGAGCACTGTTTCGCGGAACCTGGTGGACGATGTAGGCAAGCGCTATGGATATTCGCGCCCGACGCCGAAGAAGCAGACCTTGACAAGCGAAGACATCCGAAACGATGCGCTGAACGAGCTCAAGAACCGGTCAACGCCGAGCAATGCTACACCGAGCACTGCCACGCCCAGCACAGCGACGAGAACCGGAAACACGCAGACGACGGTCTCAAAGTCGCTCGTAGATTATGTTGCAAAGAACGGCAACAACAGAACTGCGCAGGCAACGCGGCATCATGCTGCCATGACGGACTTCGCGAACAAGGGAATCAACAAGGCGCTCGTCGATGCGGTGACAGCACCGGTCAACGCGCTTAAGAACGCTGGCGGCAATCCGCTGAAGATGGCAGACGCGGAAGCGGAGAAGATGCGGAAGCTGGAAAGAAATCCGGCAGCCATTCCAGAACAGATCCGGCAGTACTCCGAAATGACACCTGGTCAGAAGTACATGTACAACCATCTGTACGACTCACAGGGCAGAGACGCAGCGGAAGAGTACCGGTCTAAGATCATGGACGACATCAACCGTCGCGTGGCAAAGCAGAATGTAGAAGGAAACCTTGCCAACAAGGTGGCGGCAGGACGTATTGCGAACCAGTTCTTCGGAGGCGTTGTGAACAGTGGCGAGGGCCTTCAGAAGATCGCGCAGTGGGCGACGCTCGACAATAAGAAGCGTGCAAAGTCCACGAACGACTACGAGACGGAGATGCGGAGAGAGAAGGCCGGCAAGGTCGAAGGCGTGCTGCAGGACATTGCATCCTCGACCGGTAACATGGTCGGTGCAGCCGCACTCGGCAGCGCTGTAGGCGGTGCAGCTGGTGCAGGCAATGAAGGCATCCAGGCGCTCTCAAATGTGCTGTTCGGCGCTTCACAGGGTGGCCATTCATACCAGGAAGCAATCAATGATGGGCATAGCAATCTTCGGGCCGCTTTATACGCTGGCGAGGAAGCCGCGTCGGAGTACTACACTGAGAAGCTGCTCGGTGGTATCGAGGCATTCGGCGGCGGAAGAATCGCAAAGGCACTCGGCAATACGAATGTTGCAAAGGCAGCGGCAGAAGGAATCAACAAGGCGGTGAAGTCGGATATTGGAAGAGGACTTCTGTACCGCCTTGGTAGTCATGGAGCAAATGCGCTCGGTGAGGCTGCACAGGAAGGTTTACAGTACTGGACACAGGGAATCGCAAAGAATGTGATTCTTGGTGAGGGTAAGGACGAGAACGGAAATATTGATCCGGTCAAGGGTCTTTCTTTCAGTGATCCTGAGTTCTGGTATTCTGCGGCGCTTGGCGCGGCAAATTCGATGCTTATGAACGTGGGCGGTGATGTGCTGCATCTTGCAGGAAACGAGATCGAGCACCGTACCGACGACTGGCAGCAGAGAAGAAACGCGGAGCGAGAGTATCAGAGTCAGTTCAAGAGCGATCAGTTCGTGAACGATAATACTCTGTTTAATGATATGCGCGACTACACTGAATTCAGTGAAGCTCCTGCACAGAATATTGACACACAGACACCGGCGTCAGAAGCACCGGTCTTTAGTGATGTCGATACGACTGACGACATTTCAACAGATAACAATATTACGGTGACGACAGAGAACAGCGGATCAGACACGAAGGACGCCACCAATGCGGCAGTCGATAAGCTGAAGAATACGAGACGGAAGCCGGCGAAAACAGCGGACGACACAAAGAATGTGGCGGACGCTACGCATGATGCAGTGAACGAGGCAGTGGACGCGCTGAAGGAGCGCTCCGAGCAGAACACGGCGGATTCTACACCGGATGCAGCGAAGGAAGCGACGCAGGCAGCCGTTGAAGCAATCAGCGCAGAGGATGCAGCGCCGGTCGCACCGGAGGCAGAGGTGAGTCAGGATTTAATCCAGGAACCTACACCTGAGGAAAGCCAGGATTTAATCCAGGAACCGACGGCAGGAGAGAATCAGGACCTAATCCAGGAGCCGACGAGCGAGGCAGAGCCGGAGCAGGCACCGGAGCAGGCACCGGAGCAGGGCACGAACGAACCTGTCGGAAATTCCGACAGGAAGCTCACGACAAATCAGCTTCGCGATAAGTTAAAGAGCAATGGACAGTTTACGGCTGATCAGATCGAGTATGGAATCACAGCAGGCGAGGATGGTTATGTTGGCGGCCTCCGCGACACGAAAAACGACAAGTTCGGTGGCATAATCGTCGATGGCCGGGCTCTTCGCTATGTCACAAAACCGTATGAGTCACGGGACGCGGTTATCGATGATCTTACTGCATTTGCGGAAAATAATGGCCTCACGAGGAACGAGAAAGCGGTTGCCGAAGCGGACAGCTTTGTTTCTGATGGAATTCTTCAGCCAGATGTGGCCGATGCGTTAACAGACAGAGCGTACAAGCGTTTCGGAACGAAGGAAGCAGAGAGACGAACATACATTGATTTCTTCACGCTCGGTTCTGAGCAGTGGCCTGCAGTCGATGCATCAACCGTCTATAAATGGGATGATTTCATGTCTAAAGTATACCAGGCTGGCTTAGATGGTGTGCCGTATTCGAGATTATCGCAGGACAGCAATTTTTCTGAGTTTTACAAGACGCCGATCGGCCCGGATGCTGCTGACGCTATGTGGAAACTGGGGTATAATCAGTACAACATCCGCATGAAGAAGGAAGAGGACGAGGAAGCACCAAAGGCAGCACCGAAGGCAGAACCGAAGGTGGCACCGAAGGAAACGCCAAAGTCGGCACCAGAGGCAAAAACCAACGATGCAGCGCCAGAGAAAAAGCCGGTCGCAAGCAGTAATCCGCAGTCGTCCATCGCTGACAGAGTTGCCGAGAAGGTTGCGTCCGGTCAGTCATTTACGGCAAACTGGCTTTTCGATGTTGCGAATAATGCTTACGGCGGAACGATGGCAGAAGGCACATATTCCGTAAAGGATGCTTATGACGGTATGGAGTTGGGCATCAACAAGTATCTGATGAATGCCGATTTCGTAAAGGCAGGAAACGGATCACTTGAAGACGCGCTCAACACTCTGTCAAAGCTTCAGGGCATCATGCGCAACATCCCTACGCAGACGAAGAGAACCGAAGAGATGGAATCATATCAGCAGTTCTCTACGCCGCCGACGATTGCGTTTACCGCAGCGCGCTTAGCGAATATTACGAGTGATGATGTTGTGCTTGAGCCGTCCGCCGGCATTGGCGGTCTTGCACTTTGGGGTAAGGCATGGGGCGCGAAGGTTTATGGCAATGAGCTTTCAAAGCGAAGACTTGCTTTCCTCAATGAGCTCGGACTCGATGGCACATTCAACGAGAATGCAGAGCAGATCAATAACGTTCTTCCTGACGATGTTCAGCCGACCGTGGTTATCATGAATCCGCCGTTTTCATCTACGGCAGGCAGAATGAAGACCAACAAGACGGCCAATGCAAAGCGGCATATCGAGCAGGCGCTCGACCGTCTCCAGGAAGGCGGCAGACTGGTCGCTATTCTCGGTCGCGGCATGGCGGATGATGCACCGGCGTTCTCCGCATGGTGGAATGACCTCCGCAGGGAATACACCGTCCGGTCGAACGTGCGCATTGACGGTTCCAATTATCAGAAGTATGGAACTACTTTCGACGACCAGCTGGTAGTCATTGATAAGGTAGGCCCACAGGAAGGAAAGACCTTAACCGGAGAATATAAGGAGCTTTCCGAACTGCTGACCGACCTGGAAGGAGTAAGAAATGAGAGAAACCCGATTAGTAGATCAGACATGGAATCTGATAAATCTGTTTCAGAATCTGGGGCAGGACGATCAGGAGTGGTTCCTGAACGAGCCGAACGATCCGGATCAGGCGCTCATGATGGCAGCGGAGATGATGCCGCCGACAGACGAGGAGTTTCTGGAAGCCGTAAAGAAGGGCTGGACGAACCGGTTGGACGAGGAGGAAGCCGAAACGATAGTGAGAGAGATTCAAGAAAGCCTGGAAAATCTGAAAACGGTAGAGTGGGGACCGGAAGAGATACCGAGCGACGAGTATCTGAAAGCAGCAGCAAAAGCAATGAATCCGATTCTGGAAGGGCTGATCAGTCAGTAAAGCTGGAGAAGCCGGCATCCAGTGAAAAGGCAGAACGTGTAGCCGCTGTCGATATTAACAGTACATTCACACCGTATGTGCCTGAGAAGGTGCGGATTAATGGCGCGAAAGCGCATCCGGGCAAGCTCGTAGAGAGTGCAGCCATGGGTGCAGTAGAACCGCCAGACGCAACGTATGTGCCGCATCTTCCACAGGAACTTATCGACAGAGGTATGCCTTCAAGCGCACAGCTTGAAAATATCGTATATGCAGGACAGGCGCACCAGCAGTTTTTACCGAGCGGAGAACGTAAGGGATACTTCATCGGTGATGGAACCGGCGTAGGAAAGGGACTTCAGCTCGCGTCGATTATCCTTGATAATTTTAATCAGGGACGCAGAAAAGCTGTGTGGGTAAGCGAAAAAGAAAGCCTGATTGAAGATGCTCAAAGAGACTGGGCAGACCTTGAACAGGATAAAAAGGATGTATTCTCATTCAAGAAATTCAAGAACAAGGATATTGCTGCCAGCGAGGGCATTTGTTTCGCTACCTATGATACGCTGGGTTCAAGAAAACAGGATGGCATCGATCGCCTTACAAATTGGCTTGGTGAAGATTTCGACGGCGTAATCGTTCTTGACGAGGCGCACAACATGAAAAATGCTGTGCGTATCAAGAAAGCGCGTGGAAGCAGTGAGCCGACGCAGAAGGCAATATGGGGTCTTAAGCTCCAGGAGGCTTTCCCGAAGGCAAGAATCGTCTATGCAACGGCGACAGGTGCATCGTCTATTGAAAACTTTGCTTACCTTGAAAGACTCGGACTTTGGGGTACTGGTACATCGTTCGCAAATTTCAATGATTTCTATACAAAGGTATCTGCTGGTGGCTTAGCTGCCATGGAGCTCGTTGCACGAGACATGAAGTCATTGGGCGACTACATGGCGCGAAGTATCAGCTATGATGGCGTCCAGTATGACACGATCGAGCACGAATTAACTCCGATTCAGCATGAAATCTATGACAAGATGAGTGACGCATGGCGAGTTGTGCTTCGAAATATCGATAAGGCACTCGAATTGACCGGAGCTGCCAATAACGGTAATGCAAGAGGCGCTGCGGCAAGCGCGTTCTGGGGATCGCTGCAGAGATTCTATAATCAGATTCTTACATCCATGGCCATGCCGAGCGTGCTCTCAGATATTCAGACTCAGCTTGACGATGGTAAAAGTGTTGTAATTCAGCTTACAAATACAAATGAAGCAGAAGCGAAGCGGAAGATTGCCGATAACGCTAAAAACGGCGGCGACCTCGATGACCTTGATCTCACACCGTCAGAGACATTGATCGACTTTCTTCAGAAGTCATTCCCTGTGCAGTCTTACGAAGAGTACCAGGACGAGAATGGAAATACTCATTCAAAACCTGTCACCAATAGTAATGGGGAGCCGGTACTTGACAAGAAGGCAATCGCATTAAGAGATAAGCTGATCGCAGAAGTCGGGCAGATGCAGGTGCCAGATGGTCCGCTTGAAATGCTGCTGGATACATTCGGCGTAGATAATGTTGCCGAGGTCACCGGAAGAACAAGACGAGTCGTCTATCATCGGCAGCCGGATGGTTCCATGAAACGAGTTGTTGAGAAATGGAGCAAGGAAAAGGGCGAAGCTGATACTGCTGCATTCCAGTCCGGCAAAAAGCGAATTCTTATTTTCTCTGAGGCAGGCGGCACCGGAAAGAGCTACCACGCAGATCTGCGTGCAAAGAATCAGCAGCAGCGAGTCCACTACATTCTCCAGGCAGGATGGAAGGCAGATGCAGCGATTCAGGGATTGGGACGTACGCACAGAACGAACGAAGCAAGTGCACCTATTTATAAGCTGGTAACAACAAATGTAATGGGTCAGAAGCGTTTCACTTCGACGATTGCGAAGCGTCTTAATCAGATGGGTGCACTCACGAAGGGTCAGAGAGACGCGGGAAGCGGTGTGTTCAGTGAAAGGGATAATCTCGAGAATCCGATTTCTGAGGACGCGCTTGCGAAATACTACGAGACGGCACCGGATGAAGTAATCAAAGAACTTGGAATCAAGATTTATGATAAGAATGGTCTGATTAATAAATCTGCTACCGATTTACGGAACGTGCCGAAGTTTCTGAATCGAATCCTCGCGCTGCGAGTAGAGGATCAGAACGAAGTATTCGAAAACTTCTATTCTATTCTCGAAGAAATGACCGAAAACGCGATGAAGGACGGAACACTTGACCGAGGTATGGAGTCCTACAAGGCGGATAAGATCGAAGTCGCAGACGAAAAGCCTGTTTACCAGGATGAGAATACGCATGCTGAAACGAAATACGTACAGCTGAAGGTCTACAACAGACCTACGCTTATTCCGTATGAAAGTGTTGAAGATGCGCATATGAACTTCATGGGTATGTACCGGCTGAAGGATGGTTCCGTGAGAGCCGTGTATAAAGGCAGCACAACTACCGACAAGCGCACCGGCGAAGTCGTTCAGAAGTACAGGCTTGATGGCCCTGTGAGGGGAAAGAGCAGCTACTTTGTAGAAAAAACGTTCAAGGAGCAGGCCGAAAAGCTGCCAAAGAAGGAGTGGAAGAAGGCGTGGGAGGCGGAAACGCAGAAAGCGCCGGAATATGTAGAAAATACACTGCATATGCTTACCGGTACGCTTCTCCCGATCTGGAGCAAATTACCGGAAAACAACACGCGAGTTATGCGTATCGTTACTACGGATGGCAAGCAGTATCTCGGTCGGGTTATCAGCCCGGATCAGATCGACTCCGTTCTCCGCAATCTCGGCACTGCGCGTACCAAGAAGCAGTACACATTGAAGTCTCTGATGTCAGAGGTTCTTGATAAGAATCAGGAGCTCGTACTCAGAGACAACAGGTGGAAGATCAGAAGAAGGAAAGTGTCTGGCGAGTGGAGAATCGAAGTCACTGGTAGCAATCTCTGGGCATTGAACAGAGTTGAAGGAATCATCTCAGAAACCATCGGCTACGAAAAGAGATATTTCATTCCGACCGGATCTAAAGGCGAATACACGCTGGGATCAATCATCCGCTCAAATCCTGTCATGGATGTAAGGTCAGCTGGCGCAGATGATGACGATGGCGTGCTTCATAGTATGTCGAAGCATGACGACACGGGCGATAAGTCCGGCGGATCAACGCTGAACTCGAAAAAGAACCCGACGCCGAGCGAGGATGGTGAGAAGCCAGAGGAGCGCTGGACGGCTAAGAAGAACGAGGATAGCACGGAGACTTCATCGAAGCGTCTGTCAGACATCATCGGCCAGGCAGCGCATGATTGGGGATTCAACGTGACATCCGGCACCCGGTATGTGAAGGGTGAAGGCAACATGGGCGAGTTCAATGAACGAAACCGAGGCATTCGTACGAAGATCACGAACGACCTTCCGACATTCTCGCACGAGTTCGGTCACTGGCTCGACAAGACCTACAACATTACTGGCAGCGCACGACTTCCGAAGGAAGTGCGCAAGGATATCGAGACCGCATTTTTCATGAACCCGGACAATGCTGATCTCTATAGTGGAAAGAGTGCATCGGTCAAGTTAAAGGAGGGACTTGCAGAATTCGTAAGATACTACTTACAGAACCGCGATGCAGCGCGTATCGATTTTCCGAAGCTCACAGACTACATCCTCAAGCAGATGAGTCCTGGAGAGCTAGCGAAGTTTAACGGCTTCGCGGATCAGGTGAACGCATACTATTCGATGGATGCTGGCGACGCGAAGAGCTCGATCAGACTGAAAGAGGATAGCCGACCGGACTACCGGACGAACATGGAGAAATTTCACGACTGGTATCATAGCTGGTATCAGGAAAATGTAGATTCCGTTCATGGCCTCCGTGAGTTCGATGTCAGAAACGGCACCAATACATATACCTATGCGACGAATGCAGCCTATACGGATGCACGAGTGGCACAGACTATCATCGAGGGCATCTATGATCTGGACGGTAATTATATTGGCCCAGGTCTTAAGGATGCGCTCGCCGGTATCGATGTGAACGACAAGGAAGTTTATATCGCATTCGGTGAGTACCTCGCTGTGAAGCATGGTGTTGAGTGGATCGCCCAGAACAAGCGCGTATTTGCGGATGATCGCAAGAACAATGCGCAGTGGATGGAGAACCGGATCTCGGAGATCGAAGCAGAGCACCCGGAGTTCATCGAAGCTGCCGAAAGACTGTACAAGTTCGAAAGCAACTTCATGTGGACTTACGCGGTTGGCGAGGGGCTGATTTCTGCGGACGCATACAAGGCGATGCAGAAGGAGAACCCTTGCTATGTACCGTTCTTCCGTGCAGGATTCAAGGAGCGTGGCAATTCGCTGTTCAAGGCAAAGGGCAGCGGACGTGATCTGATCCACCCGGTCGATAACATCATCGACAACATCACGAAGCTCCAGAATGCAGCCGCGAGAAACGCGGTCATGCTTCAGCTCAGAAGAGAAGCCGTAAGAAGTAAAGCGGATGCCTTATTCATGGAAAAGATTCCTGATCCGAAGGTTCCTGTCGAGGTTGATCTTCGCGGAATCAAGGACCGTCTCTATAACGAAACGCATGACATCGCCGGTATCGAAATCGCACCGGAGCTGCAGGATGCTATGCAGGAGGTCATTGCTTCTATCGATGATACGATGACGCAGTTCCAGCTTGGAAAGGCGAAGCCGAACAGAGGTGAGATCAAGATTCTTGTAGCCGGTAAGCCGGAGTTCTGGAAGATCAATGATCCGCTGCTTCTGAGCTCCATCACTTCCATGGACTATAGGAATGCCAGCAAGGTGATCACGGCTTTCGGAGCGGTTTCAAGATTCATCACGTCAAACATCACTGGTAACAACGTGATCTGGTCGGTCTTCTCGAATGCGCCGAGAGATTTACAGACGCTGCTTACGTACTCGATGGCGACGAAGAATCCTGGGAAGATGCTGCAGGGTATCGCAGATACCTACCTTAACTACATCAACAATGCACGGGGCAAGAGTGTTGATCCGCTCTTCTCCGAGTATCTCGCGATGGGCGGTGAGGGTGCACCGGTATGGTCCGGCAGCAAGGACTACGTAAAGGATATGCGAAAGCTCATAAGCTCTACGAGGGAACACCCGGAAAAGAACCCGCTCAAATGGGCGATGTTCGTTTCGGATATGATCGAGATGGGGCCGAGATTCGCAACCTATAAGATGTGCCGTGAAGCCGGCATGAATCCGCAGAAGGCGTTTTATGCGGCGATGGATATTACGGTAAACTTCCGTAGAAATGGCATCAATTCAAAAACGCTCAACCAGTTTATCCCGTTCTTCAATGCAGGCGTGCAGGCAACGGACAAGATGATCCGGTACTTCACAGCAGAGGATCTTCGGGAGATGAAATTCGTCGGCGGTGCCGGAGACGGTGGAGACGGCGGAGACGGCGGAGACGGTACCGGAAAATGGGTTGAGGTGAACGGCAAGGAGAGAGGACGGGCGATTGCAGGCAGAATTGCATTCTCCGCAGCGCTGTCTTTGATCATGGCTGCACTCGTCGTCGCATGGTCGCGTAGAAACAAGGAAAGCAAGGATGATTTCGAGATGCTTTCAAACTACACGAAGAATTCCTACTTCTGTATCTCATTAGGTGATGGAAAGTATTTCACCATCCCGAAGGGACAGAACGTAGCCGTGCTTGAGTCGTTCTTTGAGAGACTTCTTGAGAGAACGGTGGGCGATAACGACCACGCTTTCGATGAGTACTACAGTTACCTTACCGACAATACACTTCCGGGCATTGTGTCTGACATGGCAGAATATCCGGTAAATGTACTGGCAAATGGCGTGCAGTCGGCAAACGATGATTTCACGACCGGATTTCTTGGCTCACTCGGTGCTGTTGGCGAAATGGCGCAGCTCAGAGCAAATAAGGACTACCTCAACCGTCCAATCGTAAGTAAGCAGAATGAAGGTAAGGTGCCGGCGCTGCAGTACACGGAGAAGTCAAGCGAAATGGCGTACCTGCTTGGAAAGTATCTCGGCATCAGCCCACAGAAAGCGGACCATTTCGGAAAGAACATTCTCGGCTGGATGTGGTCTTACCCGTCCGCACTCCTCCCAATCAACGACGGAAAGGGCGTGAAGGGCGAGCGCGACTGGACGCTTGGTATAAAGAATACGTACCTCAGAGATAATGTCTATTCGAATGATCTCAGCAACTGGATCTACGACAAGGCATCGGAGTCTGGCGTGATGTACAACTCCTACGGCACGAACGAGCAGGCGCTGGAAAGCACGCTCGACAGCAACATGAAGTCGTACTATCAGAAGGCGATCGGACTTGCGAAGGGTCAGGAGGATGAACGAGAAATCAGACGCGCTGCACTCGACAAACTGAAGGCATACCGGAAGGAGTCGGATCACGGCGTGGAAGATGCAGACCGGAAGGCAATCTACGACATCGTGGAAAGCAACGGTAACAAATCGATCCTTCCTGGCGTGATGGATACTTCCATCAAGTCGGACGGTAAGACCTACGACCTCAGCGGCAAGGAGTACATGCAGTACCAGGACGCATACGAGAGTTACTACTACGATCTGGCGGACGACTGCATTAACCCGAGCGACAGCGAGGACAAGCAGAGCCGGATCTCCGGTGAGCTGAAGCAGCTCGCGAGAGAACAGGCGATGGACGAGATCCTTTCGAAGAAGGGAATCGAGTCGGGCAAGCCGTCGAAGCTGAAGGACTGGACGGATTCCGGCTACGATGCAGCGGACTACTTCTCATTGAAAGAGGAGATGGGCGCTGCGAAGGTCGGCAAGGATGGAACCGATGCCAGGAAGAAGGCGGTCGGAAGTGTAATCAACAGCAGCGGACTTTCGGCAGATGCCAAGAAGAAACTGTGGGAGATTGCAGGATATAAAAGCAAATAAACAGTAGAACGAGGAGTTCCCGGCGACGGGGGCTCCTTTTTCATAGGTCGGTTTGTTTTCGCTTGCAAAGCATTTACATTGTAATAAGAACAGGCGTAGTGGCCTGATGAAAGACTCACGGGATAGACCGCGCAAGCTAAAGGAGCTTATTTTATGACGAAATTCAAGTTAAACCTCCATGCGTTTGAGGGAGACGGCGGCGCCGCTTCCTTGGCAGCAGGAGCATCGGGCGATGCAGGCCAGGTCGCCGCTGGCAATGGGGCGAGTCTGATCACAGACGGTAATCAGCCGGACGCCACGGCAGCAACAGGCACAGAGTTTGATACGTTCATTTCCGGGCACCAGGATGAAGCCAAGAAGTGGTTTGATACGAAGTTCCAGGAAGTGTTCAACAAGCGGTTCAAGGACTATAAGTCCATGGAAGGCCGGGTAAAGGCCGGCGACCAGGTGATGCAGATGCTCGCCACCAAGTATGGCATCGAGGATGCCAGCGACATCAAGTCCATCACGCAGGCGCTGAAGGATGATGATTTCCTGTACGCAGAGCGCGCAGAAGCGAACGGGCGCACCATCGACGAGCAGCGTAACTGGGACAACCTGGAAAGAGAGAACCGCGAGTTCCGCGAGGCCCAGAGACAGGCAGAGCGGCGCGAGCAGATTGATCGGCAGATGGCAGAGTGGGACAAGCAGAGCGCAAATTTAAAGGCGCTGTTCCCGTCCTTCGATCTCGATACAGAGCTGCGTAATCCAGATTTCGAAAGTGCACTTCGGAGCGGGCTTTCCATGGAGAGAGCGTTCTATGCGGTGCATGGAGACGAGATCGTGTCCGGCGCGATGCAGACGACGGCCAATGCCGTACGAAGCGCGACCGTGCAGGACATGGCAGCGAGACGGTCGAGACCGAGAGAGAACGCGATCGGTTCACAGGCTGCCGCGAAGGTGTCAAAGGATGTGCATAAACTTTCGAAACAGGAAAGAGCGGAGATCGCCAAGCGCTCTATGTTTGGAGATGTTCGCTTCTGAAAAGGAGCATTATGCATACAGCAAAGATTTATAAGTTAAACCTTCATGCGTTTGATAACGTTATCAACGCAACGACCTCTGCGTCGTCCGGTAATAACCTGGCACCAGAGATCAAGACCTATTACTCTGATTACCTCATTGACCTGGCAGAAGCAGAGCTTGTGCATGATCAGTTCGGTCAGAAGAGAAACATTCCTTCCGGTAACGGTAAGGAGATCGAGTTCAGACAGTTCATGCCGCTGGCGAAGATCCAGGACGCACTCGTCGAGGGTGTAACACCGGATGGCCAGGCGCTTGATACCTCTGCACTTACTGCGAAGGTGAAGCAGTACGGTGGTTATGTTATCATCACCGACCTGCTCGATCTGACCGCGATCGACAACGTAAAGACCGAGGCGACGCAGCTGATCGGTTCGCAGGCTGGTCGAAGCCTGGATACAGTCACCCGTGAGATTCTGAACGGCGGTACCAATGTTCAGTACCACGAGGCGGAGAGAGCCGGCAGATCTGCCCTTACCGCGACCGATACACTGACCGTCAAGGCGATTCGTGCAGCCGTAAGAACGCTGAAGCGCCAGAACGCACGCACCATCGATGGCAGCTATGTGGGTATCATCCACCCGGATGTAGCTTACGACCTGATGTCCGACCCGAACTGGGTTGAGTGGCAGAAGTACACATCCCCGGATAAGATGTACAACAACGAGATCGGTAAGATCGCCGGTGTGCGTTTCGTAGAGACCACCGAGGCGAAGATCTTCGAGAAGGTCGGCGGCAGCGACACAAGCAAGTTCGACGTATATTCCACCCTGATCATCGCAGCGAATGCGTATGGTACGACCAGCATCGAGGGTGGCGGCCTGCAGCTCATCGTGAAGCAGAAGGGCTCTGCCGGTACGGCTGATCCGCTCGATCAGAGATCGACCATCGGCTGGAAGGCGACCAAGACTGCGGAGCGTCTGGTTGAGGACTACATGGTACGTATCGAGACCGCTTGCTCTTACAAGGCATCCTGAGTCTAAGCATGCATGGGGCCGATGAAGCCCCATGCGATATTAAAGGAGATAGATATGGCAGTGAAGAAGAATGAAGCAGAGTCGATCGAGGCAGTAACAGAGGAGATCGTAGAGGAGACTATGCCAGCCGTAAAGGATGATGGCTATGTCGATCATGCGCCGCTCTTTAAGGATGGCGAGAAGTATAAGTTCCCTCTGAACGTAACCGTGAACGGCGTGAAGTATTCTGTGCCGCGCGGTGTGCCGCTTCGGATTCCGAGAATCGTCGCGGAGATCATCGATCAGTCAATCGCACAGGACTCGCACGCACGTGAGCTTGATGCAAAAATGCAGAAGACGCAGGTGGTGAATTTTTAAGGGCGCTGTTATGAATACAAAGTATATGACGATTATCGGAGCCATTGGCGGAGTCATTGTCTCCGCTTTTGGTGGATGGGATTATTATATGCAGCTTTTGGTCATTTCCATGTGTGTGGACTACATCAGCGGCGTGCTTGTGGCCGCAGTCTGGCACAGATCAACGAAGAGTAAAGACGGAAGTCTTGAGTCACGAGCAGGCTTTAAGGGACTGATCCGTAAGGGAATGATCATTCTCATGGTCCTTGTTGCGCATTATATGGACCTCACGATCGGAACGCAGTATATCCGAAATTCTTTAGTAATTGGCTTTTCGGCGAATGAGGCTCTTTCCATTTTGGAAAATGTTGGGCTGATGGGCGTTGAGTACCCAGAAGTCATGAGACAGGCGATTGAGGCGCTGAAAAAGCAGGGCACCGGATCGGGCATGCCGGAAGGCAGATAAACGAAGTAACTGGAACCATCATGGTGATGGTTCTCACAATATATTTTTAAGAAGGAGAACATTATGCATCCTACACAGACAGATTTTCCACACGAGCATCCGTATGTACCGGAGGAGGAGAGAGTCCACGACAGACTCAAGGTAAAGGCGAAGAACGAGCCGACCGAGATTGCAGGCCAGGGTGAGTCCAACATGCCAAGCGGCGATATGCCGACCGGCGATGCTACTGACTCTGTACTCGGTAAGAAGTAAAAAGATCGGAGAGATTATGTCTTATGACATTTCTAAGGTGATCAGCGCAGCAGAAGGCGAAGTTGGTTACCTCGAAAAGAAATCAAATAAGAATCTCGACAGTAAGACGGGGAACGCGGGTTCCGAAAACTTTACAAAATACTGGCGTGACCTTGACCCATCCATGCAAGGGCAGTCCTGGTGTGACGCATTCGTTTCGTGGTGCT
>ERZ1026894.268-NODE-268-length-40560-cov-19.515443_pt1 | contig 40560 bp, 28 predicted proteins | sample MGYA00380177_ERZ1026894 | MGnify/ENA primary metagenome ERZ1026894 (study PRJEB33269, sample SAMEA4719813) | human gut metagenome | biome: human-associated habitat; feature: organic feature; material: feces | place: Cameroon | collected 2013-10 ... | reverse complement strand
GCAAAGTATGGGTTTGCATCGACTTTCAGCACAGAAAGCCAGGTAAGGGTAATACTGTCATGAACACTAAGTTGAAGAACGTTGCCGACGGCCGCGTCTTGGAGCGTACCTTCCAGGTTGGTTTCAAGTTGGAGGATGTTCGCGTTGAGCGTCGCCCTTATCAGTATCTCTACGAGGACGCTACTGGTTGTATTTTCATGAACCAGGAGACTTTCGAGCAGGTGCCTATCGCTAAGGAGAACGTTACTGGTGGTCAGTATATGAAGGAAGGTGACGTTGTTGAGGTTGTTACTGATACAACTGATGGCACTATCCTCTTGGCTGAAATGCCAGTGAAGACTACTTTGAAGATCGCTCACTCTGAGCCAGGTGTTAAGGGTAACACTGCAACCAACGCTACTAAGCCAGCTACTTTGGAGACAGGCGCTGAGGTTCGCGTTCCTTTGTTCGTAAACGAGGGTGAGACTATCCAGATCGACACTCGTGATGGTAGCTACCTCGGTCGTGTTAGCGAGTAATCGCTGCTCGGTGTGACTATCACTATTTTTTAAACTTTATAATAACATGAAGTATTCCATCATTGTTCCTGTGTTCAACCGCCCCGACGAGGTGAACGAACTCTTGGAGAGCTTGACCCATCAAACGGTCAAGGACTTCGAGGTGGTCATTGTTGAGGATGGTTCGCAGACTCCTTGCAAGGACGTTTGTGAGCAATACAAAGACATGATGGATATACATTATTATTATAAGGAGAACTCTGGTCCAGGTCAGAGCCGCAACTATGGTGCCGAAAGAGCATCAGGCGAGTATCTCTTGATACTTGACAGCGACGTGGTCTTGCCAGAGAATTATCTCAAAGCTGTAAGTGATGAATTGAGCCGTGAGCCTGCCGATGCCTTCGGTGGACCCGACAAGGCACATTCATCATTTACAGATACTCAAAAAGCTATTTCTTACTCCATGACTTCTTTCTTCACCACTGGTGGTATCCGTGGTGGCAAGAAGAAAATGGATAAGTTCTATCCTCGCTCATTCAACATGGGCATCCGCCGTGATGTCTATCTCAAGTTGAATGGTTTTTCCAACATGCGTTTCGGAGAAGACATCGACTTCTCTATCCGTATCTTCAAGGCAGGCTGTCGTTGCCGTCTGTTCCCTGAGGCATGGGTATGGCACAAGCGCCGCACCGACTTCCGCAAGTTTTGGCGACAAGTCTATAATAGCGGCATCGCACGCATCAACCTATACAAGAAATATCCAGAAAGTCTGAAGCTCGTCCACTTGCTTCCTATGGTCTTCACCGTGGGAGTGATTGGCACGCTCTTACTTTTGTTCTTCGGTTTATTGCCATATATGTTGGGAACCACTCATGTATTCCCTACCCTAGGCAATGCCATGGCAGCATTAGGCTGCATCGGCTTGTTCTTCATCCTACTCTATTCGATTGCATTGTGCATCGACAGCACCCAGCAGAATAAGAGTCTGAAGATTGGCTTGCTGAGCATTCGTGCCGCCTTCACCCAACTGATGGGATATGGTTGTGGTTTTCTCTCCGCTTGGTGGAAGAGATGCGTATTAGGAAAGAGCGAGTTTAGCGCATATAACAAGACATTTTACAAATAAACAAAACAAGAAACTAGAAGAAAGAAAACTCCAAACAAGCGAAATCATCAACGAAAAGCTAGAAAAGCTGGATTGAACAGTTCAATCTGAGCGAAAACTTTATTTTATAATCAGCATTTATAACAATCAATACATTCATATAAATAAAACATTTAAACAAGCGAAACATACGACTATGAGCGAAAAACTATCCATTGCGAAGTGGGCTTCAGAAGACCAGCCTCGCGAAAAACTCGAAAGTTTAGGTCCTAGTGCATTATCCAATGCCGAACTCTGCGCCATCCTGATTGGCTCTGGCTCCAAAGAAGAAAGTGCTGTGGAATTGATGAAGCATATCCTCAATGATTGCGATAACAACCTCAACACCTTGGGCAAGATGACACAACAGGAATTGCAGAATTACAAGGGTATGGGACCTGCCAAAGCCATCACCATCCTAGCTGCTTGCGAATTGGGCAAGCGACGTGCCTTGGACAAGATTGGTCCACGCCCCGACCTCGGTTCCTCCATCGCCATCTACAACTACATGCTTCCACGTATGCAAGACCTCGACGTTGAGGAAGGTTGGATTCTGATGATGAACCAAAACTTCAAACTCATCAAGGCGGAGCGCATCTCGCATGGCGGCATCACAGAGACTGCCATCGACGTACGACTCATCATGCGAGAAGTCATTCTCAACAATGCCACCATCCTCGCCGTCTGTCACAACCACCCTAGCAGCAGTCCCTTCCCTAGCAAAAACGACGACTTACTGACCATCCAAATCTCCAAGGCGTGCGAGATTATGCGCATCTTCTTCATGGATCACGTCATCGTGACGGATGGAGCCTTCTACTCCTACCATGACAAGGGGAAAATATGATTTTCCATTCATTCATCGGTATTATCCGATATACAAGACAAAAATCATCCCGAAATATTTTGTATTTTCTATAAATTATGCTACCTTTGCAGAAAGTATCACTGCAAAGGTAGCATTTTGTTATCCTGCACTAAACGAAAGAACTTATGACACAAGAAGAAAAGACTCAGATAGAAGAAAGAATCGTAGATGTACTCAAGACCGTCTATGACCCAGAGATTCCGGTCAACATTTGGGACCTTGGAATGATATACAAGATTGACGTGAAGGAAGATGGCAACGTAGATCTCGACATGACCTTCACGGCTCCATCCTGCCCTGCCGCCGACTTCATCCTCGAAGATGTTCGCACCAAGGTGGATAGCGTGGAAGGCGTGAAGTCTGCCAATGTCAACCTCGTCTTCGAACCAGCCTGGGACCAGAGCATGATGAGCGAGGAAGCTCGCGTAGAGTTGGGATTTGAATAATCCTCAAACAATCATCCTCGTACCAAGTTCAGAAAGCCGAACATTCGAACGGGGACAGAAGCCTCTTCTAAACAACATTAAAACGATAGCCTATGAGAAAGAATGTATATTTCCTCTCTGATGCCCACTTGGGCTCGCTCGCCATTCCCCATGCGAGGATGCAAGAGCGCCGACTGGTACGATTCCTTGACAGCATCAAGGAAAAAGCAGCAGCAGTTTATCTCTTGGGAGACATGTTCGACTTTTGGAACGAATACAAGTATGTCGTTCCTAAAGGTTACACTCGTTTCCTCGGTAAGCTTTCGGAGTTGACCGATATGGGCGTGGAAGTTCATTTCTTCACGGGCAACCACGACCTTTGGACATACGGATATTTAGAGGAAGAGTGTGGCGTCATCGTGCATCACAAGCCGATAACGACAGAAATCTATAACAAGGTATTCTATCTTGCGCATGGTGATGGATTGGGCGACCCCGACAAGAAGTTCAAGTTTTTGAAGGCTATGTTCCACGACCGCACTTGCCAACGCCTACTCAATTTCATCCATCCTCGTTGGGGCATGGCTTTAGGTTTGAATTGGGCAAAGCATAGTCGTATGAAGCGTGCCGATGGCAAGGAGCCACCATACATGGGTGAGAAAAATGAGTTCTTGGTTCGCTTTGCCAAGCAATACATGCAAGGTCACAAAGACATCGACTACTTCATGTTTGGTCATCGCCACATCGAGTTAGACCTCATGTTGAGCAAGAAGACTCGTCTCATGATTCTCGGTGACTGGATATGGCAGTTCACCTATGCCGTATTCGATGGCGAGCACATGTTTATGGAAGAATACGTGGAAGGCGAAAGTCAACCATAATGATAAAGGGCAGCTATTGCTGCCCTTTATCATTATTATCGCTGTATTCTTCCACCCGAAGATGTCATGTTATTGATGATTTCCTCCTCCGACACCAAGTTTTGGTCGCCAGGCACAGTGTTCTTGATGGCACTTGCCGAAAGCGCAAAGTCGAGGCAATACTGATTTTCATCGCCCCACTTCTGATGAGCATGGATATAGGCGGCAACAAAAGCATCACCTACGCCCATTGGATCGATGATAGGCTGTATGTCATATATTCTAGTGGTATATAGTTTATCCTCCACGGCATCATAGAGCAAGCCGCTGAGGGTATGATGACTGCTAGCTATCTGATTGCGCACTGCCATCACCATCTTCTTGCACTTAGGGAAGAGTTTGTGCATCTTGCAGAAGTAAGTCAAGTAAGCCTCGGCATCTATCTCATAGTTGGCATCCAAAGCCTCGAAAGGAATGTGAGGCACACCACTCGCCACTTCCCATTCGTTTTGGTCACCAAAGATAATGTCGCTGTATTGCATCATTTGGAAGAGCACATCATGAGGTTCCAAGCCATAGCCCCAAAGATTCTTGCGATAGTTGATGTCGCAGGCAATGTTCAAACCCTTGTCCACAGCTATCTTGATGGCATCCATCGTTGACTCCATGGCATCACGGCTGATGGCGCAAGTAATACCTGAGCAATGGAAGACGGCAGCATCTTCCAACACCTTATCCCACTTCACCATTCCTCGCTTCAATGTATAGAAAGAGGAATTCTTACGGTCATAGACCACACGGGAGTTGCGCATCGCCACAGCCTCCTCGAAATAATAGGTACCCAGGCGGTCTCCGCCACGCACCACATGTTTCACATTCAGACCGTACTCTCGCAGATGCATCAAGGCAGCCTCACCCATCTCACCGTATGGCACTCGGGTCACATACTCCACTTTATCGCCTAAGTAAGCCAAGGAGATGGCGGCATTCGCCTCACTACCTCCATAATTGCCATTCATGCGATGACCCTGGAATAAACGTTGATAACCAGGCTTAGAGATTCTAAGCAATATTTCTCCGAAAGTTACAATCTTTGTTTTCATAATTCTCAAAATTTAAGTGATGCTTCCATCCTCATCAGGCAGGAGCCTCATCATGTAATAATGATAAGAAAGAAATAAATAAGGTGAAGACCATCCATTGCTGTCTTTAGTCTTCACCTTATATTATATAGTATTGTGTGGAATTACTTCTTGGAAACCAATTCCATTGTATCGCGAGCGATAACAATCTCCTCATCGGTAGGAACTACTACTACCTTCACCTTACTGTCGTCAGTAGAGATGATAGCTTCCTCACCACGAACCTTGTCGTTTACCTCCTTATTGATCTTGATGCCAAGATACTCCAGGTTCTTGCAAGCTTCCTCGCGGAGGTCGGTCTGGTTCTCACCAACACCAGCTGTAAATACGATAGCGTCAACGCCACCCATAGCTGCTGTGTAAGCACCGATGTACTTCTTGATGCGATACTCATACATACGGAGAGCCAACTGAGCCTTCTCGTTACCCTCGTTGGCAGCGTTCTCGATGTCGCGCATATCAGAAGAAATACCTGTAATACCGAGCACACCACTCTTCTTGTTCAGGAAGTCAGCCATCTCCTGTGGCTTCATGTTCAACTTCTCCATCAAGTAGGTAACGGCAGAAGCATCGATGTCACCACAACGTGAACCCATCATCAAACCAGCCAATGGAGTCAAGCCCATTGAGGTATCCAATACCTTACCGTTCAATACTGCAGCTACAGAGCCACCGTTACCGATGTGGCAAGTGATAATCTTAGAGTTGTTCTGGTCGAGACCGAGAATCTCGCAAACACGCTTAGAAACATAGCGGTGAGATGTTCCGTGGAAACCATAACGGCGTACGTGATACTTCTCGTACAACTCGTAAGGAATTGCATAGAGATAAGCATAGTCTGGCATTGTGCTGTGGAATGCGTTGTCGAATACGCAAACCTGAGGAGTGCCAGGCATCAATGAGTCAACGGCACGGATACCCTTCAGGTGACCTGCGTTGTGAACAGGAGCGAGGTCGCAAAGTTCCTCGATACCATCCTCTACGCTCTTGTCAACGATAACGCTCTCCTTGAACTTGTCACCACCCTGTACGACACGGTGTCCTACAGCGTCGATTTCCTTCAAGTCCTTGATAGCGCCGATTTCTGGGTCGAGCAGGCACTTGAATACGAAGTTCACACCTTCCTTGTGGTCAGGCATGTCGTGCATGATCTGCTTCTTCTCGCCGTTAGGCAATTTCACCTTGATGAAAGCGTTATCAAGACCGATACGCTCTACACCACCCTGTGCCAATACAGACTCATCGTCCATATTATATAACTTGTACTTGATAGATGAACTACCACAGTTCAGAACCAATACTTTCATAATGTTAATTTTGTAATGTTATTGATTGAATAAAGTTAGTTTAAGCCTTCTTAGCATCCTGTGCCTGGCAAGCTGTGATAGCTACCATGTAGTAGATGTCATCTACAGAGCAACCACGAGAAAGGTCGTTTACAGGACGAGCGATACCCTGGAGGATAGGACCGATAGCGATGGCACCACCCAGGCGCTGAACGAGCTTGTAGCCGATGTTACCTACCTCGAGGTTTGGAACTACCAATACGTTAGCCTTACCTGCGACCTCAGATTTTGGAGCCTTCTTGGCAGCCACCTCAGGAACGAGGGCTGCATCAGCCTGAAGCTCACCGTCGAGATGAAGCTCTGGGAACTTCTCCTTAGCGATAGCCACAGCATCCTTTACCTTGTCGATGATATAAACGCTCTTGCCTGTCTCCTTGTTGATAGCATCCTTGGCACTACCCATTGTTGAGAAGCTCAGCATGGCAATCTGAGGATCAGCAATACCAGCTACTGACTGAGCAGTATGAGCTGTAGTATAGGCAATCTGAGCAAGCTGGTCTGCTGTAGGGTTTGGAGTTACAGCAACGTCACCCATTACCACTACGCCATCCTGACCATACTGCTTCTGGTCTGAGATGAGCAACATAGCACCACTTACGCAAGTGATACCTGGAGTACACTTGATAATCTGAAGAGCTGGACGGAGCGTATCACCAGTTGTGCTCAATGCACCTGAGATCTGACCATCAGCACCCTCAGTCTTGATAATCATACAACCGAGGTAGAGGTTGTTCTTAGTTACGAGTTCACGAGCCTGCTCTACAGTCATGCCCTTCTTCTTGCGAAGTTCAGCGAGCTTCTCAGCATACTCCTCAGTCTTAGGGTTGTTTTGTGGATCAACGATAGTAGCCTTGTCGATGTTGTTAAGACCCCACTGTGCAGCGAGATTCTTAATGTTGGCAGGGTTACCGATGAGGATGATGTCTGCGAGATCATCAGCCAGAACTTTATCGGCTGCTTTCAATGTACGCTCCTCTTCTGCTTCAGGGAGCACGATGCGCTGCTTGTCAGCTTTAGCGCGAGCTACGATTTGCTGTAATAAATCCATTGTTACTTTTATATTTTATAATAATTCTTATTGTTGTTATAAGTAGATTTGTCTATCCCGAGGCTACCGTGTCGTACAGAAAGCCTCATCATTTGCAATATCGACTTTGCAAAAGTACGCAAAAAGTTTCAAATACGCCCTACTTCATTGTGTAAAAAAAGCTAAAACAGACAAGATAGCATTTTGTAAAGGTTTACGTAAGCTGCATCTACCTTTGCAAAACGAAAAAAGAGCAAAGAACGAAAGCATTTGAATTCTTCAAAGAAGATTCTTCGTTCTTCACTCTTCACTTATATCATTTCCTGTGTCAAGATACTCTCTAGTTCCTCTGCCGACAATCTCAAGCGGAACTCTCCCTTGATGGCGACACTGATTCGTCCGGTCTCCTCCGAAACGATGACCGCAATGGCATCACTGCTCTGCGAGATACCTAGAGCGGCACGATGTCGAAGACCGAGTTCCTTCGGAATATCCAAATTATGGCTCACGGGAAGGATACATCCTGCCGCCATGATACGCTTGTTGGAGACCACCATCGCTCCATCATGCAAAGGTGAGTTCTTGAAGAAGATGTTCTCTATCAATCGTTGGTTGATCTTGGCATCTATCTCCTCACCCGTGTCCATGATGTCTTTCAGTGGCACGCCTCGTTCGATGACAATCAGCGCACCAACATACTTCTTCGCCATGCTCATACATGCCATCACGATAGGCATAATCGTCTCCTTGTCAGCCTCCCGTTGGCTCTCCTTGTTGGAGTGGAAGAACCTCACGAGCCTTCTCATTCCCTTCTGCGAACCTATCTCGTAAAGGAAACGGCGGATGTCTTCCTGAAAGATGACGATGAGGGCTATGACACCCACGCTCACCAACTTGTCGAGTATCGAACCCAACAAGCGCATCTCCAACACCTGACTCACAAAGAGCCAGATCAACACGAAGACCATGATACCAACGAAGATGTTGAGGGAGCGTGACTCCTTCATCAGTCGGTAGATATAGAAGAGCATCGAAGCGACCAAGAAGATGTCGATGATGTCTTTGATTCCAAATTCAATCATTTTGTCATTGTTTCTACAATTTTTATTGCCTCAGCAGCTTCCTTCACGTCATGTACTCTGAGGATGCTGGCACCCTTCATCAAGGCGATGGTGTCAAGCACAGTCGTACCATTGAGCGATGTGGTGGCGTCTCCACCGAGCAACCTGTATATCATACTCTTGCGAGAAATGCCCACCAACACAGGCAGTTCCATGACGCTGAGTTTCTCCATCTCATTGTAAATCTCATAGTTTTGGATGAGATTCTTACCAAAACCAAAGCCTGGGTCGAGGATGATGTCGTTGGCTCCGAGGTCACGCAACTGCTGTACCTCCTTGGCAAAGCCCTTCATCATCGTGGCGAGTGTAGGTTGCACCGACATTAATATATAAGGTACTTTCAGTTCGCCTACCAATCTGAACATCTCTGGATATTCCTCTTCTCGCTGTTCCAAAGGTACATTGGCAATACCCGTGATGCCGCCTTCCGATACATCATTGATGATGTCGGCTCCCCATTCCTCGATGCACTTCCGTGCCAATGTAGGACGATAAGTATCTACGGATATAGCAACATTCGATTGCTCTCGACGCACGATGTCGAGAGCGAACTTCAATCGTCTGCCCTCCTCTTCCTCAGAAACCTCATCAGCACCCGGACGAGTGGAGAATGCACCCACATCAATGATACTTCCACCTTCCTCTATGATTTGGTTAGCCCTATCGGCAATCTCTTTTTCAGTCTGTTTCCTACTGCCAGAGTAGAAGCTATCGGGCGTTACGTTCAGGATGCCCATTACCTGAGGGGTACTCAAATCCATCAAGTGCCCCTTGATATTGATTGTATATTCCATTCTTTTACAACTCCTTCAACCACTTTTCACCTGGTTTCGTGTAAGTCCAAGCTATAAAAGCACCGATTATAATACTTCCAGTCATAAAAAATAATGCCAAATAACTCATATTATAAACTTTTTAGCCATTTTTTCCCTGATTCAGTATAAGTCCAAATCAAAAGACCTCCACCTATCAAAGAGCCTAGCCCAAATAATAATATCATTGTATCCATATATCAATATTTTAAAATTCGATTACCAACCATCGCAAATGCAAAAGTCATAACTATCCCTAACAAGAGAAACAAAACATTCTTGAAATTTGTCTCACCTGTAATAATTGACGTTAGGCCACCTAATGCCATTGCTCCAAAACAAAGTTTGGAGATATCAAAGAAATAGCCTGCCAGCTTTTCTTTCCTCGTTTTTACTTTTTCTTTTTCATCTCTGATGCCCATTCAAGCCTCACTTTCCAAAAGATTCGTTGAATATTTCTGCAAAAATAGAAAGAATATTCGAGAAAACATCTTTTTTTTGAGAAAATAGTTTGATATTTCCCCGATTTAGCTTACTTTTGCACACAAATAATAGTAATAGACTATGGAAATTTCAGAACTCTATCAGATTTACCAAGAGCACCCAGTGATTACCACTGATAGCCGAGACTGCCCTGAGGGCAGCATCTTCCTGGCTTTGAAAGGTGCCTCATTTGATGGCAACAAGTTTGCCGACATGGCACTGGAGAAAGGTTGTGCCTATGTCATCATCGACGAAAAGGAATATGCCAAGGAAGGCGACGAGCGATATATCCTCGTGGAAGATTGCCTCACCACCTTCAAGGAACTGGCTCGTGAGCATCGCCGCCACTTCAACATACCAGTGGTGGGCATCACTGGCACCAACGGCAAGACGACAACCAAGGAATTGGTTTCTGCCGTGTTAAGCGAGAAACATAACGTGATGTTCACCCAGGGCAACTTCAATAATGACGTAGGCGTGCCCAAGACCCTCTTCCGTCTGAACGCCGAGCATGAAATTGCCGTCGTCGAAATGGGAGCCTCCCATCCTGGCGACATCGAGAAACTCGTAAAGTACGTGGAACCTACTTGTGGTATGATTACCAACGTAGGTCGTGCTCACTTGCAGGGTTTCGGCAGTTTCGAGGGAGTGAAGAAGACCAAAGGCGAGCTTTACGACTTCCTCGCAGCCCACGATGCCCTTGTCTTCATCAATGCCGACAACGAGCACTTGATGCAGATGGCAGAGGAGCGCAACATCAATCGTCTCATCACCTACGGCAAGGATGGCGAGTGCGATGTGTGGGGCGAGGTCATCTCTTGCGCACCATTTCTCAAGTTCCGCTGGCGCACCGAGAGTTTCGACTGGCATGAGGTTCAGACCCATCTCATCGGCTCTTACAATATCGACAATATGCTCGCAGCCATCACCATCGGCTTGCACTTCGATGTAAAGCCGCAGCAGATAGACCATGCCTTGGAAAGCTATATCCCTAGCAACAACCGTTCACAGCTTGAAGAGACCGCACACAACAAGTTGGTAGTGGATGCCTACAATGCCAATCCATCCAGCATGGCTGCTGCCATCGAGAACTTCCGCTTGATGGACGTACCTAATAAGATGGCGATTCTCGGACAGATGGGCGAGTTAGGAGAGGTAAGTCATGAGGAGCACCAGAAGGTGGTAGATCAACTCCGTGCTGCAAGCTTGGAGAACGTATGGCTCGTAGGCGATGAGTTTGAGAACATCGACTGCGATTACCGCAAGTTTAAGAATGTTGAAGAGGTAAAGGAAGCCATCCAGACAAACCAACCTCACGACCACTACATCCTTATCAAGGGAAGCAACAGCGTCAAGCTCTTCCAACTCCCTGAACTTCTATAAGACATCACATGGAACAAAAGCAAGAAGACATCAAGCGACTCATCATTTATGAAGCGCCTGGCTAATGTCAGAAGAATCGCTGCATTATAATCATTAGAATACAACGTCCCGATGCTTTCTAAAAAACATCGGGACGTTTTAATAATTTCCTCGGGAGGTTTTTCCAAAAACATCGGGAGGTTTTTATGAATGCCTAGGGAGGCATATAGTTGTAGTCTAGGAGACTTATGCCTATTCCAAGAGGAATCGTTTTCGTGCATTTAAGGATGATATTACTTCTTGCACATCCCCAAGAAATACTTGTGGATTTCCAAGCTATCATTCAGTTCTGGATGGAAGGCGGTGACGAGTTGGTTGCCCTGGCGAGCAGCCACTATCTTGCCATCAACCTCAGCTAGCACCTCGGCATCTCCCCATACCTCCTTGATGTAAGGAGCACGGATGAAAGTCATGGGGATATTACCCTCGATGCCCTTCATCGGAGCCTCGACATAGAAACTACCGAGCTGGCGACCATAGGCATTGCGCAATGCCGTGATGTCCATAGAGGCAATGCGATGGCTAGGTTCCCCCTCTATCTTCTTGGCAAGAAGAATCAAACCGGCACAAGTGCCATATACTGGCAAACCTTCCGCTATCGCCTTCTTCACTGGCTCCATCAATCCGAGTTCGTTCAAGAGTTTCGCCTGGGTGGTACTCTCGCCACCAGGAATGATGAGACCATCTTTAGGCTGGTCCCAATCCTTCAACTGGCGAATCTCGAAACTATCCACACCCAACTGCGCCAACTTCTGGCGATGTTCAGCAAATGCACCTTGTAATGCTAAAACTGCTATTCTCATACTATACTTATCTAATATAAAAGCCCCTTCTTTACAGGAGGGGCTTTACATTATCTTTCTATCCAATTACTTACCACGCTCTGCCATCAACAAAGCAATCTCCTGTTCGTTGATACCAACCATTGCCTCACCGAGGTCCTCGCTCAACTCTGCCAACATCTTAGGGTCGTTATAGTTGGTCACAGCCTTTACGATAGCCTGGGCACGCTTAGCAGGGTTACCACTCTTGAAGATACCTGAGCCTACGAATACACCCTCTGCACCGAGCTGCATCATCAAGGCTGCATCGGCTGGAGTAGCCACACCACCTGCGGCGAAGTTGACTACTGGCAACTTACCATTCTCATGTACATACTTCACCAAGTCGTATGGAGCCTGCAACTGCTTGGCTGCCTCGTAAAGTTCATCCTCGCTCATAGATGTGAGACGCTTGATCTCACTCTGCATCATACGCATGTGGGTAACTGCCTGAACAACATCACCTGTACCAGGCTCACCCTTGGTACGAATCATAGTTGCGCCCTCGGCGATACGGCGAAGCGCCTCACCCAAGTTCTTGGCACCACAAACGAAAGGTACATCAAACTTGGTCTTGTCGATGTGATAAACATTATCAGCTGGAGAGAGCACCTCGCTCTCGTCGATATAGTCGATTTCGATAGCCTGAAGAATCTGAGCCTCAGCGAAGTGACCGATACGGCACTTAGCCATCACTGGGATAGAGACAGCCTCCTGGATACCCTTGATCATCTTAGGGTCGCTCATACGAGACACACCACCTGCCGCACGGATGTCGGCTGGAATACGCTCCAAAGCCATTACTGCACATGCACCTGCTGCCTCGGCAATCTTTGCCTGTTCTGGAGTTGTTACGTCCATGATCACACCACCCTTGAGCATCTGAGCCAAGTTGCGGTTCAATTCTTGTCTATTTTCTGCCATAATTCTATTATTTTATTACAATTACGGCTGCAAAGGAAACACTTTCCAACGAAATACCGAAAAAAAGTTCCGTTTTCTGCAAACATTGCGTCATTTTGTACAAGAGGCAATTCGCAAATGTACAAGCATTATTCCCAAATGTATAAAGCAATGCCCATCAATCAAGCGAGATTCATCCATTTGCAAACGAACCTCACTTGATTCCTTTTATCTTTTCTGCCTAAATCCAGAAGGTGTCTCTCCATTCATTTTCTTGAAGAACTTGGTGAGATGCGCTTGCGATGAGAAGCCGAAGCTATTGGCGATTTCCTGCACCGTATGCGTGGTGGTCGTCAACTCTCGTTCGATTTCCTTCACGATATACTCATCTATGATATTCTTCGGAGTCTTGCCAGAGATACGGCGAGTAACCTGGGCGAGATAACGACTGCTCACATTCAGTTGGTCGGCATAGAAATGCACATCGCTATAGGTACGACAATAGTTGACCACCTGCGAGATAAACTGACTATACAAATCCGAGCTGCGACCTTGCAGATTTCGCTCCCTTGCCCATTCGACATTGATGAAATCCTGCGCCATCGCCAAAGCCTCTTCCATCTTCTTGCCTTGGGTAAGATACACCGAGAGAGCGGAAGAGAAACGGTTGATGAGACCATGCGAGTTGGCATTGTCAAGCATGAAGACACACAAGCCACCATCCTCTGCACGGCGCAACAGTTTGCTATCTTGCAGCATGATGTCGTTCTCTTTCTTCCTCGCCACCACCGCCGAACAGAGCGGCAAGAGGCGATACTTGATCTGGCTCACCACATCCTCCGTCATCAGCGCATCGCCATTGCTCGACCAGATAGCCGGGGCATAGACGATATAGTCGGGACGATACTTGGTGAGGGCATCGATGATAACATCCAAGGTCTCCACCTTACGTATCATGCCCACCTTGACCACACTAGGCTGAATATCGTTCATAATCGCCTCTATCTGTCCCGACACAATCTCTGCCGGCACATCAAAGAACTCCTGGATACCCAGGGTGTTCTGTACGGTGATACTCGTAATCGCCGAGACGGCATAGCCTCCCAGTTCCGAGATGGTTTTGATGTCAGCCTGGACACCCGAACCACCTGTACTATCCGAACCCGTAATAGTCAATATCGGTTGTAATTCTCTCATACACCTAAGCTATTGAATTCTTCACTCTTCGTTCTTCATTCTTCACTTAATCAGCTCTTCACTTTCATAAATTCCGTCGGCGTCATACCATACTCCTTGGAGAAGCACTTCGAGAAGTAGCTGCTGTTGGAGAAGCCCACGGAGTACATCACCTCCGACACGCTGAACTTACCTTCCTTGAGCATCATCGCCGCCTTGCGCAAGCGGATGCCACGAATGTATTCCACTGGAGTCTTGCCTGTCATCGCCTTTATCTTGCGATAGAGTTGTTTGCCACCGATGCCGATGATTTCCTGCAAACTCGTCACATTGAAGTCGGAATCTATCATGTGCTTCTCTATCGCCTCGTTGACCTCACGCAACAGGCGCTGGTCGGCATCGCTCAGCGTCATCGGCTTCAGCAGGCTAGCCTCTTCTGCTGGATTTTCCGATTCAGCTGCCACCTCTGTCGAAGGCGTGCTATCCGATGAAGGAACAGCCTGCGTCCCTTCATTTGGCAAGTCAGCCATAGCCGTACTGTCCACCACCAAGGAACTATCCACGAGTTGCGTTACCTCCTCGAAGGAGCGATGGTTCACCGCCGCCTTCAGTCGCTCTGCCAAACTAGCGAAGAACTTCATACGGGCATCCACCTGTTCGAGGATTTCCGCCTTCTGTCGCTGCTCCTCAGCCAAGCGTTCTCTCACGAGATAGAACTTCATACCTCCCCAAACGGCACCGATAGCCAAGGCGAGATAGAAGAGTCTAGCCCATATCGAGAGATACCAAGGTGGCAATATAGAGATGTCGAGCGAATAAACCTCCTCGCCGATGTTGCCCTCGCCATCCAAGACATGAACGGCTAGTTGGTAATCGCCGTATGGCAAACCGTTATAGACAATATCGAGATTGCCTTGGTTAAGATAATGCCAATCGTGGTCGATGCCTTCCAAGCGATAGGCATAGACACGGGAAGGATAGTCGCCAAAAGGAAGGTCGGAGAGTTGAAGCGTGAAGTTGTTCTCATCGCTCTCCAACGTGAGTTTCTTCAGATACAGCGGAGCCTCATCAGCATGACCTGCGGATGCTTGTGCCCCATCCATCACCTGCGCTCCATTGACGATGACACCGGTCAAGAAGAGTTGCATCTTCTCCTTCTGCGATGCGGCAGCCGATGGTTCAGCCAAATCGGCACGGACTCTCACCACACCGTCGTTGCCACCCATCACGACTACGTGTTCAGACTTGGAATAAGCCATCGTGAGTGGAGAGAGGACAGGAATGATGAAGCGGAAGCTCTTGCCGTTCTTATCAAGCACACAACATTCATCGTCGCTCACGACCCATATCTTGCCTTCCACATCGCACATCGTGCTCACCTTGCCTCCTATCTGCCATTCATGCGACTGAATGTCGGCGAGACGAGCCTCACGTCCCTTACTGGCTGCCACATCATAGCACTTCACGCTACTGTTGTCGCCTACCCATACATTGCCATGGGAGTCTGCCATCAGATAATTGATAGCTCCCACGTTGGCGGTATGTTCCACGGTCATGCGGACAGGGTCGATGCGGTCGAGACGATTGTAGGTGGAAGCCCAAATCATTCCTTTGCCGTCCATCACCATCTGTCCTACGTGGATGCCCGAAAGTGCATTCTTGCCTTGGTCGGTGAAATGCGCATCGGCAATGCAAGAAGCGGTGGCTGTGATGGAAGAGGTACGAGAGTGAGCAATGGCAGTCACGAGTTTCTGCTTGTTGATGACGAAGATACCGCCCATATAGGAAGCCATCCAGATACGTCCCTGTCGGTCTTCCAAGATGTCGTAAGCCCAGGCGGTGGAATACTTGCCACTCTTGTCATAGACGATGAAGTTCATCATCTGTTGGGAAGAGCGTTGTAGCAAGTTGATGCCATGGTCGGTACAAGCCCAAAGGTCACCCTCATGGTCCTCATATATCTTGCGCACTCGGTTGTGGGTGAGCGGATATTGCTGGTTGTTCTGCTTATACCATACGCAGCCTTGCCATATCAGTCCGTTGGTACCACCCAACCACCAGTCGCCATTCTTCGTCTGGAGGATGGCATGCAGGCAGTTGCCCTCGCCCGTAAAGGTAAGTTTGTCGAGCGGCATATATTCATAATAGGTATGGGTGGAGAGACGGGAAAGACCATTGTCGGTGCCTATCCACACGTTTTGCCACTTGTCCACGAAACAAGCCCACACGATATTGTTGGGGATGGAGGCAGCATCACGAGAGTCGTGTACATTGTGTTCGAGTACATTGTGGATAGACAAGCTATAGAGTCCGTTGTCAGTACCGATATAGAGCTTGCCCTCGTTGTCCTCAGCCAAGCACTTCACCGAGTTGCCATTGAGTTCCTCTATCTTCGAGAAATGGCGGAGTTGCAAGTCGGCACAATACAAGGCTCCCTCCGTACCGACCCAATAACACTTACGCTTGGCATCGTAAGCCAAGGCATTGACGAGCGGTTGCTCCCCCTGGCGCAGAGGAATCAAGCGCTGGTTCAAGCGAAGACCGGAGATGGAACCTGTCAACAATCCCTTCGATGTATGCAACAAGGCATAGACATCGCTGCCCAAGGTCGCCTTTTCGTTGCGCACATCCAGCACTCGCTGCTCCTTCAATAGCTTACGTTGGCTCTCATTATCGAAATGCTCCTTGGCAGGTGTCGATACATAACTATATCTCTGGGTATCGAAAGCCAAGATGCCACTGCCCGTAGCGAGATAGAGCATACTGCCCTTGAAAGCCAAGGCATTGACACGGGTGTTGGAGAAAGCGTGGTCGGCATAATGGCGATAGCTATGATAACCATCATAACTATAGAGTCCATTCTCGGTGCCAAGCCATATCACGCCTTGTTTGTCTTGTGCTATACTCGACACGGTTTGCGCACCATCCAAGGTGATATTCACAAAACGCTGGGCTTGGATGGCACTGACTATCAGCGTCATCAACAAGACCAGCGTTATTTTGTATGGGAGTTTACAAGATTGTTTCATGTGTGCAAAATTACACATTCTTGCGCAATACTCCAAATTTTTTGAATACTAATTTGCGAACAAGGTGAGTTCTTTCTCCAAGCCTCGCTTGGCATCCTTCACCTTCAGCGTGATGTTGCCCTTCTGCGCCTTGCTCTGTACGATGACGACGAGTTTGCCTGAGAAGAGTTTCATCTGTGACTGGGTGAATGGTTCCAAGGATGTGGCATCGCCATTGCAAGCCGCCTTGAAGGTTCCTACGCCAGAGACCTCGAAGGTCATCTCGTCATCGGCAAGCGGACATTCATTGCCATCCTTGTCCAAGAGGCTCACGGTGATGTAAGCCAAGTCGTTGCCATCAGCCTTCAATACCGTATTGTGCTCATCGGTACATCCCTCCACCATGCAAGCGATGCCCTCATGATCAGGGGTCTCAACGCTGAGTTTGATTTGGGTCGGCTCACCAGCGGTACGTCTCACATCCTCTCCTACCTTGTCGCCATACTGATTGTAAGTCACCACACGAATCTCGCCTGGCTCATACTTCACGTCATTCCAACGGAGGCGATAGCGATCCAATCGGCTCGATGGGTCCTTGCGTACTCGTCCTTGACTCTTGCCATTGACAAACAACTCACCTTCCACGCCATCGGTATAGCAATACACAGGAGTCACCTGCCCCTCACGTCCCTGCCAGTTCCAATGAGGCAAGAGATGGGTGGTGTGCTGGTGCTCGTTCCAACGGGCACGATACATATAATAGCGATCCTTAGGCAGACCAGCCAAATCGCAGATGCCGAAGTAACTGCTACGTGATGGCCAATACTCATCATAAGGTGTCGGCTCGCCGAGGTAGTCATAACCAGTCCACACGAACTCGCCGATTACCCAACTATAGTCGTCTTGCATCTTCCAGTCGTCATCCGGTAGGTTGCTCCACGAACAATACTCGGTATCATAGCTGGAGCACTGACCATCAGGGTAAGGATTCTTATCCTTGTTTTGCACCACTACAGGGAACTTATACACGCCACGGGAACTGACCGTAGATGCAGTCTCGCTTCCGAGCAAGAAGCCCTGAGGGAGCTGCTCGATATTCTTATAATATTTATGTACACGATAGTTGAATCCCGGCACATCCATTGCCTGTGCGAAGCCCGACTTCAAGGCAGCCTCAGCCCTATCCATACCCTGGGTGACAGGGCGAGAAGGGTCGTACTGATGGCAGATGTCTTGCAAGTGCTTGGCGATTTCGACACCTTCCTTGCTCCACTGCTCAGGAATCTCATTGCCGATGCTCCACATGATGATGCTAGGATGGTTGCGGTGGTGCTTCACGAGATTGGTGATGTCCTTGTCGCTCCACTCCTTGAAGAAGCGAGCATAACCATTCTTGCACTTAGGATAAATCCACATATCGAAGCTCTCTGCCATCACCATCATACCGAGTGAGTCGCAGAGTTCCATCTGCATCGTGGAAGGCATATTGTGGGCGGTACGAATGGCATCACATCCCATCGCCTTCATCATCTTGATTTGTCGGATGAGCGCAGCCTTGTTCTCTGCCGCACCGAGCGGACCGAGGTCGTGATGCAAACAGACACCTTTTATCTTTCGGGTCACGCCATTGAGTTGGAAACCATAGTCCTTCGATACCGATATGGTACGGATTCCGGTCTTCAAAGTCTGCACATCCGCTACCTTCTTGCCCTCATATCGAGTGAGTTTGAGCTGGTAGAGATACGGATGTTCAGGCGACCAAAGCTGTGGATTAGCCACCTTGAGTTGAGTCTTGATGGTAGGATTGGCACCATTGATAGTTTGCTGTGCCACAACCTTTCCCGCTTCATCAGCCAAAGCTATGACCGTGCGTCCATTCTTGGCAAGTTTACCTTGCAAGAGCGCATCCACCTCCAACTCAGCCTCAGCCTTGTCAGCCTTGAGTGTACGGGCGAAGGTGTCCCAAGTAGAGAAGTTGACATCGCCATAAAGCTCCACTTTCACGGGGCGATAAAGACCGCCACCTGGATACCAGCGGCTGCTCTCCTCCACATTCTTGAGGTGAACCTCCACAAGATTCTTCTTGCCACCAAACTGCACGTATGGGGTGATGTCGATGCGGAAGGCATTGTAGCCGTAAGCCCACTTGCCAGCCTCCTTGCCATTCACGAAGACGGTGGGCTCACTCATCGCACCATCGAATACCAAGACGGCACGCTTGTAGCCCTTTGGCAAGGTGAGGTTCATGCGATACTCGCCCTCGCCTATCCAAGGAAGCGCACCCGAACGACCCGACTTCTCAGATTTCTCCTTCTCGCCATTCTGTTCGATGGCAACCATCTGGAGGTCCCATTTCTTGTCGAATGGTCCGGCGATAGCCCAGTCATGAGGCACTTGCACCTGTGTCCACGACTTGCCATCACGAGAGAAGTCCCACGATGGCAAGTTGATAATCTTTCGACTTTGCGCCATGGTCATCGCAGAGAGAGCCAAGGCGAAAGTCGCCAATGTCAATTTCTTTTGTCCTATCATTACTATATATATAAATAATGTATGATGTCTTTAGCACATTCCTTACTTGAAGGCATCGAATACGGCTGTTGGCTTGCCACTCTTGTCGAAGGCTCCCTTCTGGTAAGCCCCCCATCCCAATGTGGTATAGTTGGCAGGTTTCCAGTCGTTATATACCTCTGGTTCCCAATAGAAGATACCCTCGCAGGTAGAGATGGCCTTGCAACCATCCACCATCTTCTTCATCATTGGGGCTGCCTGATCGGAATCCCAATTCATACCAATCTCGGAGATAACCACATCGCAGTTATACTTGTCTGACAAGGTTTTGATGTTGGCGAGACAGTTGTCTGTCAACTCGGTCCAGTTACTGTCCTCAGGATAGAGCGACATACCGATGACATCCCACTTGCCGCCGTGGTTCTTCAACTCATCGAAGATCCAAGTGTAGCGACCGAGGTTGTTGCCCTCGTCGATATGCACGATGACCTTAGCCTGTGGATAAACAGCCTTGACAGCATCATAACCTGCGGTGATGTAGGCAGAGAAGTTGGAAGCGTTCTTGGAGCAACGACCTGTGACACTCACGTCATCATCGTTCCAAAGCATACCGTCACGAGTCTCGTTTCCTACCTGTACCCACTCCACGTTGCTGACACCTCTATCCTTCAAGGCAGTCAACACCTCGGTAGTATGACTAGATACGGCTTGCTTCATCTTCTCGAAAGTATAACCTTGCCAAGCGGCAGGTACTGTCTGATGAGCAGGGTCTGCCCAAGTATCAGAGTAATGGAAGTCGATCATGAGGCGGAAGCCCAACTGCTGTGCTCGCCAAGCCTTGGCCACGACATCGTTCTTGTTGCACAAACCGCCATCTGGATTTACCCAGACACGAAGGCGGATGGAGTTGACACCGAGGTCACGAAGCAAAGACAAGCACTCTTGCTTCTTGCCACTGGCGCTATAGAAGTTGACACCATCGCCCTCCATCTCAGTGAGCCAACTGACATCGGCTCCCTTGGCGAAACCACTCATATCGTAAGTTTTCTCCTTTTCAGGAGTCGTGTTATCATCGTTGCTGCAACTGGTTCCCGTGATAGAGAACAAGAGTGCTGAAGCCAGCAACATTGCTTTACCTAATATATTTTTCATTGTTTTTTGTTTTGGTTTGTAGTTGTCTTTTGCAAAGATAGTGCAAGGCGAACGTTATGAAGCTTGATTGCTAAGCTGAAGCCTATCTAATGCAAAGATAACATTATTATTATATGTTTGCCACATAAAAGTTTTCCTTTCTCAAGTTATTCTGTGCAAAGGTTTGCACAGAATAATTTCAAGAGCCGAAATCCTTTGTTTTATTCATACTTCCATGTCATGGTGTTGAGGTCAATGGTGATGGTCACTTTCTCCTTTCCATCCACATCATCATTCAACCAGATGTCCCATCCTTGGAATTTATCTTTTTCCGTTGTAGTTTCCTTATAAAGAGTGAACTGACCATCACTAGTTGGAGCCGCCCCATAGCAAACTTGCTTGTCTGCAACACCATCACCAACATAGTAGAAACGCATATTCCATTTATTCTTCAAGTCATAAGTGCAAGAATAAACGTTATCGCTCACCTTTTCAAAAATAGCATAAAGTGTACTTCCATCGTTAGAGAACATTCCGATAGTATTATGTATCTCTGGCTCTGGAGAAGTCTGGTCGCCGGCTACGATAGAGTAAGCCAACTCGCCATTCTCTCCCACCTTCACGGTAACGGTATAAGTACCAGCCTTTGCAATATTCACGCTACCAGCAGTCTCTGCATCCGTCATCTTGCCATCAGCGAGAGTATAGTTCATTGTCTTGGCTACAGCCTTGGCAGCATCAGTACCAGTTGACTTATTATATTCTGCACCTGTAGCTGCGATAGAGATAGGGACATTATCGGCAGATGTAGTAATGACCTTCACCCAAGCATAGTTAGGAGCATCGTATGTCATCGCCTCACCATTAAGCTGAAGTTCCTTCAACCAAGTAGCCTTCCACTCCTTAGCCTTCGTATCCAGTACCGCATAATAGATACCAGCAGGCTCTGGGAACCAGCAGCTCCAAGCAGTCTCTGTATTATCAATAGCGAAGGTTCCTTCCTTAGAAGAGTTACCCCAAATGGAGCCATCATTCTCCTTACCCCAGAAGTTCAACCAAGATGATACATTCATATAACCTGTATAAATGCCATCTTCATTAGGAGAATAAAGATAATCCACGACTTTTGACTTATCCTCCTTCTCCACGAGCGTCAACTTATTCATGTGTATCATATAAGGTGTAACGTTCACCTGACATACATTGCTATAAGCTGCATCGAGGTTGGCACCCATCTGACTCTTGACACGGAAGTACACAGGAGCATTCTGCTCTGGAGTCATCTGCAACTCCTTGGCAAGTGCATTGAGATCGGCACCAGTGAAAACCTTGGAGAGAGTTGACACGGTGTAATCCTTCGTTGTGGCAAAATCCTCGGAAGTGGATGCTTGCAAATAAGTGAGCAAATTACCACTAGCAGCAGGTTTGGTCTCGTCGCTAGAGAGCAAAGTAGGATTCTTCCATGCAAATGAGACCACAATGTCCTTGGTGTTGTCAACTGACAAGAGGACATCCGAAGCCGAAGCCATCAAACCGGAAGCCTCGAAGCCATTCAAGTATATCTTGTCGCCACTCTCATCGCAACTCACCAAGGCGGTGAGTGCGCAGAGAAGCATCATTAGGTTTCTAAATATCTTTTTCATTGTCGTTATTCTTAATAGTTGTCGTTATGAAGATTTGGATTTGCGGTAAGTTCGGTATTTGGAATTGGATAGATGTTGTACTTACTATCGACAGCCTGTCCGTCGTGCGTGCCACCCTTCCATTGCCAGATATATTTGTTGGTCGTGAATTGTCCGAAGCGAATCAAGTCGGTACGGCGATAGCCCTCATGGTAGAGTTCACGAGCTCGCTCATCGAGGATGAACTGGAGGAGAGCATTATCATCGGCAAAGTTACTGCTCCATACATCCGATGCTCCGGCACGCTCTCTGACGAGATTGATCCAGTAGATGGCTCCCTTCTTGCGAGAGGCGATGACCGCAGGGTCGCTGGCATCCGTGCCACCATTCCAATCATCCCAGCTGGTTCCCTTGATACGAGCCACACACTCGGCATACATCAGATAGACATCAGACAAGCGGAAGAGTGGATAGTCGGTCTCGGCACCATCATTGGCTGTATTGGAAGCATCTGTGCCATCGTCCTTTTTATTGGACCACTTCTCTGACAGGTAACCAGTAGTCTCATCTGTCATGCTTGCCACGTCCTTACTCTGTCCATTGGTGAAGAACTTGGCACGTACATCTCCCTTGGCATCCTCACCCTGTGAATAGATGTCGCTCTCCTCAAACTTATCCACAAACTCTGGACGAAGTCGGAACTCACTCCAACCGCTTGTGGCACCGAAGTCACCAGGAGTTTGGTTGGCATTCGACATACTCAACTGTCCACAAACCATATAGGTGGAAGAGCCCCAACTAACGGTATGGGTAGCAGATACTGGCAGAGCGAAGATGATCTCGTTGGTACGCTTGTCATTATCGGCATTAAAGAGTTTGCAGTAATCGCTCTCCAAAGAGTAGCCCATGTTCATCACCTGCTCGCAAGCCTCCTTGCACTCGGCATACTTTGCCACGCCGGTATAAACCTCACTGTTCAAGTAGAGTTTGGCAAGGAGTGTATAGGCTGCGCCCTGGGAAGCCTGACCATAAGGACAAGTGGAAGCAGGAAGCAAGTCGTTCACGCAGTCTTTCAACTCACTCTCGATATAGTCGAATGTCTGCTGAGGAGTATAGCGAGGAGGAATGAAACTGCCCACTGGGTCGTTCTCCGTCACCATCGGGATATAGCGATAGAGGTCTAGGGCGTGGTAGTAGAACAAGGCACGCATGAAACGAACCTCAGCCTTGTACTCCTTCATCTTCACCTCATCCTCGCCAGTGAAACTAGCAGCATTGGCATTGCGGAGGAACTCATTGCAAAGGGCGATGTTGTAATAGATGCGATAGTACATATCAGATACCCAGGCATCGTTGGCATCCCAAGTGAGATAAGTCAAGCCTGTGGTCTGCTCACCTGTCAACCAAGTGGAAGCAAACTCATCGGTACCACACTCCTGGAGGTTGATGAACATACGCATGTAGTCGAATCCATTACCACTATTCAAGACTGATTCCATGTCTTTGTTGTCGCCACCCTTGCCCTGACCACTGGTCACCATGGAGGCGTAAATCTTGCCCAGCACAGACTCATAGTTGGCGAGGCTGGTATAAACATCCTTAGAGGTAGTCTCCGTCTGAGGATATTGGTCGAGATCGGAAATACAGCTAGTGGCACAGGTCAGCACCGCTGTTCCCATCATCATTGTATATAATATATTCTTGATTTTCATTGTTATCAGTTTTTATGTTTGATTGAAAACATTCTTCACTCTTCACTTAAAATTGGAATCCAAGGCTCAATGAGTAAGTGCGAGGACGTGGATAGAAGGAGTTGTCCATTCCGTTAGGAACCTCTGGGTCGGTGCCAGAGTAACCTGTGATGGTGAACACATTCTGTACCATCGCTGATACGGTGAGCGAAGCCCACTTGCATATCTTACCCACATTGTAGCTCAGGCTCAAGTTGTCAAGCTTCAGGAAGGAAGCATTCTCCACATAGTAGTCGGAGAGATACTGACGAGTCTTAAAACCAGTCTTGAGGAAGCTGGTGTTGAGGTTGTTGAGCTGTGAGTTGTTGTAGCTCACGGTTTCCCAAGCACCTGTGCTCATGCCCATTCCATTATATACATAGTTGTCGATATTGGCACGGAAACTCATGCCGAGCGTAAACTGCTTGTATCTCAAAGAGGTGCTCAAACCCATGATGTACTTAGGGGCTGGAGAATGATAGCGATAGAGGTCGACATCATTGATCTCGCCATCGCCATTGAGATCGGCGTATGCGCCCTCGATTGGCTTGCCTGTCTGTGGGTCGTAGAGCTGATGATATACATAGAACATGTATGGCTCGTAACCCTCGGAAAGTACCTGGAACTGATATGCGTCGATGCTAGGACCTACCTTCACATTGGTCTGGTTGCCACCCTTGACGAGCGAGAGGTTCTTCACCTTCATGTTCTGCCAAGTGAAGTTGTAGCTCAGGTTCCACTCCCAGTCCTTGGTTTGGATAGGAGTCGCATTCAAGGTCAACTCGATACCCTTGCTATCCACATTACCCACGTTGGTCAAGATAGTCTTCGAGAAGTTGGTACCGGCTGCAGTAGGAACGGAAGCCAAGAGGTCCTTGGTCTTACGGGTATAGAAATCGAGCGAACCACCGAGGCGACCGCCCAAGAATCCGAAATCGACACCGAAGTTCCAAGAGGTGGTGGTCTCCCACTTCAAGTTCTCCACGTATGCCTCAGGACGGTAAGTCATGATGTAGTTGCCATTGATGAGAGCCTCGGCACCTGTCACACTGGAGGTATAGACTGGCAAGTAGTTGTAGTTGCCGATACCATCCTGCTGACCTGTCACACCATAGCTGGCACGGAGCTTCAAGTTGCTGACCACCTTGCTGTCCTTCAACCAAGGCTCCTGTGTCAAGGTCCAGCCCAAGGCTACAGATGGGAAAGTACCCCAGCGGTTATCCTTGGAGAAGCGGGAAGAAGCATCTCGACGAACTGTAGCCGTCAAGAGGTACTTTCCATCAAATGAATAGTTGACACGACCGTAGTAAGACAACAGTACATGACGATAATCTGATGCCTTCACAGTTGACAGGACTGTGCCTGCCGCACTCTTAGTGAAATATTCTGGAGTAGAACTCTTCCAATACTGATAGTCGTAACCTGCGGTGAGATCGACATTGCTCTTGATATTCTCGAAATACTTGGCGTAGTTGGCATAGAGTGTCAAGAGTCGGTTCTCATTCTTCTGAGGACCATACTTATAGTCGTTACCGCTCAGGGAAGCATCCTTGTTGAAGGCAGAGGCTGCCTCAACAGGAACATATACTGTACCATCACCCTTGGCATAGTCGGCACCGAGGGTGGCATGGAGTTTCAAGTCTGGCAAGAAGTGAACTTTATAATCTACGTCCATCGAACCGATGAAGCGGCTCACCTTACTCTTGGAGTCATATTGGTCAACGATACCACGTGGGTTTCTCACACCGGCATTCACTGGATAACCATCAGCATCGAGTGCCTCATTGTAACCACCATAGTTGCTATTGCCTGAATAGACAGGGAGAGTTGGATTATAGGTAGCGGCTGCCCAAACGGCACCACCTGCATTGAAGGAGTTGTTGTTGAGTGTACCCTTGGCATTGATGGTCAACTTCAAGTGGTCTTGGAAGAAGCTAGGAGTCAAGACGATGTTACCTGTCCAACGCTCCACATTGTCCTTGCGTACCAAACCGCTCTGGTTGTAGTAACCTACGGAAGCACGGAATGGCAAGAACTTGCCGATGCTACCGGAAAGGCTGAGGTTGTTGTCGGTACCGAAGGCGGTGCGATATACCTCGTCATTCCAATCGGTATGCGCTGTGCCGAGCAATGACTTCTGATTGTCTGTACCATATTGATTGATGACTTTGACGAAATCGTCATATCCGAGCATATCCACCATCTGAGCACGAGTCTGCACACTGTTGGTGGTATTGAAGTTGACCTTCAATCCGCCCTGCTGACCTTTCTTGGTGGTGATGATGATGACACCATTGGAAGCACGAGAACCATAGATGGCTGTAGAAGAAGCATCCTTCAAGACAGTCATGCTCTCGATGTCGGCAGGGTTGATCATAGAGAGGAAGTTGCTGGAGTTACCAGAGATACCACCCTGTTCCAATGGCACGCCATCCAAAACGATCAAAGGGTCGTTGCTGGCGTTGAGGGAAGCACCGCCACGTACACGGATGGTGCTACCGGCAGATGCAGAACCACTGTTTGACATGATTTGCACACCTGATACCTTACCATTGATGAGTTGTTCTGGAGAAGAAACCAAGCCCTTGTTGAAGTCCTTGGAGTTGACGGTGGCAACAGAACCTGTCAAGTCGCTCTTGCGTGCGGTACCATAACCGATGACCACGACATCGCCGAGTGACTGGCTCTCAGGTTCGAGCTTCACCTTCATATTGTCGGAAATAGCGATTACCTTATCTATGTAACCGATATAAGAGATTTTGACTTTCTTGGCAGAGGAAGTCACTTGCAGTTTGAAGTTACCATCGAAGTCGGTAACCGTACCGCCCTTCTCGCCTTCCACCATGACGGTGGCACCGATCAGAGCCTCACCATTTTGTGCATCTGTCACCTCACCTTGAATGGTACGAGTTTGCGCCACGAGCTGCAAACATCCCATGAGGAACAATGTCACGAGAAGAAAACTTCTCTTCGTTTTACACAAGATTGCATTCATTGTTTAGCTGTTCTATTAGGTTATTATTTTTCGATTGAATATTTCAAATGATTGAAAGTTTCGGTTGCAAAAGTAGGGAAACAACCGAAAAGTGCTAGATAAATATCAGACAAAGAAGAATAAAAAAAGGACAAAAGCCCATTTTATCGAGCATTTGTCCGTTTTATTGTTGACTTATACTAGGAAAAGTCATCCATTTAAGACAAAAACATGGTCATTTCTTTGGCGATACGGAAATAAAAGCGTAACTATGCCAACACTTCGCAATAGTGCGAAAACAACTTTATATATGTGAACTTATGGGAAAATACATCAACCCATTCACCGATTGGGGCTTCAAGCGGCTCTTCGGACAAGAGTTCAGCAAGGATTTGCTGATTAGTTTCTTAAACGATTTGCTGGAGGGCGAACTTCATGTGAAGGACGTGACCTTCAAGGACAAAGAACAGATTTCGATAAATGGATTTACGTATTAAAGCATATGGCTACACTAGAAAGAATACCGTTTGCAACGCAAAAGAAGATTTTCAAGCGACTCGCTGACATTGCCGACAGCCGTTGCTTGAGCAAACTCAGATTGCCACTGCCAAGAACTTTCTTGCCATGAAGTTGACACCAGAGCAAGTGGCTGCAGGTACCGGGCTGTCACTCGAAGAGGTGCTAGCACTCATGAAGAAACAATAAGGAATAGAAATTACACATTATTATATTTAAGAACAGGCGACTTGTCGATAAGACGAGTCGCCTGTTTTTATTCTTCCCCCTACGCTCAAAGCAAGGCAAGACTAAGAAAACTTAACAAGGGAGCCGAGACTCTCGTCCCGGCTCCCTCTATAGATTTGTTTTTTGTTAGATGGCACTAATGGACGACTCCATCAGCCCAAACCCAAAATAAATGTATGTATCTTTTATTGATGCCAACATTAATACCATCTTGGATCACCAAACATCTTGCTCTGCAACTCCTCATCTGTGATAGTGAAGTCACCATTGTCTGGATCCTTGAATGGATTTGCACTCAAGATCGTACCTTCAGTATCGAAGTGAGTACATGCCTCTGTATTACCCTCTGCCAACGATGTCAAGTTAAAACAGTTGAAGTAGTAGTTGTTGCTGTAGTTTGGAGCACCAACAGAAGTAGAGTTGGCGAATCCACGTTTATTCTGGAAGTTAACTACCACGTTGTTGGTAAATGTATTGGTATTGCCCTTGAATCGTGTATAGAAGAAACGATAGTTAGCCTTACCATTACCTACATTATAGAAGGTACACTTGTCAACATAAGTCTCAACCTTAGCATTGACAGCAGAAGAAGCATCATCAGCACGGAAGACATCACGCTTAGCTGCACTATTGTAGATAGTACTGTTAGTGAGGTTCAAGTTGTTCCAACCACCCTTACGGCTATCGATGAAGTCACCACCATTACACTCGATGTCATGGATCAGACAGTTATCAATATTTATCGTATTGGCAACAGCGGTTGTGTTGATGTAGATGAATCCCTTGGTGTAGTTCTTCACCTCACAACCCTTGATAGTCAAGTCACCAAAAGCACCAGATGTCTTGTACTCAATAGTCTGACTACCATCAGTACCTGTACCGTCCAATACCAGCTGGTAAAGCAAGAGAGATGCCTCATTATTGATATGGATGCAAGTATTCAATACTGGAAGGTCACCTGAGTTCTGAGCACCAATCTTCACATCGCTGTTGATTTGCAACTTAGCACCTGTCAAATCGTATGTACCAGGAGCCAAAGCAATCTTTGTACCAGGTGCAGCGTTTTGAATAGCACTTACCCAATCGTCAGTAGGACTTACTACAATTGCATCGCTGAAGTCGATATTAGTAGTGAAGGTGGCGAAACCACGAGTCTTCTCACCCAACTTCAATGTCACTTTGTAAGTAGTCTCTGGCTCAAGACCTGTAACTGTTGCAGAACCTGCTGCGATATCATCAGCAGTCAAGTCGTAAGTGACAGTCTGTGCTGTAGAACCAGCTGTAGAAGGAGTACAGATGACCTTATCCACCTGGAGACCAGGAGTCCATGTTACCTTCACGGCCTTACCTTGAATATCGCCAGACTTCACCTTGTTCATATTCTGCTCAGGGTTGGTAGTGCGCATAATCTCGACCCACTTAGAGTTACGAGCTTCGTTCTCACCATCAATAGCTCTTACACGAACATAATAATCTGTTTCACCAATCAAACCAGTCAAGGTATATGTTGTGTTTGTTGTTGTAGCAGTCACAGCAGGTGTATTATTCTCGTAATCGTTATTGTCGGCATAAGCCTCAATTTCATACGAAGAAGCACCTGTCATCTCGTTCCAAGTAACAACAATATCAGTGTTATTGGTGATACGAGCAGTAATACCTGTAGGAGAAAGAACTCTGTCGAGTACTAAGTCCTGAGTATCTTCAGGGTCACTGCATGAAGTAAATGCCGTGCCGCCGAAGCATAAAGCTGCGGCGAGGGCACTCATATATAATATATTCTTTTTCATTGTTTTATCTTCTTGAAGTTATTAATACCAAGAATAGTTCTTAAGACTAGCGTTGTCATTCAAGTTGACATTGAAGATTGGCCAGTACTGACGCTTGTCTGGATCCTGTACATAAAGATAATCCGTTACATCGTCAAGAGCGTTTGGCTTAATCCATGTTGAAGCCTTACCCTCACTATCGGTGTACTCATCATAACCCTCTGGGTCAAGATCGGTCTCGCCATAGTTCAAACCATAGAGGCTCAGCTTAGCCTCTGGTTCTGTATAAGAAACATCACCACGAGTCCAATAGAATGGAACCATCTTATAATATATATGACCAGACAACTGGCTGTAAGGATGTTCTGCATCATAGTCTTTCAAGTTGACGATAGCATTCATCTTAGCCTTAGCCTCATCCATCTTAGTTTTCAAGAGTCCCCAACGAATCAAGTCTGCCTTACGGATCAACTCACCTGCGAACTCCAAGCCTCTCTCCTCAACGATAGCGTTGAACATAGACTCCTTACTAGCAGAAACCTTATTGATATAAGAACTTACATCACCACCAAAGGCACGCTTGCGAATCTTCTCCAAATAAGGAGCTGCTGCTGCAGGACCATTCAATTCGTTCTCCAACTCTGCACGCATCAAGACTACGTCAGCATAACGCATGTAAAGTTTGTTGATACCATCATCATTTCCATTAGGAATCAAACGGTTAGTCCACTCATAACGAAGTTTACCAAAGCTCCAGCTCTTGAAAGCTTGCAACTTCTGCTTACCCTTTTCCCACTGGAATGGACAGCAAGTAACATCACGACGAGTATCGTTCTTGTCATAATCGAAGTAAAGAGTAGGAACAGGACCTACATCGCTACCTTTCTTATCCATTCCTGTCATATTATCAGCACCAGTGTGTCTAATTCCGAATGTGTACATGATACGACCACGGGCTGGGCTATTGCTATAGCCAATCTCAAACAAAGACTCGCTACCAGCTGTGATTACATCACCAGAGACACCATTATTGTTAAAGATGTCCTCGAAGTTATTCTTCAAAGCAACATACTTACCCTCTTGTGCCATCACATCCTTACAAGCTTGCAAAGCGATAGGATAAAGCTTTTCCTTGGTCAACTCAGGATCGGTGCTAAGACGATTCTCACCATCCATACGCTGTGCATAACCAGCAGCCTGCATACAAACTCTTGCCAAGAATCCCTTGACGAAAGCCTTGTTGACACGCTCTACTGTCTGGGTCTCCGACAACTCATTTGGCCAAGCACAAAGTTCTTGTGCCTCCTGCAAATCTGCAATCAACTGCTTGTAGATGACATCACGATCCTCACGAGCTGCATACATATTGCTAGAGTTCACGCCCTCAAAACGAGCAGGAACATCACCCCACATGTTGATGAGGTCAACATAGAACAAGGCACGGAGAGTCAATGCCTCACCCAAAAGCTGCTTATTCTTGGCATCTGTCAAGTCTGCATTCTCACGCAAGCCAGAAATAGCAAGGTTTGCACGCTCGATAGCCGCATACATCTTTGCCCAAAGGTCAGTACCAGTCGTTACATTCATCTGGTCATTGGCTGTTCCTGCATTGTATGTTGCCAAGTCTGCCTTGCCATCTGCCTTGTTGGAGCCACTATACACCTCGACATCGGTATTGTATCCATACCAAATGGAACGAGCACGATAGTTCTGCTCACCAAATTCTTGGTAAATGTTAGCGATTGTACCCTCGGCGTACTCGTAAGTACTGAAGATATTCTTGCCATCCAAAGATGAGTCAGAGCTTTGGTCCAAGAAATCGCTACATGAAGTCAAGCCGCCTGCCATCAACACTGCGGCAAATGTTTTAACTATAATATGTTTCATTGTAGTTGTCTTATTAGAAGTTCAAGTTGAAACCAATAACAAATTGACGGCTCTTTGGATATGCAGAGTAATCTACACCTGGAGTAAGAGCGGTCTTGTTACGAGATGATACTTCTGGGTCGAAGCCAGAGTAACCTGTGATGCAGAATACGTTGTATGCAGTAGCATAGAAGCGCAAACTGTTGATACCCACACGCTTTGTGAGAGACTGCGGCAAGGTGTAACCCAAAGTAATGGTTGCCAAACGGAGGAATGAGCCATCCTCGATTGCCCAATCTGTCAATACGAAATTGGTATATGGAGACCACATAGTAGTGTTGGCATTCATTGAAGCCAAAAGCTCTGGATCATTGCAGATTGTACCATCAGCGTTCAAGTTTGTCCAACGCTTTCCATCAGCCATGATGTCCAACATATTACGATAGTAGTACTGAGAAGCTGATGTATATTCAATCTTGTTGGCGTTATACACGTCATTGCCAATACTATAAGTGAAGTTAGCGTTCAAGTCGAAGCCATAGAGACGACCAGAGATATTGAAACCACCTGTTGCGACAGGGTTAGTATCACCAATCTTCACGCGGTCATTATCATTGACTACATAATCTTGACCTTCGCCATCACCCTCGTTCATGTTGACAAGTTTCAACGCACCTGGACGGAGATAGTTGGTTCCGATTACACTACCATCATCAGATACACCTTCCTTAAGTACCCATTTCTTCTTGTCTGCATCGTAATGATCGAAGTCACTAACCTCATAGCGACCAGCCACCTTATAACCATAAATCTGACCGATAGCCTGACCTGGCTTTACAATGTAGTCATCCTGAATCTGGGTAGAAGCCCATTCTGCCGAGGCCTTATACTGCTCCAAAGAACCAAGGCTCTTCACCTTATTCTTATTGAAACCGATATTACCGCTGATGCTCAAGCCATAGTTCTTCTTGTTGATAGCATTCCAAGTGAGAGATACCTCTATACCCTTGTTCTCTGTCTCACCAAGGTTACGATACTGAAGGTCATAACCTGAACCAGATACAGGGAAAGCAATCAGCAAGTCCTTGGTTGTGTTCCAATAAGCCTCTACAGAACCCGTCAACTTGCTATTGAACAATGTGAAGTCGAGACCTACGTTACGAGTAATGGTTGTCTCCCATGTCAAGTCTGGGTTGGAAGCGAATGTTTCTTTTTTATCAGGAACGAGACCACTTGTCCAGTATGAAGTGAATTGGTTCAGCCATGTAGAAGAGCATGATTTCCAAATAGGAGCCGTCTGGTCGGCAGGGATGTTGTTGTTACCCGCAGTACCATAAGAGAGACGGAGTTTCAAGTCATCCAACCACTTGTTGCTCTTCTTCATAAATGGCTCGGAAGAGATACGCCAAGCTACAGCTGCAGATGGGAAGTATCCCCAACGATTTCCCTTGGAGAACTTAGAAGAACCATCGGCACGGAAGGTAGCACTCAACAAGTACTTGTCTTGGAAGTTGTAGTTGGCACGACCAAAGAATGACAACAAGTTATCATTAGCATTGTTGTACTTATTTACCAAGTATGGAGTACCTTGTGAAGACATAGTCCAAGCCTGGTCAGCAGTAAATGTAGTTGGGAAAAAGTTCAATCTATCCTCATTCAAACTACTCTTCTTACTGATAGTCTCCTCACCAATGAGGACATTCAAACTATGATCCTTATTCTTGATAAGATTCTTGAAATCGTAGTTTACTGTATTGGTGTTGCGGAATGTGTGACGCTGAGTGTCAATGAAGTAAGCCATTGGGTGAGTACCCTTGCTATCCACACTATTGGTACGAGCGTTGTAAGTAGAAGTACCATAATACTTCTTGTCTGTATTGTAATACCAATCCAAACCTAATTCAGTCTTAAACTTCAAGTTCTTGATGATTTCCCATGTGAAGCTACCATTCATATTGAAGTTCTGACGGTTCTGCTTGCGGTCTGTATCATATACAGAAGTAATAGGGTTGGTCAACTGGAGATCAGGATCATAGCCATCACTCAAATCAGCGAAGTTGTACATAGGATAAATCATCACGTTCTTCAAACGAGAGTCTGATGTAGAAACCTCAGTCTTGCTCTCGTTGGCACCAGCACCATTCACGGTGGTGTTAGAGTAACGCATAGAGAAATCAAGAGACACCTTCTTGTTCACCTTGTGGTTCAACTTCAAACTCAAGTTGTCACGACGGAAAGAAGAACCAAGCATGATGGCCTTATCATTGACGTGAGCATAACCAAAGTTGAACTTGGTTTTGTCTGTACCACCCGTGATAGAAAGGTTATGGTTGAAGGTATGACCTACACGCCCGAACACCTGATCCTGCCAATCATTCTCGGCGGCATTCTCATAGAGGTCACGGTCTTCCCAGTTACCGAAGAGGTTGGTATATTTCTCCTCGTTGTCACGCAAGAGGGCATACTCACGCTGCCACTTCACGTAGTCACTGCCGCTAAGTGTATTCAACGTCTTCGCCATCTTCTTCCAAGAATAGTATGCGTTGTAAGATACACTTACCTTACCCTCCTTACCACTCTTAGTAGTAACGAGGATTACACCGTTGGCACCACGAGAACCGTAGATAGCTGTAGAAGAAGCATCCTTCAATACTGTGATATCTTCGATATCGGAAGCAGGAATATCGCTGATACTTTCCACTGGGAAACCATCGACGATATAAAGAGGTGTATTGTCGCCAGTGATAGAACCGCCACCACGCACACGAATCTTCATCTCCGCATCAGGAGAACCTTCGGTAGCGGTGATTTGCACACCAGCCATCTTACCTTGCAATGCCTCAGTGGCATTGGCCACAGGAACAGCTTCAAGAGCCTTGTTGCTAACTGTAGCTACAGAACCTGTCAAGTCCTTTTTCTTGACTGCACCATAACCGATGACAACGACGTCGTTCAGACTGTTGGAGTCATCTTCGAGCTTGACATTGATGGTTGATTTACCAGAGACATTTACTACTTGAGGTTTCATACCAACGTATGAAATCTTCAGTTTCTTACTGTTGCCCGTGAGAGTGATTGTGAAGTTACCATCGAGGTCGGTCACGCCGCCCGTATTGGTACCTTGCTCAATTACGGATGCACCAATAATTGGCTCGCCGGTATTGTCGGTGACATTACCTTTAATCACTGTTTGCGCAAAGCCATTGGCAGACATTGTCAATGTGGCTGCAACAAGCGCAAATCTCAGATTTTTAAATTTACCAGACATACACTTTAGGTTTGATTATTTATTTTTTAAATAGTTGTTTTGGATCTATCGTAATGATCTTGTTCCGTATTCTCGTTTATATTTAAGAATTTTGGTTTAGTGCTGCAAAGTTAGAAAAAATTATTTAAATAGGACGAAAATAGAGGCAAATAATTACGCAAACGTTTGCAAGAATAAGTTGAAAAGCCCCTCTTACAAATAGGGCAAATATAGCAACAAAACGTGAGAAATCCCTTCTATCTTAGACCCGTGAAGCGATAAGGGACAAGTTTCTGGAGCAAAGCCTGAAAGAGAATGAATAGATTTTTGTCTCGAAAGGAAACAACGGAAATCGGTACAAGCAACAACAAAAAAGGTCGTTTAGAAAACGACCTTTTTTGTTGTTGACTGCCCATTGGCATGGATACTCTTCACGATGTTGACACCACGCTGAGGGGATGAGAGGCGAGAGCCTGCTAAGTCATAATACTCTGTGCGGATGATGGCGGAAGAAACCGAAGATGTCTCGGCGATGGAGATACCAGTGGTAGCACCTTTCAGTTCGTTGCCCTTCGCATCGTAGGTCTTCGCCGTGCTATAGTTCTTGATGGCATGGTCGAACTCGTCGATGTCCTCCGTAGGGATGGCATCGGTGTATGCCTTCCATATCTCCACCTTGCCTGCACCTGAGTATTTCTCGCAGAGGGATGGCACTTCCACCGTCTTGTCGAGGCAATGCTGGGTGTAGGCGGATGCCGTCTGGGTAGGAACCCAATCGGTGGAAACTACAGAATACGACTTGCTAATTTTAGCACCATCAATATTCGTATATCCCGCCATCAAGTTGTTACATCCCTTGTAGATGACATCGTAACCTTCAGTCTTATTGATATTGAGCGAACCGCCACGATCGGAGCGAATGGGCGACTTGCTGTTTTCAAAATAACAAGCTTCTTCATACGCTATGGCTCCTGGGCGCACATCCCAACCATCTTCACAACCTTTCATATAGTTATTATAATAATGTACGTGACCGCCACGCTGGAGAGGAAGGCGAGAGCCTTGGATTTTGTCGAAGAAATTGTGGTGGAAAGAGATGGTACGACAGTTGTCAAACACATCACTATCTCCCTTTCCCCAAAGGCAACTCTTGTCATGGTCGTGGAAGTAATTATAGCTGAAAGTGAGCCACTGCACATTGTTCTTGCAGTCGAGCAGGCCATCATAGCGATCCTTGTTGGCAGCATCGCCATTGAAAAACTCACAGTGGTCTATCCAAATATGACCGCCCCAATCTGTCTTGGCGCTTGTCTTGTCGGCTTGGATGCCGATGCAATCTGGGTCTCCGACCTCCACTTGCGCCCCATTGCGAAGAGCGACAATCTTGTTCTCACCCGTCTTGAGCACTGGCACTCCCTTCATCGTAAAGCGGCAGTTGCGGATGATGATGTTATCCACCGACTGCATCACAAAGGTGATGTGGGTGAAGAGAGGAGCTTTGCCTGTGGCAGGGTCAACGACTCCAATGAGGGTCTTATTGGATGCCACCAAAATGCGCTCGCCGTAGGTGGTTTCGACACCACTGGCTCCGCTCTGGTCATCCAGCAACTTACCCGTATTGATACCATCGACATAGCACTTGATACCAGTTGAGATGTCGTGGTCAACAATCACCACGTATGGATCTTCTGCCTGGAGATAGGCTTGAAGCTCTGAGAAAGTATTGGCTTTTACCACCTTGCCACCTGCGCCTCCGGTAGTACCGCCAGCACGATACCAGTTGGTGCCTGGCGTACCTTCGTAAGCGGCAAAGCCATCGATGGAGAAGTCACGACCATCCTGTGTCTGTGCCATCACTGTGGAAGCAAAGGCAGAAGAAGCGAGGAGAAATGATGCAAGGATTGCCTTGCGAGAAATGCTGAGTGTCTTGCAAGATGCTTTCATAGCCTTGCGAGATACCTTGTTTAGTAGAAATGTTTTCATTGAGTCAGTTTGTTTTAAGCAAAAGGGCTGTTTCCCACTAGGAGAACAGCCCTTTTTAAAGTTATGATTATGATAGTTACTTTTTTGAGAGTCTATCTCTCTTATTGATTGATTCTATCTGATTTAGTTTACTCGGTTGTTACAGGGACAAGCTTGATGAGAGCCACTGTTGTAGCAACTTTTCTAGCGATTTTATGTGTACCTGCCTCAAGAGTAACAGTGGTAGGGTCACCAGTACACTCTGCACCATCAACCAACACAGTCTTACTTGTACCAGAGGCACCATAGTAAACATACAATGTCATCTTCTGCTTTGTAGTGAATGTAACCTCTGTACCACTTTCCATCTTCAGACTTGTCTTATAGGTTACACCATCTATGGTTGTATCCTCAGTCTTTGCATTGTGCTTTGTACCTGTAAAGGTAAATGCGCTGTTAGATGCAACAATGTTGCTACTTGTACCAGAGAATGTACATGTTACAGTACCCTCAATCTCAGGAGTACTAGGAGTAGGGTCTGTACCAGGATTTGGATCTGGGTCTGGAGTTGGTGTTGGATCAGTGCCAGGAACATCAATGTTCTCACCACCGAAGATCTTAACCAAAGAAGTCTTGTAAGCAGAAACTGCCTTCTTCAAAGCCGCATTCACCTCATATTCTGCATCATCTACAGAGTTGTTGAATATCCACTGGAAATCACCATGCTGAACACGACCTGCACCAAACTGACCAGCTACAACCGCAGGAACATCTTCTGCCTTGTCGAGTACGTAAGAAGAGTAGAACAGTGAAGAGTTTGTATCGAAGTTATTATACTTGTTGCCACCCTTCTTAGATGTAACAGAAGCTGGAACCTGTTCGTCACGAGAAGAAGCTACGTATGCATCAAACTCTGTCTGATTCTCGCTATAAGGAACGAAGCGCAAGCTCTTCATATCAGCAAATACATTGCCGTATGCCTTGATGATACCACCATCCTCACCAGAGAATGTTCCCTTAGGGTTGCCCTTGATATCAGTACCCTGCTGAGAAATCATCATTGGCTTGTTGGTGTTACGGAAGTAGTTTTTCTCTACAAATACGCTAGAACCCAAAGTAGAACCTACACCATACTTGGCGTTACCGTCATAATAGTTGTTATAGACGTGAGCTGAATAATAGCGAACACGTGGGTGACGGCTATCAGAGTGGTCATACCAGTTGTGGTGATATGTGATGTAATAGTCTGTACTACCCTCGGAAAGACCGAGGAGGTTGCACTTACCATTATCCCAGAAGTGGTTGTAAGAGAATGTCACGTAGTTTGACTTCTTGCAATCGAGAGCACCATCGCCCTTTACCTGGTCGGCATCAGAACCGGCATCACCATAGAACATATCGCAGTTGTGAACCCATATATGCTCATTGTCTTGCTGCAAACCTACATTGTCACCTTCGCCACTATTACAGTTGAAGAAACCTATGTTGCTAACCTCCGCATAGCGAGCACCCTTCAAGCGAATACCCCAACCATCAGCGACAGCATCGTTGCCGACACCTTCGATAGTTACACCAGCAGAAACATCCTTGCCATTCATATCAATGACAATGTCACCCTTGTCAGCAACAGATGGAGTCTTGATTTGTCCAATCATACGGAATACAAATGGACGAGTGTCAATACCCTTCTTGATACCATTGTTGATGATATTCTGCAAACCTGTGCAAGTAGTCTTATCACCCTTGTTAGATGTTTGCACATCAAGAGTTACCTTGTCGATATTGTCATTTGTCAGATAAACGACAACTGCACCCGATTTCAAAGTACCATCGGCATTGTAAGCACCTGGAGTCTTAGAAGTATTGAATGCAAAACCTGAGCGGTCGTGAGCACGAACCTTCAAACCTGTTGCGATGTTGGCTGCCTCAGCCACCTCCTTATCGTTGACAACAGGAACAACCTTCAACTCATACTCACCAGCCTTCAAGCCGAGCGCATCAGCACGACCGTATGAACCATAGTCACGTACCAACTGATAGTCAATCTTGGTGAAGTCACTATACTGACCACCCTTTACATATACATTATAAGTAGTAGCACCCTCGTATGGCAACCACTCTACGAATGCTGACTGGAACCAGCTCTGAGCAGTCTTCAAAGAAACCTTAGCCTTGTCGCTATTGTCGATATCACCACTCTCGCTATCCAACTGAGCCTTGACGAAAGACACATCAGAAACCTTGCCTACGTATGTATCAAACCAAGCATTATCCTTAGAAGACACGGTGAATGCACCAGAAGCCTGGTTGATGCTAGCCTTTACATCAGAAGTATCGTAGTATTTGGTATCGCCGTCAACGGTCAACACCATCTGATTCTTCAACTTAGAAGCAGAAACATTGTGGAATGCGCCTGGCTCATCAGGAGTCTCCTGATTAGGGTCGATAACTTCGATGCCATAAAGATAGATACCGCCATTATTGGTCAAGACTACATCACCATCAACAGTGACAGTACCAGTATAAGTTACCGCATCAGCACTACCTGCCTCAGCAAAATCTGCAGCTGTTGCTGGAGTTATATTCTTGGCAGTAAGCGCACGAGCAGTTTTATCCTTACTTGTCTTACACTTTACCTTCACAATATAACCAGCCTTCAAGCCAGGAATAGTAAGACTCAACACCTTGTTCAAGGCAATGCGACTATACTTGATATCAACACGAACCGCATCATCAGCTGTAGTCGTAAACAACAAGCCATCAGTATAATTGAGCACTGCACCATTAGCTTTCAATTCTGAAGCCGTCAAATTACCCTTAGATTTATATCGGAAATTGCTTGTTGTATTCTCCACAGTCCAAAGCGGAGTTGTACTAGCCGCATCAGCTTCAAGATTAGCCTTGTCACTTTCGCTAACACCATCTTCCGAGAAATCCCATGTCTGTGCCAAAGCTGCACTGACACTCATCAAGAGGAGTGCCAAACTAAAAATAAGTTTCTTCATGTCTTGTCCCTCCTTTTACTTGATGATTACTTTCTTTCCGTTGACGATATACACGCCCTTAGCCAAGCCCTCGGTAGAAGTGCCGACGTATTGACCATTGAGGTTGAATACCTTACCCTGCAAAGCTTTCTCGGTGGTCTCCACCTGGTCGATGCCAGTGGTGCCATCGTATGTGAAAGCGAGGGAAACGAGTGACATATCCTTTGTATCAGAGGTATTGTCACTATAACTCAGGATGACATTATCACCATCAAAGGTGATCTCCTTGACAGTCTTGCCTACGGCTTGACCATCAATCGTAACGGTCTGCTTGTTCTCAGCGAACGCATTGACAGAAAGCAATCCCGCTAACAGTAAAAAGTAGAATTTGTTCATTTTTTTGTTAAGTGTTTAGTAGATTTATATTCTAGATTGATTCGTAGTTGCGATTGTTTATTTTATCTTCGTTTGCAAAGGTAAGGAAATAATCAATAAGTCGGCTACATTTCTGTTGACTTTCTCACGTAAACGTTTTCGCATACAGAGGCTTTGCAGCGATATAGTAAACAACTGATACGGAAGAGGCAGAAAATGAAAAAAAGCCAAACCTTGTTACGAAGGATTGGCTTTCTTAGAAGATAAGTGGTACCACCAGGAATCGAACCGGGGACACAAGGATTTTCAGTCCTTTGCTCTACCAACTGAGCTATGGCACCAACTATATGAAACAAACGAGGATTACTCATTTGCGAGTGCAAAGGTAGCGTTTTTATTTCGTTCCACCAAATTTTTCCTCACTTTTCTTTCAAAAAAGTTTAAAAAAGCCGCTAATATTTTGTTATATATCGTATTTAGTGTAACTTTGCAAGCGATATTGCGAGGTATGCGATAAGGCTTGCCTCAGGAATACCACTCGGGATTTAGCGCAGTTGGTAGCGCACGTCGTTCGGGACGATGAGGTCGCTGGT
>ERZ1026894.258-NODE-258-length-41104-cov-9.118346_pt1 | contig 41104 bp, 30 predicted proteins | sample MGYA00380177_ERZ1026894 | MGnify/ENA primary metagenome ERZ1026894 (study PRJEB33269, sample SAMEA4719813) | human gut metagenome | biome: human-associated habitat; feature: organic feature; material: feces | place: Cameroon | collected 2013-10 ... | reverse complement strand
GTCGTCGGCAGCGTCAGATGTGTATAAGAGACAGTTATTATTCTGCATAAACTTTCTCCTATTAATAAATCAGTTCAGGAAGATTTGTTGCTGTATTTAACTTCCAGCGTTTATAGTCATTTGGATTATTCTGTGCGTCAATCCAGCTGTTAAGTGCAGATATTAAATTATTTCCGTAAGACAAAGTCTGTTCGCTTCCGCAGTTTGCTTCTGTTCCGTTATTTATAGCTTTTGTAAGACTAACCATTTCCTTGGTCGTAGAAATTGCTTTTGTATATAAATTAACATCTTTTAAAACTTCAAATGTTTCTCCGTGCAAATCTGCAGAAATTCTTACCTGATATTTTCCGGATTTTAATGTTGAAGACAGACTGATTGTTGGTTTTCCTTCAACAATTGTACTAGATATTGCATCAATTCCGTTTTGAGCAAGAGCAAATTTATAAGAATTAGAAGTCAAAGTAATTTCTTTTTCAGTTCCATCTGCAGAAACTTCAAACAATTTAAAAGTAATAGATTTTCCAAGTTCAAAATCAGACCTTTCAACACCGTTTATATCATAAATTCTGAATTTATAAGTATGATCAATCGGCATATTAACAGTAGTATTTACTGCATGTTTTTTCAGAACGCCATTTTTACCCGTATCATCAGGGCGAAGTGTCCAGTAAGTTGTAATATTTGAATGAGTTGTTGGCGTAATTTCAAAACAAGAACAAATTTCATCTGTAATATTAGAACCAGCAAGCAATTTTGTATTTTCTGTATTATTATCAAAAGTAATTTTTACAGTAACAGAATCAGAAGAAAAATTACTTCCGATTTTTACTATTGAGTCATCATATAAAAAAACATCACTATTGGAATCAATAACTGTAGAGCCATCAAATATAAGATTACCTGAACCATCATATATTGCAGAACCTTTGTAACTTTGACCAACCGTGTTATCCTCTAAGGTTGACGCACTTGAACCGCAGCAGAACCTTTGTAACTTTGACCAACCGTGTTATCCCTAATTGAACCACCAATTAAAGTTACAGTTGGTTTATCAGAAATATATATTCCGCCGCCATTTGAGTTAGAATTATTTCCTATTATATTACCTGCAATTTTAACTTTACAATAATCTCTTGAATTGTTTGCACCTTTATTACTGTCAATAGATATTCCACCGCCAGAGTATAAAGAACCGTTGTACTGAATATATGAACCTTCTTCCATTACAAATTCTGCACTGCGCTGAACATGAACTCCACCGCCACTTTCATTTCCGGAAGTATAATTTCCGCAGACATAAGTACCTGCTTTCATAACTAGTTTTGCAGGGCTTCCATGACCGTTAACTGTTATACCACCACCATTTCCAGGTGAATAATTTGAATGTTTACCATCAGTTGCAGCAGAATCAAAAGATAAATCTCCAATTACGGTTCCGTCGGTTAACGTTACAATTCCTCCCTGAATCATCATACCGCCACCATATTGGCCATAATTCTTGCTTACAGTACAATCACTTATTTTTAGAGAATAATTTAAATCTTCACCATAATAGCGTATTCCACCGCCAAACCATGCTCTTCCGCCTGTAATCGACAAATTTTTAAGAACTGACTTAATTTTTTTGGGATCATTACCAAATTCAATAACAGAATTGCACCACGAAGCATCAATAGGAGCATCTTTATTCGGATTTCCCAGAAGTTCAGCTTTAGAATCTGAAGATAAACCTGTTATATTGATATTGAGTTTTTTTGAAGAATCAAGAGATGATAAATCCAATACGCTTTTATTAAACTCAGCTGTAATTTTTCCATCCACATAAATTGTATAAGTAGTTTCAGCGTCGTTTATTTCAAGAATTCTTTTTGCGGCTTTCTGCAAAGTTGCGTACGGATCAAAATATGTTCCTGTATTTGAATCAGATGCTGCTTTTGGCGGAGTGTATGTTCCGTTTGCGCCCTGAACAAAAAATGTTGTGCGCGCAAAATTTTTTACATTTTCTTTTGTTACGGTAAATGTTCCGTCTGTTGAATCAATATATTCAGAATCTCCCTGCCACCACTCTGTTGTAAGATTGTCAAAAACATTTACAGTTTCCTGAGCGGCGTAAATCAAGTTTTTATCTGCGTCTGATTCAGTTTTGTCGTAAAAATAAACTGTAAGTAAATATGCTCCCGACTTAATTCCAGTTGTAGAAATTGTCGCAGGAAAAGTTTCAAAAGTAAAAGTTTCTCCCGTAAACGTGGAATCAGAAGAAGCAGATTTTAATTCAGCCTTGATTGAATTTATTCCGCTGTCGCTATTAACAGTTATTTTAAGCGAAATATTACCGGTTCCTTCCTTAAGGGGATTAAGTTCTATGCTTATATTATTTTTTACAGGCTCATCTGGAGTCAAGTCAACTTTTGTTGAACCTTCAAAAACTTTTTTTGTTTTGCCCTCATCACTATAGCCTTCTGCTTTTAAATTCCACGTACCGGTTTTGTTCAGCTTTATGGAAAAACTTGTTCCGTTAACGGTTCCCGTTGCATTTGTTCTGTCAGAATGTTCTGCAGTCAGATTATAATATAGAGAAGCAGCACCGGGGTAAGACGGAACCGCTTCGCGCGTGTTTTTTGAAGTTAAAGAAGAAGAGGCAAGCGCAGACGGAACAGCGCCTTTTACAAAAAAAGTTCCACTTACGGTAAATGTTTGTGCACTCTGGCCGCCGTTGTGTGCGCCGACAGAAGAGTACAAATCAAAACAGCCGGTTAAAGAAGTGACCAGCGCGAGAATAAAAAACATGCTTACTTTTACCAACTTTAACTTTCTCATATACGTATACTAACACCTTTTGAATAAAAAAGCAAAATCCTCTTCATAAAGTCTCCGTCATAAAAACTTACTTAATGTTTACAGGAATTTTTGAACTGTAAGTGGTGTCGTTGTAATCGGCAGTAACATAAAGTTCATATTTATCAACAGGCCATTTATTCCCCTTAGCATCTGCCCCCGGAACAGTTATTGTATTTTCTGAAGAAACTGCACCTGTATCAACACCGTGGTTCAAAAGTGAAATCTTCCAGGCTGTAAAATCAGAGGCAGTCGCATCAAACGAAGTTCCGTCTTTATAAACCTGGGGAACAATTGTAATTGTATCGCCGCGTGCAACTGTTGTCACTGCGGTTTCACTTTCTGCCTGAATAGAAAACTTAACGACAAACTTAGGAATGGTTACACTTACAGACGAAACACAAATGCATACTTCTGAAGGAGTACCCGTCTTCCACGCAACATAATTGTCATCAGAAAAAATTAATTTTTCTACCTGTGTTCCGGGCCAGCCGCTTGTTACTGGGACACAGGGATTGTTTACATCCGGATTTTTTTCAAGAGTTACGCCAATTTTTGAATCTATACTCAGGCCTCCTTTACCGATGGTTATAAGAGCCCCTTCTTTAAGATACACATTATGTACTGATTTGTCACAGATTTTAACCTTATCCGAAACAGTAAACGTTCCGTCTTTTTCTACAGTAACTGCCTTTGCAGACTGTTCTGTTCCAGACGCTTCTGTTCCAGTAACGGAACAAGAGTTCAACGCAAGTGAAGAACCGGCTTTTACATAAAGTGAACAGTCTGTGGTAATACCGCTTATTTTTGTGTCAGAACCTGACTCTGCAGTTAATATAAGATTGGAAGTCGCAGTTCTTTCTAATTTTGCCGCATCTGCATATGAAGAAATGTTCACTTTCTTTTGTGCTTTGAACACAAGCGCTTGTGTAACAGATACAGTTCCGTCTATATAAATATTGTATTCGTCAATAGTAGAACCCGTATCATTATTTCTTTCTGATTCTGCAACTGCAGCAAGTGCTTTATCCAAAGTTTTAAACGGATCAAAAAATGTACCGTTGTTACTGTTAGAAGCTTCTTTTACAAGAGTACCGCCTGTTCCCTTAACATAATATGTAGACATGCGGAATTTATTTACAAGATCCGCTGTAATATCGAACGAAACTTTTTTATCTGGAGATTCTGTAAAATAGGGCGAACTTCCTTGCCACGTATTTGTTGTAAGCTCATTGAATACATTTACAACTTCATGTGCCATATACAAAAGTTCACCTTTGCAGTCTGCTTCACTGTAGAAGAAAATATTGAGTGCATAATCCCCCGACGGAACATTGCTCTCATCTATATTGAATGAAGTCTTGTCAGTAAGATTAAATGGCCCAGAAGAAGAATTCCATTCAGTCTTTGCAGTTACAGAAGAAGGATTCCATTCAGTCTTTGCACTTTTTATTCTTGTATCAGAAAAATTAACTTCAAGAGAAACAGAACCTGTTCCATTTTTTTCTTCAAGACAGGGATAAAGCTGGATCTCAATGCCTGTTTTTACAGGAGAAGACTCATCAAGCTTGATTTTATCAGAAGTACCCTTCAAAACTTTTATACCGTTTTTTTTACCGGTAGCGGTAATAATCCATTCCCCTGCAGATAGTTTTATTGAAAACTGCTTTGTAATATCGTAAATTTCCTGTTCACCTGCAGATTGTTTTCCCGTTTTGGTATTTTCTGCTACAACAGAATACTTAAGTCCTGATTCTGAGTTAAAGTCAGGCATTGCAGTTCGCGAAGAATTTGCCGTGCGCACACCCGGCTGCACAAGAGTTCCGGTTATCAAAAACTTATTTTTTACTTCAGCAGCAGTTGTATTGTTTTCTTCTTTATCAAAAGACGAAGGACACGAAACAAAAATCCCTGCCATGAACGCCATAAATATTGTGCAGAATAAATGCAACCAATTCTTTTTCATAAACTATTCCTTTTTTTGTTTTATAACAAACTCAAGCTGTGAACTATGTGGAACAGTTTTATAACAACACGAAACAGTAAGAGTATAATTTCCCGCCGGCCAATCTGACGGAATACTTATACTGCTGCTGTCATAAACTGCGACTGTTACACCCGAATGTATAATAGAAATATTCCAGTTTAAAACTTCAGCTTCACTTAAGTCAAACCTTTGTCCGTCTTCGTAAACCTCAGCCTTAACATTTATTGTACCTCCTGGCGCGTACTCTTGAGCATCAAGAGCAAACTTAACTACGTAACTGACAATCTCTACACCGCCTCCAGAAACCGCAAGAACCGCGCTGCGGTCTTTATTGAGAACAACGTAATTGTCCAAAGAAGCAAATATCTGAGACGGCTCAAAGTCAAAGTTCCACGAATCAACAAACGCAACAACAGAATCTGCCTTTGGAACAGCTTGTGTACGCAAATTTATTTTTGACTTAGAACTGAATGTTTTCAAGTCCCCGTCATCTTCTGACGCAAGAGAAATTACTGCACCTTCTTCAAGATACAGTCCGCCGTCTGCGTTTACGATTCCGCAGAGAGTAAGTTCTGCACCTGATGCAACATAAATGCTTCCAGTATCGAACGCTGCACTGTTCTCATACTGCATGCTCATATTTTGAAGAGTAAGTTTTCCGGCTTTGACATTCAGTGCGTGTGTATCAGAAGCAGCAGTAACAGAAGAAACTGTTCCATCTTCTTTAGCACCCACAACAGCAACACAGGCATTTGTATTGTTAAGTGTAAACATATTTTCAGAAGAAGTTCCGGTAAGATCAGAAAGAACAAAAATACAGTTTGCTTCATTTGTCACATCACTCAGTTTTGCATAAGCATCCGGCAGAGTTCTGAAAGGACGTGCTTTCGAACCGTCGGGTTTTGTTCCGTCATAAGTTTCATCAACATACAATCTGATTGACTCAACTACCGCATCTGTAGATTTCATTTTTGAATCTGCAAAATAATCTTTCTGCGCATAGGCATAAATTTTATTTTTTCCAGGTGAAAGCTGAACCTTTGTCACTCCCAGGTTTCTGGCTTTTTCAATAAGAGTTTCTGTTCCGTTTTCATCAACGGAATAAAGTTCGTAAACGATCCACGAATCTTCTGTATTTTCGGTAACTTCTACGCCGTTTCGTTCAAAAGTGACATCCGGTGCCGGAACAATCTGAATTGTACAGTAAGAACTTCCTTCATCCTGTTGAAGTTCACTGCTTGCTTCAATTTCATTGCCGTCTACATCTTTGAAAGTAACTTCATTAAGTGCTGCGGCTTTTGCAGAAACTTTGTAAAAAAGATTAAGACCTTTATTGTCCTGAACTCCAAGATTATAAACTGTATCTTCTTCTTTAAGAGCGTCACCGGTCAGATAGTAAAGGTCCGTTCCTGTTGCAACAAAATCACCGGTAACACCGGCTGCCATTTTTTCAGGCCGCTGTGTAAGGAGCTGTTCTGAATCTGTTGTAATAATTCCAGCTTCATCAATCGTAAGCAAAAACTTTTTGTCATCAATCACAACGCAATTTATATCGCTGTGTGTAGCGCCGGCTTTAAGAAATTCAGTCTTTGGAAGATTAAAGCACAAAACATAATTTGTTACGCTGTCCCCGACCGGAAGATTGCATACAATTGCCCCGTACATATCAGGAGGAGTATTGCACCTTAACGCAAATTTGTATGCATCAAAAGTACGGCCCGACTTTGGTTCGGTCATGTAAATCAAAGAAGAAACGTCTCCGCCGCCGTCATGATTCTTAAGAAAGGCCGAAGTAATTGTCATATTCAAAAGACTAACATCTTCTTCATTCTGTTTGATTGTAGGAAACTGTCCCCGCTCGTAATCATCTTCAGTTTCTTCATTCACAAAATTCATTTTTATATAAAGATGATACTGCTGCGGGTTTCTGAGAACAAACTTAACGTCTCGGTTTGTGTAAGCCGGAACAGAAATATATCCTTCACTGTCAACAGGAAATTCAGCATCAAACTTAACTGTGGCTACGGCAACGTTTTCTGTATACTCCTTAAAGTAATCCTTGACGGGAGTATTCCACGAGTCATTAATTATCTGGCACGAAGCAAAGGTCAATGCAAAAACAATTGCAAGTGTTACAGAAAGAAATGCAGTCAAAATATTTTTTGTCATAAACAAACGTACACTTTTCATTTCAGTCTCCCTAAAACTGCCAGCCTAGGCCAACAGAAGGTACCAGCATTCCAAAAGCCATGTCAGACATAAACGCATGAAAAAAATCTACATTGACTTCTGCGTAAAGTCTGCCAACCGTATAAAAATGAACGGCACCACCCGTAATAAAACTTAAGTTAATACTGTTGAGCGGGTCAGATTTAATGCCGTTGTTGAATTCAAATTTCAAGTCAAAAAGAGACGTAACACCTGCACCGCCGTGAGCTTCAAGTGTCATGATGTGACGGTGGCCGCTGCCTGTTTTTGTACGAATGCGCACAGGAAACTGAAAAACAAACATTGCATTTGCATTGGACAAATTTCCGTTAACGCTGTAGCCTGAATATTTTACGCCCATTCTTGTATAACTTGCGCTCAGTCCCATTCCAATATATCCGTAACGGTGCTTAAACGGAATAAACGAAACCTTTGCATAAACCGAAAGAGGCCATACAGAAGAACCCATATACTGTTCAATAGTTCCGTCGTAAAGAATTACCGGGCAACTGTAACCGCCGCTTAAGTCAAAGTCTACGGCCTTTTTGAATTTTACCGTGACAAGAGAATTTTTTTCCTTACCGCTATTCAGTCCGCTGGCATCTGTCGCAACAAAATGATACTGTCCTACATCCAGCGTGTCCATGTCAAACTTAATAATCAGTGAACGCGCTTTTTCTTCGTCGGCCTTTACAATCTGCGGAACAAGAACTGCCGCATTTTTTTTGGCAGAATCAATCAACTCATATTCAGTAAAAGAAGTGGGTGACTTGTCCGGGGTAAAAAGATTTTCTCCCTCTATTTTGAAAATGCCGTCGTTGTATTCGTCAAGATAAAGTACCGGGCTCATATTTACATTTGAAGAAATTGAATTTATCTTAGGCAGAAAAGCACGGTAAATTGTAAACTCAAACCATTCAGATTCGGCATCGGCAATACCGATCATATTGTATGAAAAAACTTTGTATCTGTATGTTCCAGGCGGCAAAAGGGGATCAACCTGAATTCTTGCAGTATTGTCCTTTGTTCTGTTTCTTCTTATCTCTGTCCAGATCCCTGTCCCGAAATTTTTTTCTTCTATAACAACTTCGTAGAACAAAACAAATTCCGGCGTTTCTTCATCCCATTCCAAAAATTGCCACCGCTTTTCTGCAGGAAGTTCCGCATCCTGTAACGCTTCTTCAGTAGCATCTTCTGATGTGTGCGCAAAACCAACGTCTGTGCTGCCGGCTGCATTTTCTGTAGAACCATTGTCCTGCGAAACAGCCGAATCTTCTGAAACCGTAGCATTCTGTGCAAAAACTGCAGCCGTGAGTAAAATAAGAATTACCGCAAGCAAAAGACGTTTAGTTTCCATAAGGATTGGCCGCCTCCTTTGCCTTTGGTTTACGGAGAGATGGAATATTCGTAGAGAAAGTTCCCGAAGCAGCAGGGCTTTCTTTAAGAATTTTATCAGGTGTTCCGTCATTGTCACGGTCAATTCTCAAAACTGCTACAACATTCCATTTGAATTTACCGTTAAAAAATGCCGACCTGTTTTCGTCAGAAATTTCTTCAAAATCAATTTTGTAGGATGTACCTTCAGTAATAGTTTTATTGTAAAGAAGAATTCTTCCCTCATCATTCTGAATGCTTACATGATACTCGTTTGCATCCTTTACGGCATTCCATGAAAGAACAATCTCGCGCGGGTTTTCAAGTACACGAAGATAATCTGTATCAAACTCTTTAGGTGTTGCCACAGGAAACTGTGGCGACGGCAGCGGTTCTATAGGGAGAATTTTGAATTTGCCACGGTACTTTTTGTCTTTATTCGAAATATCAATGTCATCCAGCGTTTTTGCATAAACAATAATTTCGTAATTACCGGGCCTTAGCCCGTCCGGAACATCAAGTGTTATTGCAGAAGGAGCAATTTTGTTTCCAGCTTCAAATTCCTTTGCAGAAGGAATGCGCATAAGTTCAATCGCAGGTGAAGTATCTGTTTTGTACAGCACAAACTGCGCTTCCTTGACTTCATCAACCGAACGCCATTGTGCAACTGAAGGGTTCAGAACAGCATCATCACCTTTTATTGAAGAACCAATTTCAGGAGAAACAATTTCTATCGGCCTAAGTTTGTAAAGAAAGAATTCCTTTTCTGCAATTTTACCTGCACGTCTGCTGCACACTCCAGGAACTGCCGAAGCCTGTGCCTGAACCTGCCATGTATATTTGCATTTGTCGGCAAACTTTTTTGAATACATATTTACTTCTGCAGATGTACCGTAAACAGTGTCTTCATAAATGACAGAACCGTCGTCTTTTTTACAGATTGCAAACTTATAGTAGTCGGCTTCTGCAACACTTTGCCATTCAAATTTAACAGGCGTTGTTTCGCGGGCAACAACCTTGTACATTGCAGGTTCGCTGAGTTCTGCCGCAGCAAGATTTTCCAGTACACTGAATGATTTTACAGCAGTAACAAGTTCAGCACCGTCAGTTCCGTTAGAAGAAACCAGGCGCCAGTAATATGTACCCGGAGCGAACGTAAAGCCGCTGTCATTTGTTCCGCCTTCTTTTTTTGAAACAATTATTGCCCTGAACGAAACATCGGTTGCTATCTGCAGAGTAGTTTCAAAGTTTTCGGGAAGATTGCACTTCCATGTAAAGCGCAGGTCAGGCATAAGAGAAGCAGATGTTCTGAAACCTTCAGACGGTTCAATTGTATGCTGTTCCGGTTTTCCCTTCAATGCAAAGAAAGAGCGTACCGCAGAAAGTTCAGACTCGTTTCCTTCAGCGTCAATCTGGCTTACACTCCAGTACCATCTTCCGTCCTTTAGTTTTTTTTCACCGGAACCCATCGTAAAATAATTTTCTGAAACGAATTCAGAAACTGCAGGACGCGCAAGATCGGGATTGTCTGCAATGCGTATATTGTACTTGACGGCTTCATCTTCCATCTTCCATGAAAAATAAATGTCGTTTGCACCGGGCTCTGTATTTACTATTCCGGCTTCAACAGGAACAAGCTGGACAGGTTTTTCAAGACTGCCTTTTTTTTCTACAACAAATTTTTCAGGCTCGGACGGCTCTGTAAAGCCAATGCGGTTAATAGTATAGAATGGAGTTACACGCCACCAGTACTCGCCTTCCCCAAGTGTAGAAATTATAGAAGAAGTTGTAGACGAGCGTTGGTCAACAAGAACATGTGCAAAAAGCGGACTGTCAGAAATTTCAAGCCTGTAAGCCGTAGCATAGGCGCTCTCTGTCCAGATAAGACGCACTGCAGGATTACGCGTTCTGTAAGAGTAGGAATAATTTTTTACAGGAGCAACAAATGACGGCGGCAAAGACTGTATAAGCTGGAATTTTCCCGAAGCATCAATTCCATCTCCGATAATTTTCCAGAAGTATTTGCCGTTTTCAAGATCAACGGTTACGGGACTTCCTGCTTCTGCTTCTGTTTCGTAAACAAGATTTGTAAATTTATTGTCTGAATAAATACGCAGCATAAAAGATGCATTTTCTTCTGCCGCATCAGACTTCCAGTTGAATCTTACAGGATATGTTCCTGCAGTATGGTAAAGTATGCGCGAGTTTGGGGCAGGCTCGGTAACTGTAAACGAAGGTCTGCTTGTACCGGCATCACTTACAGAAAGTTCTTCGCCTGCTGCAACAGAAACAGAACTTCCGTCTTCTGTTTTTACAGATGCATTTCCTTTTATAACCTGAACAGCAATTCCGCCTTCACCATAAGAAGCACCTCCCTGTGCACTCAGGGCAGAACCTGCACCAACTTCAACTTCTACTCCGCCAGAAGCAAGTGTTATTCCGCTCTGTGATTCAGAAGAATCTACTACCGCAAAACCGTCAGAAAGTTCTGCACGCAAAAGTTTGTCTTCAGAAAGAAAAACCTGAGCCATTGTGTTTTCAGACAAATCCATGACATTGCCGTCAGTAAACCAAACGGTTGCTTCTGAAAGTGCAGAAGTGTGGATAGTGTCCCCGTTATAAACAGGCGAATTCTGCCTCAGTCTGTCCCAAACAACACGGTCAAGAAATTTGCGCTGTGCAGTTTTGTATTTGAAAGTAATTGTTGCAATGGGCTCTTCATTCAGTTTTGTAAGCGCGCGGAAAAAACCGTTGTAAAACAGTACGAGTTCAAAACACACGCCGATGAGACAAACTAAAATTGCCGAGCAGAAGGGAACAAGAAGACTATTGCTTAACTTGAATCTTGTTTTCTTCTTCATTAAGGTTCACCTTTGCATACTCAGGAACAGGAATTCCGAGCATTGTACGCACTTCATCGAGAGTCTTTGGACCGTCAGAACCGCATGCCTTAAGACACTCACCGTCGGGAACAAATTCAGCGTCTCCCTGCGCAAAGAATTTTTCCAGATCAAAGCCGGGCATATTCACTACACCGTAAAAATGCTGAACGCCCTTACCCTTAACTTCGAATTCAACGGGAATCATTTCTACAACAATTTCGTTTTCTTTGTTCTCATCCTTAATGGAAAAGTTATTCGACTTGTTTTTTATAAAATCATCTTTTAAAATATTGTATGTATCTTCGGTAATAAGAATATCTGTTCCGCACAGCTTGTTTGAACTTTCTGTTCGTGAAGCAAAGTTTACGGCGTCACCGATTGCAGTATATTCCATCTTGTCTTCGGAACCCATGATTCCGCAGGTGGCTCGTCCCGAATTTATACCGCAGCCTATTCTGATGTGGGGCTTGTATAGTGCGCGTTCTTCACCTGCATGGGCGGCAGTAAAAGCTTCTGCATCTTTATTGTATTTCATAAGTGCATAGCGCATAGCCACTGTTCCGCGGATTGCATCAAGCGCATCTTTTTTAACATGCTGCAAATGCTTTTCAGAAAGAGATGCACGCTGTTCATCTGTTTCGGGCAGTTTTTCAAAATCAAGACTGTCGTCGCGCAAAAGACCCCAAACTGCCATAATTGCATCGCCCTCAAATTTGTCTACGTTACCGTTGCTGAGTGTAATGCAGTTGACCATGCGGCTCATATAATCGTTCAAAAAGCCGATAATCTCGCGCGGCGAATCATTCTGAAACCTGTTTTTGAAACCATCGCTTATTGCCGTAAACCCGCGAATATCACTGAAGAAAATCGTTACGTCCTTAAGGTGCGGGTCAAAATCAATTTCCTTTCTTGCGATTGCCTTTGCAACACCGCGGTTGGTAAACTTTGCAAAAGTGTTCAGAAATTCGCGTTCGTCCTGGGTACTGCGGTTAAGAACACCAATCTCGTCGCCGCGCTTTACGTTAAGCGAATCAATAATGGGCGTGTCAAAATTACCTTTTTGAATTTCATGTGCCGCTGCAGTAAGTTTTCTGATGTGAACAGAAATTGCAAAGCGAGAGAAAATGAGAATTATTATAATGGAAAGAAAGAAAACAATTCCTGTAAGATAAATATTGTTGCGGCGTGTTGTGCGCACACCTTCCAGAACAGAATCAAGCGGAACAACCGTTGCCATAACAATATCTGCAACAGAAAGTTTCTGGTACGCACCATAGTAATGGCTTTTTTTCCCGACCCGTCTTCCATAACAAATGGAACCTGCATACTGTCATCGCGGTTGTGGTTTCCCTGGCGCATTTCCATAACAAGCGGATGGTTTTTGAAACTTTCGCCTATAAGAACACGGTCAGTTTCGGGGTGTAAAAGAAGTTCGTCGGAATCATTGATCATAAAAGTAGTATTGACAGAATCACTTCCAAGAATATCAGAAATACCTTCTATAGAAAAAGTAATTACGCAGGTCTGGTCACGTCCGTTTTCTTTCCACGGAAAAAGCAACGACATAACAGGAATTCCAAAAAACGGCGATGCGTTGAGTGCAATTGTTTCACCGCTGCAGGAACGGCGTACGGCATCTGAACTTGCAGCAAGAAAACTACGCAGAACACCGTTGTCTGTTTCGTTCGAGATAAAAAAGCGTGCGTTTACAATCTCTGCGTCAGACCCTGTAAGTCTTCCCGACCCCCCCCCGTAACCGCCTGCAGAAAGAATGTGTACAGAAGCTATATCCTGATTGCGTTCAAAAAAGAAAGCTTCGGCCTGTTTTGAAACCGCAGAAGAACGCCCACCGCTCATTACATTTATAAGATCTAAAAGCTGAAAAACATTGGAACGGATTGTAGTAAGTTTGTCTTCCACTGTATCGGCAGCACGGCTGTTTGCAGAAAGATTGTTTTCTTCTGCAGTAATCTGAACATCCTTGCCTATAAAATAACTGTTAAGAACAGTAACCGTACCGAGCGAAACAAGTACAACTGTTCCTATAATAACGGCAAGCTTTACGCCAATGGGAAATTTTACTTTACCCAGCGGGACACCTGTTGTGTTCCCAAAAGTAGTTTTCATATAAACTCCCTGAAATCACTTGCTATTATTGTAATACTTTTCTACAAAAAAAACAATATTTTGTATTTCAAGTGTCGGTGGGGAAATTAAGCACACTGTACTGTAAAATCGGTCGCAATAATTTTCTTCAGTAATAAATCCCAGAGAAAATTCATAGTTTATAAGTGACTGTTTGTGTTTTTTTCTTTTCGAACCTTGAGCCATGCAAGACGAATATTTTCGTAATCAACTATACGATTAAAAAAAGATTTCGCTCGCTTCATTGTTGTTTTAACTATTCAAATTTTCTGCAAAATCCTCTCGTCATTTTGCTTCAATTGGCAGATCAAACAGCCGCTCTGTGGTGGGATTGCTAAATTAAGGCAAAATCTTGATTACATCATCGAGGACATAACAAAAAGCCGGTGATGAAGATTTTTCATTTTCGACAAAAGGTGTCCTTAAGTCAATTTTATTGGAACTGTCAAACGGATCAGTTCCTGTAAAATTTCCAGAAAAAATTGCAATATCATTTTTTTCAATTTTACTGCTAACAGATTTTACGGTCGAATCAATATTTTCCGGCAAAATTGCATAGTTTATGTCCAGAATGCGGACCCACCCCTTTTCGATTCCTGCCATTGCGTCCTGACCATAAACCTTGCCGTCAATATAATCTTCAATTTTTTTACCATGCAAAAGAGCATTTATCGACTGCTCAAAATAGTAAGAATAATCAACAGAACAGCTGACCAACGAACGTGTCGGAGCAATATCTGTCATACTCTGGCTGTATCCGACATGATAGACAGGAAGTGCTCTCTTTGAATTTTCACAGGCAACGGCAGGGCCTTTTGTGTCAGAATGTTGAGAAATTACAACACAGCCTTCATCAATCAATTCTACGGCAACCTGCTTTTCCAGAGAATAATTTGACCAGGTGTCCGTATATTTTACGAGCATTGTCGCTTCTGGAACAACCGACTGAACTCCAAGGTAAAAAGCCGTATAACCGGAAATAACCTCTGCAAACGGAAAAGCCGCAACGTAACCGATTTTTGCCTCTTCTGCGCTTATAACTTTCGATTCAATCATTTTCTTCAGTTTTTCTCCGGCAATCACGCCGCAAATATAGCGCCCCTGATAAATCGTTCCATAACAGTTATGATAATTTGAAAGAACTGGCTCATCATTTGCATTGTCGCCAGTCGGCACGCAAAATTCAATTTCTGGATGAAGAGCCGCCATATCTTTTACAACTGGACCGTAACCGTAACTCGCGGCAATTATGTAATCACACTTTTCGTTTACGAGCTCTTCAAGAGGAAGTTCAATCTGGTCTTCCGTAACATTGTACTTAGTAACGCACTCAATTTTGTCGCCAAAAACCGAAACAACGTGATTTTGTGCCTTTATAAAATTTTCTGTATAAGGAGTTATTTCATCGCCTATAAAAATAAATCCAACTTTTAGGCTTTTTTCTTCGGAACGTGTCAAAATATGAATTCCAAAAGAAAGCAGGCACATTGCAGCAGAAGTAATTGCGCACAAAATATATTTTTTTTTCATTTTTACATTCATAGTTTTCCTCATTTAATGTTTTCTGCCGGATTGTTTTTTGTTTTTTCGTAAAGTTTTTCCACATCTATTGTTCCGTCAGCAATCAGAGAAAGCAAGATGTCCACAAGTTTCGGATCAAACTGAGTTCCGCTGTTCCGCTTAAGCTCTTTTATTACAAAATCAAGATCCAGCTGTTTGCGATAAATACGATTTGCCGTCATTGCGTCAAATGCGTCTGCAATGCCGATAATTCTTGCGTCAAGAGGAATTTCTTCACCTTTCAGACCATGACAATAGCCGCTTCCGTCGTATTTTTCGTGATGATAAAGGGCGCCAACGCTTACATTGTCAACAGTCGTAAGATATTTTAAGATTTCCGCACCACGAATAACATGAGATTTCATGATTTTGTATTCTTCGTCCGTAAGTTTTTCCGGCTTCTTTAAAATAGCATCTGGAATTGCGATTTTTCCAATATCGTGCAAAAGCGCCATCTGCCGCAGAGTCTCGCATTTTTCCTTTGAGTATCCAAGTTTTTTTGCAATATAAACCGAATACTCCGACACTCTGCGAGAATGTTGATTCGTGTTTTGATCCCTGGCATCTACGGTTTGAGCAATAGAAAGAATGGTTTCGTTCACCATTTTAATCTGCTTCTTTGCATATTCGAGTTCGTATTTTTGTTTGAGCAAAGTCTTCTGGGCACGAACTCTAGTAACAAACCATGTAAGCCAGACAAGAACAAGACAGCCTGTTAAGATAACATAGAGCTTAAACCAGTTTTTCTGATACATTTCTGTTTCTTTTTCAATCGTGTAATTTGCACTTTCGATTACATTTCCGTTCAATCCGTCGAGAATCGAAATTTTAAACACGTAAGTTTTTGGCTTTAAGTTTGAATAAGAAATTTTTCCAAGTTCGCTGAGCAAACACTCAGTCGGTTTTGAATCATTTCCGTCAAGAGAATATCTTACATAAGGATCGTTCAGGGAATAATTCAATATTTCCGGCTCAAGCACAAGTTTTTGAGTTTGAGGCGAAAGCTTAAAAACGTCAGAACGGTTAATTCTATGCTTTATTCCGTCAACTTCCGCAAAATCCAAAATCATGCGGTAAGATTTTGAAGCCATGTCGTATTTTGACATATTAACCTTTACGGCTCCGCTGTCGCAGCAAAGATAAAGATTGTCGTTTTCGAGACAAGGCCATGAATTTGCAATCAGCAGCGAACGAAAACCATGCTTTGCATTTATGAGCGGATACTCGGTTTTTAAATTTTCAATCAAATCTTTTGACTGTGCCACAAAAATTCCAGCGCTTCCCAAAATCCAGCATGTTCCGTCAGGATCGCAAATCATGTCGTAATTGTTTGAATACGGAAAATTATCGAGTTTTTTGACTTCTCCTTTTGCGGACGTATAGCAAATTCCGTTGCTTGTAACAATAAATACACCGTCAGAAAAAGAATCGTAAACCATTCGCAAAATTACGTTTGAAGAAAGTCCGTCTTTTTTTCCAATATTTTTAACAATCTTGTCATTTTCGATTTTTGAAATTCCACCGCCGTCTGAGCCTACATAGCAGCCATTTTTGTATTCAAGAAGGCAGAGAGATTTTTCGTTGGCAAAACCGTCCTGCGCAGTAAAAACTTTTTCAACAGAATCTCCTCTCAAAAAGGCAACTCCATAATCTCCGGCAACAGCAATTCTTCCGTCCTTAAGTTCACAGATATTTCTAAAACGGTTTCCAGGAAGTCCGTTTTTTTGTGAAAAATTCCTTATCTCGTATTCGCCAGAAGAATCCACCCTCACCTTATAAATGCCGCTTCCAGTCGTTGCAATCCACAGATTATCCATAGAATCCACCTTCAAACAGCGAATTCTTATTTTATTAAGCAATGAACTTATTTTATTTTCGAGTTTTTTTTCGTCTTTTTCGTCAAGAATTATAAGTCCCTCGTCAGTGCCGCAAAAAAGCAGTCCCTGCCATTTTTCTGTAGAATTTACAACAGCCGTTTCTTCGATTTCTGAAAAAAGCTCGATAAAAGTGGATTTGCACATTTCGAGAAGTCCAAGCCTTGAAGAACTGAACCAGAGATTTCCCTGATAATCGATAAGCATTGCGTCGATTGAATTCGAAAAATTGTTTGTGTAAAGTTTTTTGGCTCTAAAACTTTCATCAAAAAAAGCTATTCCCGTGTCAGAACAAACAAAAACGCCATTATTTTCTGCAAAATAGAATGAATTTATGCCTTCGATTCCTAGAATTTTAAATTTGAGGACTAATTTTGGGCCAGAAGGTGTCAGGCTGTAAATAAAAATCGAATCGTCCGGGCTTGCAAGAAAAAGCCTTCCGTCTTCCGAAAAATCCACACTCTGAAAAGAAATCTTTTCCTCGCCTTTTAAAAATGAACAGCAAATTTCTCCGTTTTTAAAGCAAAAAAGCTCTCCGCGTTCGGTAACAGCAACGACATTTCCAAATTTGTCGGCGGACATTTTTGACACGTTTTTAATCTGTTCATAGTTTTTTGTAATTTTTACTCCGCCGCTCAAAGATACGAGAGAAATTCCTTCCGTTGTTCCGATGTAATAATTTCCTTCGGTATCGCAGACAATGTCCTTTACAGAATTTGAAAGAAGACCGCTTTCTTCGTCAATCACATTCATCACGTGTTCATTTATAAAAATTGTAATTCCGCCGTCATTTGTTCCAGTCCAAAGCCTTCCTTCTTCGTCTACAAAAAGACAATTTACGCTTTTTACAGAATGAATATCACTTATAAGCTTAAATTTTGAACCGTCATACTTAAACAGGCCGGCGTAAGTTCCAATCCAAAGTTTTCCGTCATTTGTCTGTTCTATGTCGTTTGCTTCGCCAGACAAAAGTCCTTCGGAATTTGAAAAAACAGTCTGAACATAAGAGTCGTATTCATCGGTAAAATTTTGACTAAAAGCCGGCTTAGGCTGAAAAACAAAGAAAAGAGCAAAAATAAAAGTCAGAAACGGAGCTATTTTTTTTGAACAATTTTTTTTCTCTAAATTTTCATCACGTTTTTTTCTGTAAAACCTTACGAGTTTTATTAAAAGATAAATTATCTCGACACAAAACAATTTGTCCAAAAATTCAATATAAAACTGGCCAATCACAAAGGAAACATATTTTTGAAAACCTGTATCCATAAAAAAACGCATTACTTGAGATGCCCAGATATTGCCAATATCACCGCCATACATTGTTATGCTGACGATTACGGAAATCACTGTCGAAATTACGGCAAGTCCCATTCCAATCGTCATGGTTAAAAACTGGCTTTCAAAAACCTTTTTTTTTGCAAAATGTCCGGCTAAAAAACCGATAAATGCGCCAGTAACGCAGTAAACCGATTGCTGTTCAACAAAAATGCCGTAAATTATATTGTTCGTAAAACCGACTATAGCACCACAAACTGGACCTGCAAAATACGCAATAAAAAAAGTTCCGACAGAATCACACCAAAGCGGAAGCATAAGTTTTTCGGCAAAAACTCTTCCAAGAAGGTCAACCAAAAGCGCAATCACCGTAAACGGAACTATCAAATACTCTCTTTTATCTTTTACCAACATCACTTTTTTCCTATTTTAATATTATATTGTCGACTTTTACAGCTTAGTTCACTTCAGATTTCTGTATTTTTTTCAGGGCGCATTATACTCGCTATTATTATAATACTTTTCTACAAAAAAACAATATTTTTTATTTCAAGAACAGCAAAGCCATTCTTAAAAATTACAGTTGTTTCATAACTGTCTCAACTGCGCCTAAAATAGAGAGCCGACTCCGAAGGATAGTTTGAAATTGCGGGGGTCAAAGTCTTTCAACGGTAGGCCTACAGAACAATAAACACTCACGTGTGAAGAAGGATTTGCAAAAAGGCCGGTATTGAATGACGGTTCCAGAATCAGTTTAAGGGACAAAAAATCCCTGTACCCCATTCTGTCTCCAGAAAGGTCAGAAAAAACCTTTACAAAATTCCAAAGAGTATAGTCCGTTCCTGAATTACCCAAAGAACCGCAGTAGTCTGCCGTAAGAAGAAAACGGTTAAAATAAAGCGGCACAAACGGAATTCCGCGCTGGATTTCATACGCAAATAAAACACTTTCGGCTTCAAAAGAAAGAAATTTTCCTATATAAGAGCACATCTGCACATTGAATGCAACCGGCAGATTGTAAGTAAACGAATCCCTGCATGAAAACGGCAGAAGGCGCGGAATATTTACACTCACTTCGGGGTAAAGGTACTGTTGCAGAACCATATCATCGCCTTCATTAAAAACATTGTATTGGTGACGGCCGCCTGTTGTTCCCATAACTACAGTTTTGTAGGCAACAGACAGCGCAATACCGCCAAGCTCGAATGTTCCGGGTCCCATTTTGCGGATTGTGGAAATTTTGGCAGACACTTTGTTCTTGTCATAAAAATACAAGTTGTCATCTTCAATATAATCCAGTATCAAGCCCCCAAAACCCCATGTATTTTTTCCAAAAAAGGCTTTATTCTCAAGAGAAAACAAAAGGTCAGCCTTACCGCCAAGATTTACGCCCGAAGAAAGAGAAAGATTGTTTGAAGCCTGAACAAATCCGTCCCTGTCCACAACAACCGCAGGCATTTCACTGTAAGAAAAAAGCGATGTAGAGGTTGAACCCGAAAATCCTGCAGAAAAGCCCCATGCTTTTGCATCAAAACTCGTTCCGGCACTCAGTGTAAGAGTGTCAGAATCCCACGGGTTACTTGTCATCCATGTCAAACCCCAGACAAACGGAACAGTATTTATAAGGGAATCATTCTTCACATCATCCGCAACATAAGGAATTAACTGATAACCGGGCACAACAGGACCCGTAAGAAGAGTCCCCCTGTGCCAGTAAGGTTTTCTGTATTTTTTAGAAGAAAAAGTTCCTTCTAAAGAACCGCCGTGGCTTTCAGAAAAAGCGTCACTGCTTTCGTTAACCGCAGACCGGGCGGCGGTCAGTTTCAAAACTCCGCCGGCATTGTCAAGAGAAGTTGTGTCCAGACACAAAAGTTTTCTGTTGTCATAAAAATAAGAGCTGTAAACAACAGATCCGGCGGCAGCAACCGGCCAGTACACGCCGCCCGAAACGTCAGTATTCATAAGGAACATTTCTTTTGAAGAAGGATCAAGCCATCCCAGCCTTGGGAAAGTGTCAGGCTTGGCATAAGAAAACAAAAGCACAGGTTTACCGCCAAGAGTTCCCGCCGAAAGCCATCGGAGCCGTGCATCAGGCAAAAAAGAATATGATTCATTTTTAACGCCGTTTGAATTCCGCAGATCCCCAAAGCATCTTATAGTCCACTCAAGTCCCGACCTGCAGACAGCATAAACATTTCCTTCAATAAAACAGGGAGAAAAAACAGACTCGCCGCGTGCAAAAGAAACTTCACTTGCCCTTAAAAAAGATTTTCCGTCAAATGCAAACGTCACAAGGGAAGCGCTCTGAGAAAAAGCATAAACTGCAGTAACATAAATTTTTCCTTCTGCGTAATAAACACACGCGTCCCTTAGTCCTGCCTGCTTTATTTCATGCCACCTGCCGCTTTTGATTTCGTAAAGTGCAGATTTGTATTTTGTTCCCGAACTGTTGTCATCTTCGTAACTTACAGCAAGAAATTCCCCGTCAGAAGAAAGACTTGCCGAAAGAATTCCGTCGCGCGAAAACAGTTTTTTTGGAACGCCGAACATCCCGTCCTGTGCAGAACAAAGCCAGACTGCACCTCCGTCAATGTAACTTACCGAAACATCAGAAGACGAAAGGCCGTAAAACCTTGACCCCAAAAGATTTTGTCTTGAAAAACCGTCTGCCTCAGGGTTAAAAAAGTCAGTAACAAATTTTTCTTCAAGAGGACTTTTAGGAATATCTGGAACATAAACAGAATCTTTGAATTCCTTCCACGCAGTTCCAAGACTCACATCGTAGATTCGCTTGAAAGCAGTTTCATAAGTCAGGCTTTTTGCATTTATTGCACGGTACCAGAATTCGGCATATTTTTCCATTCCGTATTTCTGCTGGATAAAAGCGGCAAAAGGTCCGCCAAAGCCGTAAGATGCCGATGCCGAAGGAAACTTGTCCCTTGCGCCTGACACATCCTGCGCCGAAGGAAATTTGCCCGAAAGTTTTGCCTGGCGCGACATATGAAGGTAAAAAGGATCGTTAAGCCGCCCTTCCCCGCCGGAACTTTCCATAGAAACAGCAGCCCCTTCCTTAAAAAGAGTCGTCATAATAATAGCCGAGCCTGGATTAAAAATATCGCCGAACACAGAATCTATAACTTTCCAGAACGGATTGCGCATATTTATAGAAACAGCATGGGTCAGTTCATGCGTAAAAGTTCCAAGAAGTGGCTCAGAAAAAACAGCCATACTTTCATCAGAAACAGCATCAAAAAGAACAATATGATTGTAGTGTCCGTTGGAAAAATAAGCGTTGTAAGCGTCAGTGTCAGGAGTAATTACAACCGGCATGCGGAAGTCAGGCTCTTTTCCGTAAGATGCACAGATTTTTTCATAAATCGAATCGGCTTTGTCAAAAAGTTCCCGGGCTGAATTTTCACTTTCTACAGGATAAATAATGTCAAACCACTTTGTTGAAGCGATCCGTATTTTAGAATGCGAAGGCATACCTGCGGCAGAAACAAAACACAAAACAAAAGACAGCAGAAGTGCAAAAACAAAAACTCTTCTCATAAATCTCTCCAGAAAAATGCCGCCCGGATACCCGGACAGCACAAAATATATTGAATCGGACCGCAGCTTTGCTTGAACAGTCCGGAAGCATAAAAAAAAGGTATCCAACCGGATACCTTTTTTTTATGAAAGGCGTCTAGCGGAATCGAACCGCTGCATAAAGGTTTTGCAGACCTCTCCCTTACCGCTTGGGTAAGACGCCATAAAGTATTAGTAGTATATAGAATATTACGAACTTTGTCCAGTATCCGAAGGCTCATTTTCGGAAATTTTTGCTATTCTTTCCTTAAAAACAATTATCTCGCCAAGAATTCCGCAGGCTAGAGAAACTGCCACCATATATAATTCCATGGGAACCGCAAAAGGCAGTGCTTCCAGAACAAAAGCCGCTACAATGCTGCCCTTGTACGAAACCGGTGCGCGCGGTACATCAAGAGAAGAGCCGGCGCGGGCCTTTTTAAGGCGGGATATGCGTATTATATAGAAGAAAAATACAAAAATAAAAACTGCCGCGCCCGCAATACACATAATTAAAGGTAAACTCATTTTGTCTCCAGCCACTTCAACAGTGTGTTTTTTGCAGAAACAAATGCCAGCGGTATTTTTTCTACATCTTCCGCAGATTTTACATCAACCCATTCAAATCCGCTAACTTCGGACTCTTCGGCCTTAAGCTGTGCCCCAGCCGGAAGAACTGCGGTAAAAAACATATCGCAGGTTTTATAGACGACATCTTTGTAGGCATATGTATTCGGGTAACTGCATATGTATTTTACAGAAAGCGGCCTTACACCTATTTCTTCAAAACACTCGCGCACGGCAGCATTTTCACCGCTTTCATCAGGTTCACAGAATCCGCCGGGAAAAGCCAAAAACCCTTTTCTTGGTTCCTTTGCACGTTTTTCAAATAAAAGCTCACCCTTTTTATTCTGAATAAGAAGTCCTACAGCCGCAGCGGTATTGTTGTAAAGTTCAAAACCGCAGTCAGGGCAAACCCACTTGCGCCCGCTGTTTTTTGTACATATATTTTTTGAGCCGCATTCAGGACAAAAATTGAATTTATTGTCTTTCATATATCCCCCAAATAATTTACTGTATCAAATTATCTACAAACACTTCCTGAGCCTTCAAAGGATTTCTTTCGTCAGTAGAGAAGTAATCTTGCATAACAGAATAAATTTTGTCATATTCAATATGTTCTTCAATAAGTTTTTTTAGATTGTCAGTTTCAAGGCTTGCTATAAGAAGTTTTTTTACAAATTGGTTAGTATCTGTAACTGAGAAGTAATTCATATTTCTACGGCTAAAGAAGTCATTGATTACATTTGGATTAAGATATGGAGTTATAAAAAGTCCATAAGCAGTCTTACTCTTGTTTGCAAGACAATATTCCCCTACATGACGGGAAACTGGTTCCATTTCCATTCTTCTTTGGTTCTGTCTGTCAGCCAATGTTGCTTCAATCAAGAGAGTATGTTCAGGATAGTTCTCTGATTCAGGATATTCCCAAACAATATCTGCTTCTCCACCACCCGCATGAGTTTTTGGGAGCAAATCACCATCGAGAGAAAGATTCATAAATCGCAAAACGTCTCCTGTTCTGCCGTTAAGTTTATACCAAATTATTCCAAGAATATACTCAAAGGATGTTGGACCGTCAGAATTTGAAGAAACAAACTGCTTTATTTTTTCATCATGTTCATCATCTGATGTCTCACGAAGTTTGAACTCATCCAATATTTGCAAAAGTACCGCATCTGTAAACTTTTCATCTACAAGTTTATTAAAACGTGCATACTTCTTTTTATCAAGAATAATTTGAATAGATTTTCTGTCATAAACTTCTGAACCAACTTCTTTAGCAACATTCCTATAAAAGAGTTCTGAATCAATTTCAAATACAGAAGCTATATCCTTTAATTCTACAGATTTATAAAGCAAATCTGAATCAGAAAAAGAAATAGCCTTCAATGAATCATTGACCATTGAAAAATAAATCTTCGGCAATGTATCAAATTTTATTGTCTGGTCTTCTGTAATTAGACAATCGCTCATTGTAAAATAGCGCAGATTCAAATCCCCGTAATCTTCCAGATTATTAAGAGTTTTAGAAACATGACAAACCTTGAAAAAAAGTTCCCTGAAAGATGCTTCACTTTTTACCGATTTTAGAACTTCTGGCCGAAAAGTATTCTTGCCACCATTAATTATATTTTTAGTTGTACAATAAAGAATCTGGCGAATTGTTGTCTTCGTGGTTTTACAATCAGAGATAGACTTATCCAAAATTTTCATACTCTTTTCAGAGAAATCATTGCCCATCAATACCCTATGTAAGGCCTTGAAGAATAAAAAAAAAGGTTTAGAATACATTGGACTTTTGCGATTCATCATGATTGTAATAATCAAATCTTCCGTTACAGAATCAGCATCCAATAATAGATCATGGGCTTGCTTATAAGAATTATGAGAGAGTAAGATTTCATAAATTGTTTGATTGATATCGCATTCACCTTTTCTGAAATCCTTGATTTTCCCTATTACATTCTTGTATGAGGCTTCATCAGAAATTAAAGGTAAAAGATACACAAACTCTTCATCTGTCAAATACTTTAGTTCATTCAAAACTCTGGCAAGAATTATGAAAGGCCTTACTTTTGAAGTGCCAACATCTACAGAAGTTTTAATAAGCTGCTTTAAATACAAAAAACTATCGGAGTCAATCTGAAGAATGTTATCACCCTTAAAATTATTGCTTTTTGATATTAACAGGAGTTCTTCACCTACTTCTGTTAATTTTCTTGTTTCTCTATCTACAACACCTATATCACAAAGTCCTGAAGTCTTTTCTCTGGCATCTTTAGCTGGACGTGATGCATTCCCGACTGTAAAATCATTTGTCCAAAGATGTTTATAATAAGCTTGTTGAAGAAATTCATTTGCTTTCCATTTTTGATTAACAAACTCAGGTTTTCTCCAAAATTCATCAAGCAATACAAGTTGCCATTCAGTCTTTTTATTTAATTCCTTTGTTCTAAAACTTGTTGAACCTATAGCCCAACTAATTCCCTCATAAGCAATTGTATTAGCCATTCTCATCCTCTTAATAATTTGTAATCAAAACTTCGTCGGCAAAACCTTTGTCTTTTTTATGGTAATTTGAATTATGATAGTCAGCATTAATTTTGTGACACTCGAAGCCTGTTTTGTTTATCCAGTCTTTAAGAATAGTATTTTCACGACCATTGGATACTAAAACATTTGAAAGTGCAAATTTAATTCGTCTGGAGTTCAGGTTTTCAAGATATCCCAGTAAAGAATTTTCATCTTCATTAGTCCATCCGTTTTTTTCATTATATGTGGCCGTTGTAATTAAATAAGGCGGGTCTGCATAAACAAAAGAGTTTTCAGGAAGTGATTCGCAATCTATTTTTTCAAAGGATTTGTTTGAAAATTTTATCTTTCTTTCATTCAGTGAATCTGCGAAGAGATCCAGTTTTACTCGCATTTTTTTATTGAAATCACGTTTACCAACAGGAAGATTATATTGACCTTCTGAATTGAACCGTATTTGATTGTTAAAAGAATAAACCAAGAGAGTAAAGAAAAGATAGTTGTAATTCTCATCTATCTTAGCAGATGAATTAAAATCTTCCCTAAGTTTCATGAATATTTCTTTATTATAAGGTCCCAACCCCGAAGACGAATTGCAGTTATAAAAGTCATAACTATGCAAAGCTGAATTTGAAAGTCCATACTGCGAAATTACGGAATCAATAGCCTGTGAAAACTTTTTACAGCCATCAGTCTTAATCTTTTTCAATAATCCAATTAAATGAGATTCTCTATCATTGCAGATATAGTTATCAGCTTTTACGTTTACGGTAACATTGCAACCACCACAAAAAATATCAACGAAAGTAGAGATTTGTTCAGGAAAAAGAGGAAGAATTTGTGGAAGTAACTTATACTTTCCGCCGGTGTAATTCAAAGGAGAAGCTATCAGATTCAACGGCACTTGCATAGAAAAAGTCTCTCCTGATTGTCACTTCTGTCAGACTTTCCGGTTGTAAAGGCCTTGTAATCTTCGGTAAAAATTAAGACATCTCCGCGAGTATTCAGAGAATCAAGTATTTCTTTATCTGAAATACGGGCATTGGAACGGTCGTTTCCTTTATTTTCCATGTTATTGTAGGAAACAAGTATATATTGGGCATCCAAGTTACTTATTAAATCATTAAAAGCTTTTGGAGCCGAACGAGTACAATAATCACTTTTCAAAGCAGAACGATCCATCTTTCGGGCAATACCAAAAACTTCTGGCTTCTGCCATCGAGCAACATTTTCAACCAAATGATAAGCGTCACAGTACTGTCGTGAATTATATGGCGGATCAAGATAAACCAAACCGCTCTTTATATTTTTTGCCAGTTCGTTAGAATCTTCATTATAGCAGCGATTATTTTTATTGAGTCCCTTCTGAGCAGAAAGCATACGCATTTCCAGAACTTGATTAGAAAGGTCTATATTTTTGCGATAAGCGTCATAGTGTCCACATGTATTTGCAATTCTATCCATCGCATAAAGTAATGAGGTAATCAGAATCGCATATTCACGGTTATTTATATCATTTACATTTTTTCTGTTTTCAATATCCTGACGGATATGACCAATTTTAGAACAAACTTGACGAGAAAAATATGTATCAGAGAAATACTGTGTCATATAATTCTCGTCATACTCTTCCAGAGAGTTATAGTCACAAATCAATTTTACAAGTTTTGATGTATCATAATCTTCAGGAGAGAACCATGCTGTATTGGAAATATAATTGCTGAATAAAATATCATTTGTATTTAACTGTTTATTGGTAAAAGCGGAAGAAACAGCTCCAGTCCCTGCAAATATATCAGTAAATACGTCAAAATCAAAGCAATTCTCTTTTATTACTCCGGTAATAAAGGGGAGAAGCTTGTATTTATTGCCAAGATAACGACGGTTATTAATTTTTGTAAACTGGACATCCATAACCTAATACTATACACTCTTTTCAAAAAAAAATTAAGTAGGCAATTTTTATATCTGTTATTATAACACACTACAGTGCCATGAAGTGGCACTATACTACATTTACAAAACAAAGTCTTTGTACACGCTGCGTTTTTGCACACGGATCTTCCTGTACATATAGGTGTAAACGAATATTTTTTGAATTTCGGTTGAAAATAAAGGCAAAAAAATGTATATTTTTTGTATAGGAATCAAAAGGTCTGCGCTGACGCATGGACATGAAAACAGAAAGGCTACGTTGTAAAAACTTCTGTTTCATTTTTTGATTCCCGCCATCATAGGAGTAGTTGTATGACTATCAATGACATCAAGCACCCAAAAATCAAGGCTTGGATTGAAGAATGTGTCGCTATGTGCGAACCTGACGAGGTTTACGTTTGCGACGGATCTACGGCTGAATATGACCGCCTGATGAAAAAATGCGTTGACGCAGGACTCGCAACTCCGCTTGCCAAGAAGCCCAACAGTTTCCTGTTCCGCTCACTGCCTTCTGATGTTGCACGTGTTGAATCACGCACATTCATCTCTTCTGTAAAAGAAGAAGATGCTGGTCCTACAAACCACTGGATTGACCCGAAAGAGCTTAAGGCCACAATGAAAGGCCTCTACAAGGGCTGTATGCACGGCCGCACAATGTACGTCATTCCTTTCTGCATGGGACCACTCGGCTCACCAATTTCAAAGAACGGAATCGAGCTTACAGACTCTGAGTACGTTGTTCTTAACATGGACATCATGACACGCGCTGGATCAAAGGTTCTTGACATTTTCAATGCAGACCCCAACGCAGAATTCGTACCGTGTCTCCACTCTGTAGGAAAGCCGCTCAACAACGGTGAAAAAGACAACGGAGTCTGGCCTTGCGCTGATGTTGAACACAAGTATATCAGCCAGTTCCCCGAAGAACGCCTCATCTGGTCTTACGGATCAGGATACGGCGGAAACGCTCTTCTCGGAAAGAAGTGTTTTGCTCTTCGTATTGCTACTGTTCTTGCACGCGACGAAGGATGGCTTGCAGAACACATGCTTATTCTTAAGCTCACAAACCCACAGGGCGAAGTCAAGTACGTTACAGGCGCATTCCCGTCTGCATGCGGTAAGACAAACCTCGCTATGCTTATTCCAACAATCCCTGGCTGGAAGGTCGAAACTGTCGGTGACGACATTGCATGGATGAAGTTCGGTGAAGACGGACGTCTTTATGCAATCAACCCCGAAGCCGGATTCTTTGGTGTTGCTCCGGGAACTTCAGCAGAGTCAAACAAGAACGCTCTTATTTCTGCAGAAAAGAACACAATCTTTACAAACTGTGCACTTACAGAAGACGGAGACGTCTGGTGGGAAGGAATCGGTTACCCTGCAAAGGGCAAGCTTGTTGACTGGAAGGGAAACATACGCGATCCATTCCCCAAGGACAAGGCTCCAAAGGGCGAAGAAATGGCTCATCCTAACGCACGCTTTACAGCACCTGCAAAACAGTGTCCGTGTATCGCAAAAGAATGGGAAGATCCAAAGGGTGTTCCTATCAGTGCAATTCTCTTTGGAGGACGCCGCCCTTCAACAGTTCCTCTCGTACACCAGGCACGCAACTGGAACCACGGTGTATTCCTTGGATCAATCGTCGGATCAGAAATCACTGCTGCATCTACAATCGATGCATCACAGGTTGGAAAGATTCGCCGCGACCCGTTCGCAATTCTTCCTTTCTGCGGATACAACATGGGCGACTACTTCGCACACTGGATCAGCATAGGAAAGAGCGCAAAGGATCAGGACAAGCTTCCTAAAATCTTCTACGTTAACTGGTTCCGCAAGGACGAAAACAACGACAAGCTCCCCGGCGGATTCATGTGGCCAGGATACGGCGACAACAGCCGCGTTCTTGCATGGATTTTTGACCGCTGCGACGGAAAAGACAACTTCGTTGACACACCAATCGGATATATGCCAAAAGAAGGTTCTCTTAACCTTGACGGACTTGCAGAAGTTTACAAGGAACAGATTCCTGCAATCACAAAGGTTGACAAGGAAGGCTGGCTCAAGGAATGCAAAGACATCCGCGAAAACCACTATCCTAAGTTCGGAAAGCACTTGCCAAAGGAACTTACAGAGTGTCTTGATGACCTCGAAGCTCGTCTTAGCAAGGCTTAATGAATTAGTCAATTTCTAATGTAAAGGGGCTGTCCATAAGGGCAGCCTTTTTTTGCAGCTTCCCGCGTGCTCCCTACGCAGTATTGCTTATGCTAAGCTTATACTTAAGTAAAACTGCTCCCGGTCACCCGCGGAAATCGAAAACCGGGCCATAAGGCCCTTGATGTGACTTTTGCAAGGAAACCATCAAATGTCGCTTCGCGACCCTAAAAGTCAAATCATTTCCGCTTCCCGCGTGCTCCCTACGCAGTATCACTTCTGCCAAGTTTACTCTTTGTAACAACTGCGCTTTCACATAGAAGCTTTGGAAAAAAATTATGGACGACGAAGAATATTATTCAAAACTAAGAAGACAGTATACGAATCCGCTTGAAAGAAAAAAGAAAAACGGCAGCGGCAAATATTCATCATGGGCTGTTCCGCACGGGCGCGAAGATGCCGAAATGCTCGAAGAAAGAGAAATGACAGACAGTAAAACAGATGAACAGTTCAGCGGTGAAGACTAAAATTCAGGCCAGCCGTATTCGTTCCACTTTAATTCTTCTATCTGAAGTTCGGGCTCCCCGTTATTGAGCCTGTCGTATGCATGGTAAACAAGATATATTTTATTGTCAGTGTCTGCAAAAACGGTATTGTGACCGGGGCCTGCCCAGCGTGAATAACTGAGTCCGTTGCGCAGTGTAGTTCCGCCGCCGTCACTCATGCTCACGCCAATGTCATCATAAAAAGGACCGCAGACACTTTCAGAACGCCCCACAACAATGTGGTAAGAAGAAGCTGTTCCCCTGCAGCAAAAATCGTGTGATGCAAAAAGATAATAATATTTTCCGTGTTTAAAAAGATAACCGCCTTCTATCGGATTAGGATTTGTTCCGCGGCTGGCGACAGTTACGGGCTTTTCACCTTTTTTTACAAAACCGTCGGCACCGAGCGCAATTTCCTGAAGTCCGCCCCAGAAAGAACCAAACAAAAGAACATCCGTGCCGTTTTCGTCCCTAATTACAGCAGGGTCAATGCAGTTGTAGTTATTTTCGGGAACAGATTCAATTATTGCGCCCAGATCTTCCCATCCGTATTCTGCTGAATTTACATCCAGCGTACGTGAACGGGCAAGACCTATGGCAGAACGGTTACTCCCGAATGTAGAAACGGAATAGTAGATGCGCCACCATCCGTCACGAAACACAACTTCGGGAGCCCAAAAATGCGTTGAGCCGGGAATCTTCTCTGACGTCCAGCGTGGGTTTTCGTCAAAAACTTTTCTGCAGTATTTCCAACTGTAAAGATTGTCAGAAACCGCAACCGGAATTCCGGGTCCTGTCTGAAAGCGGTAATACAAACCGTTTTCCTTGACAATTACCGGGTCATGGGTAGAAGTAAATCCGCAAAGCTCAAGCAAAGGCATAATTATTTAAGTCCTGTCATTGCAACTGACGCAATAATCTGTTTCTGGAAAACCATAAAGATAATCAGAACAGGAAGAAGTGCAATAACTGAAGCCGCAAGAAGCAACGGGTAGTCAGTCTGAATGGCATACATTGCGTTAAGTTTTGCAATCATAACCTGAACAGTAAGCTTTTCCGGTGTATTAAGGTAAATACTCGGGGCAAAGTAGTCGTTCCATGAACCCATAAACCACAGGATTCCCTGGGCTGCAATTGCCGGTTTTGCATTGGGAAGCATAATCGACCAGAAAATGCGCAGAAAACCGGCTCCGTCAATACGTGCAGATTCTATCATCGAAGTAGGAATTCCGCTCATGTACTGGCGCAGGAAGAAAATCATTGATACATTGCCAAGCATTCCAGGAATAATAAGCGGGTACCATGTATCAAGCCATCCGATTCTTGAATAAATTATAAACTGCGGAATCATGATGATAGAAAATGGTATCATAAGGGTTGCAAGTTCAGCAAGAAAGAGCTTGTTCTTTCCCGGAAAACGAAGCTTTGAATAAGAAAATGCAGCAAGTGAAGAAACAAGTGTTCCTATCACAATTGTGCTCACGGCAATAAAAATTGAATTCAGAATTCCGCGCTGTAACTGGGGATCCATTTCCCATACGCGCTTGAAATAATTTGTCCACTGCGGTGCCTTTGGAACAGCAAGTGAAAGCTGTGTCATCAAAAACTGTCCCTTTGTCTTAAGGGATGAAATAAACATCCACCAAAGCGGAACAATCATTATAACTGCACCAAGAGTCAGAAAAAAGTATACAAAAAAATTCGACAGAGTCTGATTACGTTTCTGTGAACCATATTTTGCTACCTGCGGATTTGTCATAGCGTTTGTCATAAAAACCTCTTTTCCCTATTCCAGATAGTTTTCACTGGCAGGGCTCAGCTTAAACTGAATCGCCGTAACGACGAATACGATAATTGCAAGTACCCAAGATGCTGCACATGCATACCCCTTAAGGTCTGCAGAACCAAAAGCTTTCTGCCAGATATAGAATACTATTGTAGCAGAACTGTAGTCAGGTCCTCCGGTCGGTGTCATTATCTGCGGTTCAACTATCATCTGTGCACCGCCGATTATTCCGGTAATGATAATATAGAAGGAAATAGGCTGCATCAAAGGCCAGGTAATCTTTCTGAAAATAGTCCAGCCGCTGGCTCCGTCAATAACTGCAGCCTCGTAGTATGACTTCGGAAGATTCTGAAGTCCGCCAAGGTACAAAAGTGCCGTGTTTCCGACTCCGCGCCAGACACACATAAGCATAATTGCAGGCTTTACAGTATGTTCATTCTGAAGCCAGTTTGGTCCTTTCACACCGAATGCCCAGTTCAAAAACTGGTTTAAAAGACCGTAATCACCGTTATAAAGCCAGCTCCACAAAAGTGAAACGGCAACTATCGAAGAAACAACCGGTATATAGTAAATAACACGGTAAACTTTTACTCCGGGAAGCTCCTTGTTGAATGCAAGAGCAAGTGAAAATGCCCATATCATTCCGAGAGGAATTCCAATCATGTAGACAAAGGTATTCCACAAAGAATGCCAGAAGTCCGGGTCAGAAAAAAGTTCCTTGTAGTTTTCAAATCCAACATAAAAAAATGACCTGTCTATCTCGTCCATCTTATGAAGACTTGTAAGGTCTGTCATTGAATCCCAACTGGTAAAACTGGCAAAGATAGAAAACAGGAATGGTCCGGCCGTAAAAAGAAAAAATCCCACGACAGGCGCTATTACAAAAAGAAGACCGGCGCGCGCCTCATCATTCCACTTCTTTGATTTGTTTAATTCAGTATTTTTCATAAAGAAGCTCCATTTGGTTAAAGTCACACAGACGCATCTCTTTGCAAAGATACGTCCGTGTAAGTCAGACTCCGTTATCTTCTGGCGCTCTGACGTGCTCTTGCAAGGGCTTTGTCCAGGTCACGCTGAAGCTTAGGCTGAATTTTCTTGCAGTATTCTTCGGCGGTCATTTTTCCGTCAAGAACCTTTTGAATTCCAACATAGAAATTATCATACCATACGCGGTTGTATGTGTAGTCAAACGGCCAGCTGCGTCCGGTTTTTTCAATAATATTGATAAACTCCTGACGGTTCTGCGGATTACCCGGCTTTGAAGTATAGCGTGATGCCAGTGACTTAAGGTTTGGAATCTGAAGATCCTGGTCGCAGAACATTTCATTTGCTTCTTTGTCTGCAGAAAGATAAAGTGCAAGTTCAGCAGCCTTTGAAGGATTCTTTGTTGTAGCAGAAACTGCCCAGCCTACACCGCCCCTGTATGTTGCGGTTTCATTTTCACTTGTATGAACAGGCCACGGAATAAGGTCATAGTCAAAAGGAAGAACCTTGTTGAATGTAGAAAGATCCCACGGTCCTGCAGGGAAGAATCCTAGTTCACCCTTAAGCCATCTCTGGTATGTATCAAGTGACTGAGCCTGTGTTGCGCTCGGTGTAACTTCATACTTGTTTGTCATGTCTGCCCAGAACTGGAGTGCTTCAATAAATTTTGGGTCGGTAATATTTACCTTTGTTTTTGTCTCGTCCAAAAAGTCTGTTCCGTTTCCCCATACAAACTGAATAAATGCCCAGTGAACATTGAGTCCTGTTCCGAAAGTGTCATTCATTCCGTCGCCGTTTGTATCTTTTGTAAGCTTTTTGCAGACTGAAATAAATTCATCCCATGTATAGGGAGTATCTTTGCTTGGAAGCGGAATTCCGTACTTCTGGAAAAGAGTTTTGTTGTAAGCAAATGCAAAAGGTCCGAAGTCTTTTGGAAGTGCCCAGATTGAATCACCCTGTCCGAGATATTTTCCGTCATAGCGGTATGCGTTTACAGCAGAAGAATACAAATCGTCAAAATCTACACCCTTTGCATTTTTGATATAAGGTGCAAGATCCAGAACTTTTCCGTTGTCAGCATACTGGCGTACAGATTCAGGTCCAAGATAGAAAACATCAGGGAGCTGGTTTGCAGCAAGAGCCGCCTGAATCTTTGCAGCATATTCATCACCTGTTACAGAAATGAACTTTACTTTTGTTCCCGGGTGTGTCTCTTCAAAACGGGCTACAACACTGTCCAGAATTGCCTTTTCCTGTGGCTGTGCATAGTTCATGAGCGTGATTTCATCTACGGCAAATGCGCCTGCACATACAGAAGCGGCAGCAAGAATTGAAAGCAAAACTTTCTTCATAAGTATCCTCCTGAGAATAATTGTAAGGAAGCAGTAATCTTCTTAATGATTTTATTGTAAACCCAGATTTTCTATAAGTCAAGAAAATTTGATATAAATCTTTTTTTATTGAATTAAACCACCTTTTTCAAGAAAAAAACGGCCGGACTCAAGAAAAATATGCTTAAATCCGGCCGTAAAAATATATTGTATCAATAATTTTCGTTGTTTAGCAAAAAATTACTTGTCGCGTCTGTTTCCCCAGAAATACTCACCGCAGCCTTTTCCGCTGCACTCAAGTGTCGTAAAGGTAACTGTTTTGCGCGTTGTACTTCGGTTTTTTGCCCAGTCAGTAGCCTTAAGGACATATCCCTTAAACTCACCCAGTCCGTTTATCTTTATTACGACAGAATATCCGTTGTCAGAAAGAGTCCACGTTCCCTTATAAGTGCCTTTTACTGTTCCGTCTGCTTCAAGAACAACTTCCTTTGATTCAGTCGGAATTGCATCATCCAGGTAGATACCGGTTACGGGCTTTGTATCTCCGTTGAAAGTATAGTCACCCTGTCTGTCACTGCGTACGGTAAGAATAGTATCGTAGGTTCCGGCTATATCTTCTGCTGACAAAGGCGCAAGAGCTTCGTCTTTTCCGTCATAGTCGTTGTAGTATTCATTCTGGTTAAGGACAGGCCATCCGTCTTCTGTAAAGAACATCTGGTGTATCTGCAGGAAGAAAAAATATCCCGGCAGGAAATTTGTGCGTGTGTGGTTTGCAAAGACAACTTTTCCGTCCTGTGTGCGCAGAATTGACTGGCCACCCTGGCTTCTGAAACTGAGTTCTCCCTTAAGAACATGGGATCCTATTATTTTGCCGCCAATCTTATGGAACTCACCGGCTCCGTTAAGAGGACCAATCATCATACTTCTGCCCGAAGCATCAATATAAGGTCCTTCAGGTGAACGGCTTCTTCCCACACCGACGCGGTAGTCCCAGTCCAGAGAACCCATCGAAACAAAACAATAATACCAACCGTTGCTGCTGTTGTAGATAACCTGCGCTCCTTCATAGGCAGCACCGTAACCTCCGGCAATTGCCTTTCCGAACGCGCCTTCAACAGAATCTGCAGGAACATCAAGAATATTTCCTTCTCTGTCCACAGGTTTGAGCGAAACAGTGTCCACATACATAAGGGCAATTCCGCCTTTCCACGAGCCGTAGGTTACTCCGTAGCAGTCTGTTCCGCCCACATTGTAAACCATCTGTTTTCCTGTAGAAACGTCGGTAACAAATTCAGGGTCAATACAGCCAAAGCCGTATGCCATACCGGTAAAATCACTGTCTGTTTCATTCTGAGTGTCATATGAACCGGTGTTGAGCATGTCGTACTTTGTAATCGACTCGTCATCGCTCGTGTAGCTTCTGTCATAATATGTGTAGCGTACAAGAAGAGACTGTTCATAGGAAACGCCCAGGGAGTCAAACACTTCCTTTATTTTGGGGTCTTTTGCCGCGGCTTCATGTGCAGGATAAAAAGGCCCCGTTACACTTGAAGAAACGGCAAGTGCAATTGCAGCAACAGGATCTCCCGAACGGTCTTTGTCGGTAATGATTCCGTGATACATATAGTACAGTCCGTTCTGTTTAATTACAGTAGGTGCCCACGAAGAAGCTCCCGCGCGGTCAAATTCAACCCACTTAAGCCAGGCTTTGTCCCACTTGCGCTGAATTGCAGACGTGTTAAGGCATTCCCAGTTTACAAGATCAGCAGAGCGTCTTATCTGAAGACCCTTCTGTCCGGCCCCTCCGATAGCAGCATCTGTGGAATAAACATAGTACATTCCGTCATCATCCTGAAAAATCTTGGGATCGTGGCAGTTAAGGGTACCCCATTCAGCCTGTGTTCCGCTCCGTGGACTTGCATATTTTGTATACACGCTTTTATCTGCGTCACGTTTGGCGGCAAAGGCAGTTCCTGTCGCGAGTACGGCAGCAACGGCAGCAGCAGCTGTTTTTGCAAAAATTGAATTATTCATTTTAACCTTCCGTTCTTAATTTCTTTGATATACTTTAACTTATTTTGATACAGTATATCACAGGTTCCTGTTGAAATAAAGAAATTTCTTTTACAAAGAGCCAGAAAATCTTCTGATATTGCAAATTCCGTTTTATATGCTATAATTCCGATACAAATCTTAAAACCAGAGGCAGTTCCATGAAAATAAAACCAGTCTTTTACCTGTCGGCCGCAGTCCTTGCGCTCACATCTTGCCGCACGACAGCCGTAAATCTTGCAGACTATTCACCCGCAGCAATAATGACCGTTTACTCAAACAACGGTGTTCCGTGGTACCAGGAAAAAACAGGAGACAATTACGAGCTTGAACAGCAGGAAGACGGAATTCTTACAGGCTTTATAAACCGCGCACTCGACAAAAACAATCCCGAAACACTTCTGGTTCAGGAACGGGTTGACAGTGCCGCACGCATTTTTGCAGATACCCTCGCCCAAAACGGAATCCAGGTAATTGAACCGGCAACACTCAAAGACTGCCCTGCCTACAGAAACGCCGGAACAGGTTTCTTTGACACACTCAACAGTACGGTTGCAGCAACAGGATACGACGTCATAGGCTCATCTTCACGGAAACTCAACAAAATGACGGCAGAACAGACAGGGGCAAAAGCGCTTGTTTATGTTAAATTCCGCTTCCAGAAAGAAGCACTGCAAGAAGGATTCAGAAATGCAGGAGTATGCGCAAGGGTTGTCATGACAGTATACGCGGCAGATTCACAGGGAAAAACAATCATAAACAAAGAATACACAGGCCGTTCAGCAGAATACACGCCTTTAAGGAACAACAACTGGAACAGGGACGAAGTATGCTCTTATTTTGAAGAAACAGTTCAGACTCTCTCAAACAGATTTGCAATGGACTTTCTATACAACAGCACCACCCCGCCCGCAGAAGAAAGCGTTTCTGTCCCGGACGAAGCAGTAAGTATTCCCGCACCGCAAAAACCTGCTTCGGATCCGGCAGTGCAGGAACAGGAATAAAGTTATATTACTTTCGGGAACTGCGCTTTACCAGAAAAAAAGGGGCAAAAACAGACCCCAGCAGAAGTACCGGAAGTGATGCCATAAACACGTATCTTCCAAAATAAAAGAAACCGCAGGCAAAGTTAAACACGCCGGCAGCAACAAACAATATTCCGACCACGCGCTTGGCTTTTGTAATGCCCTCTGAATCAGACTTATCAACTCCCGGCAGGTTTATTGCAGAAGAATTCATTTTTGGAATGTAATTTCCTACAACAGCAAAGACAAGTCCTACTACAGGAATGAGAATTCCGCTTATATTTATAAAATTTCCCAGCGTATAGGCATAAACCAGGGCACTGACTACAAGGCACAGAACGGGTGCAAGCCATTTCAAAACAAGCTTTAAACCGGCAGGCATTTTCTGTCCTTTTGCAGATTTTTCTATAAGCAGGTGATACAGTATATTCATGGCAGCCATAAGTGCCGGCAGAATAAAAACTGTTACCCACTTCGGGGCAAAATTGTCGGGTTCGTTGTTAAAATTAAAGTGCACGACTATACTTTCAGGAAGATTGTTCCACGCGGCAAGCCCAAACAGCATGGGCATAAAACACACTGCAGTCGTAATAAACATCAGCGCCAGATACGGCTTTTTGTTTTCATTGTTATTTTCCATTTTCTTCTCCCGCTTCGTTTCCATTATTTTTCCCCGAAGACTTGAACTGATTTATCCAGAGTACAAGTTCTTCAAAAACACTTGTACAAAGTTCGTAATAGATGAAATTTTTGTATTTTGTTTCATCTACAAGTCCGGCCTTTTTAAGAATGGAAAGATGATATGAAATCGTTGCACCGGTCATATCAAATTCCGCACCTATTTCACCGGCAGACATCTTTCCTTTTCTGAGCAATGTAAGAATCTTACGCCGCACAGGATCGGAAAGTGCCTTGAAAGTGTCCTGGAATACCATAGCCACCTCTATTTAGAAATATTTCTAAATAATAGTAAACTACAGAAGAAAGGAAATGTCAACAACTATTTAGATTTTTTTCTAAATACCAAAGACTTACTGAAAAACAGGGAAGCCTTTTTCGTCGTACCTGATTTTTTTTACCCATGCATGACGGTTAGGGTCATACAGTGCAAAAGCAAGATCCACTTCTGCATAAGGGCGGGCATGATAAACAAGATAATCTGTTTTTCCGTCGCGACTTGTCGTAAAGCTGTTGTGTCCGGGTCCAAAGATTCCGGCGGCCTCATCTGTCACCAGAACAGACTTTTCAAGTTTTGTCCACGATTGTGCTTTTGTAAGATCTGAATTTTCGTCGGCATACAAAAGTCCCATACAATATGTTGCGTCAGTTGCGCTTGCTGAATATGTAATGAAGATTTTTCCGTTGCGCTTCAAAACGGCCGCACCTTCGTTAACCTTAAATCCCCTGCATTCCCAGTCAAATTCAGGGCGTGTAAGCATAGTTACGGGAAATTTAAGTTCATATGGAGAAGACATTTCTGCCAGATAAAGACAGGAATTTTCTGTCTTTTCAGGTGATTTTTGTGCCCAAACAGCAAAGTGTTTTCCTTTGTTTTCAAAAACAGTAGTATCAAGCATAAAAGAGTCCCATTCGGGAACAAGCATGCCTTTTTCTACCCATTCACCGCAGAAAGGATCCTGTGACGTATTTTCAAGTACCCAGGTTCTTATCCACCAGGGATCTTCTGCACGGCCGGCCGCAAAATACAAATACCACTTTGAATCAATATAATGAAGTTCCGGTGCCCAGATATGCCAGCTCATAGGCCCGTCTGCATGTTTTCTCCAGACAGTAAGCGGTCTGGCCTCCTCGAGTCCCTTTACCGACCAGGCGCGTCTTATTTCTATTCTGTCATATTCAGGGCAGGAATAAGTAAAATAATAATACCCGTCTTTATGAAAGTAAACATAAGGGTCAGCAGTCTGTCTCACAAGTGGTTTTTTCTCATCTTCGTCAGTAATATCAGTGATATTCATAAATTTTTCTCCAAAAAAAGTATTTATACGCAGGGTGCGGTTTATGCGATTTTTTTAATTAAAAAAAACAGCCGGACAAAACTGCCGGCTGTTAACTTAAAGCGACCTGTTCCGCTTATTTTGCGGGACCTTCAGGCGCAACGGCACCAAGTGCAAGCTGTGCAATCTGGACATCAGAGAATACCCTGTTTGCAACAAGAACATTGTCCATTGCACCGTTGAACAAAGGATCAGCAGCCCAGTTTGAACGTCCTATGTAAATACCTGTAGCAGTCGCGGCAATATCTGCAGTCTTTACAGGACAGGGCAGTTTCTGGGCAAGTTTTCCGTTAACATAAAGAGCAGCAGATCCGTTTCCGAAAGTTGCTGCAATGTGTGTCCACTGGCCGGTCGGTGGCAGCGGTGAAAGAATTGTTACGTTTCCTGCAGCCCCGAACACATCCATGCGCAACATCTTTGTGTTAAAGTCCATTCCGCACCAAACATCACACTGGCTTCCGTCACCAATGTCAAATACACGGGCCCAGTCTTTCCATGAAGAAGGATTGACCCATCCGGCAATTGTTACGCCTTCACCCGAAAGAAGTTCGCTGTCAATAGTAAGGTATTCGTCTTCACCGTTAAACTGAAGAGCCTGACCTTCCTTGCCTTCCACAAGAACAGAACCGTCAAGAGCACCGGTATAGACATTCATTTCCTGTCCGGAATGATCAACAACTTCATTGTCAATAATTTCTTCTTCAAAGGTATAGTAACCGATTACACCGTCACCTTCGTGAATCGTATACGGAAGAAGCGGAGCCTCCTTTGTTGTACCGCATCCTGTAAGTGCAAAAAGTGAAGCGGCAGAAACAATTCCTATAATAATCTTTTTCATAAAAATCCTCCTGAACAAAGATTAACCGGGTGTGCCGGTCAAATATATTTTAACACACCCGTATTAATAAAAATACTTTATGAAAAAAAAGTTACTCTGCTGAACCTATAATTCCCGCGTAAACAGATGCAATTTCTTTTGCGCTGAATGAGCGTGATGCTACAAGAAGTTCATCAAGTGCACCGTGGAACAACGGATCTGCAGCCCAGTTAGAACGTCCTACATAAAGTCCAAGCGGGTCTCCTGCAGAAAGCTGCTCTACAGAAACAGGACACGGAAGTTCCTGCGAAAGTTTTCCGTTAACATAAAGAGCCATTTTTCCACTGCCGAATGTTGCGGCAACGTGAACCCATGATCCAACCGGCGGAAGAGGACAGTTTACCTGGGCAGCTGTTCCTTCTTCGCGCATTCCGAGTGTTCCGGGAGTTCTTCCGTCTACAGCAACAAATACGTCTGTCTTTGTATCGCCAAAGTCAAATACACGGCCCCAGACAGCCCATGAGTCAGCCTTAACCCATGCAGCAACTGTGAATCCGTCTCCTGAAAGAAGTTCAGAATCAAGGGTTATATATTCATCTTCTCCGTTAAGTTTGAGTGCCTTACCTGATTTTCCGTCTACAGTGACAGATCCGTCAAGTGCAGATGTGTAAACGTTCAGTCCGTTTCCTGAATGATCGATTACTTCATTGTCTACTATTTCTTCATCAAAAGAATAATATCCCACTACACCTGAATCTTCGGTAATAATAAACGGTGTTCCGCCGGAAGCCTTTGCCCCGGAAGCACATGACAGTAAACCAAAAGCAGCGGTAACAGCAACAATAACGCCCACAACTTTCTTCATAAAAATCCTCCATATTAACTTACATTGATATATTCCAATTAAACATGAAATATTCATTTCTATTTCTAATAGTTTACACCCGTTTCCCAATATTGGCAAATGTTTTTTTACTTTTTTTGTTATTTATCATATTTTTTTGATAAATAAACAGCTGTACGTTAAGCAGGAGTACATGAAAACGTATTTCATGAACGGTGAATATTTCGCCATTCATGAAAACCACAGTTTTTGCAAAACTTGTTTATTTACGTGTACGCTTACGCGTACGAATTGAACTCAATCGCAAGTTGAAACTTGCTCAATCGTTCAATTTTAAGGAACGTATTTCATGAACGGTGAATATTTCGCCATTCATGAAAACCACAGGTGTTTCACAACTGTAATGCGAACAATTTGCGTTTAAAAAAACAAGCCCTGCTAAAATGCTCATGTACGGTAAAGAAGCAAGCAACCGAAAACAAGAGATAGACCGCCAGCACCACACTATTCCGAACCAAAGAAAACAAAGACCAAAAGACAAGCATTGTGGAAATATTTGTTGGCAGAAAAAATACTTGCGTGCACACGCATATTTATGTATAATACGTTCTGCTTGGAGGTATATATCTATGCAACTATTAAAATGGCTTTCCATAACAGACCGATTTTACAAAATCTATTTGGACAAGCAACTTGCCCCCTATGGAATCAACAACAGTCAATATATGTTCTTAATCAAAATCTGTCGTTCGCCCGGCATTTTACAGGATTCTTTAATGGATATGTTTTATGTTCATCCGAGCAATATTGTAC